>Ga0228701_1002402_pt1 | contig 11140 bp, 9 predicted proteins | sample McNCre117_Aug_MG_2_FD_178017 | JGI IMG/M metagenome (GOLD analysis project Ga0228701, IMG submission 178017) | Freshwater microbial communities from McNutts Creek, Athens, Georgia, United States - 11-17_Aug_MG | ecosystem: Environmental > Aquatic > Freshwater > Creek | place: USA: Georgia...
CGTAGTAGTGGCCGGTTTCTGGGTCGATGCCACGCACCGCGCCAATCATTTCAGACGCGAACATGATGTTCTTGACCGGAATCACTTTGGTCAACAAGTCGATACCAGGCTGGTGGTACACGCAGGTGTCGAAGTAAATGTTGTTCATCAAGTGCTCGGTGAGCAATGGCTTTTTCAGCTCTTGCGCCAAGCCACGGAAACGACCCCAGTGGTAAGGCACAGCGCCACCGCCGTGAGGGATCAAGAACTTCAAAGTGGGGAAGTCTTTGAACAAGTCAGAGGTCAAGCACTGCATGAAGGCAGTGGTGTCAGCGTTCAGGTAATGCGCGCCGGTGGTGTGGAAGCAGCCGTTGCAGCTGGTCGATACGTGGATCATGGCGGGAATGTCGTACTCGACCATCTTTTCGTAAATGGGGTACCAAGACTTGTCGCTCAATGGAGGCGATGTCCAGTGGCCGCCCGATGGATCGGGGTTCAAGTTGATGCCGACGTTGCCGTATTGCTCGACGCATTTCACCAATTCGGGAATGCACGTGGCGGGGTCGACACCGGGTGACTGGGGCAACATGGCCGCAGGCACGAAGTTGTTGGGGAACAGCTCAGACACGCGGAAGCACAGCTCGTTACAAATGGCCGCCCAAGTGGATGACACTTGGAAGTCGCCAATGTGGTGGGCCATGAAGCTGGCACGTGGGCTGAAGATGGTGATGTCAGAGCCGCGCTCTTTCATCTTGGCGAGTTGGTTGGTCTCGATGGTTTCGCGCAGCTCGTCGTCGCTGATTTTCAAATCAGACACCTTGGGCATCATGGCGGGGTCTTTGATGCCCGCGATTTGTTTGTTGCGCCACTCTTCGAGCGCCTTAGGCGCTGTGGTGTAGTGACCGTGTACGTCGATGATGAGAGACATAAATACCCCTTACAAAAAAATAAAAAATCAAAGCCAGTCCATGCCTTGCTTGCGCTTGACGTCTTCCACGCCAGCCGAAGACAAGAACTGCAAAAACGCTTTCACAGCCTCGACGCGCGCGGCATCGTTGGCGATGACAGAAGGAATGCCCGACGAGAACGTGGTGATGAACGCCACATCGGCAGGCAAGGTGCCCAGCACATCAATGCCGGGCAATGCAATCAGCTCACTCAATTGTTGGAAGCCCAAAGCGGCTTTGCCGCTGGCCACCAGTGCGCCCACGGGCGTGCCGGGCGGCGGCACCACGATGCGGGCCTTCACCTCATCGGCGATGCCCCAGCGCTCGAACAACTTTTCAAGGTACACACCGCTTGGACCTGTGGAATAGCTCAAGGTGGGACTGGCCAACACAGCCGCCTTCACGGCAGCTTCGTTGCTCAAGTCAGGGCGAGACGCGCCTGCTTGCACAGCAACCGCCACCGGCGAACGCACCCAATCATGGCGCGAACCGATTTGCACATGGCCCGAGGCGATCAAACGCTCAATCGCGTCGGATGCCAGCAGCACCATGTCAAGCGCTTCGCCCGCTTGCACGCGCTTGGCGGCATCGACACCGCCGACAGATTCAATCTGCACCAACACGCCGGTTTTCGCTGTGTAGGCCTGCGTCAAATCAGCCAGCAAGGCCTTGGTGGCCATAGACGAAATACCACGTAAAACAAGTGATGAGGAAGGTGTGTGCATACGAATGATTCTAGAGATTTACCCCAAAAATAAGCTTGAAGCGACGAACTAGCTGCTATAACGTTTTTAAATAACGGACAATTGGTTATTCACATTTGGAAATCATATGGAACTCAAACAAATCGAATCATTTGTGCGTGTGGCCGAGCTGGGCAGCTTTACCAAAGCGGCGCAAGCCTTGAACATTCCACAACCGCTGCTGAGTCGCCATGTGCGCCAACTCGAAGTGGAGTTGCACCAAAACTTGCTCATGCGCAATGGCCGTGGCGTGACCGTGACCGAAGCGGGCTTGGTGTTGCTCGAGCACGGGCGCGGCATCTTGCACCAAGTGGCGGTTGCGCAAGAAGAGCTGGGCTCGGTACGCGGCGCGTTGGCGGGTCGTGTGTCGATTGGTTTGCCGCCTAGCTTATCGAAGCTGGTGACCGTGCCTCTGACCATGGGGTTTCGGCAAGCCTTGCCACATGCGCAGCTGTCTTTGACCGAAGGGTTCTCGGTGTTGATGGTCGAGAGTTTGCGAGCCGGTCGCTTGGACATGGCTGTGCTCTACAACCCAGCACCCTCACCCGATTTGGAAATGTCAGTGCTGCACGAAGACACCTTGGTGTTGATTGCCGGTAAAAAAAGCAAGCCACTGACGGGCAACACCCCACTCAAAAACGTGGTGCAACTGGCCGACTTGGCCAAGCTGCCACTCATCGCCCCCAGCCGCCCGAATGCGTTTCGTTTGCTGATTGACACCGAAATGCTGCGCCTCAATTGCAAGCCCAACATCGTGTTGGAGATTGATGGCTTGAACGCGATTTTGGAATTGGTCAAAGAAGGCATGGGCTACGCCGTGCTGCCCGCCTACACCCTGAGCAACTTCGCCAAACCCCAAGACTTCACCACCCACCGCGTCGAAAAACCCAAGCTCATGAGCCAGCTCATGCTGGTGTGGTCAGCCCGCCGCCCCATGACGGCGACGCACAAAGCCGCCATGCAGCTCACGCAAGATGTGGTGAAGGCAGCGCTGCAAACAACGCATTAAAAAACCCCACCACGCTTTCGCGTGATGGGGTTTTAGACTTTTAAATCCTTAACTGGCTAAGCCAGCGGGGGGGATTAGAAAGACTTACGCAGACCGATAGACACGATGGTACGGTCGCCAGTTGTACCGGCGGTAGCACCAGCTGTGCCTGCAGCGGCAGCCAAGTTTGTTTTCCAAGCCTCGTAGCCAGCGTACACGGCAGCTGTTTTGCTAAAGTTGTAGTCGGCACGGAGACCTGTCACTGTACCTTTAGCATCTGCAGATGCACCAGTGGTTTTTTGTGTGCTACGTTGTGCGATCAGGTCAATTTGACCCAATGTTTGCTTCACAGCAAAACGCTTGCCTTTGGATTGAACTGCATCACCAGCAGATGAGCTCTTGGCAGCCAAGCGGTCACCAGTGTTATAACCAACGTATACAGTAGTACCTGTGTTGAATGCGTAGTTAGCGCCGATCACAGTTGCAGAAGTTGCAACTGGTTGTGCTGCAGAAGCCAATGAGCCTGAGTAGTAACCAGTCTTATTGACCATGCTGTCTTGCTTGATGTTAACCAAAGCAACGTTCAATGGGCCGTTGGCATACTTCAAACCGATTTCAGTAGTGCGGCGTGCGTTAGGAATTTGACCTGCGGCTTGTGTGTCCACTTGAGCCAAGTCATCGCCAGGTGCGTACAACGCAGAAGCAGTGAAGCCAGCGTAAGTTGCTGAATCAAAACGTGCAGAACGGTTGTAACGTGTGTTCACGATTGAGTTGGTTTGTGTGCCTGCGTTAGGAGCATAGCCAGAGCCAACGCCTGTACCCAAAGGAGATGCAGCTTGGAAAACGTTCAGGCCGATTGAGTTGGGAGCGCCCAACTTGATTTCACCGTAGTTGCCAGCCAAGCCAACGAACACTTCATCACGAGCCAAGCCTGTGGTTGTGTTTGCGTAGGCGCCAGAAGTGCCAGCTGCTTGTGCGCCAGTGTTGCTCAAGCTGTCGTTAGACAAAGTGCGTGGATCCAAGCCATAGTGAGCTTTAGCCTTGAGGTTGCCGCCCAAGTCTTCGATTGCGTCGATGTTGATAACGCTGGTAGAAGATGTACCAGTAGTGGTGCTAATGGTATTGCCATTAGAGCCAATTTGAGTACCAGTAACGTTTGCAGCTGCAAAGTCGATGTTACCAGTCAAAGTAACTGTAGATTGAGCTTGTGCGCCGAAAGCGGCGAGTGCTGCGATAGCAACGAGGGTTTAATTTTGATGCAAAGGTGTTGCAAGGTTCTTTAAGCTGCCTTGATCGTGCCCCTATAGCTCCAACACCGTTATCTTCAAAGTTGTACACATATTGGTTTACTACTCACCAGCATAAGTCCCAACTGCACGGCAACATATTTTCATCATGGCAAGCACGGCTGGTCAGCGGCTAATGCACGGTTTCCAAGCGTTTGCAAATCGTGCATGGTTACAACTTTCAGGTCGCGCGACACGGTGTACAACTGTAGGCTGGCATCATGCTCCAGCACTTCACGCACTACCCCACCCACGCTGCAAACGACCGTCTAAGCCCACGCGAACGCACCGTACCCATACCTGCAACCATCACAGCAGTGCATGGCTATCCCAGCAAGCTAGTGGTTTACAAAATTGCTGCAAGCCGATATTGGCAGGTGAGGTGCTGGGTTGCAGGGCGAACACACAAGCGCAGCACCCAAACCACATCACTGCCAATGGCGCAACGCTTTGCACGGTGGTTTTATGAGAATCTTTTGGTCAAGCAACTTGCACCCCAAGCGGTCACTCATGCATCGACCCCAGCTGCCAAACACCAATTGACGTTTGGTGCATTGGCTGCGCAGGTGTATGCAGACGAGCAAGCGAGGGTTGATCGGGGGGAATTTGGCGCTGGCAGCTTACGCATGTTCCGCAATCGTTTAGACGCACTGGTACTGCCACGCTTTGGAATGCGACTTGCCGGTGACATTGACTTTGCAGCACTGCAAGACTTCGCGCACGCACTGAGCGTCAAGTACAGCACCACCACTGTCAGCCACTATCTCATCGTCGTGCGTAAGGTGCTAACCCATGCTGTGCGTATTGGGGAGCTGGAGCAGTTGCCAGAGTTTCCCAAAATTAAAATTCGAGCTGCTTCGCGTGGTGCATTTACACCCACCGAATACTGGACGTTGCTACGTGCGGCACGTGCCATGCGTGGACAAAAGCACCCCAGCAGCAAGCGTGATATTCGCAAAAAGATCAAGCAAGCCTACAACGATCACACCATGCCACCAGACGTTGCATGGGCTATTGGGTTTATGGTCAACAGCTTTATTCGACCTGGTGACTTGACCAAAATTCGTCACCGCCATGTTGAAGTCGTGCGTGGCAAGAATACATATTTGCGCTTGACCTTGCCAGAGACCAAGCTGCACACTGCACCCATCGTTACCCTGTACCCAGCTGTACGCATTTACCAACAAATCGTGCAGCACCAATCGGCTAAAAACTGTGCCAAGCCAAACGATTACTTGTTCCTCCCCGAAATCCCAAATCGCAACTATGCGCTGACGGTACTGAGCTTTATGTTTAACTGGGTGCTGGAGCATACGGGTCTAAAGCTCAATCCACATGGTCATCCACGCAGCTTGTACAGCCTGCGCCACAGTGCCATCACGTTCCGCTTGCTGTACGGACAGGGCATTGACTTGGTCACGCTGGCGCGGAATGCACGGACCAGCGTGGAAGTCATCAACAACCACTATGCAAGCACGGTCACTGGGGAACAAAACATTGCCATGCTGCAAAGCAGGCGCACCCACGCTGCTTAATTACAGAGTGGGTGCTGTAGCGGGTTATATAAATTTACTTCTTAAACCCGTCACGCAGCTTGTTGCTAGCCGCATCCATCTGTGCATCCAGCTCACCGTTTTGTGCAGCACCAATCAGCACGTCCAGCACGTTGACTAGCTCTTTGCTGTTGGCGACTTCCACGGCCGTTTTGCCTTTAGCCAACTCCAGCGTACGGCTTCCGTAGAACACAGCCAGCAAGGTTTCGTTTTTCTCACCCGTCCACCACCAAGGCTTGATGCGTACAGCTTGTTCACGTACAACGCGATTGCCATCAGCATCCTGCACACTTCGCAATCGCTTGGGTGCATACGTACGCCCTTCGCTTTGGGCCAGAGCCAACTCGCGTTGTTCCGTCAATTTCAAAATAAGTTTGTTGCGGCGCTTGACTGCATCAGGCAATGCGCGAGGTTTACGGGCGGTGGTCAGTTTGAGGGCGGTTAATGTAGCCATAGTGCTTGTCCTTTCGTTGTGTAAGCACCGCCAGTCTGTTGCCACCCTCGCGTCAAGTCGATCAATACACCGACCAAACTGCCGGTCTCTGCGCCAAGTAAAAACTAGTTTGCAAACTAGTTTTTGAGTGTCGATTTAATCGACGCTCACCGTTACCGCAGTAACGCTTGCTTGGAAAATATCTCACAAGTTGTGAGATTTCGGCCTAGCTGAAAAACCTTAACTTAAGGTTTTCACGTACTTGTACAGCGTATCCCTGCTGATGCCGTGCTTGGCTGCAATGCGTGTTTTATTGGCACCCAACGCAGTGGCATCTGCAACGATCTGTGCGATGCGTGTGTCGTCTGTGTTCTTCCTTGGTCGTCCTCGATACACGCCACGAGCTTTGGCTTTGATGATGCCCTCGCGTTGTCGCTCCCGTATCAGTGTCCGTTCGTACTCCGCAACAGCACCAAGCATTGACAACATCAGCATATCCATTGGGTCAGTGCTATCGCCACCGCAAAATGTTTTGGCTTCTTTGACAAAGTGAACATTGATGCCGCGCTGCGTGAGTTGTTCAACAATTTGCAGCAAGTCGCCAAGGCTTCGCGCCAATCGGTCCATGCTGTGTACATATACGGTACTGCCCTCTGGCCAGTTACCAGCCATCATCGCTTGCAGTTGCGGTCTGTCTGCATTCTTGCCGCTGGCCTTGTCCGTAAACGTAACGGTCAACTGCAAACCGTCCAGCTGACGGTCTGTGTTTTGCTCTGCTGTGCTTACTCGTACGTAGCCAATTTTTATGGGGTCGGGTGCTTGCATGTAGTCCTCCTTTAGCTGTGTTGTCAGCATTAAGTCTGGACCCTACCTTGCACCTTGTCGATCAATTCGTTTATCAACCCAGTGCTTACATGTATCAGGCGTCAGCACCAAGTACACCCGACCACTTACACCTTTTAGGGTTTGCGCTGCTTAGCTTTTTCGCGCATGTACTCGACCTCGTTGGCAATAAACGCCTTGTGCGCTGCAATGCGTTGCTTTTCATCTTGCGTTTGCAAATCACCCCAGCGTTTAAGTTGCTTCTCACCCAAGCGCCAATATTCATTGCGAGTTTCAAACTGCACCAACTCTTCCAGTTCCTGCTTCACAGTTTGGGTTAGCTGCTTACGCACGATGAAGGCATCGTGTATTTTGGCCAGCACCCCAATCTTCTTGCTCTTCAAAAACTCGTACGCTATTGCCATCGCTTGCGCTTCTGCGTTTTGGTACAGGTACGCAATCACTTTGGCTTTGCTAGGTCGCTTGTTTGCACGAACAATGTCCAGCTTGAGTAAATCGGGGTTCTGTGCCTCCACGCACTTGTAAATGTATGTATCCAGTGCGCTTTGCTCCCGCACAAAATCACGCACATCGCGGCAGGCCATAAATCGCGTGCGTTCCGTCTCGTTTTTAATAATGTCAGCCAGCGCAGGGTTTTGCCACCCAGCATCGCTTGTGCGCCACCCATGTTTTGTCAGCTTGGCACCAAAACACAGCGCCGTCATTGCCGCTTTAATCAACTTGGGCTGCAAATCTGAGGGCACATTGCTGGTGCCATCAAACGTATGGTCTTGCACCTGCTGCATGAACTCTGCTTTACTTTGCAAGTACCAAAGCGTGGTACAGAATGCCCGTTTGACTTCCTGCGGCAACCCCATGTTTTGCAAATATTCTTTGGCAAAACTCAGCTTCCATGCAACCACGCTGCTACGTACATCGTATTCCCAGCAATCGCCAAGCATTGCTGTGCGTAAATCTTTGTTAACGTTTTGTACGCTCAAACCCGCATAGTACGTACGGCCAAATTCACTGCGTTTTTTGCGCTGCAGGTACTTGCCTCCCAGTTGCTTGGTGACCGCCAAGATGGTTTTACCATGTCGTGCAAACAATTCGCGCTCGCCAGCGCTATGCATCGTGGCCTCAGTCAACAACCACGTGATGTAGTTTTGCAGGGATTGCTGGTCAATGGGTGCGATGTCAAACTTGTGCAGCAGTTGTGCTTGTGTGAATTCCTCGTCTAACTCGGGGTACAGCCTTGCCAGCAGCTGTTCTTCATCTTCATCACCACCCGCCAAGTACTGGTCAATCTCAGCGTCCGTTAGTTCTCGCAATGCACCCGCAGTGGTTAATTCATCCTGCACTGTGACCAACTTGGTCAACTGCACCCACGAGTTAGCACCGTTTAGGTTGTTGCCCAGTTCAACTATTTTTATCAGCGCAAGGTCGTTGTCTTCCAGCCACTTGTGCAGTCGTGTTCGCTGTGGTCCAAACTGTCCGCAACGGTGCAGGGTACTAACGTTCACGCTGTAAATCCCACGCTTACGCATAAAAGCACTGCGCGGTTGTTGCAGGGCATCCCCAATCAGCCCCTGCAAAACCGTCACATATTTGTCCAACAACCGTGCGGCACTGTTCGCTGGCGTTGGGTGTGCTTGGCGCAGTTTTGCAAGTATTTGGGGGTCAATGGTTAGTCGGGTCATGTGCTTGTGTCCTTGTGGCTTGTTTATTTAGCCATGCAAGCGGGGGTGCTTGTGTAATTTGGCGCACTTATTGAAAAAATACACAAGCTAATAGTAAAGAACTTCGTTCAAGTAACCAGCCCATGTATGTCCCCTTGGGATTGCTTGCTTGGTTAACTAGTCCTACGCCTTGTTTTTTTTGTCTCAGCCCCTGCATTTCGCACCCCAAACATCACAGCCAAATCGTTGTTTTTTGATGCCTTGGTGGTCGCTTTTTGGCGCTGGTCTGCTTACCGTGCTTGGGACAAAACACATGGGGGAATTTGGGGATGTATTACTTTGAGGCCAATGTGCGTGTTGGTGGTCAGTTGGTTAAAACACGTGTTCAAGCCTCCAACGCTTTTGATGCAAAGTTACTGCTGCAAGCCCAATATGGCGCAGCCAACATCGTGGGATTTGTTCAGCAAGTGCGCTGATGCAAACCTGCACCCTGTTAAATACAACAACAGGGGACATCATGCGATTACAAGAATTTTTGAGTGCAGATGAGCTGCAACAGTTGGAACAGCTGATTTACGCCAATGTCTACAAAGCGTTGGCCACGTACCAACAGCACCAACGCCTTGCAGCCATTCAGCGCCAGCAAGCAGCAAACACATCAGCCAAGTTAAAGGCCAAAGCAACAGGGCGCAAAAAACAACTGGCTAGCAAGGTCAAACGTACACCCCACGTTGCACCACCCAAACCGTTACCGCAATCCAAGCAGCCAACTCCCCCACAACCCAGCACACCCACAAGCTACAACCCCATCAAAGTACCCAAGCCATTGCCAGCACCCACACGTGCAGCCATCAAGCCGTCCCGCACCAGCCCAGAAGGGGAAGCAATAGAAAACCAAGGGGAACTTGACCAACGTGCTCGTGCCATGTTGCCCAAACACCAGCGTGGCATTCCTGTTTGGGACTTGGTCGTTACCCCTTAATTCAGCTCTGCCACGTTGGTAGCTGCGTGGTCAGCGTGATTTGCATGTAGCCCAACGTATACAAGCCCCAATTACCAGCGCACTATGCCCAAATACTTAAGTTAAGGTTTTGCCCCAGCGCCAGAAATCTCACATTTGTGAGATATTTTTACGGCCATCCAGCGTTACCGCAGTAACGGTCACGCCCCCCAAGCGTCGATTAAATCTACGCTCAAAAGTTCGTTTGCACACGAAAAACTAGTTTGCAAACTATGTTTTGTAGCGATACCCAGCGCCAGACCTTTGCGAGAACAGCCGACAACGCTGCCGAACGTACTGGGCAATAGCAACACAGCTGACACAAGCAACAGGGGCAAGACGGGCGTTTTTGTGCAGTCAATAAAAAACCCGCCACGTTGCCGTAGCGGGTTTTAAGTCTCGTAATCCTTAACTGGCTAAGCCAGCGGGGGGATTAGAAAGCGTGGGAAATACCAACTGTAGTAACTTTACGAGTTGAGTCAACACCTGCAGCGGCCCAATTGGCGTCAGCAGTGATAGCTTCGCCGTTTACCACATATGATTTTGCGGAGAAGGCAGCCAAATCTGTTTTCTCGTAGCGAACATAAACAAATGTACGCTTGCTCAAGTCACGCTCGAACGCCAAACCTGTAGTCTTAGATTTTTCACCTGCATTATAAGAACTGCTTGTCGTGCTATCACCAGCGGCATGTGAGCCGTACTGAGCGATCACGCGATTTGCACCGAAAGGCACAGTCACAGCGTATAAGGCCAACTTGTTGCTAACAGAACCAGAAGATGTTTTGATCGTACCAGTTGCAGCGCTCAACTTGGCAACGCCTGCATCGTACACAGCACCCAGCAACTGAGTTGTTGTTTTGACGCTAGGGCTTGAAGCTTCGTTAGCTGTAGCAGTTGACTCCAAGCGACCAAACTTCACAGCCAATGGGCCGTTTGTGTAGCCAGCTCCAATGTCCAAGACGCGAGGACGACGCAAAACAACACCAGTGTTCGTTGTTGCGCTGGTTGTACCCCACTGGCTGTCATTGTTGGTGCCTTTTTGCACACGGAAATCAAAACCAGCAATGTTTGGTGAGAAGTAAGCCATAGAGCTTTCAACACGTGTCATGTCACCAAAAGTCAAGCCTGAGCCGTAGCCTGTACCAACGCCTGTACCCAATTGAGACACAGCAGCAAAAGCACCGAAAGTACCAGTGTTGATGGTACCGAATTGGACTTCACCGTACTTGGCATCTTTCAGACCCAAGAAGCTTTGACCTTTACCGACCAAGCCAGATTGAGCAGAGGCAGCGCCAGTAGACTGAGCATCACCGTTTGCTACTACGCCCCCTGCAATTGCTGGATAGGTAGCGTTGTAAGCGTTGCCGTTGCCAGCGATGATGGAAGGCTGAACTTCGAATTGGAAGTTGGCAGATTGACCGCCGCCCAAGTCTTCGGTGCCTTTGAATTTGAAGGTCGTGGTGCGAGCACCGCTTTGACCAACTTGGTTAGTTTGTTGACCACCAAAGTTTTTGATGCTTTGATAGCCAGCGTCCATGATGCCTTCAATAGAGACGGCAGATTGAGCTTGTGCGCCGATGGCTGCGAGTGCTGCGATAGCAACGAGGGTTTTTTTCATTTCAAGGTTCTCCAAGGTTTGAACAGGGGCTCCAGACTTTCCAGAGCCAACCTCCGTTTTCGGGAAGTTGGATGTATTGAACCAGACGACAG
>Ga0228701_1002404_pt1 | contig 11137 bp, 17 predicted proteins | sample McNCre117_Aug_MG_2_FD_178017 | JGI IMG/M metagenome (GOLD analysis project Ga0228701, IMG submission 178017) | Freshwater microbial communities from McNutts Creek, Athens, Georgia, United States - 11-17_Aug_MG | ecosystem: Environmental > Aquatic > Freshwater > Creek | place: USA: Georgia...
AACAGGACGGCACGGTGATGCTCGACTCGTCCGGCAACGGGCGCCACGGCACGTACGCCAACGGGGCCGTGTTCAACACCCGCGACGGGCTCATCGGCTACGACGACAACAACTCGATCGAGTTCAGCGCCGCCACGAAGCGGTACGGGGCGACGCCGTTCACGTTCAACGGGCTCGGCCTCGGTTCCGTCGCGGTCGAGTTCTGGTGGAACAGCACCGCCACGACCGAGGTCACGTCCACGATCCTCGGCGCCGCCGAGTCGCCCACCTCGATCTCCGCCGGAGCCGGCACCTACTTCTACGTGAGCGTCCCCGACACGGGCGTCGCATCCGGGAAGTTCTTCTTCAAGATGATCAGCCCCGGCGCGTCCGGCACCGTCTACTCGTCCGTGTCCGCCAACACGGGCGCCACGAAGCACGTCGTCATCTGCTCCCGGAACGGCTCCCCGCCGATCATCTACGTCAACGGCGTCGACGTGTCGACCGGTGCCACGTCCGGGTCCGGTGTCGTGTTCACCAACCTCCCGCCCCTGTTCGTCGCCTCCGCCAACAACTGGGCCAGCCACTTCGCCACCGGCACCATCGACGAGGTTGCGATCTACGACGGTGAGTTGTCCTCCGCCCGTGTCCTCGCCCACTACAACGCCGGCGCCAACGGCTTCTCGGGCGAAACCGTCGAAACCCGCATCACCCGCGTCCTCGGCTACGGCGGCCTGTCCGCCATCCCGACCAGCCTCGACGCCAGCACCCAGACCGTGCAGGCGTGCGACTTCCGCAGCAACACCGACGTGTTGTCGTACCTGCAGCTGCTCGAAGAATCCGAGAACGGGCAGGCCCGCCTGTTCATCTCCGCCAGCGGGACCCTCACGTTCCACTCCCGCTACCACGACGAGGGCGGCAGCGTCGCCACCGCGTTCGACGACACGAGCAGCACCCTGCCGTACGAGATGGCCGACTACGAGTACGACCACTCGCGTGTCCTCAACGACGTGACCGTGCAGCGCGAGGGCGGCACGGTGCAGCGAGCCACGAACGACACGAGCATCACCACCTACCGGTACCGGGGCGCGAACGTGTCCGGCCTCCTGGTGGAAGCCGACTCGACTTCGCAGGCGTTGGCCGACTTCCTCGTCGCCCGCTACGCCACCGCATCACCGCGGGTGCCTCGGCTCATCGTGAACCCACGCAGGGCGCCCGCGACCCTGTACCCGGTCGTCGGTGGCCGGGAGATCGGTGACCGGGTCAGTGTCGCCCGCAAGCCCGTCAAGCTCGGGTCGGCCTGGACGAAGACCCTCACAATCGAAGGGATCAGCCACGCCGTGGACAAGGACAAGAACTGGACGACCACGTTTCTGACGGCTCCCGTCGACCCGCTCGCGGTCGGACGTTGGGACTCGGGCGTGTGGGACACCGCAACGTGGGGGATCTGACATGTCGAACACGTACAGCGCCGTAGCGGCACCCACGACCGCAACGACGATCAGTGTCAGCACGTACGGGTCAAAGGTGACGGACGCCCTCGACTACCTGGCGGTGTCGAAGCCCAACGCCCGAGCGTTCAACTCGGCGGTCCAGTCGATCCCGAACACCACGTCAACGGTCCTCACGTTCGACTCCGAAAGCTATGACAAGGGCTCCGGGTCGCATTCGACCAGCGTCAACACGGGCCGGCTCACCGTCCCCACGTCGTGCGGTGGCGTCTACTACATCGGGGCGCGTGTGTCGTGGGCGTCGAACGCCACCGGCTACCGGTCCCTGTCGCTCCGCGTCAACGGCACCACCACGATCGCCACGATCTCCTACCCGGTCCGCACTGACGGGTTCTCCGACCTGTGCCTGTCCACGAACTACAGCCTGGCGGCCGGTGACTACGTCGAAGCGCTTGTCTCCCAGACCTCGGGCGGCAGCCTCAACACGGGCACCGACCATGCGATCTGGTGGAACTGGGTTTCGACGTGACCGTCCACCCGGTCGGCAGTGTCGGGTTCGACACGAACCAGAACTGCACCGACGCTGCGGCGGCGCTGCGGGCGTACGGGTTCCGGTTCGGGGTCCGGTACGTGTGCCAGGAGAACAGCCTGACGAACCGGAAGATCATCCGGCCCGCCGAGTACCGGGCGCTCCTCGCGGCAGGGATCGACACGTGGCTCGTGTCCGAGTGGTACACGCCATCCGACTCCCCGAGCGGGACGCCGTCACCGTTCCGGTACGGCCGTGACCTCGCCAACCTGCAGCGGGCAGCAGACGAGGATTGCGACGTGGCGTTCCGCCTCGCCGCCGACTGCGGCCACACCGGGCTCCTCCTCCACGCCGTCGACTGGGACGCCACCGGCAACAAGACCGCCCCGGACATGGTCCCCTACCTGGATCGGTGCTTGTGGCGGCAGATGCAAACCCCGCACCCGTTCGGGATCTACTGCGGCGGGCGCATGTTGCGCTACCTCATCGACGTTCACGGCTGGAGCCCGGACCGGGTCACCTGGTGGCAGGCGTCGGCCTGGTCCTCGAGGTTCCCGGAGCCTGAGGCGCACGTCTTGCAAACCCAGCAGTTCCCGGTCGGTGGGGTCACCGTCGATCTGAACACGGTGTACCGGCCGCTCGGGCAAGGCGCCATCGTGCAACCGAAAGGGAAGACGTTGCGACTGATCCAGTTCGCGGGCCGCGGCCCGGTGTTCATCGGGGAGTGGTACGAGCCCGGCCTCATCCGTCAGGTCGAATGGATCGGCCCCGCCCAGTTCGAGGCGTACAAGCCGTTCCTGGGGGACATCATCCAGGTCGATCCGGCGGCGCTCGTGAACACGACGTGCATCGGCCCGGCACCGACGGATGGGAACGACTGGCCGTTCTTCCGGGTCATCTCAGGGCAGGACGGGTTGCAGGGTCCTCCGGGGCCGTCGGGGCTTCCTGGCGCGGCGGGCGCCCCTGGTGCCACCGCAGCGCAGGTCACGGACGAGATCGCCCGTCGCCTCGCCAACGGCTAGTCCCGCACCAGCCTGACCTCAAGCTCCTCAACGGGGCCGTGAAGGTAGCGGTCGGCCCAGTCGTCGAGTTCGGCGGTGGTGGGCCAGTGGTCGAGCAGCGGCTCGTACGTCCACCAGAAGCCGTTAGTGCCCCGGCGAGCCATCCGAAGCTGCACCATGCCTCAACGGTAGTACCCCCGGTCGGCGGACCGGTGGCCTCATGCCACTAGCCGGGGGACCAACCCACGACGGGAGGTCCCTTGTCACTGACCCTGCGAGGGGCAACCCCCATGCTCACAGCCCCAGCGGTCCTCACCGTCGGAATGCCAGCAGCCCTTCTCGTCGCCAGCTCAGCCAGCCACGACGTCACCCTCGCCATCCTCGGCGCCGGTGCTGCGGCCGGCGTCGGGCTCGGCTTGAAGTGGCTGCAGTGGTCGATCCGGCGTGGCGTCCGAGACATCGTCGACGAAGAGATCCGCCGTGTCCTCGCCGAACGAGACCACCACCAGCCGTGAGCATCCGCGCTGTCTTCATCTGGGCAGCCATCTCCATCCCGTTCGCCATCGTCTACTCCACCCTCGTCATCCTCCTAGCCACGAAGAGGTACAAGCCCATGTCGTCCTTCCTCAAGAAGCTGCTCGAGCGAGCAACCAAGACCCTCGCCCAGGCAGCCCTCGCCCTCCCCGTCGTCACCGAGATCTTCAACCAGTCGCTCGACAAGCTCGGCGGGAAGGTCACCCTCGTCGGCGTGGCCGGCGCCCTGTCCGTGATCATGTCGGCGATCACGAAGCACTTCGGTCCCGACAAGAACGACCCGTCGGCGGTCTGACCCATGGCCCTGTCCTACCGCACCAGCCTCCGCAACACGATGCTGCAGGCACTCGCGGATGACGTCGGAACGTCAGGCATCCTCCGCATCTACAGCGGCAGCGTCCCCGCCGACATCACCGTCGCCCTGGCAGGACAGGCCGTCCTCGCAGAGATCACCTGCAACGCCAGCCAGTTCGGCACCATCAGCGGCGGCGTCCTCACCGTGTCCGCCACCACACAGGACTCGTCCGCCAACACGACCGCCACCCCGACGTTCTTCCGGGTGTTCAAGTCGGACGGCACCACCGCCGTCCTCCAAGGATCGGCGTCCGTCGGCAGCGGCGACCTCAACCTTTCGTCCAGCATCAGCGTCGGTCAGACCGTCGACCTCACGTCGTGGACGATCACCGAAGGGAACGGTGGCTGATGGCAGACGGCATCGCAATAAGCGCCGGATCGGGCACCACGGTCCTGACCGACGACACTGGGGCGGGCGGGCACGCCCAGGTCGTCAAGCTCGCCATCTCCACCGACGGGTCCGGGACCCTCATCCCGGCCGACGCCACCAACGGCATCGACGTCGACGTCACCCGTGTCATCCCCGGCACCACCGCAACCGCCCTCGGCAAAGCCGAAGACACCGCGCACGCCGACGGCGACACCGGGGTGCTCATCCTCGGCGTCCGCAACCACCTCACCGGCAGCACCACCGACGGCGACTATTCGGCGCTCAGCGTCTCCTCAACCGGCGACCTCCACACGTACGTCCACTACGACCTGACCCGCATCGCCGTCGACTCCGGTGGGCTCACCATCGCCACGACCGCCTACAGCGCAGGCGACCAGGTCGGCACCCAGTTCACCCTTGCGAACGCCGCCCGTGTCTCGGGCGGGGGCGGCATGATCCGCTCCGTCGTCCTCACCTCGGCCGCCGACATCATCGGCCCGTACGACGTCGTGTTCACCAGGTCAAGCATCACGCTCGCCGCCGACAACGCCGCCTACGCCATCAGCGACGCCGACGCCAAAGCGATCGTCGGGATGGCCAACCTGACCGGCGCCTACGACATCGGCAACAACCGCATCGCCCAAGCGTTCAACCTCGCCATCCCCTACGACTGCTCCGGTGGGACCAGCCTGTACGCCAGTCTCATCACCCGAGCCGCGCACACGTTCTTCGCTGCCGTCACCGACCTGCAGCTCACCGTGTTCGTCGAGCGCAACTAGCCCCATGGCGTACACGTTCGGGGCCGCAACCGGCGACGACATCACGTGGGTCGGCACGAACACGGCGTTCGCCACCAACCGGCTCACGCTCGTGTGCGGCTGGTGGTACCCGACAACGCTCACCGCGACCCGCGGCCTGTGGTCGTTCGGGAACGTGGCCGGCGCCGAGATCGACACCACCACCTCAGAGTTGCGGCTCCGCACCGACAACACGACCGACGGGCAGTGGACCACCACCGGGGTCGGGCTCACCACGAACACGTGGACGTTCCTGGCGTTCATGGCGTCCTGCAACAACACCGGGCCCGCTGCCGCCTGGCGGGTGTGGACGGCCACGATCGACACGTTCCCGACCGAGGTCACCGTCACCAGCGCCGTCGCCCCCGTCGGGAACTTCACCGGGTCCACCAGCTTCACCGTCGGCAACAAGGGCACCGGCACCGTCGCCTTCCAGGGTGACATCGGAGAGGTCGTCATCTACCAGTCGGGTTCGGTGTCCGGGATCTTGTCGCCGTTCAACTTCGCCACCTTCGGCACGATCACCCAAGCCGAAGCCGACTGGGCGCTAGCGGAGTTCGTTGTCCCAGCGTTCCGGGGTGACGTGTTCTCCAAACGGGCGAACAACGTGTCGGGCGCCAACATCGAACCGGGCTACTGGTCGGGGGCGCCCGACTCGCAGGTGATGCGCCACACGTACAACACGACCACCGACATCGCACCAATCGCACCGACCGTGAGCGGGGCGACCGTCACGGCGAACCATCCGCCTGTCGTCGCGCGTCACGCCCCGCTGCACCTCGCAACCGTCAGGAGGTAGGCCGTGTCGCTCCTCCTCCTGTTCGGCGGCACGGTCACGGTCACCGTCACCGGGGCTGTCACTGAACGGGCCGACACCACCACCGGCACCATCCGCGTCTCGAGCTCTGTCGTGGGGGCGGTCACCGAAGGCGCTGACACGTCGGCCGGCACGGTTGCAGTGTCGACGTCGGTCGTGGGTGCGGTGGTGGAAGGCGCCGACGTGTCGGCCGGCAGCGTGCTGGTGTCCGACCAGGCGGCCGATGTCGTGCCCGCTTCGATCACACGCCGGTACGGCCGGTCGAACGCCCGCGCCTACGAGATCACGAACAGCGTCCGGTACCGCTCCGGGCGCCCAACCTGAAAGGGCAGAACATGGCAGGAGACAAGTGGGTCGCACCGGCCGGGAACGGGCTAACGGAGACAAGCTCGGGATCTCAATACGAGTTGACTTTCGGCGCGTTTGGCGACATCTCCATCGGGTCGACCGTGCGCATCACCGCATCCGGCACCATCTACACCGTCGACACCGGGCAGCTTCTCGACATGCTCATCACCGGCCCATCCGCCGCCTTCAACGCAGTGTCCTCTCTCTCGGTCCCGGCGCCCGACAACACCGAACTGAACTACTCCGGTTCCGTCGGCTGGACCGCCACGTACACCGAGACGCTTCGCTCCATCACCACCGGCGGGACGCTGGGGACGTGGGCCTACTGCCTCACCTACATGACCGCCGGCATCCCGCCCAAAGTAGTTTCGGGCACCCGCACGCGAACGGTGAACTCGACAACTGCCGCCGCCTGGGGCATCTCCATCGGCTACACCGGGGCACCCGACGAGCAGGACACCGTCACGCTCGACCAGGCTTTCGCCGAGACGATCGGCTGACCTGACCCATGCCCAGGGGTCGCGGCAGACCGTACGGCCGCGGCCCAGCCCCGGCCTTCCCACAACGCCACGGGCGACAGACCGACACCACCCCGCCGACCCCGACACCGGACACCATCGGCGTCGGCTGGTACCACCCCGACAACCGCCACCGCTACCGGGCCACCAACGCCCGCGCCTACAGCATCGACAACGCCACCACCTACCGGGCAGACAGCCGCCGAAAGTACGAGGCCACATGATCACCCTGTACACGAACAACGAGCGGCCGGCGTGGGTGTCCACCATTTCAGAGAACGGCGAACTGACCGACTACAGCACCGGCTACACGTTTACGTGCGTGGTTGTCGACAAGGACACCGGCTCCACCCTGCTCACCAAGACCACCAACATCACGGGCGCAGCAAACGGCGTCATCACCGTGTCGTTCACAGGCGCAGAGCTGAGCGCCGCCGGGATCACCGCCACGTTCGGCAACCCCGTGCACTACCAGGTGTTCCTCACGTCGCGCCGCACCTCCGACTCGGCCGACGCCACGCATGAGGACGTGTTGCAGATGCGGTGGCGCCCGTAGCGGCAGCCGCCAAGATCGCCCCCGCCCTCGGTACTGCCCGCCCGAGGGCGGGGGCACCCGATATGACCGGTATGACGCACGATATGAGCGCGCATAACCCGTGTGCTTATCGTGCGTCTACCGCACCAGGGCAAACGTGATCGGCACCCAGGCTGACCAGGGCAAACGTAACTACAGGTCGCTACCGCCGACTAAAGCGCAACTTGGGTCGAGTTCCTTCACGCAAGCCCCTGACCGGACATCCGTCCTGGTCAGGGGCCTATTTGCGTTGAGCCCCTAGACGAAACGTGTGCTTACGTGTGCATACTGAGGTTATGCACAGCCCTGGAAGTGGCCCCGATGTCCGCTCTGCCAAGTTGTTGCGCGACGAGTACCCCGACGAGATGGCCGCGGCATCGTGTACCTGCGAGCCGGCTGCCGTCTGCGGGGCGCATCGGCTCCTCGCTCGCTACGAGGAGCTGTACGAGCACCTTGGCAAGATCAACGCCGCCCGTCGCGCTGACCGCGCACGCCGCCGTGCTGCCGATGAGTAACAGGGCAGAGGTCCGCGCCCAGTTGCAGGCGGGCGACATGTGGCAGACCGTCGGAGACGGCACCAACCGCCACGCTCGCCGGGTTGCCGATAGACGGCGGACTCGCCGCAAGTGCCCCTGGTGCGAGAACAGGGCGACACACCTTGGCATGTCGAACGGCGTCGCCCTGCTGCAAGGGTGTGAGCTGCACGTCGCTCGCTGGGTGCGCGATGGCCGCCCGTCGTAGCTCTCGCGGGGGCGGCAGCCTTCAAGACCTCGGCGGTGGACGTTGGCGCTCCCAAGGCATCGACCCCACCGGCAAGCGCCGCAGCACCATCCACCACGCCACCACCAAACGCGAGGCCGTCGAAGCGCATCAGCGGTTCATGGTCCGCCTAGGCAACGGCGCGCCAGGCCCCAGCCCCCGCACCGTCAACGACCTCCTAGACGCCTACCTCGAGCACAAGAAACCCGGCCTCGCCCCCACCACGTTCTGGCGGTACACCAACCGCACCAAGCACGTCCGCGACGCCATCGGCAAAGTCAAGCTCGACAAGGTCACCCCCTACCTGCTCGACGAGTTCTACCGCTCCCCCGCCGTCACCCCCCACGCCGCCCAAGGCATCGCCTACACCATCCTCGGGCCCGCCTTCAAACAAGCGCACCGCTGGGGGTGGATCGCCAGCAACCCGGCCAAGGACGCCTCACCACCCAGCTCCATCAAGCGGCAGATGAACCCGCCCGCCCACGATGAGGTGCTAGCCCTCACCGCCGCCCTCCTGCGGGACGGCCCCGAATGGCTCGGCGTGTTCGTCCACCTGCTCGCCGTCACCGGAGCTCGCAAAGGCGAAGTGCTCGGGCTCCGCTGGGACGACATCGACTGGCAGGCCGGCGCCATCAGCATCCGCCGCAACGTCGCCCGCACCCCCGCCCTCGGCGTGTTCACCAAGGAACCCAAGACCGCTCGAGGCCGGCGCACCGTCGCCGTCGGAGAGGGGACAGTGGCACTGCTCGACGCCTACTGGCAGCGAGCAGGGGGCAGCGACACGCCATGGCTGTTCCCCGGCGACCCGCTGGCCGGCGACCTGCCACTCTCCCCCGCCATCCTCGACAAGGCCTGGCAGAAAGCACAACGCAAGCACGGCATCACCTGGCGGATGCACGACATCCGCCACATGGTCGCCACCACCGCCCTATCCGGCGGCGCCAACCTCCGCGCCGTAGCCGACTTCCTCGGCCACGCCCGCCCCGAAGTCACCCTCGGCGTCTACGCCCACGCACTCCCCCGCGACCACCAGGTCATCGCCGGACTACTCGCACCGCCGACGAGTGCCAGCACCTAACATGTGATCGACAAGCCTCTCCGCCTGTCACCGCCGATCCGCCCCCGTCCCGACCTGCCTCGGGACGGGGGCGCTTCGCGTATCCGGTACGAATCGCGCCACCCCGTTCACTTTGCGAGACCGCCCCAATACTGTTGGGACACGGGAGGTGCCTCACAAGGCCGCCCCCGTACCCCCATCGGGCGAAGGGGTAACCACGGGAGGCAACCGGGTGGCACGCAAAGACCGACGACCAGCAGGCCGCCGACTTCATCGACGCCGTGAACGACCTGGCCCGGACCCTGGATCGTCTCCGCGCTCGAGCTGATCAAGCCGAGCGGCGAGCTGCACCACCTCGGCCTGCAGCTGAGTGAGCAAGGCCATGGCCTCGTTCATGTCGGTCGCCCTGCGGCGCCGCGTGTAGCTGATCGACGCCGCAACCTCATCCTCGGTCGAGCCGATCACTGCGGCGATGGCGGCCGAACGGGTGTCGTCCGGGACCTTGCGACCCTGCACCCAGTCCGACGCCGTCGTCTGCGACACACCGAACCGCTCCGCTAGTTGAGCGTCCGTCAGCCCGGCGCGCCGCTTGAACGCGGCGATCAGGGTTGCACGGATCTGCCCTCCGCTACTCGCAACCGGTTGCAGGTCGCGTCGGGACGATATTCCCCTAGGCGCTAAGGACGCATCCGGGGGACGCGAATAGTCCAAACGGCCCATTCTCGCCATACGGTCCCCCAAAGCCTTGACAGCCCTACGCGCTAGGTCTGACACTGTGGTCACGCACAGCCGCTACAGCCGCTACAGCCGCTCTAGCCGACTTTCACGGAGAACCGCCCGTGCCCCGCAAGACACCCGCAACCGAGCCCGGCAAGCGCCAGTGGATAACGCCGAACGAAGCACACGCCCTGTTCGCCGTAAGCCCCCGGACCATCAAGCGAGCCATCGCCGCCGAGCAGGCCAACCCCGGCACCGGCCTCCCCATGGACATCTGGACGTTCTGGGGCAACGACCTCCGCCTCAACCGCGAAGCGCTGCACCAGCACCTGACGCGCACCGAGCGCATCTCGCTCGCAGCCGACGACGCCGCCTGACCCCTCGCACCCTCAACAACCCTGGAAGGAACACCTGATGAAGCACATGCCGATCACCAGCGGGGAGCACGTCCGCCGCCTGTACGAAGTGGCCGACCAGCTCGGCATCGACATGGTCACACTGGCCGCCGCCGCTGACTACATCCACGGCTACAGCGACGAGCTGCACACCGCCACCGCGAAGGCGGCGTGATGCTCCCGCAGCAGGGTGACCGGGTCGCTGTGCTGCTCGCCCCCTACGACGAGTGGGGCGCCGGGATCGTGACCGAGGACGCCGACGAGAACGGCGAGTACGTCGTCGAGTTCCCGCACATGGACTACCTCGGCCGGCAGTTCACCGCCGACCAGCTCCGCCCCCTCGGCCTGGAGGTGTGGACGTGAAGCGCACCCTCGCCATCGCCGCCATCTGCGCGGCCATCTGGTTCTGCCTGGCGTGGGCCATCCACGCCGACCGCCCCTACAAGGAGACCCCGAAGTGAACCTCGACATCATCCCCACCCTCACCTTCAAGTCGGGCAGCCACCGCCCCCAGACCATCACCGACCCAACCACGGCCGAGATGTGCGTGATGGAAGCGGTCGCGTACATCGCCGGTGAGCCGTGGTCCGATCACCCGCAGTGCGTCTGCCCCGTCATCGCCGCGTTCATGCGCTCATGGAACGACGGCCTCCCGACCGACGACGACCGCACCCGGCTTCTCGCCCCGCTCATCCCCGTCGTGATCGGCACCGCGTCCACGCCCGACGCGCAGGACCGCCGAGCGATCGCCGCCGCCGACTGGGCCGTGCGCACCTACACCCCCGCATGGCTCCGTCTCGCCGGGCTCACGACCCACGCCGACACCCTCGCAGCGCTCCCCGAACTCGACACCATCGACGCTCTCCGTGCTGCCACCGTTGGCCCGATCAAGGACGCCCGTCAGGCAGCGGCCGCCGCCGGGGACGCCGCCGGGGAC
>Ga0228701_1002409_pt1 | contig 11126 bp, 12 predicted proteins | sample McNCre117_Aug_MG_2_FD_178017 | JGI IMG/M metagenome (GOLD analysis project Ga0228701, IMG submission 178017) | Freshwater microbial communities from McNutts Creek, Athens, Georgia, United States - 11-17_Aug_MG | ecosystem: Environmental > Aquatic > Freshwater > Creek | place: USA: Georgia...
CCAAGAAATTTCTTGGGGCTTTTCTTTTTCTGTCTAAATCTTATTTAAAACCGATATCCGCCAATCCTTTGTGCGAAATTACAATCGCCTCCAATGGTGTCTCGTTCACGCAAGCATCTTGCTCAACGTAGTAGTATTTCATGCCGGCTAATTTTGCATTGGCCAAAACACGTTTGAAATCGATATGACCTTTACCTACCGGAGCAAAACGACCTTGATCATCCATATCCTTCACGTGCCACAATTTGAAACGTCCTGGATACTTTTTGAAATATTCAACCGGATCCGCACCTGCTTTGGTTACCCAATACAAGTCCATTTGAAAATTCACGTATTTCGGATTGCAATTTTCCAACAAATAATCAATCGTCACGATCCCCTCCGAATCCTTCACATATTCGAAATCGTGGTTGTGATACAAAAGCTCAAGTCCTGCTGCATGGCATTTCTCACCCATCTTATTCAAAATATCCGCCAAATTCTTCGCGCCACCCTTCATGGCCATCTTCTTATTCACCGAATCAAAATAGAACAATCCCATCGGTGGAACTGGAATCACGAAATACTTAAATCCCGCTGCCTTTAGATCCGTAATTTGTTGGTCGATATTATCCAATGTCGCCGACCCTTGGTGCGCCGAAATCGGATTCAATTTCATCTCATCCAATAATGCCTTGAAATCAGCAGGCGAGAGGTTGTAGAATTTTCCGTTGTTATATCCCGCCGACTCCACATTCAAATAACCCGCATCAGCAACTGCCTTTAAGGTGGCACGTGCATCTTTGCCCATGTCGGTACGAACCGTGTATAAAGCTAATCCACCAAAAGGCTTATCCGCTTGTTTGATTTTTTCTGCTGGCTTGAAAGCCACCATCGCCAATGTCATGATTGCACAGAGGCTTAGCACGAAGGCTAGTGATTTGTTCATTTTCATCATAATAATTAAATAGTGTATTCTAAAATTAAGAAATTCCCCCATGCTTTAAAAAGGGATTCCTAATTTTGATTTCAATAACCTAAACATTTTTTGTTTAAATTAGTTGAAAACCTAAACTAAACCCTTGCCTGTGAGAATCTTATTCCTTCTTTCCCTAACATTCCTTTTTTCTGCCAAGGCACAAGTTCCGGCGATTCATCCCGAACAAATTCAAATCGCACGCGATGCCTATGGCGTACCCCATATTTTTGCCCCCACGGATCCCGAAGTAGCTTATGGATTGGCTTGGGCCCATTCGGAAGATGATTTCAAAACGATTCAAACGCTGATTCTGACGGGTAAAGGGAAATTGGCAACCTATCTTGGTAAGAAAGGTGCTCCCGTGGATTATGTCTTTGGTTTGTTGAATACGCGAAAAGTGGTGGACCAACAAATCAAATCGATGGATCCACGCTTTATCCAACTCGTTCAAGGTTACCTTCGGGGATTGGAGGCCTACGGAAAAGCGCATCCCTCGGAAGTATTAAATAAACACGTATTTCCCATCGCCTTAGAAGATTACATTGCGACAACCATGTTCTCGGTGGCCGTATTTTGTGGGGTAGATCGAACCTTACCCAAAATCCTCGACGGCTCAATCGCTGCATTACCCGGATTCACGGGGGAAGGAAGTAACGCATTTGCCATCAAAAGCAATAAATCCGCTTCTGGTGAACCCATGCTCGTGATTAACGCGCATCAACCCATCGAAGGAGCTACGGCCTTCTATGAAGCCCATGTACAAAGCGAGGAAGGATGGAACATACTCGGCGGTCTATTCCCAGGTGGGCCTTTGATCTTTCATGGCGTAACCCCCAATTTAGCTTGGGCCCATACGGTGAATTTTCAAGATAAGATTGATGTGTATCAGTTGCAGACCGACAAAGCACATCCCGATCAATACCTCGTAGACGGTCAATGGTTAAATCTCGAGAAAAGAAAAGTCAAACTTTCCATTAAAGGTATTCCGTTTCCGGTGAGTAAAGTTGCTTATCAATCAATCTATGGACCAACAGTGAAGAGTCCATCGGGGGCATATTTCGCGATCCGACTGCCTGCGTTGATGGATGCCGGGGCGCTGCAGCAGTGGTATGCGATGAATCGGGCGACCAACTTGACCGAATTCAAAGCTGCGATTGATCAGAATCATTTGGCGATGTTTAATATCATGTATGCGGACAAGGATGATAATATCTTCTACATTTCGAATGGAAAAATGCCTTATCGTAATCCGGATAAAAAGTATAATTGGTCGGGGACCGTACCCGGCAACACCCGTGCCACTTTATGGGAAAAATTTAAACCGGTAAGCGAGCTACCGCAATACCTGAATCCAGCCAGTGGCTATTTATTTAATACGAATCATTCGCCCTTCATGGCAACGGATGTGAAGGAAAACCTAGATCCTGCCAAGTTTGATACGAATGATGGGTACGAGACTTATCACAATAACCGCAGCTTTCGCGCCAAGGAACTCATTGATACCTATGAGAAAATATCCTGGGAGGATTTGAAGCGAATGAAGTTTGATCGCCAACTCCCTGCGAAGATTTTATATCCCTATGGATTGGATGCCAGCGTCTTGTTTCAATTGGATGAAACGAAATACCCGACACTGAAACCCATCATCCAAGGCATCAAAAATTGGAATCACGTAACGGATGTGGAAAGCATCGGTGCCTTGTATTACAACATTGCATACTATCAGGCTTCTAAAATTCGGAACAATGGGAGTAAGGCGCCTTTGACAGAATCGGAAGCCGTTGCCCTTTGCCAATATGTGAATGACTTTCTCTTAAAACATTACGGGAAAATTGAGGTCAAATTAGGGGAATTCCAACGATTAGTTCGCGGAAATGAGGATTGGCCTCAGGCTGGCATGCCCGATGTATTAGCGGCCGTTCAAACCGAAGCTTGGGGCGAAACAAAACGTCGGATGAATAGTGGGGACGCTTACATAGGATTCGTCCGATTCCCCAAAGGAGGCGGTTTACCCATCATTGAAACTGTCAATACCTTTGGCGCAAGTTCACATCCGGACTCGCCACACTTTGCAGATCAACGTGAAATGTACCAAGCACAGAAAACGAAGGTCATGACCTTGGATAAAGCCGAGGTCTTAAAGAATGCCAAAAGGGTTTATCGGCCGGAGTAATTAAGCGCGAAAAAATACGTCAGGAGGAATCTGTAAGAACCGACAAAGTTTTTGGGCCATTTTAAGCGTAATGTCACGTTTACCGGCTAAGACGGCTGAAACATGCCCTTTGCTACCGATGATGGGAATGAGATCTTTTGATTTTAATCCCATCTCACGCATTTTCTGAACTAAGACTTGCGTAGGATCTAAATTGGGAATTGGATGATTTCGATCATCGTAATCTTTGATTAAAACAATCAATAGTTCCAGCTCATCACGAATCGGACCTGGTTCCTCCACGTGAAAAATGTCCATCATCCGCTTGACAGCAGCTTGGTAATCTTCTACCGACTTTAGTACTTTCCAAGTCATAATGACAACATTTATAAAATTCTTACATCAAATGAAATCGCGCTAGCATCAATCTGATCGTATTCTTTATGGGGTCCAAACCAAATGACATAACAAGCCTGCTGCTGAAAATTGATGGAAACAATTAATCGGTAAGCATTTCCTTTCACGTTAAAAACAACACGCTGATGGGAAATAATACTCGCATTTCGATAAACTCGTTTAAGTTCATTGAAATTTGCAAATCCATACTTTGAAAATTCATGATACCAAACAAGCAAAGCATCAGATGCTGGCGGATAAATTTTTGCGTAATAAAGAATCGTCCGCCTAACTAAAATTTTCATCCCAAAATTAATTGAAAGTTTGCATTTTGCAAACTAAATTATTGATTTGGGAAAGATAGGAGCTAAGGGATATTTCGAGTATTCATGACCTGATAATTCAGTAATAATATCAAGTCATGCATTTACGGGAAACGCAATGCATCATCTTTTGAACTTGAAAATGCCTTGGATTCATCGATTCCCTTCACTTGATTCGCGATATAATGAATACCTTGATACAGGTGATTGACATAAACAGGATCCGCATAATGCTCTTTGGAATGACCTAGCGTGGTAACCCAAACATGACCTCCCTGAAATGGTTGGGTCCAAACCGCCGGGAAATAGGAGCCATACACACCCGCATGTTTTGTGATGAGATCTTGTTGGCTTTTATCCAAACCGCTCAACTCGTGCATCATCAAGGTCTTTATCCCCGGATACATTTCCTTGCCAAAATAACACTCATCTTCTCGAGTCCATTTCGTGGGAACTCCTTGCATCGATGGGTGAGAGGGATCGATGGTAACCACGTTAAAAGGTTGGTATTTGGCATGCCAGGAAAAACTTTCGCCCACCATCATTTTGAACCATGTCCAATTCCGCTCCGTTCCTGTGACCGAATGTACGCCAACAAAGCCTCCTCCAGATTCGATGTACCGACGAAAGGCTAAACGCTGGGCATCCGTATCAAAGACATCATTGTTTGTACTCGTAAAGATTACTAGCCGATATTGCTTCAAGTTCTCCGGACTAAAAACGGCCGGATTATCCGAAACCTCAACCAAGAACTGATGTTCTTTGGCTAATTTCTGAATACAGGCGACGGCCGAGGGAATATTATCGTGCACATAACCTGGCCCGTTTTTGGTGTAGACCAAAACCTTTGAATTGGGAAATTTCGACTTTTGCGCCTCCGCGACAAATAGACCCAAAACCAAAAATACAATGAGTAGTCTTTTCATGTTAAGGATTTACACCGTATTGATCTATCAAATAAACAATCGCCGCGATATTCACGGCGCCCAACAATAATTCGCGCTTATTCACATTTTCAAACACATCCGTCTTCGCATGGTGCAAATCAAAATAGCGTTGGCTATCTGGAACTAAACCCGCAATCACCGTAGCTGGATTTACAGGAGCTAAGGGACCAATATCCGTTCCGCCTCCGCCTTGTGTAACCTCGGTACCATAGGGTTTTAATAGGGTAGTCCAGGACTGAAATTTAGTATAGGCTTCTTTGCTTGCTGTGATTCCAATCGAGCGCGGCGTAAATCCGCCCTCATCACTCTCAAGTGCAAAAATGTGATTTTCATTCTTTAGTTTGGCCTGGTTGGCATATTCATTACCACCTCGCACACCATTTTCCTCATTGGCAAATAAGACAAAACGAATCGTACGTTTGGGTTTATAATTCATCGCTTTCAAAACACGTAAAACCTCCATCGTATGAACGATTCCTGCACCGTCATCGTGGGCACCTTCGTTTACGTCCCAAGAATCTAAGTGCCCTCCAATGGCAATGTATTGATCCGGGAACTCAGTTCCTTTCAATTCTGCTACCACATTATTCTCATCCGCATCCGGCAAGAAGAAACCATAGGTTTGCAATTGCGCACGAACGCGGCCTTTTTTAGTAAGTTCATAGAGCATTTTGGCATCATTCGGTCCTAACGCCACCGCCGGAATTTTCGGATACGCTTCATCGTAGACCATCGAACCGGTATGTGGCTCATTGTCGGGCGCCGTACTCAAGGAATGAATCATGATGCCGATGGCGCCGTATTTCGCTGCCCGACTAGCCCCTGCGCGGCGATAGATACCACTTTCGCCGTAGGCACGGAAGGTTTGAATTTTAGTGGGGTCGAAAGCACTGTGAAAATACACGATTTTCCCCTTGACTTCCGATTGGCGTTTTTCGAGTTCATCCATGCTGGAAACGGCTAGAATCTCAGATTCTAATAGTCCGTTGGATCCCATGGAATTCCCTAAAGCCATCGCTGCTAATGGTTGCATGCGTGCCTCGCCGTTTACACCCACGATCGCAGCAAAATCATTGCCACCACGTTTCCAGTTGGGCGTCTTACATGGCTGCAGAAATACTTTATCGGCCCCCAAGGCTTCCAAACTCTTTTTACCCCAAATAACCGCATTCTGTTGTTGGGGAGACCCGGCCAATCGTCCACCAATCTTTTTGGTGAGTTCGTAAAGGAGATCATAGGCCTTACCATTACGCATGATATCATCAGACATCTTTTTAATAAAAAGGCTATCGGCCTGATGCTGCGCAGAACTAAACAAGGAGATAAAAAGAAGGGGAAATACGAGTAAAAGACGTTTCATGTGTTTGTGGAATGTGTCGAAATTTAAATATAGGAGAAATTCCATCGGATTAAAAATTTATCATGGAAGCAAATAGTCAGGATACAAAAACAGATGAGCAACATTAATTATCCATTCAAATAGATTTATGGACGTTATTTACAGAATATTGATGTCTATTCATTTATCAGTATTACTGACTATTCATTCAGTTTAATCGTGAAATATTGAGTATCATTGGAAAAGTAAATCGAATCCCATTTAACAGCATGAAAAAATTAATTTTCCTAATCATCCTAATATGCGGCACATTTACCGCCAAATCCCAAAAAATCTACTCCGTTGACTACGCTAGTCAAGCCGATATCAAGGTTTTTGTGGTCGATTATGAGAGCCAAGCCGATTTAAAAGTATACAAAGTCCAATACCCAAGCCAAGCCGGTGCGAATAACGGGAAATGGTTTTTTACGGAATATGCCTCGCAGGCAAAAAAGAAAATATTTTTTGTTCAATATGCGAGTCAGGCCGACTTGAAAATCTATTTTGTCAGTTATGACAGCCAGGCGGGGTGGCGCAATGCATCGAAGCAGTATTTGTTATATTGATAAACAGAAAGAATATTTAAACATTCCCGGAAGTATTGGGGTTAAAACAATCATGGAAAAACATCCCAAAATCTCAATCCATCCATTCGAAAGTAGTTTAATCGAATTAGAAAAAGATTGTTGGCATCGATTAGTCACCGGAGCTCAAAAAAGCAGACACACCTTTCATACGCCCAGTGTAGCAAGTTTCGCTAATGAGGGGATCAGCTTGCGAACGGTCGTATTACGAAAAGCCTTACCAGAAACGCACGAATTACGATTTCATACCGATATACGAAGTCCCAAATGGGAGGAGTTAAGCCTAAATCCAACGATAAGTGCTTTGTTTTATGATGCAACTGAACGCATCCAACTGAGAATTAAAGGAGACGCCGTTTTACATGTCAACAATGAAATAACGTCATTGGCTTGGGAGAAAACGACTTTATCCAGTCGGCGATGCTATTTAACCGAATATAATCCATCGAGTTTTGCTGAACAGCCAACGAGTGGACTAAGCGAAGCGATTGAAAAAGAAAACCTAAGTCTAGAAGAAAGTGAATCAGGGTACCCAAATTTTGGGATCGTATCCATACAAGTCCAATCCATCGATTGGTTGTGGCTGAATCATGCGGGTCACCGCAGAGCTTTCTTTGATTATGAAACAGGGGAGTTTCAGTGGATGATACCTTAAATGGCAACGAAACTAAAACAAAAAAGCTCCAGTAATCTGAAGCTTTAGAGTGATCCCGCTGGGATTCGAACCCAGGACCCATACATTAAAAGTGTATTGCTCTACCAACTGAGCTACGGAATCATCAAGCCGAAGCTTGTATATCAATTGACCCACTCGGGAGTCGAAGGGAAGTTCGATCACTGACCGACCTTCATTTGCTTTTAAAGCATTTTATTGCCTAATTGCGATGCAAAAGTAGCAGGCTTTTTCGAATTATGCAAGCAAGACTTCTAAATAAAGTTCTATTTTTTTGTTTTTTTTATTTGGGCCTAAGTCAATTTGTTCATAGCCAAATAGATAGAAAGCAAATTCATTTAGCCGATTCTCTGTTTAAATCCAATCGCTTATTGGAGGCCGAGCAAATTTACCTGCGTAACCTGAATCCAAATTTCTCCGAATTCGAAAATATCCAATTCAAATTGGCCTACATCGCCAAAGTGAAAAACGATTGGTTATCCGAATTATACCGACTCTCCAGTCTGCATGCCAAGCAGAACACACCAGTGATTGCCAACCGACTTGCGGAAATAGGAGAGAAGCAACATTTGGAAGGCTATTCCATCAGTTTCATCGATCAAATTGAATGGATCTATTTCGCCTTCTTTCCCTATTTGATGGGTGTTTTAATCCTTTTGGGACTCTACGCCGTAATTATCCTACTCCGGAAATTCCTGCGAAAACGTCGTATACTTAAATCCCAATTAGCCTTTGTAGGCGCCTATCTACTGTTTTTGGCATTATTTACGAACCTTCCGGCCTTACTTCGTTTTGGAATCGTTACCCAAGAAAAGGCATATTTACGCGATTACGCCTCCTCGGCCGCACCCGTGAAAGAAATACTCAAAAAAGGAAATCGAATAAATTATTGGTACACCCAAGATCAATGGGTAACCTGCATCGTCAACGGGAAAATGGGTTATATCAAAGCAAGTGATTTTGTGAGCATCAACTAAAGATGCAACAGCTCAAAACTCAAATCTAAGAGAATATCCCGATCCGATTCCGCTGCTCCCAGGATTCCCTTAAACTTTAAATCGGCATTTTTTATGGCCTCCAACATGCGAACGACCTTCGCTAAAGGATAATTATTTTTGGCCAATTGATAATCACGGACATAATAAGGACTCACACCAATATGTTTGGCAAGTTCTCCCTCATTTAATGAACCCGAATCATGTACCATCAGTACCTTGGAAAAAGTACCAAATAAAGTCGCCAATAAAATCGGCAACGGATTTTGCTTCGTATTATCTGCCAAATAAAAGGCAATCTTCTGCGCCTTCGCCACATTGCGCTGCATCAAGGCGGATTGGTATTCGAAAATATTGTATTCCCGACTAATCCCCACATATTTTTCCACCTCTTCCGGGCCAATCTCAGCACCGGCTGGACAATTAACGACTAATTTATTTGCCTCATGCGCCATGCGCTGCAAGTCGGTACCTACATAAGATACCATCAAATCCAAGGAAGCCTGTTGGATCCCCAATTTATGTTGGGCCAAATAATCCTTCAACCACGGGCCCACCTGACCTTCTTTCACCTTTTTTGAACAAACCACAACCCCCGTTTTATCCAAAAGCGTCAGAATCTTAGCTTTTTCATTCACTAAATTCTTAATGGTAAACACGAGTAGGGTAGACTCTGTCGGCCGAGCACAATAATCCTCCCAGGCCTTCATGTCCTCGTTCCCTTTGACTTCTTTCCCTTTGGCCAAAGCCTCCAAAAAACTAGCCTCCTTGACAATAATGACTTGTTTTTCAGCCATCATCGGATACCGCCGCGCATACGAAATCACGGAACCCATCGTCTGATCCTTCCCAAACAAGACAAACTGATTAAAGCTCTTTTCAGACTCTGTCAAAACCTCATTCTCAAACGCATCGCATACCTGATCAATAAAAAATGGCTCATCCCCATGCAAAATGTAGATAGGGGCCAGTTTTTTGGCTTTGATGTCTTTGAGTACGTCTTGGATGGATTTTTGCATGAGGGAAAGTAATCAATCGGTAGTCAGTAGGCGGTAGTCAGTAGTCAGTAATCAGTAGGCACTTTGTGGATAATGTGGGCTAGTGATTGATACTAAAAATTTTAATTATATTAATTAAGACTCAAAGATAAATATTTTTTCCATCTCAATACTTAAGAATTCATTTGAACCTACCCACAGCCTACTGACTACTGACTACTGACTACTGACTACTGCCCACTGATAACTGTATAGCGACTATAAACTCTTTTCCCTATCTTTACCCCTCAAATCAAAACACCCTTTCATGCAAATAGCACCCAATTCCGTTGTTTTCATATCCTATGAATTAGCATTCCCGGATGAAAACGGCCAACCGGATGTCGTTGAAATCGTCGATGAAAACGAACCAATGGTATTTATTCATGGGCTAAGTGGCCTTCCAGAAGCTTTTGAAGCCAATTTGTTAGGACTTAAAGCCGGTGACAGCTTCGATTTCAAAATCGCAGCAGAAGACGCTTACGGCAACGTGGATCCCAATGCCATCATTTCTTTACCGAAATCCATCTTTGAAGTAGAAGGACAAAAAGCTGACGATATTTTGAAAGTAGGCAACTACATTCCGATGTCCGATGATCAAGGCAATCGCATGCAAGGCATGGTGGTATCCATTGGTGACGACAATGTCATGATGGACTTCAATCACCCATTGGCAGAAAAAGAATTAATCTTTACCGGAAAAGTAATTAAAATAAGAGAAGCAACCGCCGACGAAATCGCGCACGGTCACGTGCATGGTGAAGGTGGAGTGCACCACTAGTTAATTTAGAGTTAAGAACTAAGAACTAAGAATTGAATTTTTTCTCCAGGTGTAAAAACGGGAAATCAACTACATCCAATTAGTTCTTAGCTCTTAGTTCTTAAACCTTAGTTCTTAACTCTTAGCTCCAACCTATGAAGCCCTCTTTCGACTCAATCTACATGGATTTGGCTCAAAGCCTAGCGCTACGTTCGCATTGTACGCGCGCGCAGGTGGGAGCGGTATTGACCAAAGATACTCGCATCATTTCGATCGGCTATAATGGCCCGCCGCAAGGAACGCATAACTGCGATGAGGATTTCCATGAGGAGGGAGGATGCCCAAGAGATTCCAAAGGTTCGTGCTCCTTAGCGCTTCACGCGGAACAAAATGCGATTTTATACGCCTCCAAAAACGGCGCATCCATCGAGGGTTCTACTATTTACGTAACCCTATCACCCTGTATATCATGTGCCAGAATTATCTACAGCATGAAAATCAAACGGGTGATTTATCTGAACAGCTACGCGGCCTACAAAGGCATTGCCTCCGACGAGGGCGTCGATTTCCTACGAAAATTCGGGGTAGAGGTTTTGGCCTACAAAGACCTCATGTAGAGACGCGATACTTCGCGTCTTTTAACAACACCCTGTAGAGACGCGATACCTCGCGTCTTTTAACAACACCCTGTAGAGACGCGATACCTCGCGTCTTTTAACAGCACCTCGCGTCTTAAAATAAAAAAATAGACGCGAAGTATCGCGTCTCTACAGTCATAGACAAAAAAAAAGACCTTGCTCTCGCAAAGTCTTTTTTTTCGTAGCGGGGAGCTGAATCGAAAGCCGTCCGTCAGCTGACGGATATGAATCCAAATAGAATATCCCTAGGTTTCTTCCTGGGGATAAAAAAAAGACCTTGCTCTC
>Ga0228701_1002411_pt1 | contig 11121 bp, 10 predicted proteins | sample McNCre117_Aug_MG_2_FD_178017 | JGI IMG/M metagenome (GOLD analysis project Ga0228701, IMG submission 178017) | Freshwater microbial communities from McNutts Creek, Athens, Georgia, United States - 11-17_Aug_MG | ecosystem: Environmental > Aquatic > Freshwater > Creek | place: USA: Georgia...
TGCAATCAATACTTGATTTACTTTTTGGAATCCAATTTCATTTTCTTTCAATTTTTGAATGCGATCTTTTACACGTCCATCCCAATCCTGCACCTGATCACCTCTTCTATTGGTGAAAGTAGTCTTTCCTAGTTCCCTACTTCTTTCATCCATTGCAGAACCAGGCTTAAAAGCATTCCAATACAAATGAAAATACACTTTTCTCAATGTGTCTGTTGAATTATTGGTATACAGTATCTCCTCAGTTCCTTTTACTAGATTTGTAGCCACATCTAAACTAGCTTTGATATTATAATCAATATGTTGTTGCCAACGATCTGTTTGTGCCATTAGCACTATAATCGACCCTATCATTGCTGTACTCAACAGTAGTATTTTTTTCATCATAACCCGAAATTTAAGGATTCAATTTAATTAAAAAAACAAGGACCACCAACTATGTATGATCAGTATTATTCCTTACCAGCTACAATAACAACAATCTCCCCCTTTACTTGTTTGCTAGAAAAGTGTTCGATCAATTGATCGAGCGTATCAGTTATATTCTCTTCGTATATTTTAGTCAATTCCCTGCTTACTGCAGCTTTGCGATCCCCCCCAAAATATTCCTTGAATAATGCTAAGGTTTTTACTAATCGCATAGGACTTTCGTAAAAAATCATTGTGCGTGATTCATTCGACAAGGATTCCATTAATGTTTTCTTGCCTTTTTTTAATGGAATAAAGCCTTCGAAAGCAAAACGACTTGCAGGCAACCCACTATTGGTTAAAGCGGGGACAAATGCCGTTGCACCGGGCAGGCTGGTCACTTCAATACCTGCTTGTTTACAAGCACGAACTAATAAAAAAGCAGGATCAGAAATGCCTGGACTTCCAGCATCTGTTATCAATGCTATATTTTTCCCTGCACTTAATTGCGATACTAAATGTTCAACTACCTTATGTTCATTATGTTGATGATAAGGCGTTAAAGGTTTATGTATCTGATAATGTTGTAATAATTTAGAGGAAGTACGTGTATCCTCACATAATATAAAGTCAACTTGTTGTAATACTTCAACCGCTCGAAATGTAAAATCTTTTAAATTACCAATTGGAGTGGGTACTAGATACAACATGTAAAAGACTATTACTAAGCTTGTACAAATTCAATTTCAAAATACTCCATCACTGCATTCGCTAATAATTGCTTACATGCATTTTCAGCCACTTCTTTTGCAGCCCCTTCATTGGCAGCTTCTATTTGTAATGTAATGTGCTTCCCTACTCTTACATCTTGAATACCGTTCATTCCTAGATTATGTAAACCTCCTAATACTGCTTTACCTTGAGGATCTAATAGATCTTTTAAAGGCATAATTTTGATTTGAACTTGGAATATCATATTACAATTATTGTGTGATAGTTTTTGAATACAGCAAAGATACTATGCAATAGCCAATAAAGCCAAATGGGATGGCCCACCACTTAAAAAAGACAGCGGAAATGGCCACTTCTAGCCCCACCAAAGCCAAGGGTATCACCAATTTGTTCTTACCAGATAAGCTTTTCAGAGCAAGCATAGGTTTTTTCATCACCATTAAATAACTCACTAACAAAATATACACATACCAAAAAATAGGGCTTAAAAGCATTGCCGACACAAAAGGCAACTGAGCCTGTTGATACAGCAAGGGAAAAGCAGCGGTCAAGATACCGATCATGGGAATAGGTACCCCTTTAAAATAAGTGGTTTGTTCTTGATCTATATTAAATCTGCCTAATCGATACGCCCCAGCCATCGCTATGATAAATGCTGGCACTAACATCAAAGAAGGGGTTGATAAAGCATTCACATTATTAGCCAGTGATAATCTTAAAAATTGAAATACTATACAAGCGGGTGCTACACCAAAGCTTACTACATCTGCTAAACTATCTAATTGCTTGCCTAGTTCTGAAGATACTTTTAATAACCTTGCAACAAATCCATCAAAAAAATCAACGATAGCGGCTATGCCGATACAAAGACTTGCAAAATAAAGCCTTTCAGGAATTTCTATAATGATATCCCCCACTTCATCTATCGATGTAGTGGCTCCAGCTTGAAAAGTGTAGACGATCGCCCAACAACCAAAGAACAAATTCAGTAAGGTGATAATATTTGGAATCTGTTTACGCATGGTTATTTCTTTGAAGATTTCATTAATGATTCAATCTCCTCTGCTTTAATTGGAATGTTTTTAAATAAATCTTGATTACCCGATTTAGTAATCCATACATTGTTTTCAATTCGTACGCCCATTTGCTCCTCCTTTATATAAATACCTGGCTCTACTGTAAATACCATTCCCGCTTGGATAGGTGCAGTTCTAGTCCCTACATCATGTACATCTAATCCCAAATGATGTGAAATACCATGGTATAAATATTTACGATAGGCTCTATTTTCTGCATCTTCATTTTTGATGTCTGCTTTAGAAATAAGCCCGATTTTCAAAAACTGCTTAGTGGCTTCTTCACCCACTTTATCAGTATATTTTACAATACTAATACCTGGCTTTAAAATGGATTTTGCATAATCATGCAAGTGTAAACAGGCATTATACACTTCTTTTTGACGTTTCGAAAACTTACCATTGACTGGCACCGTTCTAGTCAAGTCTGCATTGTAACCACCATACTCCGCACCAAAATCCATCAAGATTAATTCTCCATCCTTACAAATATTATTATTACTTACATAATGTAAAGTGCGCGCATTATCTCCACTCGCTAATATACTATGATATGCCGCTCCAGTAGCTCTTTGACTTAAAAAGGAATGATAAATTTCCGCTTCAATTTCATACTCGTACACACCAGGCTTAATGAACTTCAAAAGACGTCTAAAAGCATTTTCTGTGATATCAATTGCTTTTTGAATCACTACTACCTCTTCCTTGGTTTTAATAGCTCTTAGTTCTTTCAATAATTTTGCAGCACGTAAATATTGATGTAATGGATATCTAGATTTCATTTCATCAATAAAACGATACTCGCTTGTACGAACTAAATTATTTTTTCTATCGTTTTCATTTGAATCCAAATAAATAGCATCTGCCAGATGTATCCACTGCTGCAACATTGCATCTAATACATCTGCCCATACAATTGTTTGCATACCCGAAATAGCGGTAGCTTCATGCGACCTTAACCTTTTCCCATCCCAAATTTCTTTTAATTCTTGTGGACGCGTTAATACAAGTACTTCGCGGTATTTGGGATCTGGATTGTCAGGATATAAAATAACCATGGTCCCTTCTTGTTCTATACCAGACAGCCAATATAAGTCACTGTTTTGCTTAAATCCATGTAAAGCGTCTCCATTTGATGGAAATTCGTCATTGCTTACAAAAATAGCCATGCTATTTTTTTGCATTTGAGCGACAAATCGCTTTCTATTTTGTTTAAATATAGTAGGATCTAATGGAAGGTATTTTGCCATAAATTATTTTTTTATCGTTTTCCTTATTGCAAGATAGTTAAAAGGGATTGATTAGGCGATCTTGCCCCAACCTATTTTAGTTTTTTGCGCCATGAGATAGGCTTTTAATACTGCATTTTCTGGGCTTGACAAATTAGGATCTTGCTCACATAATTTAGCAGCTTGGTCCTTTGCCTCTATTAATGTGGTTCTATCATTGATAATATTCGCCAGCTTAAAATTTAAAGCACCACTTTGTCTTGTTCCATCAATATCACCTGGCCCCCTGATTTCTAAGTCCTTTTCAGCAATCACAAATCCATCATTGCTATCACACATTATTTTCAATCTTTCACGTGCTTCTTTACTCGCTTTCACACTACTTAACAAAATACAGTAACTCTGTTCCGATCCACGTCCCACCCTGCCCCTCAATTGATGCAATTGCGACAATCCAAATTTTTCAGCACTTTCAATGACCATCACACTTGCATTTGGCACATTCACACCCACTTCAATCACTGTAGTACCCACTAGAATTTGAGTGTCACCAGAAACAAAGCGTTGCATATTGGTTTCTTTCTCTATGTTTTTTTGCTTCCCATGTACCATACTTATTTTGTAAGATGGCTCTGGAAAGAAACTTTTTACTTGTTCATAGCCTTGCATTAAATCTTCAAAAGAGAGTTTTTCACTTTCCTCTATTAAAGGATATACAAAATAAGCCTGTCTCCCTTTTTGAATTTCTGTTTTCACAAAATCCATCACACTTGCTCTAGAAGTTTCATATCGATGCACTGTTTTAATTGGCTGCCTTCCAGGGGGCAGCTCATCCATCACACTATAATCCAAATCTCCAAAAGCAGTCATAGCAAGGGTTCTGGGTATGGGTGTAGCAGTCATTACTAATACATGTGGCGGCACAGCAGATTTTTTCCATAATTGTGCTCTTTGCGCTACACCAAATCGATGTTGTTCATCTATCACTGCCAAACCTAAGTTTTTAAACTGTACAATGTCCTCAATAATGGCATGGGTACCCACCACAAAGTGGATAGTATCATCTAATAATCCTTGTAAAATTCTTCTTCTTTCTGCCGTCTTTGTACTCCCAGTCAATAAAGCAACTTCTAATGGCATTTCTTTCAAAAGTGCTGTTAATCCTGCATAATGTTGTTGTGCTAATATTTCAGTAGGCGCCATCATGCAACTCTGATAACCATTATCTGCTGCAATGAGCATGGCTAATAAAGCAATCATAGTTTTACCACTACCTACATCCCCTTGCAATAACCTATTCATTTGAAAACCACGAGCTGTATCCTGTCTTATTTCCTTGATAACCCTTTTTTGAGCACCCGTAAGTTCAAAAGGAAGATATTGATTATAAAAATCATTAAAGTAAGCACCTACTTTTTCAAAACGATGTCCACGACTGTTTTTATGTCGATCAATTTTTATTAAATTCAATCGCACTTGTGCAATAAACAATTCTTCGAACACTAACCTTTCCAAAGCCTTTTTATACATAGCTTGGGAATGAGGAAAATGTATTTGTCTATAAGCTTCCCATCTACCTAATCTATTGTTTAGCTGACTTACAGGTAAATTTTCGGGCAAATCACGTTCACTGATTTGCATAAACAAAGCTTGAGTGAGTTTTGCAATTTGACGACCATTCAAGCCTCTTGCTTTTAATTTTTCAGTGGAAGGATAAACAGGTTCCAATACCGATTTCTGAGACATGGTTGGGGCTGCCAATGGTTCCATTTCGGGGTGTACCATTTGCGCACGGCCATTAAAAAAACTGACTCTTCCATATACTAGATAAGTTTGACCTTCTTGTAAAGTTTTTAGGACCCAATTGATACCTTGAAACCATGCCAATTCAATTTGCCCAGAATTATCTTGTAATTGTGCTACCAATCGTTTGGAACGCTTCTCACCTATAATACTAAATCCTAATAAAACGCCTTTTACCTGTACAAAGTCCTGTTGCGGGTTGATGCTAGCAATAGCTGTAACCTGGGATTTGTCAATATGTCTATGGGGGAAATGTTGTAATAAATCACCAAAAGTATACAAATTGAGCTCTTTTTTAAGCATATCGGCCCTTAGAGGGCCTACCCCCTTTAGATATTCAATAGGACTTTGTAAAAGTGACGCTTGGCTCAAAATATTTTTTTTTGAATTGGGTACAAATATCCCAAAAAGATGGCAAAAAATGGGGTCTTGATGCATTATCTTCGCACAGCTATGGAAAAGGAAATTGTATTGAGTGGGATTCGCCCCACAGGCTTCTTACATTTAGGTAATTATTTTGGTGCTATGCGTAATTATGTTCGCATGCAAGATGAATATAATTGTTATTTTTTTGTTGCCAATTGGCATAGTTTAACTACCCATCCAGATACTAAAACATTACAACAAAGTGTATTAAGAGTGGTGGCAGAAAATATTGCTTGTGGATTAGATCCCGAAAAAGTATCTCTTTATGTACAAAGTGATGTGCCTGAGATTGCAGAATTGTATTTGTATTTAAATATGTTGGCTTATAAAGGGGAGTTAGAAAAAACAACCACTTTTAAAGACAAAGTACGCATGCAACCTGAAAATGTAAATGCAGGATTATTAACCTACCCTGTTTTGCAAGCAGCTGATATCTTAATTCACAGAGCTGTAAAAGTACCCGTTGGTAAAGACCAAGAACAAAACTTGGAGATGGCACGTAATTTCGCAGAACGCTTTAACCATCGCTATGGTGAAACTTTTCCCCTTCCTTATGCATTCAACTACAATAGCGAATTAGTGAAAATCATGGGATTGGATGGTAATGGCAAAATGAGCAAAAGTGAAAACCAAATGACCACTTTGTTTTTGGCAGACGAAGACGATATGATTCGTAAAAAAGTGATGAAAGCCAAAACCGACCAAGGCCCTTTAACACCTAACTCTGTAAAGCCAGATTATATTGAAAATTTGTTTACACTAATGCGCTTGGTGAGCTCTACAGATACGGTGCAAAAATTTGAAGACGACTTTAATAACAGCAGTGAAGGCCAATGTATTATTCGTTATGGTGATATGAAAAAACAATTGGCTGAAGACATGGTTCAGTTTATTAATCCTATTCGTAGTAAGGCTGCTGATTTACAGAACAACAAAGATTTACTTTTAAAAATTATCCATCAAGGTGCTGATAAAGCAAGAGCTAGTGCATCGGCAACATTGACCACTGTTAGAAAAGCAGTAGGCATGGAATACCTTTAATAACAAATTCATTTAATTATCATACGTATATGGCAAAAGCAGCGATTAAAAAACCTAAACATGTAGCAATAGCTGGCAATATTGGTGCCGGGAAAACTACTTTAACCGAAGCGCTTAGTAAACACTATCGTTGGATTCCTCAATTCGAAGATGTGGACCACAATCCCTATTTGTCAGATTTTTATGATGACATGCCTCGATGGAGTTTCAATCTACAAATCTATTTTTTACATGGCAGATTGAATCAAATTTTAGATATTCAAAAAGGAACAGAAACCATCATTCAAGACAGAACGATCTATGAAGATGCTAATATATTCGCCCCTAATCTTCATGAAATGGGTTTGATGAGTAAAAGGGATTTTGATAATTATTTTGCATTTTTTTCTACCATTAAATCAATGGTCCAACCTCCAGATTTATTGATTTACTTAAAAGCTTCAGTGCCGACATTGGTATCTCAAATTCAAAAAAGAGGAAGAGAGTATGAGGAAAATATCCGTTTAGATTATTTGAAAAAATTAAATGATTTTTATAACAAATGGATTGACAACTACAAAGAAGGCCCTTTATTAGTTATTGATTGTGATAAAATCAAGTTTGGAGAGAATGAAGAAGATTTAGGCGAAATTATTAGCAAAGTAGACGGGATGTTATATGGTTTATTTTAATTTTTAATGCGATTATAGTTAGACGAAAAAATGAGTAAAATTACCCCTGCAATTCTAGAAGAAATTAAAGCCATTGTTGGCCCTGAATATACTTTTACGGATAATGAAAGTTTCGAAAAATATGGCAAAGACGAAACAGAAAGATTGCATTATAATCCTGATGTGGTAGTAAAACCTAAAACGCCTGAAGAAATAAGTGCACTTTTAAAACTATGTAACCAACATCTTATTCCTGTAACTCCTAGAGGGGGTGGTACAGGACTGAGCGGCGGCGCACTTCCTCAATTAGGCGGCTTAGTTATTGCGATGGAACGCTTTAATACCATTTTAGAAATTGACGAAAGAAATTTACAAGTCACCACCGAGCCAGGTGTGATTACAGAAGTTTTGCAAGATGCTGTTAAAGCTGTTAACTTATTCTACCCTCCTGACCCAAGCAGCAAGGGTTCTTGCTTTATTGGAGGTAATATTTCTGAAAATTCTGGTGGACCTAAAGCTGTTAAATATGGCGTTGTTAAAGACTATGTATTAAATTTAGAAATAGTAACTCCTACTGGTGATATTATTTGGACAGGATCTAACGTATTAAAAAATTCAACTGGATATAATCTCACACAACTTTTAGTAGGCAGTGAAGGAACTTTAGGAATTGTTACGAAAATTGTATTGAAATTGATTCCCCTTCCAAAATTTGATTTATTAATGTTAGCCCCTTTCACAGACTTGGAAAAAGCAAGTGCTGCTGTAAGTGCCATTTTTAGAGCCGGCATTACGCCGAGTGCCATGGAATTAATGGAAATTGATTCTATTAAAATTGTTAGTCAAATGGTAGATAGCACTGCCTTCCCTGTTACTGATGATATTGCTGCTCATTTGATTATTGAAGTAGATGGCAATAATATGGATGTATTGATGGGTGAAATGGAAGCCATTGCTGAAGTATTAACGCAATTTGATGCAGGTGAAATTTTCTTCGCAGACGATGCACAGCAAAAAGCAGAGTTATGGAAACTTAGAAGAAGGGTTGCTGAAGCTGTTAAGAGTATTGGATATACCATAGAAGAAGATACAGTAGTACCTAGAGCAGAATTACCTAAATTAGTAAAAGGGGTAAAAGCATTAGGACTACAATATGGATTTCATGCAGTATGTTATGGTCATGCTGGAGATGGTAATTTACACATTAGAATCAATCATCCTACTATCAAGAATAGCTATGGTAGTGAAGAAATGAATACGATATTAAAAGAATTGTTTGTTCTGGTAAAAAGCCTTGGAGGTACTATCAGTGGAGAACATGGTATTGGTTTAATTCAGAAAACCTATATGCCCATCGTATTCAATGATGCTTCCATTGAAATCATGCGTGGTATCAAAAAAGCATTTGACCCGAATAACATATTGAATGCCGGGAAAATTTTTGATCTACAATAGCACAGTTGCCAAAAAACATTTTATATGAACTGGAAACTTAGCTTAATATGTACTTTACTATTACCAATGGTAAGTTTACAAGCACAAAATACAATTGAAACTACGACATTGTTACAGCCGGAGAAACCAATATATTTTGGAGGAGGTATTGTATTAGGTGGTGGAACAGGTTCCTTTCAAATAGGTCTTAACCCTGAACTCATCAAAAGCTATAACAACTATATCGATTTGGGTATCGTTTCGAGTCTTTATTTCGCTTCTTTCAAATCCACCGATCTTAGTACAGGATTCGATCATAAATCTAGTAATACACAAGTAGGCTTGGGTGGCTTTGCCCGTATTTGGCCCGTAAATCAACTATTTATCCAATTCCAACCAGAATATAATTTCACTTGGACCCATGATAAAAATATATCACAAGGCACTACAGGGAATTCCAATGTGAGTGCTCCAAGTTTTTTAACAGGCATAGGATATGGCAAGAGAAATGAAAATGGCTTCTCTTATTTTTCAATTCTATTTGATCTAATTAATGACACAAAGTCCCCTTATAGAATGGGCCAATTAAAAGCACAGCCTATTTTTAGAGCAGGCTTTGGATTTCCTATTCACTTTGCTAAGAAAAAATAGAAGCCATTTCTTCTCTAGTATTACAAATAGCAAATCTATACCTGGATTTGTCGTATAAAAAGCCCTCTGTTTCCATTTTTGCAATCATTTGAATAAGTGGGTCATAAAATCCTTCAAAATTATAGAGTACAATTTTTTTCTCGTGAATACTCAAATTATTCCACACAAGCATTTCAAATAGTTCATCAAAAGTGCCCAAGCCACCTGGCAACGCCACTGCTATATCACACTTATCATATAACAATAGTTTTCTTGCATGCATTGTTTCAGTAACAATCAATTCAGTTAAACCTGTATGTTGCGCCTCCCATTCTAATAATAATTTAGGAATAATACCTATTACATTTCCGCCCTTCTCCAAACATCCATTAGCGACAGCTCCCATTAATCCTTTATTACCACCCCCATACACCATTTGAATATTTTTTTCGGCTAATAAAGCGCCAATGGCTGTCGCCTCTTTTTCAAAACGAGGATGGTTCCCTGATTTGGATCCACAAAATATGGTTACTGCTTTTGGTTTCATATTCATTAGGGTTAAATCGATGACACAAAATAGTCAATTAATTGAAACTTTGTTTTACTTTGCCGATACTAATCTATTATTCATATGAGTGCTACACTACTTTTTGCTTTTGTGATTGCTTATTTTTTAATACTACTAGGCGTAGCCAAAATCACTGGAAAGAATAGTAACAATATGTCTTTTTTTATTGGCAATAAAAATAGCAATTGGATGTTGGTGGCGTTTGGTATGATTGGTACTTCATTAAGCGGTGTTACTTTTGTGAGTGTTCCTGGTGCCGTAGGAAAAGATGCCTTCCATTATTTACAAATCACTTTGGGATACCTCATTGGCTATATTGGTATTGCATATGTGTTATTACCCATCTATTATAAGCTTAATCTTACATCGATCTACCATTATCTGGAAACTAGATTGGGCTTTGGGGCTTATAAAACTGGCGCTTCTTTCTTTGTGCTATCAAGGACCTTGGGAGCCACAGCAAGATTATATTTAGTGGTAAAGATTTTGCAAGTGTTTATTTTAGATAATATGCATGTGCCTTTTTGGCTAACTACTTTAGTCATTTTAGCTATGATTTTGTTATACACATATGAAGGTGGTGTGAAGACCATTGTTTGGACTGATACCTTGCAAACATCTGGTATGCTATTAGGCCTTATCATCTGCAGTATTTATATCCTTTATAAAATGGATTTTACTATATTTCAAGGATTAAGCGCCATGCAAACCAAGGGATTGGCTACTGTATTTGAAACGGATGTTAATAATAAATCCTTCTTTTTAAAACAAATCATTGGTGGTGCATTTGTAACATTAACAATGACAGGATTAGACCAAGAAATGATGCAAAAAAACATTTCAGTAAAGACCCTAAAAGACGCACAAAAAAATATGATTACCATTGGCTTTACAATGCTATTTGTAATCACTTTATTCTTGTTCTTAGGAGGATTATTGCACTTATATGCTGCACAACAAAATATTACAGCAATAGGTGACGATTTATTCCCCACCCTTGCTTTATACCATATGCCCACCTATTTGTCGATTATTTTTATTCTAGCATTAATATCTGCCTTATTCCCTAGTGCAGATGGTGCGATCACTGCACTTACTTCAAGCTTTTGCATTGACTTATTAGG
>Ga0228701_1002415_pt1 | contig 11102 bp, 10 predicted proteins | sample McNCre117_Aug_MG_2_FD_178017 | JGI IMG/M metagenome (GOLD analysis project Ga0228701, IMG submission 178017) | Freshwater microbial communities from McNutts Creek, Athens, Georgia, United States - 11-17_Aug_MG | ecosystem: Environmental > Aquatic > Freshwater > Creek | place: USA: Georgia...
GTTATTGCGTAGGTAGCCGCGAAGAGCAACATCCTGGGTGCCACCGAGACCTGGGGTCGCGAAAGTCTTGCCCTTCAGCGCCTTGATTTCGGCGGCGGTCGGCTTGCCTTCAGTCTTGATCAACGATGGGTTCACGATGAACTTAGCTCCGCCAGCGACCGCACCCGAAACTACCTTCAGTAGAGTGCCCTGAGTGGTCGTGTAGCCAGAGATGGTTGGGCTTGGTCCGATGTAACCGAAGTCGACGGCGCCGCCCTTGAAAGCCTCAATCTCAGCGGTTCCAACGGAGAAAATACTGTATTCGACCTTGGTCGAACCCAAGTACTTTTCGAAAATCTGCTTCTGGCGGGCAATAAGGGCAGGGGCGTGGGTGATGTTCGCGAAGTATGCGATGCGAACCTTCTCAGCGACGCCTGAAGCTGCCTGTGCCGGTGCGACAGAAGATGCGGCAAGCATCATCGCAACAGCTCCGGCGACGAGGCCGACACGTGTTGTTCTAGATAGCTTGCTCATTTTCTTTTTACTTTCTTTTAGTTAGATTAGGTATTACCACTATTCCTAGTGGGTAAGTAGAGAATAGAACGGTTCGAAATCCCGCGCATCTTTGTGACGGATTGTTTCGAATCAAGCAATCTGCCGTGCAGCCGCGCGGCAACGCGGATGAATGGTTGGATTAACCCATGCAGGTTTCAGCAAAGGTCGACTACGGCATGAGAGCAATGCTCTTCCTCGCCGAGTGCTACCAAGCCGACCCTGCTCAGCTGGTTAAGGGTGACGCTATTTCGAAGTCGCAGGTCATCCCGGTGAAGTTTCTCGAAGCGATTTTGACCGAACTTCGTCACGCTGGTTTCGTGATCAGTCAGCGAGGTGCCGTCGGCGGTTACCGCCTGAGCCGCAGCCCTGAAAAGGTTTCGGTGGCTGAACTCATCCGTGTTTTAGATGGCCCACTAGCTGCGGTTCGTGGCCAGCGCCCAGAGAACGTCACCTATGAAGGTGCCGCCGAGCGCCTGCAAGATGTGTGGGTTGGCATTCGCGTTGCCCTGCGCAATGTGCTCGAGGGTGTTAGCTTGGCCGACATTCTGGCCGGCAAATTCAGCGAGCCACTGAACGGGCTGCTTAGTGCCCCGGATGCCTGGATTAGTCGCCCGGGCTACGAGAGTAACTAACCTTTCGGTGCCGTCTTCGACAACACATTCAGGTTGCGCGAATAAGTAATTCCTAAACTCGAGTTGCAGCCTTAGCCGCGATCTTTGCCGCGGCCGCGATCTTCTCGATGTCGGCATCGGTGATTGCACCTGAGACGAACCAGGCCTCGAAGGCCGAAGGTGGCAGTGAAACACCGTTCTCGAGCATCGAGTGGAAGAAAGCGTTGAACGCCGCAACGTTCTGACCCTGAGCGTCGGCGAAGTTGCGCACCGGCTTATCGGTGAAGAAGAACGAGAATAGGTTGCCGCCATTTTGGTGGCGATGCGCGACGCCCTCGGCAGTTAGCGCTTCACCAATCACCTGAGCGACCTGCTTGGCGCGGGTGTCGAGGGTCGAATAAAGTGCCGAATCACAAAGTTCGAGAGTTGCTAGACCGGCGGCCGTGGCAACCGGGTTTCCGCTCAAGGTTCCAGCTTGATAGACGTTTCCGACCGGCGCGAGCAGGTCCATGATCTTCGCCGAACCGGCGACCGCGGCAACCGGATAACCGCCACCGATGACCTTGCCATAGGTGAACAAATCCGGTGTCCAGGTTTCGGCAACAAAGCCCTCATCGGTGATGTGCTGAGGAGGGTTCTGCACCGCATGCCACCAACCACCGCTCGAAATGCGGAATCCCGTCATCACCTCATCCAGGATGAAAAGCCCGCCCGCCGCCTTAGTGAGCTGGGAAATCAAAGTGTTGAAGCCGATGATTGGGCTAACTACACCCATGTTCGCCGGAACCGGTTCGGTGATGACCGCAGCGATCTCGTGACCGCGTGCGGCAAACAAATCGCGCAACGCGTCGAAGTCGTTGTATGGCAGAACTACGGTGTCTTGGGCTTGACCAGGCGTCACCCCAGGTGAATTAGGCAAGCCCAGGGTAACGACTCCTGAACCGGCCTGCACCAAAAGGGCATCGCTGTGCCCGTGATAGCAGCCAGCAAACTTAACGATCACATCTCGACCGGTCGCGGCTCGGGCCAGTCGAATCGCCGTCATCACGGCCTCGGTGCCAGAAGAAACAAATCGAACGCGTTCGACGGCGGCAACACGACGGGTAATCTCTTCGGCTAACAAGACCTCGTTCGGGCTTGGCGCCCCGAATGATGCCGATAGCGCCGCCGCTTCGGTCACCTTCGCGACCACCTGCGGGTGTGCATGGCCGAGAATCATAGGCCCCCATGAGCCCACTAGGTCAACGTATTGATTTCCGTCGACATCCCAGACTTGTGAACCCTCACCACGAACAAAGTAGCGCGGGGATCCGCCGACACCCTTGAAGGCTCGAACAGGTGAGCTGACTCCGCCGGGAATCACTCGTTCTGCTCGCTCTTGCCAAGCAATCGACTGGTCGATGATCTGGTGTGCCTGAGTCATGCCTATGCCTTCGCTAGTAATTCGGCGGCCTCGATGGCCCAGTAGGTGCAGATTATGTTGGCACCGGCTCGGTGAACCGACGCTAATGTTTCAAGGATGGCTGGTTCGCGATTGATTAGCCCTTGTGCTGCCGCAGCTTCGATCATTGCCATCTCACCCGAAACGATGTAGCTGGCGATAGGAAGATCGACGATTTCGCTGGCAAGACGAATGATGTCGAGGTATGCGAGTGCCGGCTTGACCATAATTATGTCGGCACCTTCTGAAGCATCTAACTTAATTTCGCGCGCCGATTCTCGTGAGTTGCGTGGGTCTTGCTGATAGGTCTTGCGGTCACCCTCTAACTCAGATTCGACGGCGTCGCGGAAAGGACCATAGAAGGCAGAGGCATACTTGGCGGCATAGGCGAGAATCGAGACCTCCTTGTGGCCGGCATCGTCTAGGGCTCGGCGCGCTGCACCAACTTGGCCGTCCATCATGCCGCTTGCTCCGAGCATATGGGCTCCCGCTTCGGCAAGGACCACAGCCATTTGGCCATAGATTCCCAGCGTTGCATCGTTGTCGACAGTGCCGTCAGCAGCAAGCACTCCGCAATGTCCGTGGCTAGTGAATTCATCGAGACACAGGTCTGCAGTGATTACCATTCGGTCGCCGACCTGCTCACGAATCAAACGAATTGCCTGCGACAGGACACCGTTTGGGTTGAGTGCCTCGCTGCCAAGCGGGTCTCGGTGGTCTGGGATTCCAAAAACCATCACTCCGCCAATGCCGGCGGCGAGACCCCGATCAATCTCTGCTCTTAGCGAGGCTTCAGTGTGCTGGAAGACGCCGGGAAGGCCCTTAATTGGTTTTGGCGTGGTGAGCCCTTCACGAACGAACAGCGGCAGAATTAACTGCTCGGCACGAACTTGTGTTTCGCTCACAAGATTTCGAATCGCAGAATTTACTCTCAGGCGTCTCGGGCGTTGTCCCATTGAATTCGGAATCATTCGAACGCTCCTCTTATTGTGGTGGCTACACGTGAAACCTCGAAACCTAATTCTTTAAGTGCCGTTGCAGTAGTTTGTCCCATGCACACTAGCTCGGTTCCAACTCGCGTTAATTCTTTGGGGGAAACATATTTTGCCAGTGCTCGTCCCGCACTAGGCGACAGAACGACGATTGAACTGAAGTCCCCCCGCATTGCTCGCTTTGCAGATTCGGGTTCTGTTTCGATGGTTTTGGTTTCATAAACCGCAGGATCGAAAAGGCGCCAACCTGCTTCGACAAGTTGATTTGGAAAGCTCTTCATCGCAATCGCGCTACGAGGCCATATCGCTGTACCCGGCCCTATGGCGATCAAGGCCTCAGCAAGATGCTTGCTGTCGGCCACTTTCGGCATCAATATTTCTCGGACACCGTAACTTTCCAAGACCAACTTTGTCGATTCGCCGATGGCCGCGAACTTGACGTTCGAATTATCAAGAGCGGCACGTAGCGCTTCGCGCCCAATAACGTCAGCCAAGAAATTAATTCCGTTAGCCGAGGTCAACACAAACCAAGTATTTTCATCTGCGACCGCTAGAGCAGCTATCACCTGGTTTACTGCACCAGTATTTTGGGTTGGCTCAATAGTCAGGTATGGGTCTATAACAGTTTCAAGCCCAAGTTCGGCGAGAGCCTTCGCGTCGTCTTCATTGCGATTGGCTCGAATCAAAAGGACAGGCTTAGTCATTTTTGGAAACCGAAGGATTGCCGATTCGCTTACCTAAATCGGTGGTAAGTAACTGGTGGGCGGCAAACATGCCTAATTGGTATGCCTCGGAAAGCGAGCTGAGATTCACACCATCAATTTGCTTCGAAACGCGTTCGTGCTCATTAGTTTCAGGGTCGCTTAATTCACAGACGAGGGACAAAGTGCCCCCAGAGAAATCAGAATAGGATCCGATAGCTGTTGCACAACTAGCGCCGATGCCAACTAATACGGCGCGCTCAGCTGTAGTAATCAACCGGGTAAGGGGGTCATTAAGTTTTGCCAGAGCTTCGAGAAGTTCAAGGTCATCGGCGCGACATTCAATGGCAAGAGCGCCTTGAGCTGGCGCAGGCAACAACTGTTCAATAGTTAGCACTTGATTTATTTCGGCGCTTAATCCGACGCGATTCAAGCCCGCAACGGCAAGCAAAATAGCGTCGTATTCACCGTTCTTCACCTTGGCCAAGCGTGAATCAACGTTGCCGCGAATCGGTGAAACCTCAAGATCCGGTCTTAAGAATTTCAGTCGTGCCGCTCGACGCGGGGAGGATGTACCGACTCGGGCACCTAGAGGGAGTTCGCTCAAGCCAACGCCAGTTCTAGAAACTATCGCATCTCGGTGATCTTCGCGTTCCGGCACCGCTGCAAGTGCAATTCCCGGCTCCGGCTTGGATGGCAGGTCTTTGAAGGAGTGCACGATGAAATCGACTTCACCAGAAAGCAATGCTGTTCGCAAGGCCGAGACGAACACCCCGGGCCTAGCCGCCTTAGTGAGTGAAGTCGTAGTGTCGTCTCCCTCGGTGCGAATGATCACGGTTTCGATGCTGTAGCCAGCCAACTTTTCCAGGCGGTCAGCCACCATCCCAGATTGAGTCTTTGCGAGCAGACTTCCGCGGGTGCCCAGCTTCAGGATTCGTTTAGGCACGATACCCCTTGCGTTTTTCATCATCCGAGAGAATCAATCTGTCAGCACCAGATTCAGTGAGATCGAGATCAAACAGGGTCTTTATTGCATCCAAATAATGTTGCTCTTGACCGTTTTTCGCTAGCGACTTAGCGTTCACCGACGGCGTGTGAAGCAGTGCGTTGACTACGCGCTTCAGAGAATAACCCACGGCCTCAGCCGTCTCATTGCCCGACTTGCGGCGAACGCGTTCGATTTCTTCTTCAACCCAATAGCCGATATGCGCACGCAGGGCCGCGACCATTGGATCAACTGAGCGGGCGGTCGTATCGGATTCAAATTCGAAAACCGCCTCATGAACAATGTCCCTTGCAGCCAAAATCGCTTCGCTGTGTTCAACCGGACTGTGCATGCGAACATAATCGAGGTCGATGACATCAACTTGCTTGAGGTCATAGACCGGCGGTGCCACCGAGGGAGAAAGAGAAACATCGATGATTGGCAGCAACTCACGGTGCTCTAGAGCAGTTTTAGCCATCCTGAAGTCGATTGAGTAGCCTTTCGCGCCGCTCGCGGTGATCACGATGTCGGCCTGGTTGAGTGCGGCTTGAAGGTCTTGCTCAGCAACCGGCTTCGTGTCGTGGCCTTCTGAAAACATTTCGGCACGCCCACTTGCCGAATAGACGTGGATGTCAATGCACGCAATTCGCTGCAACGCTGCGACGATAACTCGAGCGTAGGCGCCGGTGCCCACTACAAGCGCCTGTTTACCTGCAAGCTTGAAATGTTTCGCTTCGAAAAGCTCGAGAGCAGAAGAAATGATGGAACGCCCAGCAACACCCAAACCGGTCTCGTTGCCGACCTTTTTGGCCACTCCTGCCGCGGTTTGAAAAAGCCTCTCCAAGTGAGGTGTGGTGTGTTTATTGTCCTGCGCTTCTTTTAGAGAGCGGCGAACTTGACCAGCGATTTCGCCTTCGCCGACAATCATCGATTCCAAGCCAGAGGCCACCGAGTACAGGTGTTGTGCCACCGCAGAACCATAAGAAACCCGCAGAATTTTGCTGCAGTAATCGACATCCATTCCAGAAACTTCGGAAACCACACGGATGGTCTGCTCAACGGCCTCGTGGAACCTTTCGGTGTCCAGGTAGACCTCGAAGCGGTTACAGGTTCCGATTAACACTCCCCCAGAACTTGAGTTCTCAGTGGTAGCGGAGCCAAACAGCGTATTGCGGATTTTTTCCGTGTGGCGTTCAAGGCTCTCCAGCTCTGAAAGTGGGATGTCGTTGTAGTTTGAACCAAGTAATACCAACGCCACAGCGAATATTCTAAGCCGAAAGGAGTGGCATAATTTCGTTGTGACCCTAAATGACAAGCACCCTCTAGTTTCAGGCGCCACAAGCGAATCGCTTTTAGTTGAGGCTTATCGGGGAAACCGCCACGACCGACTGCCAATTTGGTTGATGCGCCAAGCCGGCCGATCTCTGCCTGAATATCGCAAGGTGCGCGAAGGCATAGCGATGTTGGACTCTTGTCTTCGACCTGAGCTCGCTGCTGAAATTACTCTTCAGCCGGTGCGACGTCACAAAGTTGACGCCGGTATTTTTTTCAGCGACATTGTCGTGCCTCTCAAGCTAGCTGGGGTGGATGTCGAAATAGCGCCTGGCATTGGTCCGGTTTTGGCTAACCCTGTTCGAACCCGAGCGGATTTTGGTCGCCTCGGTGAGCTCACCACGGATGCGCTCCAGCCGATTGCTGACGCAGTTCGGCTTAGCGTTGAAGCGCTCGGCACCACCCCGCTTATCGGTTTCGGTGGGGCGCCATTCACCATCGCTTCTTACCTGATCGAAGGTGGGCCTTCAAAAACTTTGCCGATCTGCCGCGCGATGATGAAGGATGATCCACAACTTTGGCACGACATTCTGGACTGGACAGCTGGAATCACTGCTGCATTTATTCGCGCCCAAGTTGAAGCAGGTGCCAGCGCGCTTCAGTTATTCGACTCGTGGGCTGGACGACTAGGTTTGGCTGACTATCTCGAATATGCGGCGCCGCACTCACGCAAAGTCATGACCGAACTCTCGGACTTGCCAGTTTCTCGGGTACATTTCGGTGTCCACACCGGCCCGTTGTTGAAGTCGATGTATGAGGTCGGGGCTACTGTCATGGGAGTCGACTATGAAACGCCCCTTGATGAGGCGAACAGAATTCTCGGTGGCAAAGTGCCATTGCAGGGCAACATAAACCCTAACTTCCTATCTGGCCCTTGGGGCGCATTGGCCGGTCATGTTCAGGATGTACTCGAGCGTGGCAAGGCGGCTCCGGCGCATGTCGTAAATCTGGGCCATGGAGTGCCGCCCGACAGCGACCCAGATGTCATAAGCAAAATGGTTGCCCTGGTTCACGGAGAGAAATGACCAGACCGAGTAGGCTCACCTCGATCGTTGTAGGCGGCGGTATAGCTGGGTTAGTGGCCGCTCGCGAACTCGTCAAAAAAGGCGACCAGGTTACTTTGTTCGAGGCCAGTGGTCGTCTCGGTGGCCTAATCTCTTCGGTCGAACTGCTCAATGAGTCGATTGATTCAGGCGCTGAAGCGTTTGCAGTTTCAAGGCCACAAATGCTTGAACTGATTTCGGAACTCGGGCTCTCCGGCCTAGTTGACAGGCCGACCAGATCGGATGCTCGAATTCGAATCAAAGGCCATACTTTTCCAATTCCGGTGGGAATCTTGGGCATACCGGCATCTTTGGATGACCCCGATGTGAAAGCGGCCATTGGCGCGGATGCGCTGACGATTGCGAAAAACCTGGATTCAAAACCCTGGGAGTTTGAAGAATCACCGACCATCGGCGAGCTAGTCGAGAGACGATTAGGTCATTCGGTTCTTGAGCAACTCGTGGCGCCTGTAATTGGCGGAGTTCATGCTTCGGATCCACGGAAACTTGAGGTCCGAGTAGTGGCGCCTGGGCTGATGGAAGCCGCTGCCGATGCTGGCTCACTCGTCGCCGGCGTGGCGGCCCTAAGGGCGAGGGCGAGTGCCCCTGGTTCGGCGGTCGCAGGTTTTCGGGGAGGAATGCACGAACTGGTGACGAGACTCGCCACCGATCTAAAAGAGCGCGGCGTGACTGTCTCGTTGAACTCCGCCGTGCAAAGCCTGGCGGTAACCGAGCGTGGCTTTGAAGTTTCTATCAAGGGTCAGCCTAAGTTGAAATCAGATCGACTGATTCTCGCCGTTCCGCCACATGTTGCCAAAGATTTATCAACCTCGATGGCGGAGGTTCGAACTGCGCTCGGCGAAATTAATGCCGTCGACGTGGCAGTAGTTGTTTTGGCAATCGAGAGCCCAACTCTTTCCGGTCAGCCTTTGGGTTCTGGGGTTTTAGTTGCAGAAGGTGACGCAACGGTCCTGGCAAAGGCCTCAACACATTCGACAGCAAAATGGTCGTGGTTAAAGGAGCGCTTCGGTGGCGATGTTGAGGTCATCCGACTGTCCTATGGTCGAGATGGGGTCCTCCCCGTTTCGGAAGAAGATTTAATCCCAACGGCTTTGAAGGATGCAACGACTCTCTTCGGGCTTAGAGATTCAAAATTGCTCGATGCGAGCGTTGTTATTTGGCGAAAATCGCTCATTCAGCCCTTGCCCGGACATAGCGCTGTTCTTGATCGACTCACTCAAGCCATCAATGACGTGAGCGGCCTCGGTGTCGTTGGAGCTGGTTTCGGCGGGAATGGAATCACCGGAATCATTGCTAAAACACTCGAAACAACCTCACAGATTGGTGTGCGATACTCACATGGTGAATGAGCCAAAGGCGCGCGTTACTGCCCGCGAGATAAACGAAACAATCCGTTATACAACTTGGACTGCCCTACACCAAGTAGGTTCCATTGTGAACGGCAAAGGCGCTTCGACAAGCTTCACGAACTGGCTTGCCGAGATAGCTGATTCTGATGTTGAACTCCGTGGCGCTTACGATGTATCAGCCCTAAGGGCAGACGCGGAATTGGTGTTATGGCTCCACGCCCCAACAGCCGAACTGATTCAGGATGCTCTGAGGAAATTCAAAAAGACTGAGTTCGGCGAGGCGTTTGGCCAGGTTTGGTCATCGATGGGGTTGCATCGACCAGCTGAATTTAACAAAGGGCATGTGCCTGCATTTATGTCAGGCGCTGAAGCCAAGGACTGGCTTTGTGTTTATCCATTCGTTCGTTCCTACGAATGGTATCTATTGCCTGAAGAAGAGCGTCGCGCCATGTTGATCGAACATGGCATGGCGGGCCGTGATTTCAAGGGCATTCTGAGCAACACTGTCTCGTCATTCGCGTTAGGAGACTATGAGTGGCTGCTCGCCCTTGAGTCAAATGACTTGCACGAAATTGTAGATATGATGCGTGAACTGAGAGCGACGAAAGCGCGTTTACACGTTCGCGAGGAAATTCCGTTCTATACCGGCAGAAAACTGAATAACGACAACATTGGAGAACTTTTCGCATGAGCTATGACGCAATCCTTCTAACTTCATTTGGCGGGCCTGAAGGCCCCGATGAGGTTATGCCTTACCTTGAGCGCGTAACTGCAGGCCGCGGTGTGCCGCGCGAAAGGCTCGAAGAAGTTTCACACCACTATCTGGCCCTTGGTGGTGTTAGCCCAATCAATGAGCAAAACCGCGCGCTTCTCGCAGCCATGCGCGCTCGATTCCCGGAACGTGGAATAGACCTGCCGATTTATTGGGGCAACAGGAATTCGGAGCCGTATTTTGCCGACGTGCTAAAGCAGATGTATGCAGATGGCCACCGCAGCGTACTCGCATGGGTGACCAGCGCCTATTCTTCGTACTCGGGGTGCCGTCAGTATCGCGAGAATCTAGCCGTAGCCCTTGAAGAAACCGGTCTGACCGGAAAGCTGAATATCGACAAGGTGCGCCACTATTTTGATCACCCAGGATTCATCGCGCCGATTGCTGACGACCTCGCACAGCATATCTCTGCGATGAAGGATCAGGGCCTTGCAGCGAGCGACATCAGAGTGATGTTTGCCACTCACTCAATTCCCACTGCCATGGGTGTTAGCTCAGGCCCTGAGGATCGTAGAAGTGAATTCGAGGCGCTTGCCGGTGAAGGTGGCGCATATGCCGCCCAGCACCTTGCCGCGGCCGAGGAAACCATGAAGAAAGTTGCCAGCAAAATTGGTTCCGACCTACCTTCGTGGTCTTTGGTCTATCAATCTCGCTCAGGTTCGCCTTCTGTTCCTTGGTTGGAGCCAGATGTTAACGACGCGATCGAGGAGGCCGCCGAGAACGGCACGAAGGGCGTAATCATCGTTCCGATCGGTTTTGTGAGTGACCACGTTGAAGTGATCTGGGATCTCGACAATGAAGCCAAAGAGTCTGCCGAAGAGCGCGGCTTGGCCTTCGCCCGCGTAGTTACGTCTGGTGTGGCACCAGAGTTTGTGGATGGCATAGCTGACCTAATTTTGGAGCGCCAGGTAGGTGGCGAAAAGAAGGCCCTCTCGAAGCTTGGCCCATGGGTAGATGCCTGTGCCGTGGGTTGCTGCCCGAATTTGCGCAAGGACCTCCCTGTGATTGCAGAGGCCCAAAACTAGGACATTCACAGTCGTCATAAATAAAGCCCTGATCCTTTTGGATCAGGGCTTTTGGCTATTTATTGGTTTCTGAAAAGTCGTCCTCGGTTGAGTCATCCTCTTCGTCAGACTCGTCATACAGGTCTGCCCACTTGTCTTCGTATTCAGGCTCGTTGTCGCCTGCGAAGCCAGAGTTTGCTGGCGGAATGTGACCGATTTCCTTTTCAAGCGCGGTCAAGTCGGTGTTCGGGCTGAAGTACTTCAGCTCGCGAGCCACCTTGGTGTGCTTTGCCTTTTGACGGCCACGCCCCATGGCG
>Ga0228701_1002417_pt1 | contig 11099 bp, 21 predicted proteins | sample McNCre117_Aug_MG_2_FD_178017 | JGI IMG/M metagenome (GOLD analysis project Ga0228701, IMG submission 178017) | Freshwater microbial communities from McNutts Creek, Athens, Georgia, United States - 11-17_Aug_MG | ecosystem: Environmental > Aquatic > Freshwater > Creek | place: USA: Georgia...
GGACGCAGCATGACCCGCCGCGGGACGCACGTCCCCCCGGCAGACGGACCCATGTACGCCGCCGCCGCCCGCCGCGCCGCCGTCATCGTCACCCTCGACCCCAGCCGGCGCACCCTCGCCAACCTCATCTACTGGCCGCTCCCCACCGACCGCAGCCAGCTCGCACGCGTCGAACTCCGCACCGGCTGGGTCATCGCCGTGCGCCCCGCCCAGATCGAACTCGCCAAGGAGACCGCCGCATGAGCCCCACCACCGGCCGCATCGACACCAAAACCGGCCACCACTACAAGCTCGACGGCAAGAAAGCACCCGGCGTCACCACCATCCTCGGCGACGGCATCCCCAAACCCGCCCTCGTCGGCTGGGCAGCCAAGACCATCGCCGAATACGTAGGCGAACGCATCACCGCCAACGGCGACGCCTCCGAACTCATCGACGCACTACGCGACCTCGGCCGCGACAACCGGTACAACAAGTGGCCCGACAACGGCAGCTTCTCCCGCCTCGCCCTCATCGACACACTGAAGGGCGTCCACTGGCAGGACCGCGACAAGGCCGCCAACAAGGGCACCGCCGTCCACAACATGGCCGAAGCCCTCATGAACGGCGACGAAGTCACACCCCCCGACGAACTCGTCGGACACGTCGACAGCTACATCCGGTTCGTCAACGACTGGCAACCAACCGACGAAATCCTCGAGTTCGTCTGCGGCCACCGCACCCACGGCTACATGGGCACAGGCGACATCATCTGCCGCCTCCGCGACGGCCGCCGCTGGCTCCTCGACTACAAGACCAACCGCTCCGGCCCCTTCCAAGAAGTCGCCCTCCAGCTCGCCGCCTACCGGTACGCCGAATTCATCCTCGACCAGGACGGCAACGAGCAACCCATGCCCGAGGTCGACGCCTGCGGTGTCGTCTGGATCCGCTCCGACGGATACGACCTGTACGAAGTCAAAGCCGACGAGTCCGTCTACCGGACGTTCCGGTACGTGCAGCAGGTCGCCCGCTTCGCCAAAGCCGACCGCGTCGAATTCATCAGCGACGCCCTCACCCCACTGGAGAACGCAGCATGACCGACCTCGTCCCCTACAAGCAGCCCGCCCCGTCCCCCGGCAAGTGGGTCGAACTCATGACCCCCGCCGCCGACCTGGCCCGCGAAATCGCCAACACCGACTTCGTCCCCGGCGCCATGCGGAACAAGCCCGCCGTCGTCACCGCCTGCATCCTGTTCGGCGACGAACTCGGCATCGGCCCCATGCAGAGCCTGGCGAAGATCGACGTCATCGACGGCAGGCCCGCCCCCAAGGCCGAACTCGCCCGCGCCCTCGTCCTCGCCGCCGGCCACGACCTGTGGTTCATCGAGCAGACCAACACCAAGTGCACCGTCGCCGGGCAGCGCAAGGGCAGCCCCAACGTGCAGCAGGTCACCTGGACGATGGACGACGCCAAGCGCGCCGGGCTCGACGGCAAGCAGAACTGGCGGAAGTGGCCCCGAGCGATGCTCGCCGCCCGCGCCTCCGCTGAGCTGTGCCGCCTCGCGTTCTCGGACTGCCTTGGCGGTATCGGCTACTTCGCCGAAGAGCTGGAAGACGACCACGACCAGACCCCCACGGCGCCAGCCCCGATCGCCGCCGTCACAGCCGCCCCTGCGAAGGCGAAGAACACCCGCCGCCTCAACCCGGCGCCCGTCCTCGAGTCCGACGACCTACCCCCGCTCCCCGACGAGGAAGCGCCCGCCGCCGACACGATCACCGAGCCGCAGACCAAGAAGCTCATGGCCCTGTTCAACGCGCTTGAGGTCACCGAACGCGACGACCGCATGGCGCTCTGCACCAGCCTCGCCGGTCGCCCGTTGGCGTCGTCCAAGGATCTGACGAAGGCAGAGGCGTCCCACATCATCGACCGCCTCTCGGCGGTGGAGGCCGGGACCGCCGACATCGTGTTTGACGATGGCGTCCCGACCGTCGCTGACAACAGCCTTGGACTGGAGTCGGCATGAGCCCGCTGCCTGGCATGGGCCGCACCCTGGCCGAGATCCTGCCGCAGCCCACCAACCGGCGCGGCGACCTCCTCACCGCCATCCAGGCGGGCAAGCGGGCGGCCGACCCGACCAGCCTCACCGACCGGCAGCGCAAGGTCCTCGCCAACCTCGCCCGCGCCGGCGAGGACGGGCTCACCGACTTCCAGCATCCCGGCATCCAGCAGACCTCCGCCGGGAAGCGCCGGCACGAGCTGGCGTGCTCCGGGCTGGTCGCCAACAGCGGCCGCACCAGGGTCAACGAGTACGGCAACCCGGCCACCGTCTGGACCATCACCGCCGAGGGCATCGACGCCCTCCGAGGCAGCGGCGAGGTAGCGGCATGAAGTTCACGCCAGGCGACTACAGGCGGACCGTCGACCAGTACGAGGTGCAAGACGGCGGTTGGGCGCTGCGCATCGGAAACGAGTGCGGCGACATCGTGGCCATGGTGCGCCGGCCGGACGGCAGCCAGGGCAAAGCCTATGGCGGACCGGTCTACCCGTACAGCGGGTTCAAGAACCTCCGGGAAGACCCGGACGAGTGGAGCATTCAGCAGTGGCGCCGGGCGCGTCCGGGAGAGCCCTACCCGACCTCAACGAAGCACGACATGACCGATCGGGAGAAGGCCATGGCCGAGGCCATGGCCCGCAAGGTCGGGTGGATGCAGTGATGACCCCCGAGCAGGCGAAGAACGTCGTCCGGGTCATGGCCGCCGCCTGGCCCGACGGCACCTGGAACGACACCGCCGTCCGCATCTGGACCGACGACCTCACCGACCTCGACGAAGGCACCGCCGGCACCGCCCTCGCCCGCCTCCGCAAGACCTGGCGCGCCACCGGCAAACAGACCCACCCCAGCCTCTCCGAGTTCATGGACACCTACAAGGCCGTCGACACCTACCGGCCCCCCGAGCGGCACGACTGCGACCGCTGCGACGGCACCGGCTGGGAGTACACGACCACGGCCGACGCAAGCGGCAACCAGTGGCCGGCCGTCGCCCCGTGCAAGTGCAGCAACGGTCGCACCCGCGACGGCGTCTACGCCGGCATCCGCAAGACCAACGAAACCGCAGCGTAAGAGCCCCAACGAACGGCGGACGGCATGACCTGGGTGAAGCTCGATGACGGGTTCCACGACGACGAAGCGATCATCGAAGCTGGGCTCGCGGGAGCCGGGCTGATGGCTCTTGCGATGTCGTGGTGCGGCAAGAAAAACAGTGACGGTTGTATTACGAAAGCCGTCCTTTCGCAAATGGGCGGCACCAAGAAGCTCATCGCACACATGGTCCGTTTGCGACTGTTCGTGGAGGTCGACGACCGCACGATCCAGCTCCGATCGTGGCTCAAGTACAACCCCACCGGAGCCGAGGTTAGGGCCTCTGAGCGGGCAAAACACGAGAAGAAGTCAGCGGCGGCCACCCTCGGCAACCACGTCAGGTGGCACCGCGACAGGCCATCGGAAGCGTGTCCCCACTGCTTCCCAGATGCGATCGCAAACCCATCGCACAGCGATCGCAAACGATCGCCCCGACCCGACCCGACCCGACCCGAGTCTCCTTACAGAGATCTAGATACTCAAGACAGACCTGACCAAGACAGCGATGTCGGTCTGTCTCGTCTCGTCACCGACGCCATCAACCTCGCCATCGAAGCCGAGAAGGCGTCCCGCGACTTCACCCGCCCGATCACCCGCCCCGCCTCCTGGGCCATGGGCTACCGGAACAACACCCTGACCGAGCGGCGCACCGAGATCGCCGAATGGCTCGAGCGCAACCCCAACGGCACCGCCCGCGCCCTCGCCGTCGAAGTGCTCAACGCCAACCCGCTGTACCTCCCCTCGGCGGAAGCGTCGTGACCCCCGAAACGGTGCGACGGGACACTGATACCCCCTTGCGTGGCTCTACGGGCCTCACAGAGGCCAATCCGGGCCGATTCGCGGCACCGGCCCAAACCGGCCACAACCCGAAGGCGGAGCAGTGACGGCACGGTTCATCATCGGTGACACCCGTGAGGTGATCGCCAGCCTTCCGGACGGGTCGGTCGATCTGGTGCTGACGTCGCCGCCGTTCCTGGCGTTGCGGTCGTACCTGCCGGCCGACCATCCGGACAAGGCGAAGGAGATCGGCAGCGAGCCCGACCCGGCAACGTTCATCGCCACGATGCTCGAACTGTCGGCCGAGTGGCGGCGGGTGCTGGCCACGCACGGGTCGATCGCCGTCGAGTTCGGTGACACCTACTCGGGCTCGGGCGGCGGCGGGGGCGACTACCAGGAGGGTGGCCTGCGGGAGGGGCAGCCCGGTTTCGTCGGGTCGGCCCGAGCGTCGGCCGATGCCGTGCGCGAGGCGAACGCTGCGCACTGGCGGCTCAAGAACGCCAACCGCGACGCCTGGCCTCTCCCGAAGTCGCTCGCCCTGATCCCCGAGCTGTACCGGGTGGCGCTCGCCTACGGGCGGCACCCGTTGACGGGGGAGCCGTCCCCTGCGGGTCGGTGGCGGGTGCGGAACGTCGTCCGTTGGGTGCGCCCCAACCCGCCCGTCGGGGCGTTGGGCGACAAGTTCCGCCCGGCGACGTCCGACCTGGTGATCGCGTGCACGGCGGGTGACCGCTGGTTTGACCTCGACGCCGTGCGGACGGAGGCCAAGACCGGCGATCGCGTCATGTGGCAGTCAACCGTGGCGCCGACCTCCGACCGCAAGAACGTTCAGAAGGGTGACGGCGACGGCGGCTACCGGGCGAACAACCCTGCCGGTGCGCCGCCGCTCGACTGGTGGGAGATCGTCCCGAAGGGCTACGAGGGGTCGCACTACGCCACGTTCCCGCCCGAGCTGTGCGTCCGCCCGATCGAGGCCATGTGCCCCCGCCGGGTCTGCCGCACCTGCGGCAAGCCGTCGAGACGGGAAACGGACATCGACTACACCGAAACGCCCGCTCGCGAGCTGCGCCCCGACATGGACCGTGCCTACGGATCAATTGACGGCAAGCGCCACAACGACCACCGAGCGACGGACCACACCACCACCGGCTGGACCTCCTGCGGTTGCCCCGGCACGGACGGCATCCGCCTCGACGGCTACCACACCGGCACCGGCTGGCGCCCCGGCATCGTCCTCGACCCGTTCGCCGGTACCGGCACCACCCTCGCCGTTGCCACCGGCTACAGCCGCGACGCCATCGGCGTCGACCTCGACCCCCGCAACGCCGACCTGGCCATGGACCGGGTGGGCGGCATGTTCCTCACTGTCGAATCACACAACCCGAAGGCGGCGGCATGACCCGATGGCAGTTCCCCACCGACCAGCTCACCCCCGACGAGATCGCCCTCGTGATCCGGCTCGACGCCGCCATCGGCGCTCTCGACCCGGAACGGCTCCGGGCCGACTTCCGCACCGCGGTCGCCACCCTCGTCCTCCTCGCCGCCCAGTCCGACGCCCGTGAAGGCGAGCGGGTCGGCGGCGGTGGCGGGCCGAGCGACAGCGTGTGGCACCAGATGCTCGGCCGGCTCGGAAACGTCGGCCGTGACGAGCCGGGCGGCCCCAGGGCGAGCAAGGGCCCGCTGACCGCCCTGCAGGAGATCACGGCGGAGGGGACGGAGGCGATCGCCCACCTGTCCCTCCTCGGCCGGCGGGTCGGCGCTGTCCGCCTCGTCGCTGACGGCCCCGCCCTCGAAGCCGCCCGCAAGCAGGCCCGCTGCACCCCGAAGCCGGAGGAGGCGTTGGAGGCGTGGGCGTGGGACATCGCCACATGCCAGGAGAACGCCGTGAAGGACGGCCTGTGCGGCAAGCACTACATGCGCCGCTGGCGAGCTCGGTCGAGCGCCGCCTAGTTCGCAGTACCCATCAACCAACCCTGGAAGGAACATCATGAACACTGAGACGACGAACGGCATCGGGCACGGCTCCCCTCTCGAGGTGGCCGAGGTGGCGGTGCGGGACGCCGAGGCCCGTGTGGCGAAGGCGCAGCGGGAGGACCGGAAGGCGGGCGGCAAGTTCGCTGAGGCCGCCGACGCGTACCGGTTGGCCCGTGACGCGAAGACGGCAGCGAAGGCCGAGCTGGACGCCGCCCGTGCGGCGCTGGCGAAGGCCGAGGCGAAGCTCACCGACGAGCAGGGGAAGGTGTGACCGTGCTCGCTGCGCTGACTGAGTCGATGTCGTACGGCGACAAGCAGCTTGTCGGGTTCGCTGCGATCGCTGCCTTGGTGCTGTGGGCGGTCCTCAAGAGCGACAAGTCGCCGCTGGGGATCGCCGCTGCCGCTGCCGTCCTGCTGTTTTTCGCCAGAGGGATCGGGTCATGACCGCCCGAGTGCTCCCCAGCCAGGACCCGAAGTTCATCCGCCCGCTGGCAATGCTGTTCAAGGTCCCGGCCTGGATGATCTCGGACCTGAGGATCAGCACCCCCGGCTTCCCGTGCCCGTGCGGCAGGGCGTGGCGGAAGGGGAACCGATGACCGCGCTCATCGTGGCTGCGGCCGGCTGGTGGCTGCTGGCGGCGTACTGCGTCGCCGTGTGGCTGCTGGCCGGCTGGCAGCGGCAGAAGGCTGCCGGGCTGTGGGGGTTCTCAGACGTGTGGCGGCGCCGTTGCCGTTGGGCGTCGGAGCACCTGGACGGCGTTCCGGGCGTTTACGTGTACAGCGTGTTCGGGGTCGCCTGGTACGTGGGTCAGGCGGTGGACCTGGGCCGCCGGATCGACCAGCACGGTTTCGACATCCGCTTCGCCCCGTGCACGCACGTCCTGACGATCCGCACGTCGGAGGCCGAGCTGGACGACACGGAGCGTGCCCTGATCCGCGCCCACCCGTGGGTGCGCCTTACGAGGGTCAACCGGACAAGGGGTGGGTCGTGAGCCTCAAGTGGCGGTGCGTGAAGTCGGGTCACTGGCGGGCCGAGGCGGATGGTGTCCAGTGGCACGTTTGGGCGGTGGTCAACCCGGCCGGGTGGATGCTCGACGGTTGGGAAACTGGCGACGACCTGATTCATTCGTCCGAGCGCCCGACGTTGGCCGAGGCGAAGCGTGCCGCCGCGGCCGTGATGGCGGAACGGGCGGCGTCGTGACGGCCGGGGAGTGGTTCCTGCTGGTGTGCACGTTCGGGGCGTGGCTGACCGGGTTCGCCGCTGGCCTGTGCGTGGCGGCGGAGCGCAACGGCCGCCGCCGGTCGGCCCGTCGCAAGGCAGCGAACGAGGCCCGCTGGGCCGGCCGCGACGGCTACGACCGGGAGGAGGCGGCATGAGCCTGTGGTCGTCCCGTCGTGCTCTCCGCCAGTACGAGATGCTGGCGGAGGGGCAGCCGCTCCCGAAGCGGCCCAAGCCGGAGCCTGGCCCGGCGAAGCTTGCCGCCCGTCTGGCCCAGGCCGAGAAGGCGGGCGGGGAGTGGGCGGACGGCAACCCCGGCCAACGCCCGATGTTCTACCCGGCCGGTCCGCCCGTGCGGTTCTCGGCTGGGCAGAAGGGCAACCGGATGAAGACGGCCGGTATCGCCATCCGGGTCCGCCCCAAGCAGCCCAAGCCCGGCAAGGTCGGCCCGATCGGGAGGAGGGGTTGACATGCGTGACGAAACGGTGTTCAATGTGGGTATGGAGATCATCGAGCCCGACACCCCCAGCAACCGTGACCGGATCGTCGCCCTGCTTGCCAAGTACCCGGCGATGTCCCGCTACGTCGCCAACGTCATCCCGGACCCCCGCTGCGCGGACCTGCCGTTCGTCGACTGGCCGACCGTCGCCATCTTCGGGAACGGCGTGATCGAGCTGACGTGGTGCAACCTGGCGGCGTCGTTCTCGACGGCGCACGGCGACCTGATCAGCGATGAGCACGACTGGACGGACGTGGACCCGGCCGGTCGGCTCATGGCGTGCGTCTGATGACGGACGCCGAACGGGCCCGCCGGTACCGGGACCGGAAGCGGGGCGGGCCTCCTCGGCCTGCCCCGCCGCACGGCACGACGGCCGCTGTGAGCCGTCACCGTCGTGCGGGCGAGTCGCTGGCCGCCGCCACGACCGTTTGCCCCGCCTGCACCGAGCATGTGCGGGTGCTGAACCAGCGCCGCCGCAAGGGCTCTTAACGCAGTGGTCCCGCCCTCGATCGCATCGGGGGCGGGACCTGTCCGCAGCACCTCAACCCTGGAAGGAAGAAAGATGCCGGGACACCCGGAACGTACCATCCGCAACCACGCGACGGGTTTCCGCCGCGACCGCGCTACCGGCGCCATGGCAACCATGCGTGTCGGCCTCGAGCCGGTCACGACCCGTCGCAGCTTGCTGGCCGACTGGGTCCGCAGCAAGCTGACCCGCAAGCCGATCACGAACGTGAGCGTCAGCCGGCCCCCTGCGGGCCGCCAGCCCGCCCCCGTCCGCCGCTCCGCCGCCACCCCTGCGGCGACCGCCCACTCTCGGTCGTGCCAGGCCCGTTGCCGTACGGCGTCCGGGTTCGATTTCCGCCGCTGCAAGGCGAGCCCCACCCAGGGTTGCGCGGGCTGCAAGGCGATCCCCCGATGAGCGCCGTCCGTTCGGCCCGCATCATCGGCGCCACCGTGTTCACGGCGGCCGCCCTCCTCGCCCTCGTGGCGGTCCTCGACCCGGTCGTGAACGACATGGGGACGGACGCCCCGTCTCGCTGCTCGACGTGGGTCACGGTGAACCGCCCGGACGGCGGCATCGGCCTCGCCTGCGAGGTGACGCCGTGAGCGCCAAGGAGGACGACCGGGACGTGCTCCCCTGGTGGCTGATGGGCTTGATCCTCGCCGTGCTCGCCGCCCTCGTAGTGCTGATCCGCCGGCACCCTGCGGTCCCCCTCGGCGGCCTCGTTGTCGGGATGGCGTCCATGGCCTTGATGACCCGCGCCCCGTTCACGACGGACAAGCTCGGCGGTCGCCTGTACGGCAAGGGCACGACCATGCCCACCCTGACCGCCGTGGCGGGCCTGAGCGTCGCCCTGGCCGGCTTCTGGAAGGCGTCTGGCTGGTGGCACCTCACCCTGCCCCTCCTCGCCGTGTGGGTCACCACGGTGATCGGCCGGGCGGACACCCCGCACCGTCAGCGGTTGAACTTTGAGCAGGGCACCGCCGAGCTGGCCGACCCCGAACCGACCAGCGCCGCCATGCGCAAGGTCCTCAAGGGGATGCCCGCCTTCCGGGACGCCATCGTCGGGATGAACCCTGCGGCCCGTGTCGAGAACCCGGCCGAGGTTGACGGCGTGATCGTGATCAAGATCCACAGTGACGCCCCGCTCAAGGAGGCGGCGATCCTGTGGGCGACCGGCCGCGCCTACGGCCTCGGCGGCGACAAGGTCACCGTCTACGACCTGTTCGCTGACCGGGTCGGCCTGTACGAGGTCCGCATCGGCAACCGGCCCGAGCCGACCGAGTTCGTCGCCCCGCTCGCCCCGCGCCCCGCTGTGGCCGAGTGGCCCGCAGGGACCGTCCCCGTGGGGGAGTACGGCGACGGGACGGTCGCCTACATCCCGGCCCAGCACGGGATCATCGGCGGCATGACCGGCTCGGGCAAGACCGTCGCCGCCGAGAACCTGGTGTGGTGCAAGCACATGCTCCGGTACAGCATCATCATCATCGACCCCAAGCGGCTGATGGGCGGCAAGTACCGGGGCGTGGTCGGCGTCAACGTCGTCACGGACAAGGCCGCCATGCTGGACGCCCTGCAGCGTCTCGACGCCGAGATGGATCGCCGCTACGTCGCCATGGAGGACGCCGGCATCGAAGAGTGGACCGGGCATCGCATCCTGTGCCTCGTGGACGAGACGGCCGACCTGTTGGGCACCGTGAAGGGCGCCGGTCCCGTGCTGGTGCGCCTCTACCAGATGGCCCGCGCCGCCGGTATCGAGATGTGGTGTTGCACGCAGCGCCCGGACGCCCAGAGCGTCCCGCCGTTGGTGAAGGCGAACGCCGGGATCACGATCGGCCTGAGGGTCGCCAACCCGACCGCTGAGCGGGTCCTGCTGGGTGAGGATTCGCCGTGGGGGATCGGCGCCCAGGGTGTCGCCTCCAAGCTCAAGCCGGGCCGCGGCGTGCTGGTGACGCCAGGGTCCGAGGATGGCTGGGTGCAGTGCTACCCCTCACCGGGCGTGGTTGGGTTGCCGAGGGCCGAACCGGCTCCAACGGTGCCGTCAACGGAAGGCGCGGAAGGCGCACCAAGTGCCCCCCCATACGCTGGGCCGATGGACCTTCCGCACCTTCCGACGGAAGCTCCGACGGAAGGTCGGGGCGGAAGCCTTCCGGAAGGTTCCGATGACCCCCTGGCGACCCTGGAACGGCACCTGCGGGTCGTCCGGACGGAGCGCTCCACAAGGGATCAGATCGTGGAGAACCTGACCCCCGACGACCCGATCACGGCGGTGACGTTGGCCGAGATCGTGGGCACGTCGGACCGGAATGTGCGTGACATCCTGGCCCGCCTGGTGGCCGATGGCGTGGCGATCAAGACCCCGAAAGGGTGGGTGAGGGCGGCATGAACATGTACGGATGGTCGACCTGGCAAGCCGAAGGGCGACCCTGGCGATGGTCGGCGGGGTGGCATGAGGAGGGCCATCCGAAGGTGTTCGTCACCGTTCCCGAAGGCGAGGATGAAGCAACCATCCTCGCCGTGATCGCCATGGCGTTGAACAATTACTACGGCAAGGAGTGACCGGTTACGCCTGTTACGCCCGCACGCTGGGGCTACTTGACGCCGCGTCAACAGCGTGATAAGTGTTGTGCTAGTGACGGGAGCCGACCCACGGGGAGGCTCCCGTTCCGCGTCCAGGGAGCCCCATGAGCGGCCACAAGAAGCCCCACCACATGGGCTCCTACCACCGCCGAGCGCTACGCCTGAGGGCCGCAGCGAACGCCAACCCGGCGACCGTCTGCTGGCGCTGCGGCGACCCGTTGCTGCCCGATGTGCCCGGCAAGGACAGGTGGACAGCAGGCCACCTGGTCGATGGCCAGGTGGGTGGGGCGCTGGCCCCCGAGCACGCCTCCTGCAACTACGGAGCGGGTGCCAAGGCGGGCAACGAGGCCCGCCGGACGCTCCCCCCGAGCCGTCGTTGGTGACCTCGGCAGCCCCTGTTTTTCCACAGGGACAGGACCCCGGAAGAG
>Ga0228701_1002419_pt1 | contig 11098 bp, 10 predicted proteins | sample McNCre117_Aug_MG_2_FD_178017 | JGI IMG/M metagenome (GOLD analysis project Ga0228701, IMG submission 178017) | Freshwater microbial communities from McNutts Creek, Athens, Georgia, United States - 11-17_Aug_MG | ecosystem: Environmental > Aquatic > Freshwater > Creek | place: USA: Georgia...
ACAAGAAAAATTACAGAAAAAAGTGGAGCTACGCGAAGCGGATGCACACCGCAAAGAAAGAGCGCATAATCTAAGACAACTCTTACGCGCCCATTTACTGATGGAACGTGATGTCGATTATATCGTGGCTGAAGATAAAATTGTTATTATCGATGAAAATACAGGCCGTCCACAACCAGGTCGTCGTTTTTCTGACGGATTACACCAGGCGATTGAAGCGAAAGAAAACGTTGCTATCCAAGGCGAGACTCAAACGTATGCGACCATTACCTTGCAAAATTACTTTCGTTTGTATGAGAAGCTGTCGGGGATGACCGGAACAGCGATGACGGAAGCAACCGAATTTAAAGAGATCTATAAAATTGAAGTTCTTGCCATCCCATCTCATCGCACATGTGTGCGTAAAGATGCCGATGATGAGATCTATATGACAGAACGGGAAAAATACAACGCGATTTTAAAGGAAATCCAAGAGATCCACGCTCAAGGACGGCCCATTTTAATTGGGACAGAATCTGTGGAGATTTCCGAAAAACTCTCTCGTATCTTGCGCCAGAATAAACTTGAACATACGGTTCTCAATGCGAAAAACCATGCTAAAGAAGCCGAAATTATTGCCATGGCAGGTAAAAAAAGTGGAATTACGGTTGCGACCAACATGGCCGGTCGAGGCACGGATATCAAACTAGAACCAGGCGTTGCTCAAATTGGGGGCTTGCATGTGATTGGGACCACACGCCATCAATCAAGGCGTATCGATCGTCAGTTGCGTGGAAGGTGTGCACGTCAAGGAGACCCAGGGTCCTCTAAATTTTTCATCTCTTTTGAAGATTCTCTCATGCGACTTTTTACATCCCCCCGGATTACAGCCTTTTTGCAAAAATTCCGTCCTCCAGAAGGAGAGCCGATCACTGCAAAAGTTTTGAATAAATCGATCGAGACAGCCCAGAAGAGAGTTGAACAACGGAACTACCAAATCCGCAAGCATACACTTGAATACGATGATGTCATGAATAAGCAACGTACGGAAATCTACACCTTCCGAAACGAAGTTCTTAAAGCCCAAGACTCAATTGCCATGGCTCGAGAAGTGATTGAAAACATTTTAATCCAGATGAGCCAGTCCTTTTTTGTGAACCGTTCTACGGAAGGGGGCTGGAACGCAGAAGGATACCGGCAATGGCTCATGACGCATTTCCCCGTCACTTTTGAAGCCCAAGAATTTGATGACGATTATTTACAACTCGTCGATATCGAAAATAAAGCGATAGAAAAAGTTATCCTAGCATTTACCCATAAGCTGGCTCATGAAGCTGAGGTGATTCGAACCGTTCAGGCTAGAACCCCAGACCAAACCCGCAAGATGGATCTCGACGAGGTTTTAAGAGAAGTGACTCGTAATTTACTCATCCGTAACATTGATCAATTTTGGCAAGAACATCTTCTGCATATCGACCATTTACGCACAGAAGTCCATTTGCGTGTTGTTGGTCAGAAAGACCCATTACTCGAGTTTAAACATGAGGCGTTTATTCTTTTTGATGCTCTCACAAAGAAAATGAAGACCGAAATTGCCCATGCGTTCTTCAAGTTTCAAATAATGATTCCCGATCTAGAACCTCCGAAAAAAACGGTGAAAAAAGAAATAGATAAAAGGCTCGATTTTCGTACTAACCTATCGTTAATGCCCGAGATGGAATTCACGCAGCAAGGTTAAAATTTAAAGATAGAACTTAAATTGGTGCGGTAATGAAAGAAAGTTTGTAAGATGCTTGTTGTCGTCTTTGAATCTATTCCACTAACATTTTGAATCGAATATTCTTTTTCTCTTCAATACGAGGAGAGTTGTATGAAGTTTACTGAGATCTCAGAAAACCAATGGAAGAGTTAATGAACGGCTCTCCTCCTCTTGAGAGAGGGGGGGACAAAGAAGTGATCTGATTTTTACATTCTTTCAAAGGGGTGCTGTTGGTCAGATTTCCCCAAAGAAGGTCTTTATGCCGCAAAGACAACTCCCTTCAGGTGGTTTTAAAGAGATGGGAAAAAAGAACGAGTATTAGATCGCATTTTAGGAGGTCTTTTACGAGAGGACAAGAAAAAGAGAGATCTTAGCCGTACACTAATAGAGGGCCGTTTTCCCCTCAGCCTTTCCCTCAGATCTGGAAGGTGGAGAGCCCGGTGAATTATGGGTATAAAGGGAAAGGAATGCTCCTCCACCTTTTAGCCGATAAAAACGGATCATTAAAAATAGAGGAGCTAAAGGCAATGAAAAAGAGGAAGCCCTAGAGCTGTTGAAGAGAATACAAGAATACTGTTCTCTGGGCCTGTTTTTTGGGAAGGGGTATTGTTACCGAGGGGGCAATGCATACTGGCTAAGAAAAGAAATCCTCCAAATGGAAGCTCTTCCCCTATCGCTGCAACATCAAAGAGGCTCCGAAGATGAGCGAAGTGTGTGAAAGCTTTAACCGTACTGTTGTGCGATGAAAGGGGTATAGAGCCTTTGCTTGGCTGAAGAGAAAATGAAAATATCGTCACTTGATAATCCGATAGGAAAGCGGGTCCATGATTTGGAAGGTCTCTGGAAGGCATTTCCCACTCTAGCTTTAATCGACTACTGGTTAAAATTTTTAGTGGAATAGGTTCTTGTAAACATAAGAGAAGAGCGTGATTTTTTAATTGAATAACTTAAGATTAAAGAGAAGAATTTATATTAACTGTCCACAGGCCAGATTTATTGGGTGTTTCTACATATGATCAGTTTGGAGATCGTGATTTAGATGAATATAAACCAACCTTCTTGGACTCATGATGATGTTCAACTTGAGAGATCTCGTAAGATAGTGCATATCTGATTCAGATATTGTTGTATATTGAAACAACAAAAAAGGGAACCGGGAAAACCATAATGTCAGAAATCGATCACATACGTGTTGGATACATTGTCGAAGATGAAAAGGGTAACGTTCTTTTTGCTAATTATGATAGTTGGATTCAGGTGAGTGACACGATCCTAGGTGTTTCTTGGGGTATCCAAGGGATGCAAGTGGGAGAAGAAAGAACCCTTTTTATCCATCCTCGATTGGGTTATGGAGCTCTAACTACGTTGCCTTCTTGTACTTCCTTGAATGTCAAAGTTTATATTCTTGACGCCGTACTGTCTTATAAAAAGCTAGTTTCTACGCTAAAGCCGCTTGATTTATCTTGGATAAACGATCCTATTTTTTATGGGGAAATTGAGTCATCCATTGATCAAATTCCTCTTTTTAGAGGCTCCTTCTATCGAGACTGGTTGGATTAGGAGAAGTGAGTTAAATATGGAATTGCTTATCGAACAGCTAAAAGCCTCTGCTGGAATAAAAGACACTGCTCTTAAATGACCGCAAAATGAACTGCAGAATCCGCGAAGTCTAGAATGTAGACTTTAATAGATAGATCTCTGTTTCAGTTATCTTTGACTTGTTTCATTCCGAGGTAGAAGAGAGGGAAAGAGAGCAAGATAAGCCAACCCCAATAACTGCTGTTTAATTCAAGTTTCACCTTTCCTTGATCGGAGAAGAAAAATTGGAGGACGCCTAAGGTGAAGAGATTTCCAGCCAAGCTCAACAAAAAAATCGGCCAAAACCCTTTAGAACCTTGAACGTCTTCTTTTCGGATCCCGTCAGGGATCGATTGAGATTCCACGACTTTAGGGGTGGTTTTTTTGTTTTCAGCGTCTACTTTTTTAGGAGAATAGGGGGGAGCATAAAGAGGGGTCAAAGTATCTTGAAAAGGTGGATTTTTAAACAGAGATCCTTGAGAGGGCCCCTCCACTTGAAGGGTAAAGAAGCAATAAGGACATTGGTTCAGATCGTAAGCGACTCTCCCGTCACAATTAGGACACATTTTTTGACGATCAGATGGTTTCATAGCATTCCTATTAAAACCTCATCATAAAACTTTCCATGTTTTTTTATCTCTGGTAAAATGAAATGTATGACAGAAAAACGATTATTTCACGTTGCTGTGATTGGCTCAGGCCCAGGGGGTTATGTTGCCGCAATTAAAGCTTCCCAATTCGGGAAGAAAGTCGTCTTGATTGAAAAAGGATTATTGGGAGGAACCTGCTTGAATGTAGGCTGTATCCCAACAAAAACGCTCATCTCAAATGCCCAAGTGATGCACCAAGTGAAACAGGCTGCAGATTTTGGCATCACGACAGGAGTTGTCTCTTTTGATTTTGCAAAAATGAAGCAGAGAAAAGATGGTGTTGTTGAAAAAATGAGAAAGGGGCTCGAAGGGTTGATGCACTCGAATGCCATCACGATGTTGCATGGGACGGCAGAGTTTTTAAGTCCGACTGAGCTTAAGGTGAAAGGGCAAGACAATCTCATCGTTGCGGCTGAAAAAATTATTATTGCGACGGGCTCGGAGCCGCTCGATATCCCGGCTTTCCCTTGCGATCATCGGCGAGTGTTTAATTCGACTTCTATTCTTGAGATGACGGATCTGCCTAAAATTTTAGTGGTGATTGGGGGTGGCTATATCGGATGTGAGTTTGCCTCTCTTTATGCGCAGTTTGGTGTAAAGGTGATTGTTTTAGAAGCGCTGCCTGCTATTTTGTCTCTTCAAGGAAAGGTGATTTCCGAGGTGATGACACAGGCTTTTAAAAAACAAGGGATTGAGATTCGAACGAATGTTTTTGTAGAAGGCATTGATCACACCTCTAACGGAGTGAGTGTTCGACTTAAAGACCAACCTTTCGTGCTTTGTGACCGTGTATTGGTGTCGATCGGAAGAAAGATTGTTTCTCAAGAATTAGGGTGTGACAAAGCTGGCATCTTAACGACAGACAAGAAGACAATCCCCGTGAATGAAAAGATGGAGACAAACGTCCCCGGTATTTATGCGATTGGAGATGTGACAGGTAAGGTCTTGCTTGCTCACGTTGCTTCTCATCAGGGGATCGTTGCGGCGTCTCAAGCTTGCGGCCGTGAATCTATCATGCACTACGAAGCGGTCCCAGCCGTGATCTTTACCATGCCCGAAATTGCGACAGTCGGTATGACCTTTGAACAAGCTCAGGAGGCGGGTTACACGGCCAAAACAGGCAAGTTTCCTTTTCTTGCTCTGGGTAAAGCGGTTGCTTCCATGGAAACGGATGGATTTGCAGAGGTTGTCATTGATGCTAAAACAGGTCAAATTTTAGGGGCGACAGCCGTGGGGCACGACGCTTCAAACTTGATTGCAGAAATGGCGCTAGCCATTGCCAACGAATTAACAGTGGATTCTCTTTCGGAGACGATTCATGCCCATCCGACAATTGCGGAAGCCTGGCTCGAAGCTGCGTTCATGGCAACAGACACTCCGATCCATTTTCCTCCGAAAATGAGGAAATCTTAGATGTTTGATGAAAACCTCTTGGATATAAGACCCGAAGTGAAATTACAAGTCCTCAATAAACTGCCTGAAAATCCCGAAGCTGGAACTGGACGGTTTCCGTCCTGGCTTCATCTTAACATTCCTAAAGGGGGAGCACTTTTTCAAACGAATGCAGTTTTAGAAAAATATGGGCTTAATACAGTCTGTGAAGAGGCTAAATGTCCCAATCGGATGGAATGTTATTCCAAAAAAACAGCGACGTTTCTAGCACTAGGTAAAACGTGCACCCGCAATTGTGGCTTTTGTAGCATCGATTTCTCGAAGACTCCTCCTCTCTTAGAGGCAGATGAGCCTGATCGGATCGCAGCATCTGTGAAAGAACTTGGATTAAAACATGTTGTGATCACGATGGTGGCCAGAGATGATCTATCCGATGGAGGCGCTCATCAAATAGCTGCAATCATCCGAAAAGTGAGAGAGCAGACGACGTCTACGATCGAAGTGTTAACATCAGATTTTGAGGGAAATTTTGCTTCTATCGATATCGTTCTCAATGAAAACCCTGAAGTTTTTAATCATAACCTCGAAACGGTCCGGTCTTTTTCTCCGCGGGTTCGTCATAAAGCAACCTATGACCGCACTCTTGCGGTCTTGCGTCATGTGAAGGCTTCCGGAAAAGTTGAATTTGTCAAATCGGGCATCATGGTGGGGTTAGGAGAGACTGTTTCTCAAGTGGAAGAAACCTTAAGGGATCTGAAGGCTGTTGGCTGTGATATTTTAACAATTGGACAATATCTTCAAGCTGACCGACGCAAACTTCTTGTTAAATCTTTTATCTCGCCTGCTCAGTTTAAAGCCTATGAAGAATATGGGATTTCTTTAGGCATTAAACAGATGTACTGTGGCCCTTTTGTCCGCTCTAGCTATCATGCGGATGAGGTGAAATCAAAGGCGTCAAACCTTGACAGCTGTCGTCTGTAAGTGAGAGAAATCCAGTAAGACTTCATTTTCAGCACTCCATTTAAATCGAGCTTCAGAAAATGTGATGGGCCATGGTTTTTTGCGGCCTTTCCCATCAACCGAAAACTTAAGAGTGTAGTGCCGTTTTTAATCCGGCCTTCTAGAAGTTCTTGTCTGTAGGTTTCTAAAACCCGGGCAATAAGTGGTACCCCTAATAACACAGCTTGAGATAGGTCATTAAAATTGACTAAAACGGCAGAAATATAGGTGGGAGTTTCCATCACAACAGCCATTTTTTGACCAAGCTGTGAGAAGATCTTCTTTCTTTAAAGCATGGAGTGATTTTTTCACCATTTCCACATCCGTTGTCTTGAAAAGACGTAGCATCGTACAAATCCATGTTAGAACCCGGTCTAAAGGATTTGTAGGATCGAGTCCCAGGAAACCGTGCTCGATACGCTAGGTAGTGATCAAGACAATCTTGTTCTGTTTTTTCCACATTTTGGAGAAGATTCATGGCCGCCTTTTTGGCTCGGTGTGTCTCTTCTTATGTATAAACGAGAGAAGAGAGATCGTTCTTATGTCCTAATGCACCTGCGACATCGCATTTATGAATGAAACGTCCAAAACGTAGAGCGAATGGATGGTCAAGAGCTAAATGGCTTTGTTTGAGGCAAGCGTACATCTTCAATATGAGCCATATGTCCTTGCTGTCCAATTTGAGTGGATAGATAAGCTCGCGTGCGGCCGGAGAAAGACGGGCAAAAGAGGGAAGAAGCGTTAAAATATCAGGATGTTCATGGAGAAAATTCATGGCTTGATCAAAAAATTTATCGTGATCGGGATGAGAGATCCCGAATTATTTAAATGCGAGACGGACTATTTCGCTTTTCCCCCATATCGCCTAAAATGAGGGCCACTTTCACCCTCTTTATCATCTCTTCTTCAGATAGGGAAAGGATGATGTTTGATTAAATAGACCGTTTCGTCATGGAGTTCCTTAAAACTATCCCACGATAACTTCGCAGCCTCAGGATGACCTTGAGTGAATGTATTATAGCTGGCGTGAGTTCCCTCTAAAATCCAAGATAGACATGAGGTCGACCGGTTGAATTCAATCATACTGAGATCCACATAATTGAAGCGAAAAACTGCCCTCTTTTTGTGCGATACCTTCAAAAGAGAAGTGGCATGGACTCGGTCATGAGCCAGCCAGTTGATCTCCGGGTAGGTGTTTGCGATCTTTTGTACCCAGGCTAAAGGGGTCGCTGCGAGTGTTGACACATCGTACTGTCCGTAGGCGGCGGAATCTGCTGAACAGAGAGAGCTGACTGCAGATGAAATAAATCCTCCAAAAAGGTTCAAGAAGAAGCAGGGAGAAGTATATGGACTTTCGATGAATTTTTCAATCACGTTACCTAACAAATCGGCGAATGTTAAATAAATTTTTAAATCTATAAAAGTCTTATATATGGGTATAAAAAGGAGTATTGTCGATAAGGTTGCTGCAATCATATTGGCAGGAGGCCAAGGAACACGGCTCTATCCTCTCCCCCAACACTGGTGTAAACCAGCTGTCGGATTTGGAGGGGGAAGGAGATACCGTCTCATTGATATTCCTCTTTCGAATGCGTTAAATTCGGATATCTTTAGGCTTTTTGTGATTTCCAATATTTTGCATCGAACCTTCAACAAAATATTTAGGCCACTTATCAACTGATCAGTTTAAGTCTGGAAAAGTAAAGATGTTATGCTCTGAGGAAGTTCCTCATCGTCAAAACTGGTTCAAAGGGACGACGGATGCCGTACGACACAATTTAGATCACTTAGAGTCAGGACTCGTCGACTATTTTCTAATTTTACAGGTGATCAGATTATAATATCAATCGCTTATCAAAAAAAGCGGATATGGTAATTGTCTCTCTGAAGGTTAAAGAACCCGAAGCCAAGCGGATGGGATTACTTCAAGTTGACGCGTCATTTCGCATCAAAGGATTTATAATGTGATTGGAATTTGCTCTCATATTAAAAAAGGGACAAAGATTTCCTATTCGATTGTCATGGGCAACTATTTTTATCATCCTCCCTGGAGTTATCCTCCTCCTGTTCCTGACGATTTTTCTATAGGGGAACAATGTATCATCGAAAAAGCGATCATCGATTAACATACTCACATTGGAGATGGTGTCAGATTAATCAATAAAAACCAGCTCAAGACATTCGATGGAGATGGTATTTTTATACGAGACGGCATTATTATTGTAACCACGGGAATAAATCTTCCTGAGGGTTATATTTTATGAGTCGTATTTGGGTAATTGCTGACCTTCACCTTTCCCACAGTGTTCCGTCCAAGAACATGGCTTTCTTTGGGAAGCTGTGGGAAGGATATATGGAGAAAATAGAACAATCTTGGCGCTTTCTGATTCATCCGGATGATCTACTCCTCATTCCTGGAGATATTTCTTGGGCTATGCATCTAGAAGAGGCTTTAGTTGATTTAGAATGGATAGATACGCTTCCTGGGACTAAAGTGATGATCAAAGGGAACCATGATTATTGGTGGAGTTCGATGAACAAGATGGCTAAAATCCTTCCTCCTTCGATTCATTTACTCTATCATACCGTTTTCAACTGGAACGAGGTGACAATCGGAGGCACACGGCTTTGGGAGACGTCGGAGTATACCTTTGAAGAGTATATCCATTTTCAAAAAAATCCTTGTGAACGTGTAAAAGAGGAAAAGAAAGTTGAGGAACAAGAAAAGATCTTTGTTCGTGAATTAGAAAGACTAAAAATTTGTTTGACTCAGCTAAATCCCCAGGCCAAAGTGCGCATCGCGATGACCCATTATCCCCCGATCTCTGCAATGTTGCTTCCCTCTCGAGCTTCAGAGATTTTAGAAGCCTTTAAGATCAATATTTGCGTATTCGGTCACCTCCATAGCTTGAAAAAAGAAGCGCCGATGTTCGGAGAAGTCGGGGGAGTGAGCTACAAGCTCACGTCATCGGATTACTTAGATTTCACGCCCATCAAAATTTATGAGAGTGTTTAACCTGTGTCTAATTGGGAAGAGTATTTGTTTCTTTAGCTAATTAACCATGTTCCAAAAGATCTAGTATTAGCGTTCAGCCAGATTTAAAATCTATTAACGTCACCAATCAGACAAAATTAAGCATGATTGAATCTTATGAAGAATATAAAAAGGAGGTCGTTCCAGTGATTAAAAAAAATATAAGGAAGGAGCTGAAAAGTTTTGTAGCGATGAATCTCTTCAGAGGGCCTATCATATTTACTGTAAGAATTCCTATGGAAAGTATCTAAATAGTTTTGATCCAATAAATCCTTACATTTTGTGAGGAAAAACTCGATTTTACTGCTGATCTATCTGTGCTTGAATATAGAATAAAAACTCTGGGGCATGCTCCATTTCATCTAAAATGACGCCAGATTCGTGTTCAAAGAACTTCAAAAAGCTTCAGGGAGCTTCTGTGGTAAAGCGTTTAGCGTCCAGTTCGTCTGAGGGCTTTTGCCTTGTTTTACCTTTAGTCTGCCCTGGGTCAATGATTAGATGATTTTTTTTGTTACGAAACAGAGTTTGTGGAGATTTTTCTTGAAATTGTCATCAAAAAAATAGTGAGAGATTAGTCTAATGAGGGGTTTCTAACGATAGGGAAATCTTCAGTGATGGCTTTTAAGGCAGTTGAGAAGGCAACAAGCGCGGGGTCTGATTTATTCAAGGGGGCTTGAAGTGGGAGTTGAGCCCGCTTAGTTACGAGATCTTGAAGAATTTTTTCTTGTTCTTCTCTGTCGGAGCAGTTGTAATAGTTAGCTACAATCGAGAGCAACTCTTGGAATTCTTCTTCAGATAGGATTAAGTCAAAAGCTTAGCTTGCAGCTTGATAGAAGAGATGGGGATCGCCATGAGATGTTAAAAAGGCAGCCATTTCTAGAAGAAGGTCGAGGTCGGGCCACCCTTTGACTTTATCTAAAATGCTTTTTAAAATGACATTGGCGTCATGACCGTCCGTGGGAGCTACCAATTGTGCGCGTAGAAAATCAAACCATGTGACATCGGAGAGATAGGGGTAAAAATCTTCTAGAAGTTCCGCTGCATAAAAGACGTTTCCTGTATCAATTTGGTCAGATATGTAGTCGTAAAGGAACGTTTCGATATCATGGGCACAGTAAAGACAAAGAGTTTGAAAAATGGCTTGGGGTTGTTCTCCCTCGTCGGTATTTTCATTGAGAACTTCTTCGAGCTTTATGATCGTATGTTCCATCGGAGCTGATTGAGAGAGAGGCTTTTTCATAGAGTTCAATACGGTAGTCTAATTCATCGCAAAAAATTGAAAGTGATTGTTTATGCGGGATGAAACGACGCCAGAGTTCAAAAATGAGTAGATAAATTTGGTCTTTATTCTCAATTTGGATCTCCATACAATCGGTCAACTGTTCGGGGTTAGGATAGGTTTCAGCGTAGATAAGAAAACTCTGTTCTGTCAGAGAAAGACCCAACTTTTGAAGTTGTTCAAAAAGCTCATGGGTGGAAAATTCACGGTAATCTTCTACTTGCCAAGCTTCAATTGTTAGGGGGACTGGCTAACCAATTCTGCCTTAAAGCGTTATAAAGAGCTTTTGTTTGGAACTTCATATGAATGATTTAAGTTTACTTCTCTAGAGAATATTGCGTCAATTTAGGATAATGAAAGCATGAGAAAAAGAAGGCCGATGATTCTTTTTGAATTACTGATTGCTCTCACGCTTGTGAGTCTATTGT
>Ga0228701_1002423_pt1 | contig 11086 bp, 18 predicted proteins | sample McNCre117_Aug_MG_2_FD_178017 | JGI IMG/M metagenome (GOLD analysis project Ga0228701, IMG submission 178017) | Freshwater microbial communities from McNutts Creek, Athens, Georgia, United States - 11-17_Aug_MG | ecosystem: Environmental > Aquatic > Freshwater > Creek | place: USA: Georgia...
AACAAGTACCCTGACTTAGATCAGCTAAAGCTGATGTCTTTGCTTGTGTTCGCGCACTTCCCACACATACGCAAGGTCAACTCTGCTCTGCTGTTTGTTGTCAAGAACGACATGAAGACTTTAGTCATGCGCCGGGACGACATCGAGCCAGAGTGGTGGGAGTACAGGCTACGTGTTGCCAAGCTTGAGGCGTCATTTAGTAATGATGTTTGGAATCCAACGCGCACTCCGCTCTGCGGTTGGTGCGCGGTTAAGTCGTGCGAGTTCAACCCTAAACACTAAGGAGTATGTATGAAGAACAAAATGTCTGAAGCTTGGCGTGAGTGGTGGTCAATCGTTCACGGTAAAAACACCCCGGTGGGGAGCTACAACCCGCTAGAAGCACACATGTACGAAGCTTGGATGGCGGCGTGGGATGCGGCAGATAAACAATCTCAGACTGAGATTAATCATCTCAAAGAACAACTGATGCGCGCTAACACAAACGATGGCGCATACAAAGCTGCATTTTTAGCTGGTCAGATGGCCGCACGGGGAGGAAGTTGGAAGTAAAACTGATCTGCAATCCCGAACGGGAAAAATCCGCAGGAAGGACTACTAACCATGAATCAAAATTACCGAACGGGAAACCCATGACACGAGAAGACATCATCCGCATGGCGCGGGAGGCGGGTTTTGCCGATGGGGTTGTAGATATTGTTGGGTTTGAAGGCTTCGCTAACTTCGCCGCTCTTGTCGCCGCGCATGAACGGGAGGAGTGCGCCAAGTTGTGCGATGAACAAGCAACGGATTATGAGGAAAGCGACCCGTGGAATGGGTGCGCTCAATACTTGGCAAACTTCATTAGAGCGAGGGGAGAGGAATGATACGAGAGACAAACACAGTCCTTTGGGGCGGCCTTGAAAAGCCACTAAGGTCGATCGGTATTCGGACATCCGGCCACTTCATCGAGTTCACTGGCGGGGGCGACTTTCAGATGATCGTTCGGAACGATCTTGTGACCGATGATGGTCGAACAGTCGGAGAACGTCAGCGAGCAGAACTTCACGCGATGCTGGACCGCTGGCTCGACGGAACGTGGGGGGAAGAATGAGGCGCTGCTGGCCCAAAAAAATGTACTACGTTATGTGCCGCTGGGTTGCTGTAAAAAATGGCAGCAGGAACTATGTCCGAACACCGTCTCTGGGCCGTGCGCGGTACTACGCCAAGCGTTTAAGGCTTAAAGAACGGCAGATTGATGTATGGGAAAAGGGTAAGAAAAAATATGTTTTGCAAGGGAGTTGGCTATGACTGACCGCGAACAGCGTATGAAACACCCGTCCTACTGTTGCCAGAAATGCGGCGAACGGATTGGGTGGCTCGGCCGAGTCATGCCTTTCCATAAATGCGAGGAGAAGAACACATGACTGACTACGAACGCGGATATCGCCAAGGCTACGCTGATGCAATGAATTGGAAAACCCAGAACCACCTTGAACATCTTCCGGGTCGGCAGGAGTTAGTGATTGACTGCCCCCGGTGCGGTCATTGCTGCCCACAGCGCCCATGGGTCGGGCTGACGCCAGAAGAACGTAAAGAATGCATTGATTGGGCAACTGATTTAGACGGCACAGAATACTCAAAGTATTTAGCAAAGATGATTGAGCACAAACTCAAGGAGAAGAACGGTGGTTGATGTTGAGCAGTTTTTAATGTCTTTGCGTACACATAAAAACGCAGACGGGAAACTAAACCCTATTTACCTTGCTGACACTATCCAAAAAGAAATTGAAATCGTTCAAGAAGCAATCAAGCATTCACAGCGGTGGGTCGGGCTGACGGATGAGGAGATTGAAGTTTTTATAGCGCACTTGTACCCTTTGCCGGAGAAACTAGTGAGAGAGCGCCTACGAGTTCTTTTAACCAAGCTTGAGGAGAGAAATACATGACAATAAAGATGCACAAGGTTTGGTTTGACGGGGACAACTTGGTTACTCAGGAAATACCAGAGGAACAAATCTACGAAAAAGGAAATGACATGAAAGCGAAGGCTTTGCAATTGGCGGATGAAGTTTTGGCAAAGGAATATGCACCACGACTTGAAATAGCAAAAGAACTTCGCCGTCTTCATTTAGAAAATGAACAACTCAAATCCCGCCCGTGGGTCGGGCTGACGATGACTGATATGGCCGAATTGCGTCGAAACGGATGGCACACAATCAGCGACAAACATTTCCAAGTTATTGAAGCCAAACTTAAGGAGAAGAATGGTGGCTAAACTACCTTACACATTTACAATCTGCCCCGATCAAGAAGTACCAAAAAGTTTTACCGCAAGCTGCAAAGAAATGGGAAGGCTTGTTATGAACAGCCCGGATGGTGATTTGACTATTAATCAAAAGCGTATTGCAACTTGGGATGCGTGGTCAGGCAACCACATGGGTTTTATTGAAGAAAAATTGCAGGAGATGTTCCAAAAACTGAGGGAGAAAAACTGTGGATGACCAAGACCTAATTTACAGGCTGCGTAAACGTGCTGAAATTCGAAGACAAATTAGCACGCGCAAATCGGTTCAAGAAGGCGCCCCAGACAGGATTGCAGACCTGTTGGAGGAAGCCGCCAATGCCCTCGAAGCCAAACTCAAGGAGAAAAACAATGGACAAACCTGAATTTACGGTGCCGTACGAGCGTTTGCCTGAGTGTATGACCCTGCGCGACCACTTTGCGGGGCTGGCGATGCAGGGGCTGTGCGCTAGAGAAGATGGCAAAGGTTTTGACTTTGCAACTTTCCCCAAAGACCCTATGCGAGTGGCTCTTTGGGCGTATGACGTAGCAGACCAAATGTTAAAGGCGAGAAATGAAATACGGAATCCTTGACGACGAAGGTCAAGTGGTGCGGTGGGTGTGGACCGTGCCGCCGTACCCGCACATCGTCCAAAAAATCAAGCGCAAACGTAAACCCAAGTTAAATTTATCCAACGTACCGGAGGCACTGTTTTGATTATTAACGGCAAGATTGTAAAAGACTGGGACAAATCCCAAATCAGCACCGCCTACCAACGACCCAATCAGTTTCGGTTAATCACTTGGGATATGGGTAGAGTTCAAAGCTGGCTGCTTGGCAAACAACCACTGGCCCGCACACTACTAGAACGGATGATTAGATAGTGTTTAATAGGTACGATGATGTTTACAACGGCGAGTTTTTTAATCACTTGCTGGATTGTGTTAAGGATTATGGTTATGATTTACTTGCTTATCTACTTGGTGATGGACAATGAGTGATCCCGTAGTTGAATATCTTACGAACAATGGTGAGGGGTCTATCTCCACCATTGATATCCCGGGCCTAACTAAAAACGCTATCAAGAGCAGGCTACTTAAACTAGTCAACGCTGGAGTGCTAATTCGTAGGCCGGAAATAATTCCAAGCGAAAGTGGTAGCGACCGCATGCGCTGGTTGTACAGTCTGTCTGGCGTGACGCCCACAGCAAAGCCAGTTAAACAGGCTTTGCTTGATAAGTTTAAAGATAAAGTTTTAGCAAACGAACCCGAGCACTTTTCTATCTTACGCAACTTGCCGAGACACACAAATGAATATGACGAACATACCGTTAGTGAATATAGCTGACGCTTGGCTTGTACATTACGGACCCGACTGGGTATCGGAGGATGAGATAAAGACCGACCCGTTTTTTTGGCAACAACTACACCAACTTATGGCTCGCGGGTTTCTTGAATCTCAGTTCATGCTTTACACAAACAGGTTGCACTACAGGTTTATTCCTTATGGAGATAGTTGACAACAAGGCGCTGCTTTTCAGGACTCGCAATCCTCAGAAGTACAGCATCATTCCTAAACACAAGATACTTGAACAAGATGAAGACGGCATCTATCAGGTGGCTGTGTATTGGGGACTGGACGAGGCTAGGGTGCTGCGCAACCTTGGCGTCAAAGATGTGCCGTCCCCGATCACAACAAGGTACGGCTGGCCCGGGCGATTCAAGCCCATGCAACACCAGATTGAAACGTCCGCGTTCTTGACGCTGTATCGCAGAGCTTTCTGCTTTAACGATCCGGGCACAGGTAAAACTATGTCTGCGTTGTGGGCGGCTGACTACCTGATGGAGCGCGGGTATGTGCGCCGCGTGCTTGTGCTGTGTCCACTATCTATTATGCAGTCGGCGTGGGTGCAGGATATAAACAACTCCATCATGCACCGTAGCGTCATAGTCGCTCATCACCAGCAAGCATCGCGCCGTATTGAGATGATCCAGAAGGACTACGAGATAGTCATCACCAACTACGATGGGCTGGCGCTTATTGCGCAGGAGATCAACAACGACGGCAGGTTTGATCTGATTATTGTTGATGAAGCCAACGCATACAAGAACTCCACCACGCGCAGGTGGAAAGCGCTTGCGTCAATCATTAAACCGGACACCTACCTGTGGATGATGACGGGTACGCCTGCGTCGCAGTCACCCGTGGATGCGTATGGTCTGGCTAAGCTGGTCAATCCTGCTGGCATACCGAAGTTCCTGACAGCGTGGCGTGAGCAGGTGATGAACAAGCTCACCATGTTTAAGTGGGCACCGAAGCCTGACGCCGCTCAACAAGTACACAAGGCGTTGCAACCAGCGATTAGATTTACGAAAGCCCAGTGCCTTGATCTGCCACCCGTTGTCACTGTCACACGCGAAGTGCCCATGACTCCACAGCAGAACAAGTACTACAAGCAACTCAAAGATCAGTTGATGGTCTATGCGGCGGGCGAGACTATCAGCGCAGTCAACGCAGGCGTAGCGGTGAGCAAGCTGTTACAGATAAGTTGTGGAGCAGCGTATACGGACGACAAGGAAGTGGTGGTCTTCGATGCCAGCCCGCGCATGGCTGTGCTGGAGGAGATCATGGAGGAGACGGATCGCAAGGTGCTGATCTTCGCCATGTTCCGTACAAGTATGGACAGCATTGCCGCGCACCTAACCAAGCACGGGTACACCAACGAGCAGATCAACGGGGATGTGAGTGCCAGCAAACGCAACAAGATCATCCACGACTTTCAAAACACTGACAGCATCCGGGTGCTGGTCATGCAACCACAAGCGGCGGCGCACGGGCTGACGCTGACTGCCGCTGATACGGTGGTGTTCTTTGGCCCGCTCATGTCGGTTGAGATGTATACACAGTGTATAGCGCGGGCAGATCGTAAGGGACAGGACTCAGACAAGGTGACTGTGGTTCACATCCAGAGCAGCACCATCGAGCGCGACCTGTTCTCGGCTATGCGCAACAAGGTGAACGACCACACCCTGCTGGTCAAGTTGTTCAGCGAGGAAGTCAAACGATAAACATCACTTGCATTCCCCAGAAGTTACCTGTAAACTGTCAAACACTAGACAAGGAGAAGTAGATGCCTGACGAAGCCAACGATTTGGCGGTTGTTCCTATGGACAAACTCGCCAAGGTGTACCGTAAGATGGCGGCACGGATTCAAACGCTCACCTCTGAGTACGAGAATGCTGTCGAAGAAATCAAGATTCAGCAGGAGCAGATAAAGAATGCTCTGAAGGATCAGATGCTTGCCCTTGGGCTGGCTTCTGTGCGCACGACCGAAGGCACGGTAACGCTGTCTACCAAGACACGTTACAACACGCAGGACTGGGATGCCTTCAAGCAGTTCGTTATTGCCAACGATGCGGTCGATCTTCTGGAGAAACGTATCCATCAAACCAATATGGCTTCGTTCCTTGAAGAGAATCCCGGTTCAGTTCCCCCCGGACTCAACTCCGTGCAGGAGTATGGAGTCTCTGTTCGCAAACCCACTAAGTGAGGCTATATGTCTAACGTAACTATGTTCAACCCGGCACAAGTACCCGCTCACGTTCGTGCCCGTGGCGAGCTTTCAGCCATGGCTAAGTCCTTGGCTGGCGGTGCAGTCGGTGGCGGCAAGCGCATCTCCATCAAAGGCGGGGTCTTCCGTCTCATGGCTGGTGGTAAGGAAGTAGCGGCTATTGAGGATCGCTTTCTTGATGTCGTGTTTGTCAACGCCGCGCCTAACATTGGACGCACTTTCTATGCTAAAGCCTACGACGGGGACGCTAATGCACCGGACTGCTGGTCTGCTGATGGCAAGACGCCAAGCCCTGAAGCAACTAACAAACAGCATGACCAGTGCGATGGGTGCCCCAAGAACATTGCTGGTTCTGGTCAAGGCAATTCTCGCGCTTGCCGTTTTCAGCAACGTCTTGCTGTTGTGCTTGCTAACGATGTGGGCGGTGACGTTCTCCAATTAGCGCTCCCAGCTACGTCGCTGTTTGGTAAGGGTGATGCGGACCAGCGCCCACTCCAAGAGTACGCTCGCTACCTTGCGGCACAGAACGTTGACCCCGCTGACGTTGTTACTCGCATGAAGTTTGATACCAAGAGTGAGTCGCCCAAGCTCACGTTCAAAGCCATGCGCTGGATTGATGCGGACGAGCAAGCGACTATCAAGTTGCAGAGCGAGTCTGATGATGCAATCAAAGCTATCACCATGACCGTTGCCAAGATGGATAACGTCAAAGCTCCGGCCCCGTTGATGGCTACGCCGCGCCCTGCCCCCAAGGCAGAGCCGAAGAAGACCGAGGCGTTGGTTGCAGACGAAGCTGAAGAGCCAGTCGTGCGCAAGGAGGAGAAAAAACCTAGCGCAGTGCCCGCAAAAAAGAGTAGCCTAGCGGCTATGGTTGACGACTGGGACGACGAAGCTTAAAGGGAGGGGGGCGCAAGCCCCCCGAATATTCACATGGCATATTCACAAAAACTTATTGACGAGGTAGCCGCCGCCCCCAAGACGCTGGGTAACCAGCTAGGGCGGTGGGCTATTCACCGGGACTTCTCCGTCCTGCGGGTGGCGCACATTACTGGTGCGTCTCGACAGTCTGTATACAACTGGTTTAGTGGCGGAGAAGTTTTCGTGGCGTACAAACCTATAGTGGAGGCGTTGATCAAGATCTTAAAAGCCAACGTCGATCCTGACGTTGCGCACGAAGAAGCATGCAAGGCATTCAAGATAAACCCGTAACTGGGAAAGCTAATGACACTACCGCTGAGATTTCTAGCGGAGGTTCTGCCGTCCCCGGGAGATGGGTACTATTGCGCGGTAGAACTTTCAAACACTAAAGAACACGTCTTTGTAAAACAAATTGAGGAGATTGACCAGCCTGTTGAAGACTGGTTGCAGAAGCGATACGACGTTTACTTTGCGCTAGCCACATTCAAGACGGCAGAGAATCGCCGCGCAACGAATGCTTTTCAGATCCGTTCGTTCTTTCTGGACATGGACGGTTACGCCTCACGCAAAGAGGCGGCGCTATCACTCGACGCATTTCTTGAAAAGACAGGGCTTAGTAATCTTGGCACACCGTGGTTGGTTAACTCTGGCGGTGGACTGCATGTGTATTGGCCGCTCACCAAGCCGGTAGATGTTGTTGACTGGAAGCCAGTAGCTGAAGATCTCAAACGCCTGTGCAAACAGGAAGGTCTTCGTATCGACATGACTGTCACGGCTGACGCCGCACGGGTGCTACGCATCCCGGGCACGATGAACTTCAAGAAGAAGTACCCAGTCCCGCGTGAAGTCAAGCTGCTGGCTGAAGGTGACAACTTCGCCTTTGATGACATTGTGAAGTGCATTGCCGATCACCTTGTCGAACCCAGCCTAATGGGGGCACCGCCGCTACAACTCCCCGGTACGCGCCCACCCAAAGATACCAGCGCGGCTAAGCTGACTCTGATCTCTAATAGTGCGACATCGTTTGCGCTGATGGAGAAGAACAGCGACTGCGCGCAGATCAAGTTCTACCGTGAAAACGCGGCTGATGATGGGATGGAGCCACTATGGCGCGGGCTTCTGTCGTGGGCAAAAGTTTGTGAAGACGGCGAAGAAGCTGCCCGTGAGCTTAGCGCCCTGCACCCATACGATGAAGATCGTATGCGCAACAAACTTGCGGAGATCAAGGGTCCGTACCCATGCCGCAAGATGGACAGCGAGAACCCGGGTGTGTGTACATCGTGTGTACACGCAGGAGCAATCACGAATCCGCTAATCATGGGGCGCGTGATCAAGACCGACAACACAGAGAAACAGGTACAGCTAACAGCCGAGCAGATCCTTGAAGCAGACGAGGATGAGGAGGAGGAGTTGCCGCTCGCCTCAACGCTATCGGTTATCAGACCAGAGCCGCCACGTGGGTACAGTTATGGCGTGAACGGCGGGGTATACGCCGAGCGGGAAGAGAAGGATGAGCAGACCAAGAAGAAGGTAAAGAAGACTGTACAGATACTGCCATACGATTTGTTTGTGGTTCATATTCTTAAACAGGACTCCGACCATCTGGTTAACTTAGCCGCGACACGACCCGAAGGTACAACGATTATTAACATGCCACAGAAAGCTGTGGTCAGCAAAGAAGAGACAGTCAAGTGGTTGGCTAATCAGAACGTGCTGGCTTCATTCGGGCAGAACAACGACAAGAACTTGTTCGACTACGTGCGCGCTTCTGTTGAACAGGCGTCACTCACAAAGAAAGTACTGGTTGTTCCCAAGCAATTTGGTTGGCAGGAGGACGAGTCGTTTGTCTACAACGAGCGTGTGTTCTACAAGAACGGTGCGGTAGCGCAGATACCCATGCCCGGGCTTGAGAACATCAACCGGAACACGTGCAGTAAGGGGACGATTGATGGGTGGCGCGACGCTTGGACCACGATCTTTATCAAGCGCAAGATGTACGACCTGCTGGCCTGTGCCATGGACAGCTTCGGTTCTATTCTCATGCAGTTCACTCAGTTTGAGGGGTTCGTCTGGCACCTTGGCGGCAAGACATCTGGCACAGGTAAGTCTCTGACACTCAGCGCCAAGGCTGGGGTTTGGGGTCATCCGGTGCGCTACCGTACAGGCAAGGGCACATCTCCTGTAGCTATGCAGAACCGCGCCGGTATCTTAAACAGTATGCCTCTGCTGATTGATGAGATCACCAGCACTCAGCGCGACAACATGGAGTGGGCACCGGGGTTTATCTTCAACCACACAGAAGGTCAGGGCAAGGAGCGCATGGAGTCTAGCGCCAACAAGGAGCGGATAAACGACACCAACTGGCACTCGACTGTGACCATGACTTCCAACGAGGTGCTGACTGACTACATGGCGGGTGCGAGGAAGTTCAGTTCCAACGGCGAGCTTCGCCGGTTTCTGGAGTGGACGCCCAGTGTTGCGTTGCAATGGAACCCAGAGGAGTTGGAGGCGGTTCGTGCTTTGAAGATGCACTTCGGTGTAGCGGGAGAAGCGTTTATCCGCTGGGCTGTAAAGAACCAAGCAACCGTTAGGCGGCTGGTTGAGGACACGTACAACCAACTCAAAGTTGAGATGTCTTTCTCCGGGGATGAGCGTTACTGGAACGCGGGTACGGCATCGACTGTGGCGGCGTGCATTCTTACGAGCAGACAGTACAGCAACATCATTGACGTACCCGTGCTCAACATTATCGACTCGCTCAAGGACAAGGTTAATCACTCACGATCAGTAATAAGGAACAGCATTCGTACTGCGGAGGATGTACTGAACGCCTACACCCGGGACAACTATGGCGGGTTCATCGTTCTCAAGCGCCAGCCAAACGGCGAGACTGCCGCAAGCTGGGGCGACGGGTCAGTGTTCAGCGGTCCTGTTATCCGGTCGAAGATCCTTGGGCGGGTTGAGTTTGAGGTCGCCAAGGAAGGCTACGTGGACTACTTCATTGAGGAACAGTTGCTCAAGGAGCACTGCGTCAGTATGAGTTACGGCTACTCCGACTTTAAGTTTGAGCTTAGCAAGAACTACGTGGTGACGGTCGTCAAGAAGGACATGCTGGCGCGAACCAAGGGTCCGTTGTTGCGGGTCAACGCTCTACACATCTGTCGCAAGAAGACGCATGAAGCTGAAAATTCAATACCCGTGGAAACAACTGAGACGTAACCAAGCGTTCTTTGTTCCCGGGTTAGACACAGACAAGGTGCGGGAGGCGACGCTACGCGCAAGCGTAGCTCAGCGCATGCGTCTGCTGGCTACCCCGGGGATAAAGGACGGGCTTATTGGGGTGCTGTTTGTCAGGAAGCGGTGAGCAGACGCTTAGCAATTTTATCTTGCGCTTCGTCTAGTTTCTTGAGCAGCACGTCCTTCTGTTCCGTTGTCAGTTTTGGACTAGCCATCACCTGACGTTTTTGTTTGGCTAGCTCACCCAAATACTTCTCGACCTGACCGCTGACACGGATCTGCTTGGCTTCTTCAAGGTGATCGTTCAGATACGCTTGCGCTTCTTCTCTGCGCCCCTCTGAGATCATCAGCTTGTAAGTCTCAGACACACGCTGAACTTCTGCCATCCTGTCGTACGCTTCATCAACGATGCCGCGTCCGCGTGCGTTCTGGAACATGCTGCCAATAAGCGGCATTTCATGAAGCTCTTTGGTTGGACGTTCAACGTTGTCGTACTTTGTTGGGAACAGCAACCCAACCGTATCAGCCAAGAAGATACCGGCGCTGCCTGTATACCCACGGATCAGGTGGTCAATCTGAATTGGTGACAGAATTCCAGCTTGCCCTAGTAGCGCGGCTGTGCCGGTTGTGCCCGGACGAACCCGCTCAGCTTTCTCATACTTGAGTTCGCGCACGGACTCGATGTCGCCACCAAAGAAAGACCTATTCAAAACAACTTCTGCGGAGGGCTTGATAAATGTCGGGAAGCTAAACGGGTTGGACTGCTCCAACAATTTACCCATACCTTTGAGCGCATTGTCTGCCGTCTCATCACCAAACGCCACGTTGATCAGCGCTTCAGGGATAGCTTTGAACAGGATGCCAACCTCAAACGGGATAGGCACACGGATCAGATCGCCCTCTGGATCAAGCGGGTTGACTATGAACCAGTTACCGTAACGCTCTTCAGGCTTGGCGCGTTTGTATCTGTCATCGTCCATCATCAGGACTGTGTAGATAGCGGTGCTGCCAGCAAGCATGGCCGCGCGTTGGTAGAACTTCTTGCGGATGCGAACCCGTTCTTCAAACGGCATGCGGAAGTTTTTGCTGAACGGAG
>Ga0228701_1002428_pt1 | contig 11072 bp, 8 predicted proteins | sample McNCre117_Aug_MG_2_FD_178017 | JGI IMG/M metagenome (GOLD analysis project Ga0228701, IMG submission 178017) | Freshwater microbial communities from McNutts Creek, Athens, Georgia, United States - 11-17_Aug_MG | ecosystem: Environmental > Aquatic > Freshwater > Creek | place: USA: Georgia...
AATTTTCTTTTTAAGGCATGACGGTGGACACGCCCTGGCAGCACACCACCGTCCTCTTAAGCGAAGCTGTCGATGCACTCGACATCAAGCCGGACGGTACTTACGTGGACGCGACCTTTGGTCGTGGTGGGCACTCCCGCCTGATCTTGTCCAAGCTCTCGGCGCAAGGCCGTTTGATCGCGTTTGACAAAGACCTCGACGCCATTGCGGCAGCTGAGCAAATTCAAGACACCCGCTTTTCTATTCGCCACCAGGGCTTTGCCAACTTGGGCGAATTGCCGGCGGGTTCGGTGGACGGTGTGTTGATGGACTTGGGGGTGAGCTCGCCCCAAATCGACAACCCCGCACGCGGTTTTTCATTTCGAAACGATGGCCCCTTGGACATGCGCATGGACACCACCCGTGGCCAAAGCGTGGCCGAGTGGCTGGCTGAGGCAGAACTCCAACACATTGCGGAGGTGATACGTGAATATGGCGAAGAACGGTTTGCTTTACAGATTGCAAAGGCGATTGATGCTCGCCGACAAACACGGGGCGTGCCTACAAGCACCGCTGAACTGGCCCAGCTCGTGGCTGACACGGTCAAAACCCGCGAGCCGGGCAAGGACCCTGCAACGCGCACATTTCAGGCTTTTCGGATTTTCATCAACGCCGAGCTTGAGGAGTTGCAACAAGCGCTAGAGGCGTCCTTGCAGGTGCTGCGCGCGGGTGGGCGTTTGGCGGTGATCAGCTTTCATTCCTTGGAAGACCGCATCGTCAAGCAATTCATCACCAAGCACTCGCGCGAGGTGTACGACCGCCGTGCGCCATTTGCCGCACCTCAGGTGATGGACTTCAAAGCCATCGAGCGCATCAAGCCCAGCGCTGAAGAGGTGGCGGGCAACCCACGTTCGCGCAGCGCCATCTTGCGCGTGGCCGAGCGTTTGGTGGTCCAGGAGGCGCACGCATGAGTCGCTTCAGCCTGGTGATGTTCATCGCGGTGTTGCTGAGTGCCTTGTACTTGGTGCGCACGCAATACGAATCGCGCTCACTCACTACCGAGCTCGACCGTGCAACCAGCGAAGCGCGCCGTTTGGAAATTGAAAACGACCGTTTGGATGTGGAGCGCCGCGCACAAGCTACACCAGTGCGGGTGGAGAAATTGGCACGTGAGCAATTGCACATGCGCACCATCACTCCCGCCATCACGCAATACGCCAGCGTGCCCGGAGGGGCTGCTGCGGCCCCAGCCTCGGCGGAGGTGCGCCCATGAGCAGCCGCAGCGTGCAATACACCTCCAGCCCTTTGCTGGCGAGCAAGACGCCGATCTGGCGCAGCCAGTTCATTGTGGCGTTCATCGCCCTGGGCTTTTTGGGTTTGGTGGCGCGCGCGGCCTATGTGCAAGTGATCGACAACGCCTTCTTCAAACGCCAAGGCGCGGTGCGTTTCATTCGCACCCTGGACTTGCCCGCCAACCGAGGTCGCATCTTGGACCGTCACGGCAACATCTTGGCTTCCAGCGTGCCGGTGCCCAGCATTTGGGCCAGCCCAGAGGACTTAGAGCGCGACCCGGTCAAGCTCAAAGCCTTGGCCAAGTTGCTGGGCATGACGAGCGCCGAGCTGGATAAAAAACTGCAAGACGAAGACAAAAACTTTGTTTGGCTCAAGCGTCAAGTCGACGAGTCGGTGGCGAAAGAAATCGATGCCCTGAAGATCAAGGGTATTTACGCGCGCAAAGAATACAAACGCATCTACCCCGAAGGCGAATCGGTGGCCCATGTGGTGGGCTTTACCAATGTGGAGAACCTGGGCCAAGAAGGCGTGGAGCTGACCTTCAACAAAGAGCTGGGTGGCAAAGCCGGTTCACGTCGGGTGATCAAAAACCGCTTGGGCCAAGTGGTGGAAGACATTGGCGAAATGGTGCCGCCTGTGGACGGGCGCGATTTGCAGCTCAGCATCGACAGCAAGGTGCAGTACTTTGCTTACGAAAAAATCAAAGAAACGGTCATCAACAACAAGGCGGTGGCAGGCAGTGTGGTGGTGCTGGACATCAAGAGCGGCGAAATTTTGGCCCTCACCAACTACCCCAGCTATGTGCCGGGCAAACGCGGCAGCCTGAGTGGCGCCCAATTGCGTAACCGGGCCTTGACCGATACCTTTGAACCGGGCTCCACCATGAAGCCCTTGGTGATTGGGCTGGCGCTGGAAAAAGGTGTGGTCAAACCCGAGACCATGATTCAAACCGCCCCTGGTCGCCTGCAAATGGGCACGGCCACCATCACCGACTCGCATCCCCACGGTCTGTTGAGCGTGAACGAGGTGATTCAAAAATCCAGCAACGTGGGCACGGTCAAGATCGCCATGCAAATGGAGCCCCACGACATGTGGGAGGTGTTCACGCAAGTTGGCTTGGGTCAAAAACCCCAAGTGCCTTTCCCCGGCGCAGTGGCTGGCAAGGTGCGTGCTTACAAAACATGGCGCCCGATCGAGCAAGCCACCATGAGTTATGGCTACGGTTTGTCGGCCAGTTTGTACCAATTGGCCCAGGCCTACAGCGTGTTTGCGCGCGACGGCGAGTTGGTGCCCATGAGCTTGATCAAGACACAAAACAGCGTCAGCGGTGCACGGGTGTTCTCGGTCCAAAACGCCACCGCTGTGCGCCACATGCTGCACATGGTCACCAGCCCAGGGGGCACGGCCATGAAGGCCCAGACCATGGGTTACTCGGTAGGCGGCAAAACAGGCACGGCACACAAGGTCGAAGGCAAAGGCTACGCGGGTAAAAAATACCGTGGCTTCTTTGTTGGCATCGCACCGATTGACAACCCCCGAATCGTGGTGGCGGTGATGGTCGATGAACCGACCAATGGTTTGTATTTCGGCGGCGATGTGGCGGCCCCCGTGTTCAGTCAAACCGTGCAGCAAACCTTGCGCATGATGGGTGTGCAACCCGACATGGCGGTCAAACCTCAGGTCTTCAGCAAGGCCGAGAAGGAGGAGTTTTGATGCGTCAACTGCACAGCCCTCAAGAAGCCGCTCAGTGGTTGCGTACCCAGGTGCACGGCAGCTTGCACACCGACAGCCGCCGTGTGCGTGCGGGGGATGGTTTCATTGCCTGGCCCGGTGGTGTGAGCGATGGCCGTCAATTTGTCGCTGGAGCCCTGAAGCAAGGCGCGGCTGCTTGCTTGGTCGAACAAGACGGTGCGCAGGCCTTTGATTGGTCTTCTCAGTCAAACACCGTGGCCAGCTACGACGGCCTCAAAGCCGCCAGCGGTCCGATTGCGGCGGCGTATTACGAACAACCCAGCCAGGCGCTGGACGTGGTGGCGATCACTGGCACCAACGGTAAAACCTCATCGTCTTGGTGGCTGGCCCATGCGCTGGGCCGTTTGGGTCAACGCTGTGCCGTAGTGGGCACCTTGGGCGTGGGCGAAGTTGATCAACTCGAAGTCACAGGCATGACCACGCCCGACCCGGTGCTGTTGCAAGCCCGCTTGCGCGCCATGGTCGATAGCGGCGTGCACGCGTGTGCCATTGAAGCCTCATCCATCGGTTTGGCTGAGCACCGCCTGGATGGCACCCAGGTGCGCGTGGCTGCCTTCACCAACTTCACCCAAGACCATTTGGATTACCACGGCGATATGGCCAGTTACTGGCAGGCCAAAACAGCCTTGTTTGCTTGGCCTGGTTTGCAAGCTGCCGTCATCCATGTGGACGACACACACGGTGCTGCGCTGGCTGACCAACTCAAAGCACGCGGCGATGTGGCCGTGTGGACGGTGTCGTGTCAGTCCCACGCTGCCACGCCCCGCCATGTGCAAGCCCAGCACATCACACACACACCGCATGGCTTGCGCTTTGAGGTGGTGGAAGGCGCTGAGCGCCATCACCTGGACACCCATTTGGTGGGGCATTACAACGTCAGCAACGTGCTGGGTGTGATTGGCTGCTTGCGTGCCTTGGGCCACAGCCTGCGCGATGCCGTGCAGGCCTGCGCGGCACTGCCCGCCGTGCCGGGCCGTATGCAAGTGGTGGACGGCGCAGCCGATGCGCCGCTGGTGGTGGTGGACTATGCCCACACCCCTGACGCCGTGACCCATGCCGTGCAAGCCCTGCTGCCTTTGGCGAAATCGCGTGGTGGCGTTGTGACTTGCGTACTCGGTTGCGGTGGCGACCGCGATGCGAGCAAGCGCCCCTTGATGGCAGCGGCTGCAGAGCGTCACGCCCAGCATGTGGTGCTGACCAGCGACAACCCACGCAGCGAAGACCCGCAACACATCTTGCAACACATGTTGGCCGGTTTGGCCTTGCCAAACGCAGCGCAGGTGATCGTCGATCGCGCCCAAGCCATTGCACATGCGGTGGTACAGGCCCGCAGCCAAGACGTGGTGTTGATTGCCGGCAAAGGCCACGAAGACTACCAAGAGATCGCAGGCGTCAAACATCCATTCAGCGATGTGGCGCAAGCGCGCCAAGCCTTGCAACAACGGAGGGCGCATGTCTGACATGAACCTCACGTTGCAACAGATTCAAACTTGGTTGCCTGGGTCGCGCTTGTGCGGTGACGCGCAGCAACGCATCCAAGGTGTGCGCACCGACAGCCGCAGCGTGCAGCCCGGCGATCTGTTTGTCGCCTTGCAAGGCGAACGCTTTGATGCACACGACTTTTTGCCTCAAGTGGCGCAAGCCGGTGCAACTGCTGCGTTGGCGCAGCATGGTTTAGACGCTGCCCATTTGGCGGGGCTGGAAGTGGCTGACACACGCTTGGCGCTGGGTCAGTTGGCCCAAGGCTGGCGCGCGCAGTTCAGTTTGCCTGTGATAGCCGTGACCGGCAGCAACGGCAAAACCACCGTGACGCAAATGATTGCCAGCATCTTGCGTGCGGGTTTCGGTGACGACGCCTTGGCCACGCAAGGCAATTTGAACAACGACATTGGCGTGCCGCAAACCCTGCTGCGTTTACGTGCCCATCACCGCAGTGCCGTGGTCGAGCTGGGCATGAACCATCCGGGCGAAATTGCAGGTTTGGCGACCATGACCCAAGCCAACGTGGCCTTGGTCAACAACGCCCAGCGCGAGCATCAAGAATTCATGGCCACGGTCGAAGCGGTGGCGCAAGAAAACGGCGAAGCCATCCGCGCCTTGCCCGACAACGGCGTGGCCGTGTTCCCTGCGGATGACGACTACACCCCGCTGTGGCAAGGCTTGGCAGGTCAGCGCGTCTGCATGCGTTTTTCCTTGCACACCGAATCGCAAGCCGAAGTGCGTTTGATGCAAGCTGCCTGGCATAAAGACCATTGGATGGTGCAAGCGCAGACTCCTGCGGGTTTGTTGAACACACGCTTGCACATTGCCGGGCGCCACAACGTGGGCAACGCTTTAGCCGCTGCTGCGTGTGCATTGGCAGCGGGTGTATCGCTGCCGGTGATTGCACAAGGCTTGGCCAGCTTCGAGCCTGTCAAAGGCCGTTCGCGTGCGTTTGGCGTGCAGTGCCAAGGCCATGCCATCACCGTGGTGGATGACACCTACAACGCCAACCCCGATTCGGTGCGTGCCGCGATTGACGTGTTGGCCGAATTGCCTGCGCCCCGTTTGTTCGTCTTGGGCGATATGGGCGAGGTCGGTTCGCAAGGCCCCGAGTTCCACCGCGAAGTGGGCTTGCATGCGCACGCCATGGGCATCGACCACGTGTTGTGTCTGGGCGATTTGGCTGTGCACACCGCAACGGCTTGCGGTGCTTCGGCCCAACATTTTTCAAGCATTGACACCTTGCAGACCAAGGTCCAGCAGCTCTTGCCTCACTTGGGCAGTGTGCTGGTCAAGGGTTCACGTTTCATGAAGATGGAGCGCGTGATCGACACGATCAACGGCTGCCATGACCACCCCACAAAGGAATCCACGCCATGCTGTTGATCTTGGCCCAATGGCTGCAAACCCTGTCGCCTGAATTCGGTTTTTTCCGCGTCTTTCAGTACATCACCTTCCGAGCTGTGATGGCGGCGGTGACGGCCTTGCTGATTGGTTTGATTGCCGGGCCGGCCGTGATTCGCCGCTTGGCCGCTTTAAAGATTGGCCAGCCCATCCGCGAATACGCCATGCAAAGCCATTTGGCCAAAAGCGGTACGCCCACCATGGGCGGTGTGTTGATCTTGATCGGCATCGCTGTGTCCACCCTGTTGTGGGCCGACTTGTCGAACCGCTTTGTATGGATTGTGATGATCGTCACCTTTGGCTTTGGCGCTGTGGGCTGGGTCGATGACTGGCGCAAAGTGGTCAACAAAGACCCGGAAGGCATGCCTTCGCGCGAAAAGTATTTCTGGCAATCGGTCATCGGTTTGCTGGCCGCTTTGTACTTGGTGTTCAGCATTTCAGAGAGCAGCAACTTGCGTGTGCTGGAGTTGTTTTACTCCTGGGTCAAATCGGGTTTTGATGTGAACTTGCCGCCCAAGGCCGGTTTGCTCTTGCCCTTCATCAAAGAGGTGAGCTACCCGCTGGGCGTGTTTGGCTTTGTGATCATGACCTACTTGGTCATTGTGGGCTCCAGCAACGCGGTGAACTTGACCGACGGTTTGGATGGCTTGGCCATCATGCCTGTGGTGATGGTGGGCTCGGCACTCGGTGTGTTTGCCTATGTGACCGGTAGCTCGGTGTATTCCAAATACCTGTTCTTTCCCTACATCCCGGGTTCAGGCGAGTTGATGATTTTCTGTGCCGCCATGGCCGGTGCGGGCTTGGCCTTTTTGTGGTTCAACACCCATCCGGCTCAGGTGTTCATGGGCGACGTGGGCGCCTTGGCCTTGGGTGGCGCCTTGGGAACTATCGCCGTCATCGTGCGACAAGAAATTGTGTTGGCCATCATGGGCGGCATCTTCGTGGTCGAAGCCCTGTCGGTCATGGTGCAGGTCACTTACTTCAAGTACACCAAAAAGAAATTCGGTGAAGGCCGACGTGTTTTGAAAATGGCGCCGCTGCACCACCACTTCGAGAAAAGTGGTTGGAAAGAAACCCAGGTGGTGGTGCGCTTTTGGATCATCACCATGCTGTTGTGCTTGGTGGGTTTGTCCACTTTGAAGTTGAGATAAGACGACGATGTTGCAGCTGCAAAACCAATCCGTACTGATTCTGGGCCTGGGTGACTCTGGCCTGGCGATGGCGCGTTGGTGCGTGCGTTGCGGTGCGCAGGTGCGCGTGGTGGACACGCGTGAGGCGCCGCCTCAGTTGACGGTGCTGCGTGCGGAGTTACCGCAGGTTGATTTCATTCACAGCGCATTTGATGCGGCCTTGGTCGAAGGCCAAGACGTGCGCGCCGTGTTCAAGAGCCCAGGTCTGAGCCCTGAGTCGGTCGCACCGGCATGGAACGCCGCCGTGGCCGCAGGTTTGTGGGTGGGCACCGAACTCACTTTGTTTGCACAGGCGCTGAGCGACTTGCAAACCAGCATGGCCTATCACCCCAAGGTGTTGGCCATCACCGGCACCAATGGCAAAACCACCGTGACCTCGCTGACTGGGCAGTTGTTGAGCCGTGCCAGCCAGCGCGTGGCCGTGGCCGGCAACATCGGCCCGACCTTGCTCGACACCTTGGCACAAGCCTTGGATGCAGCCGCCGAACAACAAGCGGTGGCAGATCAAGCAGCGGCTGAACAAGCCGCGCAAGACGCTGAACAGCAAGCCGCACAAGAAGCCATCGACGCGCAAGCTGCTGCAGCCCAAGCCGCCGCAGCCGCTGTGGCGGCTGAAGAAGCCCAGCATGCTGAAGAGGCGCTGCAAGCGCAAACATCTGATGCCGAAGAGAACGACAGCAGCCCCATGTCTTTGGATGGCAGTGAGGCAGATGAAAACGCGAATGCCAGCCCTGCCGCAGACGACACACCGTTTGAGGTCGACTTGCCCGCCTTGGTGCCACCGCCACCCCCTCCGCCCGAGCACCCCTATTTGCCGCAGGTCTGGGTGTTGGAGCTGTCGAGCTTTCAATTGGAGGGCGTGGACAACTTCGAGCCCACGGCGGCCACCGTGCTCAACCTCACCCAGGACCATTTGGACTGGCACGGCAGCATGGCCCACTATGGCGCGGCCAAAGCCCGCATCTTTGGTCAACACGGCGTGATGGTGCTCAACCGCGAAGATGCAGGCGTGATGGCCATGTTGCCCGAACCGGTGCGCGTGAAATTGCAAAAACCCCAAGTGCGTGCCCATGTCACCTTTGGTGGTGATCTGCCGCAACGCCCGGGTGACTACGGCATTGAATTCATCAATGGCATGACCTGGTTGGTGCGCGCCTTAGAGGCCGATGAGACACAGCGCAAAAAGCGCTCTTCCAAAGGTTCAGCGGCGCAAGACGACGAAGAAGAAATTCACATCCAGCGCTTCATGCCCGCCGATGCCCTGCGCATCCGTGGTCGTCACAACGCGCTCAATGCGTTGGCTGCCTTGGCCTTGGCCAGCAGCGCCGGGGCCAGTTTGGCGCCCATGCTCTATGGTTTGCGCGAATACCGTGGTGAGCCGCACCGCGTGGAACCCGTGACCGTGCTCGATGGCGTGGAATATTTTGACGACAGCAAGGGCACCAATGTCGGCGCCACCGTGGCCGCCTTGCAAGGCTTGGGTGTGGAGCGCCGCTTGGTGGTGATCTTGGGGGGTGACGGCAAGGGTCAAGACTTTGCCCCCTTGGTAGAACCCGTCACACGCTACGCACGCGCTGTGGTGTTGATCGGTCGCGACGCACCTGCCTTGCGCGAGGTGTTGCAACACAGCGGTGTGGCTTTGCATGACGCGCCCACCTTGGAAGATGCGGTGCAGCAATGCCAGCGCTTGGCCCATGCCGGAGACGCCGTGTTGTTGTCGCCCGCATGTGCCAGCATGGACATGTTTCGCAACTATGGCCATCGTGCTGAGGTGTTTGTGCAAGCGGTGCAGGCCTTGGTGGAGAACGCAGGTCAGGTGTTTGACGGTCCAGGAGGTGCGGCATGAGCACGATGACCGCAGCAGCCCCCAACAGCCTGATGGTGCGCCTCAAGCAGCGCATGAACGGTTGGTTTGGTGAGCCGCCCGAGGCCGGCATTGACGCCTTGCCGGTGCGCGTGCACGGCACCGAGTTCACCCGCACAGCGGCTTCGCCCGTGCACGTCAAAGGCTTTGACCAGCCCTTGGTGTGGGTCACCTTTGCCTTGTTGATGGTGGGCTTGGTGATGGTGTATTCGGCATCGATTGCGATTCCCGACAACCCACGCATGGGCGCGGGTTACACCCAAACCCATTTCTTGATTCGCCACACCATTTCGTTGTTCGTGGCGTTTGTGGCAGCTTTGCTGGCGTTTCAAGTGCCGCTCAACACCTGGGAGCGCGTGGCGCCTTGGGTGTTTGTGGCGTCTATCGTGTGTTTGATCGCCGTGCTCATGCCCTTCATCGGCAAGTCGGTCAACGGTGCGCGCCGTTGGATTGGCTTGGGCTTCATGAACTTTCAGCCCTCCGAGCTGGCCAAGTGGGGCGTGCTGTTGTACGCCGCCAACTACATGGTGCGCAAGATGGAAGTGAAAGAAAAATTCTTTGCTGCGGTTACACCGATGGGCGTGGCGGTGAGCGTGGTGGGTTTGCTGTTGCTGTCGGAACCCGATATGGGTGCCTTCATGGTGATCGCCGTGATTGCCATGGGTATTTTGTTCTTGGGTGGCGTCAACGCCCGCATGTTCTTCTTGATCGCGGCCGCGCTGATTGGCGTGTTCGGTTTGATCATCGCGTCGTCGCCTTGGCGTCGTGAACGCATCTTTGCGTATCTGGATCCCTGGAGCATGGAGCATGCCTTGGGCAAGGGCTATCAGCTCTCGCACTCTTTGATTGCAATTGGCCGCGGTGAAATTTTTGGCGTCGGTTTGGGCGGCAGTGTGGAAAAACTCCACTGGTTGCCAGAAGCGCACACCGACTTCTTGCTGGCTGTGATCGGCGAAGAGTTTGGCTTTGTGGGCGTGGTCATCATCATTGGTTTGTTCATGTGGCTGACCCGCCGCATCATGTACATCGGTCGTCAAGCCATTGCCATGGACCGCGTGTTTGCGGGCCTGGTCGCGCAAGGCGTCGGTATTTGGATGGGCTTTCAGTCCTTCATCAACATGGGCGTGAACCTCGGCGCCTTGCCCACCAAGGGCCTGACCTTGCCGCTGATGAGCTATGGCGGCTCCGCCATTTTGCTCAACCTCATCGCCATCGCCGTGGTGCTGCGCGTGGATTATGAAAACCGCGTGCTCATGCATGGGGGACGGCTATGACCTTGAAGCCCCACACCGCACTCATCATGGCCGGTGGCACAGGCGGCCACATCTTCCCTGGCTTGGCTGTGGCCGAGCAACTGCGTGCTCAAGGCTGGAGCGTGCATTGGCTGGGCGCGCCTGCACCGAGCATGGAAAGCCAACTCGTGCCCCCTCGTGGTTTTGCCTACGAGACGGTCCAGTTTGGTGGCGTGCGTGGCAAAGGCCTGAAAACCTTGGCGCTGCTGCCTTTGAAGTTGTTGCGCGCTTTCTGGCAAAGCTTGTGCGTGATGCGTCGCGTTAAGCCCCATGTGGTGGTGGGCTTGGGCGGCTACATCACCTTCCCGGCGGGTCTGATGGCGGTGTTGTGTGGCAAGCCCTTGGTCTTGCACGAACAAAACTCAGTGGCGGGCATGGCCAACAAAGTGTTGGCCGGTGTGGCTGACCGTGTGTTCAGCGCCTTCCCCAATGTCTTGCCTAAAGCCGAGTGGGTCGGCAACCCCATGCGCGACGGTTTTGTGCAGCAGCCCACCCCGGCCGAACGGTTTGCTGATCGTTCCGGTCCTTTGCGTGTCTTGGTGGTGGGTGGCAGCTTGGGGGCTCAGGCTTTGAACACCTTGGTGCCACAAGCCTTGGCCTTGATTCCACACGACCAACGTCCACACGTCATCCACCAAAGTGGCGCCAAACAAATTGATGCGTTGCGCGACGCCTATGCCCAGGCAGGCGTACACGCTGAGCTCACGCCTTTCATTGACGACACGGCTCAAGCGTTTGCCGATGCAGATCTGGTGATTGCCCGTGCCGGTGCCAGCACGGTGACCGAATTGGCCGCCGTGGGCGTGGCCGCCATCT
>Ga0228701_1002429_pt1 | contig 11068 bp, 10 predicted proteins | sample McNCre117_Aug_MG_2_FD_178017 | JGI IMG/M metagenome (GOLD analysis project Ga0228701, IMG submission 178017) | Freshwater microbial communities from McNutts Creek, Athens, Georgia, United States - 11-17_Aug_MG | ecosystem: Environmental > Aquatic > Freshwater > Creek | place: USA: Georgia...
TCCAAGTCCGCGAACTGCGTGTGCTGTTCCAAGACGACTTGGGTGCCGACACCATCAAAACACTGCTTGAAGAGTTGCAACTCGATTGGGCGCAGCGCGGTGTGGAGCTGGTGCAAGTGGCCTCGGGCTGGCGTTTTCAAAGCCGACCCCAGATGCGCGAATACCTGGACCGTTTGAACCCAGAAAAGCCGCCCAAATACACACGCGCAGCCATGGAAACCTTGGCCATCATTGCCTACCGCCAACCGGTGACGCGCGGCGACATGGAAGACATCCGTGGCGTGACCATCAACTCCCTGGTGCTCAAGCAGCTCGAAGACCGTGGTTGGGTGGAGGTCATTGGCCACCGTGAAACCGTGGGTCGCCCCGGTTTGTACGCCACCACGCGTCAATTCTTGGACGACTTAGGCTTGGCGTCGTTGGACCAATTGCCCGTGTACGACACCGCCCAGGCGCAAGCCAATGCCTTTGCCCGTTTGGGCGAAGACGACCCTGCGCCACAGCTGGCCCTCGACGGCGTAGATGCGCCCGTGCTGCAAGACGCCGAACAAGCCAACACCCCCAGCGATGCGTTGGAAGCGTCACCCGCGTTTGAGCTGGTGCCAGACGAAATACCTGAAGAAAAAATTGAGAGCGCCTCTGATGGCGATAAACCCCATGAATCCTGAAATTGAAGACATCGGGGGCACGCCAACACCAGACGAGGCAGCTTTCGAATTTGCAGACGTTGTCTCGGGCGACTTCGACCTCGAGGCCGCGCGTGAAGAAGACGCACTCGGCAAGCGCGTCTTGCTGCCCCAGCCTGAATCGCCCAAACTGCACAAAGTGCTGGCTCAGTCGGGCTTGGGCTCGCGCATCGAGATGGAGCGTCTGATTGCCGAAGGCCGTGTGTCGGTCAACAACGAACCCGCCCACGTTGGCCAACGGATTCAGTTCGGTGACCAAATCAAGGTCAACGGCAAACTGCTCAAGGTGCGCATTGCGCCGCCACCCCCTCGCGTCATCGCGTACCACAAGCCTGCGGGCGAAGTGGTGACCAACGATGATCCGCAAAACCGTCCGACTGTGTTTCGTCGCTTGCCGCGCCTATACCAAGGCAAATGGCAGTCTGTGGGACGCCTGGACTTGAACACCGAAGGCCTGCTGTTGTTCACCAGCTCCGGCGAGTTGGCCAACCAGTTGATGCACCCACGCTTTGGCTTGCAACGTGAATACGCTGTGCGTTCGCTGGGCAAACTCAGCAAAGACCAAAAAGAACAACTCGTCACAGGCATTGAGCTCGATGATGGCCCGGCGCAATTTGGTTCGATCGAAGAGGGTGGTGGCGAAGGCTCCAACTGCTGGTACCGCGTCACCATTTCGGAAGGCCGCAACCGTGAAGTGCGTCGCATGTTCGAAGCGGTGGGCCATGCGGTGAGCCGCTTGATTCGTATCCGCTACGGCGCCATGGTGCTGCCACGTGGCTTGAAGCGCGGCGCCTTTGTTGAGCTCGGTGAGCGCGACATCCGCGCCTTGATGGAAGCTGCGGGCGCTGAAGCACCGCTGCAAAGCGGTCCCTCACGCAATGACCGCAACGAGCGCGCCAACAGCCGCCGCCGTGGCAACAGCGTGGGCCCCCGTCCTTCGACCCCACGTGCGCCCGAAGAGCGCTCGCACGGGCCTGAGCGTTTGGTGCGTACCGAGCGCAAGCGCGGTGGCAAGCCCGCGCCTGTGCGTGACAGCCAGCCCGACCCGATGCAAACCTCGGTGGGCTATATCGGTGCTGACAGCTACGCCATGGAGCGTGAGCGCAAAAAAGCTGGCCAAAAGGCGTTCCGCGCTGGTTTGGTCGGTGGGCGCAAGCCCACGGGCGATGGCAGCACCCCACCACGACGTGGTGGCAAGCTGGGTGGTGGCTTTGGCGGCGGTCGTTCCGGTGGCGGAACCGGCGGCCGAGGTCGCAGCGGGCGTTAAAACGATCAAAAACGCCTGCAAGTCCTAAGGAAATCCCTTAGAACGGTTAAAATAGCAGGCTTCGCGATTCACGAACAAAAGTTTCTAAAACCTTATAAGGAAAATTCAACATGGCCATCGAACGCACACTCTCCATCATCAAGCCTGACGCCGTGGCTAAAAACGTCATCGGTCAAATCTATGCCCGTTTCGAAGCTGCTGGCTTGAAAGTGGTCGCTGCACGCATGGCTCACCTGTCACGCGGCGAAGCCGAGCAGTTCTATGCTGTGCACAAAGCACGTCCTTTCTTCAAAGATTTGGTTGATTTCATGGTCTCTGGCCCTGTCATGATCCAAGTGTTGGAAGGCGAAAACGCGATTTTGAAAAACCGTGACCTGATGGGCGCGACCAACCCCAAAGAAGCCGCTCCTGGCACCATCCGTGCCGACTTCGCTGACAGCATCGACGCCAATGCGGTGCACGGTTCTGACGCCGCTGAGACTGCCGCTGTGGAAATCGGCTTCTTCTTTGCCGGCATGAACGTTTACGGTCGTTGATAGCCACTCGACAAGGTTGCACTGCAACCTTGTTGGCGAATACACATGACGGCCAACCTGCTTGATTTTGATCTCGACGGTTTGGCCGTTTTTTGTGAGCGCTTGGGCGAAAAACGCTTCCGCGCCACACAGCTGTTCCGGTGGATCCACCAAAAAGGCGCACAAGACTTTGATCAGATGTCTGATCTTGCCAAGTCGCTGCGCGAAAAGCTGAAAACCTGTGCCCAGGTTCAGCCCTTAACCCCCATTTCCCGACACGACTCCGCCGATGGCACCATCAAGTGGTTGTTCGACGTGGGCGACGGCAACGCTGTTGAAACCGTGTTCATTCCCGAAGACGACCGAGGTACCTTGTGCGTGTCCTCGCAAGCGGGCTGTGCCGTGGGTTGCCGCTTTTGCTCGACGGGCCACCAAGGCTTCAGCCGCAACCTCACCACGGGTGAGATCTTGTCGCAGCTGTGGTTTGCCGAGCACAGACTGCGCCAACAGTTCAATTCATCAGAGCGCGTCATCTCTAATGTGGTGATGATGGGCATGGGCGAGCCGCTGCAAAACTACAGCGCCTTGGTGCCTGCCTTACGCGCGATGTTGGACGACCATGGTTATGGCCTGTCGCGCCGCCGTGTGACGGTGTCCACCTCGGGCGTGGTGCCCATGATGGATCGCTTGGGCGAAGACTGCCCCGTGGCCTTGGCGGTGTCGCTGCATGCGCCTACCGATGCCTTGCGGGACAACTTGGTCCCGCTCAACCGCAAATACCCCTTGCACGAGCTCATGGACGCCTGTCGCCGCTACTTGGTGTATGCGCCACGCGACTTCATCACGTTTGAATACTGCATGCTGGATGGCGTGAATGACCAACCCGAGCATGCGCAAGCCTTGATTGACTTGGTCAAGCCCAAACGCGGGCAGGGTGAGGCAGTGCCTTGCAAGTTCAATCTGATTCCTTTCAATCCGTTTCCTGCATCGGGCCTCACACGTTCGAGCGCGGCCACCGTCAAGGCTTTTGCAGCGCAATTGAGCGAAGCCGGGATCATCACCACGGTGCGTAAAACACGCGGTGACGACATTGATGCCGCCTGTGGCCAGCTTGCGGGTGACGTGAAAGACCGCACCCAGGTCGCGACGCGCATCGCCAAACAACGGGTGATTCCACTCACACAGGTGTCCTCATGAGCATGGCCTGGCATCGCTCAGGCGCGCGTTGGCTGTGCCTGGTGGGGATGCTGGGTGTGGGCCTGTGGCTGGCAGGTTGCGCGCAGCCCCAAAACCAGATTCATTTAGACACCCTGACCACACCGCCGCCCGACACGGTGCGCCAACGCGCCACGCGGCGCTTGGGCTTAGCCACGGCTTATTTCGAACAAGGTCAAACCACGGTGGCCCAGCAAGAGGTGCGTGCGGCGTTGCAAATCGATCCAAACTATGCCGAGGCCTACAGCCTGTTGGGTTTGATTCATCAGCGTGAGAATGCGCCGGTGTTGGCAGCGCAAAGTTTTGAGCAAGCCTTGCAATTGGCAGCAACGCCGCCTTTGCGCTCGAGCGAATTGGCTTCTGTGCAGCATAACTACGGTTGGTTTTTGTGCCAGCAAAACAATTTTGCACAAGCGCAGACGCAGTTTGCGCGCGCCTTGTCGCATGCGGGGTACACCGCAGCCGCTAAAACCTGGACCACCAGCGCTTTGTGCCAGCTGCGTGCCGGGCAGCGCGTCGAGGCACGCAACAGCTTTCAACAAGCCTTGGCGCTTGAGCCTAGCAACGCCTTGGTGCGCTACCAGTTGGCTGAACTGGATTTTCAAGACGGCAATCCCCGACGCGCCCAAGCGACGCTATCGCCCTTGAATGCCAGTGCGCTGGCCAGTCCAGAGAGCTTATGGCTGGGCATTCAATTGGCCCGTGCTTTGGCGCAGCAGCCGCTGATGCTGCAACTCGGGCAACAATTGACCCAACGCTATCCCCAGTCAAGCCAAGCACAGGCTTGGCTTGAGCGAAAATTTGAAGACAAATGACAAACGAAACCCTGTCTCCTGCTGACGCTGCGGCGCCAGAACAAAACACCATCCCCGCCGCCACCGCCGGTGCGCTTTTGCGTGGCTACCGTACCGATTTGGGTTTGGCTATCGATGCCTTGGCCAGCGCCATGCGCGTGCCTGTGGCCAAGCTCCAAGCGCTGGAAGATGATCGTCTCGATGAGTTGCCCGACGCCGTGTTCGCACGTGCCTTGGCGTTGGCGGTGTGCCGTCAGCTCAAAACAGATGCCGCACCTGTGCTGGCCTTGCTGCCTGGGCAAGATGTGTCGCGCCTAGCGGCCAAAGATGAGCGTGGCCTGGACTTTCCGTTGCATCGCCCCTCTTTATTGCCCGAGTCCAGCCTGTTGATGCTGCGTGCCTGGTTCACGCCCATGCGTTTGGCCGCTTTGGCCGTGCTCGCCTTGGCCTTTTTCATTGCTGTTGGACCTGATGTGTCGCTGGGTACTTCTGACGATCACATGCCTGCTTCTCAAACCGCGGTGGAATCCATCACACCTCCAGCTGCGGTGGTTCAAGCTGTTGAAGCCCCTGTGGAAATAGCTTCTGCACCCGTCGAGCTGCCTGTGATCAGCGGCAAGATCGTGATCACGCCGGTCCAGTCTGCTGCTGTTGCTGTGCAGGCTGCGCCCGCTGCAAGCGCCGCCAGCGGCGCGGGAGTGACCAATGGTCGATAACACGGTGGGGAGCACCCAAGGCATTGCACTGTCGAAGCCTCAGGCCCGTCGCAGCTTGCAAGCCCGTGTGGCATGGGGCGGCCATGTGGTCACAGTCGGCGGTGATGCCCCTGTGCGCGTGCAATCCATGACCAACACCGACACGGTGGATGCCATTGGCACGGCGATTCAAATCAAAGAACTGGCTTTGGCGGGCTCAGAGTTGGTGCGCATCACGGTCAACACGCCTGAGGCTGCACAAGCTGTGCCGTACATCCGCGAGCAGCTCGACAAGATGGGCATTGACGTGCCTTTGATTGGCGACTTCCATTACAACGGCCACCGCTTGCTCACCGAGTTTCCAGACTGTGCGCAAGCCTTGTCCAAGTACCGCATCAACCCCGGCAACGTCGGCAAGGGTGATAAGCATGACAAGCAATTTGGTCAAATGATTGAAGCGGCCGTGCGCTACAACAAGGCCGTGCGCATTGGTGTGAACTGGGGCAGCCTAGACCAAGAACTGCTGGCCAAGTTGATGGATGAAAATGCCTTGCGCGCCAAACCCTTCGAAGCCAAGCAAGTGATGTACGAAGCCCTCATCACATCGGCCATTGACTCTGCCAAATTGGCGCAAAGCATGGGCATGCCAGCCCACCAAATTTTGCTCAGCTGCAAAGTCAGTGGCGTGCAAGACCTTATTGCCGTTTACCGCGAGTTGGCCCAACGTTGCAACTACCCGCTGCATTTGGGCTTGACCGAAGCGGGCATGGGCACACGGGGCACGGTGGCTTCTGCCACTGCCTTGTCGATCTTGTTGCAAGAAGGCATTGGCGACACCATCCGTGTCTCGCTCACGCCGCAACCCGGCGAAGCGCGCACGCAAGAGGTGGTGGTGGCGTCTGAAATTTTGCAAGCATTGGGCTTGCGCAGCTTTGTGCCCAGTGTCACGGCATGTCCTGGCTGTGGCCGTACCACCAGCACCACGTTCCAAGAAATGGCCAAGTCGATTGATGACTTCTTGCGTGCCCAAATGCCGGTCTGGCGTAGCCAATACCCCGGGGTCGAAAACCTCAAAGTGGCCGTGATGGGTTGTATCGTCAACGGCCCCGGCGAGAGCAAACACGCCGACATTGGCATCAGCTTGCCCGGCAGTGGCGAAGCGCCCGCAGCGCCCGTATTCATTGACGGCGAAAAAGCCATGACCTTGCGCGGCGACAACATCGCACAAGAGTTCCACCAGATTGTTGAAAACTACATTGAAAAGCGTTTTGGCTAAAGCCAGCGCCTGCCTACCGTGACGACCGAAAATAAAACCACAACCCAGTCTGTGAAACCTGCCAAAGCTCAAGCCTTGACCGCCGTCAAAGGCATGAACGACTTGCTGCCGCCAGCCTCCGCCCAATGGGAATGGTTGGAAGACAAGGTGCGCGGCTTGATGGCACGCCACGCCTACCGCAACCTGCGCACGCCCATTGTCGAACCCACCGCTTTGTTTGTGCGTGGTTTGGGCGAGGTGACCGACATCGTGGAAAAGGAGATGTACTCCTTTGAAGACCGTTTGAATGGCGAGCAACTCACCTTGCGTCCTGAAGCCACTGCGGGCGTGGTGCGTGCCGTGGTCGAGCACAACATGCTCTACGACGGCGGCAAGCGCCTCTACTACATGGGCCCCATGTTCCGGCATGAGCGCCCACAGCGTGGCCGCTATCGCCAGTTCCACCAAATCGGTGCGGAGGCCTTGGGCTTTCCCGGTGCTGAAGTGGATGCTGAACTCATTTTGCTGGCAGCCACGCTGTGGCAAGAGCTGGGTTTGCAAGACGTGCGCTTGGAGCTCAACAGCTTGGGCCAGCCCAACGAGCGCGCCGCGCATCGCACGGCCTTGATTGCGCACTTGGAAGCACACGCCGATGTGCTGGACGAAGAAGCCAAACGCCGCTTGCACAGCAACCCACTGCGCATCTTGGACACCAAAAACCCCGCGATGCAAGCCGTGGTCGAAGCCGCACCGAAGCTGATCGACTTCTTGGGCGAAGCCTCGCTGGCTCACTTCAATGCCGTGCGTGCCATCTTGGACGCCAGTGGCGTGAGCTATCGGATCAACCCACGCTTGGTGCGTGGCATGGACTACTACAACCTCACGGTGTTTGAGTTTGTGACCGACCGCTTGGGTTCCCAAGGCACGATCTGCGGCGGTGGCCGTTACGACTACCTGATTGAACAAGTGGGCGGCAAGCCTGCACCCGCCGTGGGCTGGGCTTTGGGCGTGGAGCGCGTGCTGGAGTTGCTGAAAGAGCAAGGCACCTTGCCTGAGGCTGTGGGGCCTGACGTGTATGCCATCGTGCCCGATGTATCGGCTTTGCCGGTGGTATTCAAAACCATCCAAACCCTGCGCGCGCAAGGCGTGTCTGTGCAAATGCATGCTGGGGCAGGTGAGGGCATGGGCAGCATGAAATCGCAGTTCAAAAAAGCCGATGGCAGTGGCGCCCGCTTGGCCTTGATTTTTGGAGGCGACGAGTTGGCGCGTGGCGAAGTCACACTCAAGGCCTTGCGCGATGGCGTGGGCGCCCAGCAAGCCATCCCTTTGGTGGGCGTCGCCGCCTGTGTGGCACAAGCGCTTGCCTTGTCTGTCAACGTGGCGGTTTAAGCCGCCCCCTACAATCCGCCTAACTTTTGTAAGCATTCATCACTATGGCCTCCCACCTCGACCTCGAAGAACAAGAACAACTCGATGAGCTCAAGCACTTTTGGAAGCGCTGGGGCGACCTCATCACCTGGGTGCTGATTGCCGTGCTTGGCAGCTATGCCGCCTGGATGGGCTGGCAGTCGTATTCGGCCAAGCAAGCAGCGCAGTCCGCCGCGCTGTATGACACGGTGGAACGTGCAGCCGTCACGGGTGACATGGCCCTGCTGGACCGCTCAGTTGCCGATATCAAAGACAAATTTGCTTCAACCTCCTATGCGCAGCAAGCAGCCTTGTTGGCTGCCCGCTTGTACCAAATCAAGTCACGTCCCAACGACGCCAAAGCCCAACTGAGTTGGGTCATCGACAAGTCTGGCGATGAGGGTTATCAATCGTTGGCCCGTTTGCGCTTGGCGGCCTTGTTGATCGAAGACAAAGCCTTTGACGAAGCACGCAAGCAGCTGAGTGCCAAATCACCCGCTGCATTTGCGCCTTTGATGGCCGACCGTTTGGGCGATCTGGACATGCTGCAAAACCAACCTGCCGAGGCGGTCAAACATTACCAACAGGCGTGGAAAGGCTTTGAGCCCAACGCTGAGTACCGCCGTTTGGTGGCGGTCAAATTGGCAGCCTTGGGTGCAGACCCCGAAGAAGCTGCTCAGGAGACTAAAAAGTGAAGACCTCCATGTTGCGCAGGATGATCAAGCTCGCGGCTGTGACCGCGGTGTTGGGCCTTGCAGCTTGCGGTACCTCGCGTCCCAAGCCCGCAGAAGCCGTGCCGGTTCAGGTGTTGCAAGACATCCGTACTGCCTGGTCGGTGTCTGTGGGTGAAGTCAATTTCCCTTTGGTGGTCGCTGCGCGTGAGGACCGCGTGGCCTTGGCCAATAGTCAAGGTGTGGTGGCTGTGCTCGATGCCAAAACGGGCCAAGATGTGTGGCGGTTGAATCTCAACCAAGCCATTGCAGCAGGTGTGGGCAGTGACGGCCAACAAGTGGCTGTGATCACACGGCAAAACCAATTGGTGGTCATGCAAAACGGCAAAGTGCAATGGCAGCAAAGCTTGCCAGCGCAATCGTTCACCGCGCCGTTGGTCGCTGGTGCGCGCGTGTTTGTGTTGACGGCAGATCGTTCGGTGTTGGGCTTTGACGGCGCCACGGGCCGCAGACTGTGGACCCAACAACGCCCCGGCGAGCCTTTGGTGCTCAAGCAAGCAGGCGTGTTGACGGCATTCAAAAACACCTTGCTGGTCGGCTTGTCTGGCCGCCTGACAGGCATTGACCCCAGCACCGGTTCGGTGCGTTGGGAGTCCGCCGTTGCCACACCGCGCGGTACCAACGACATGGAGCGTTTGGTTGACTTGGTCAGTCCGGCAGACCGCTTGGGCGATGTGGTCTGTGTGCGCGCCTTCCAATCGCAGATTGGATGTGTCAATGCCGAGCGCGGCCAAAGCATGTGGACGCGTGCTGCCAATGGCGAGCGCGGTGTCAGCGGCAATGAGACCGTCCTCATCGCAGCACTCTCCAACGGTGTGGTCCAGGCCTGGAACCGTGCCAACGGCGAACGCGTGTGGGAAACAGAACGTTTGAAATACCGCAGTCTGAGCGCACCGCTGGTGACACCCCGTGGCGTGCTGGTGGCTGACAACAATGGTTGGCTTTATTTGTTGTCCTTGGCTGATGGCGCGTTGCTCAATCGCGTCAAGCTCGACGGCGACGAATTGGCGACAGCCCCTGTGTGGGCTGCTGATCGCTATGTGGTGGTGACACGCGAAGGCCGCGTGACGGGACTGCAGATCCCGTGAATGCCTCTGTAAGGAATTTGCTTTGAAACCCGTTTTGGCCCTGGTGGGCCGTCCCAACGTTGGCAAGTCCACGTTGTTCAACCGTTTGACCAAATCGCGTGATGCGATCGTGGCCGACTTCGCCGGTCTGACCCGTGATCGCCACTATGGCAATGCCAAGTTTGGCAAACAAGAATTCATCGTCATCGACACCGGTGGTTTTGAGCCTGACGCCCACTCTGGCATCTACAAAGAGATGGCCCGTCAAACCCAACAAGCCGTCGCCGAAGCCGATGTGGTGGTGTTCGTGGTCGATGCCCGTGGTGGCATTTCGGCCCAAGACCATGACATTGCCAACTACCTGCGTCGCTTGGGCAAACCCACCTTGCTGGTGGCCAACAAAGCCGAAGGCATGAAAGAGGGCGCTCAGCTGGTCGAGTTTTATGAGCTGGGTTTGGGCGAAGTATTGCCCGTGTCTGCCTCACACGGCCAAGGCATTCGTAGCATGGTGGAAATGGCGTTTGCGCCCTTGCACCTGTCCGAAGCGGATGACGAAGACGAGGCGCTGGACGACGGCACCATCAAACTCGCGGTGGCAGGACGCCCCAATGTGGGCAAGTCGACCCTGATCAACACTTGGTTGGGTGAAGAACGTCTGGTGGCGTTTGACATGCCTGGCACCACGCGCGATGCCATCAGCGTGCCCTTTGAGCGCGATGGGCAAAAGTTTGAACTCATCGACACGGCCGGTTTGCGCCGCAAAGGCAAGGTGTTTGAAGCGATCGAAAAGTTCTCGGTCGTCAAAACCCTGCAAGCAATTGAATCGGCCAATGTGGTGTTGCTGCTGCTTGACGCGACCCAGGGTGTGACCGATCAAGACGCCCACATTGCGGGCTACATCTTGGAAAGCGGTCGCGCCGTGGTGCTGGCGATCAACAAATGGGATGCGGTTGATTCTTACCAGCGCGAATTGCTGATGCGTTCGGTTGAAACCCGGTTGGCGTTTTTGAAATTCGCCGCCATGCACTTTATTTCGGCTAAAAAACGCCAAGGCCTGGGACCTTTGTGGGGCGCGATTGCGCAAGCGCACAAAGCCGCTATGTGCAAAATGTCCACGCCCGTGCTCACGCGCTTGTTGCTGGAAGCCGTCCAGTTCCAATCGCCCAAACGCTCGGGCATGTTCCGCCCCAAGATGCGTTATGCCCACCAAGGCGGTATGAATCCACCTGTGATCGTGATCCACGGCAACTCGCTCGAACACGTCACTGACGCGTACAAACGTTTCTTGGAAGGGCGTTTTCGCAAGGCATTTTCTTTGGAAGGCACCCCCTTGCGAATTGAGATGAAGACCTCAAGTAACCCCTATGCCGACAAAGACGACTGACCACAAGCGCCCCCGGGCTCTGTGGTAACGTGGGTTTTCTTTCAACTACACA
>Ga0228701_1002435_pt1 | contig 11038 bp, 10 predicted proteins | sample McNCre117_Aug_MG_2_FD_178017 | JGI IMG/M metagenome (GOLD analysis project Ga0228701, IMG submission 178017) | Freshwater microbial communities from McNutts Creek, Athens, Georgia, United States - 11-17_Aug_MG | ecosystem: Environmental > Aquatic > Freshwater > Creek | place: USA: Georgia...
GACGTGTCTGGACCAACAACTACCACGCCTACCCTGCACACGCAGCGTTCGGTGGTTACAAGTCGTCCGGTATCGGCCGCGAGAACCACAAGATGATGCTCGATCACTACCAGCAGACCAAGAACCTATTGGTTAGCTACTCGGAAGACGCCCTGGGGTTCTTCTAAATCGATGCAGTTTCGGGCGGGAGTTCTTAGGGATTCCCGCCCAAAACTTTAAGGAGTAATGTCAGCAATATGGAAACGGTTTATGGAACACTGCCAAAACGAATCGATTCTTCAGAGGCTGCGAATGAGTTGCTTCGAAAGCTAACCAAGCGAAATGGCCCTCTGATGTTTCACCAGTCTGGGGGTTGCTGCGACGGTTCGGCGCCGATGTGTTACACGGCGGGAGAGTTTCGAGTTGGCGGTGCCAACGTTCTGCTCGGAGAGCTCGTCATAGATGGCATTGATGAGCCCATCAAGGTTTGGATATCTCTCGAACAGTTTGAGTATTGGAAGCACACGCATATCGAGATAGATGCGGTTCCAGGTCGTGGCGCCGGCTTCTCGCTGGAGACCCCAGAGGGCATGCGCTTCATCATTCGGTCCAGAATTTTCACCGACGACGAGTACGCGAAGCTGAAAGTTAGCCCAGTGTTGCTGGGTGATGGGCAACTCAAAGTCGTTTGATGGGGTTAGGCTTTGCTCGTGAACACTGAAGTTGAAAAACCAACAATTCAATTCCTGGGGGCAGCGGGAACCGTAACCGGCTCGCGTTATTTGCTTTCGTATCAGGGAACCCGCGTGCTGATCGATTGCGGCATGTTCCAAGGGCTAAAAGAACTTCGCCTGAAAAACTGGGCAGACTTCGCGGTTGATCCTGACACCATCGATGCTGTTGTGCTTACCCACGCACATCTCGACCACTGTGGTTACTTGCCTCGCCTGGTGAAGCTTGGATTCAAGGGGCCAATTTATCTAACCGAAAACACCGGTAAGCTCGCCGAGGTTATTCTTCGAGACTCGGCTCGCATTCAGACCGAAGATGCCGCATACGCCGCCAAGAAGAAGTTTTCGAAGCACAATCCTCCGGTAGCTCTTTACTCGGAGCTCGATGTCGACGCCACACTCAAGCAGTTCGAGGATGTGCAGTTTGGCGTTCGCACCCAGGTCGCAAAAGAGACATTCATCACCTACCACCCGGCCGGCCACATCCTTGGGGCTGCCTACGTTGAGGTTGAGTTCTTCGACAAGCGAATGCTGTTTACCGGAGACATCGGCAGACCAGACCACCCGCTACTGGTTGCTCCTGGCCCGGTTCCTGCCAGCCACTTCGACGCACTGGTAACCGAGTCAACCTACGGCAACCGCGAACACGATCCTCGCAGCGAAAACTTTGAACATGTAATCAATGAGACCGTTAGCCGTGGTGGTTCGGTTTTGATTCCGGCATTCGCCGTTGACCGCACCGAGGTGATCTTGGTTAGGCTTCGTGAACTTGCTGAGGCTGGAAGAATTCCACCGGTGCCTATCTACGCAGACAGCCCGATGGCACTAAAGGCTCTTGACTTTTATCGTGAGGCAATCAATCAGGCATCGCCTGAGATTCGACCAGAGATCGTCGACGAGTGGAAAGGTCGAGACCCATTTGACCCCGGCACCTTGGTTGAATTACTAACAGTCGACGAATCGAAGAGCATCAACAACCCCAAAGAACCTTGCATCATAATTTCGGCTTCGGGAATGGCGACTGGCGGAAGAGTGGTTCACCACCTTCGTGACATGCTTCCAAACCCAAAGCACACGATCATTCTCGTTGGCTACCAAGCAATTGGCACCAGGGGAAGATCGCTTGCCGATGGCGCTGAAGAAGTGAAGATGCACGGTGAGTTCGTGCCGGTCAAGGCTCAGATTAGCTCCGTCCAGGAGTTTTCGGTACATGCCGATTCCACCGAACTGCTCGGCTGGATTGGCGCGGGCGCAAGTCGAATTGGCCAGGTTTTCGTTACCCACGGTGAAGAAGGCGCAGCCGAATTCCTCAGTGAAAAGATTGAGTCAGATCTTCACCTCAAGGCGACTGCACCAAAAGACGGTCAGCGTTTTCCAATCTAAGGCGACTAGCCTTTAAGGGTGAAGTTTTATAGACGGGCCTTAGTGGCGTCTGCAGCAACAGCTCTGATGCTGATTGCTTCAAGTGGGGTTTCTAAAGCCGCCGACTGCACTCCACTCACCAAGGAAATTACAAGCACCAAGCTCGGAAAACTTTACGCTTACGCAGTCGATCTGACCTCGGGGAAGGTTTTGGTAGACAAGCGTTCGAGGGAACAAACTGCACCGGCATCGGTGATGAAGTTGGTTTCTGCAGCGGCAGCTGTGAAATACATTGTCCAGCCAAGGCTGATTCAGGGCCTCCCAGATTACCGAGCCACCACATCGGTGTTGACCGTAGCCGATGAACCAGGCACAATCATCCTTCGCGGTGGTGGGGATCACACACTATCCAGGGTCGCAGTTGGCTCATACACAACCTATTCGCAACCAGCAAAACTGAGAGACTTAGCGTCCCAAGCTGTTTCGGTGCTTGGGGCGAATCCGACCATCACAAAGATTGTTTTAGACGACACATTCTTTAAGGGTCCGAGTTGGAACCCTAATTGGGCAAGTTACTCAAGAACCGCGGGGGATGCCGCGCCAATAACTGGCCTGATGGTTGATTCCGCAAGAGTGAACCCAGACCTAACCTCCACTTCATACAACGGCGTGAGGGTTGCCGATCCAACCACTCAGGCGGGAAGTTTCTTCAAGCAGTGGTTGGCCTTTTACGGAGCCAATCTGTCTGCGGTGACGATTGTAAAGGGTGCAACTCCACAAAATGCGACAGTCATTGCAACTGCAAATTCCCAGCCGATAAGCACTTGGATCCGACATGCCCTAAAGATTTCAGACAACACCGAAACCGAGATCATCGCCAGGCACACTTATCTATCGATGGGTCTGCCCAACAACTATCTTTCGGTGCAGATCATGGGAACCAGACTTTTCAACTCGGAAGGTTTCTCGGCAAAGAATTTGGTCATGAAGGATGCAGCCGGCCTTGCTGCTGGAAACCGGATTACCCCTCGAATGTTGGTGGGTTTGTTGCGAAAGGCGACAAACCCAGAAGGCAGTCTAGGAATGTTGCCTAGCCTCATGGCAACCTCTGGCGACGGAGGCACGCTTGGTGGTCGATTCTTGGTTTACAACAAGACCACGAAACACTGGGATTTGGTGATTCCAAATGGTGCGATTCGCGCCAAAACCGGAACCATCTCTGGCGTTTATTCGCTTGCCGGAATCGTTACAACAGCTGAAAATCACAAGATTGTCTTTGCCATTTTTGCCACTAGAGACCTGGCCCATGGATTTGACGTTGGATCGGGAACCAGAACGGCCATCGACGCAGTGGTGGACAAGCTCTATCTCTGTGGTGCTACTTACTAGCCTTACGACGAGGTAACGCTAGCAGCACACCAATCAAAACAACGGCCAAGGCACCAGCACCTATATAGAGGTAGGTAGTGTTCCTTGAATCGTTGTTCTGAACGTCTTGTGCCAACTTGGTGGTGTCTGGCTTAGCAACGGTTAACGTATCGGTTTCGGTGGTGGTTCCGTTGTCGCAACGTAGCGTCTTGGTCACCTTAGCTGCCGGCTTTGAAACTTCGAATTCAAAGTGGTTGGTTAGGCTGTGGCCGTCCTGAGAAACAGTTCGCCAAATAACTTGATAAGTATCTGCGCTCGGGAAGTATGCGGAGGTGCTGATGGTGTTCTTTTTGATGACAACACACGCCGGGGAGATGCTTGTGCCAGCTGAACTCTTGATGATGACCTTGCTGGTTCCAGGCATCTGAATTACGTCGTCACTGAAGGTGACCTTAATATCGATCAGCCCGCCAGGGGTGGTTGAACCAGCACTCGGGCTAGTCGATGTAACCGAAGTGTGAGCGGATGCTGGGTTGGCGGTGGCGATGAGGCTAATGGCAATGCCGGCGCCAATGAGAATCTTTTTCACAGAGAACATAATTCCAGTCTAGAGCCGTGAAAGGACCATCGGTAAACTTGGATGGTCACGTTGTTGGGAGTTTCCTTGACCGAAAAAAAGCCAAAATTCGCCTATCTGAAGCAGGTAGTAATCGGAGCGTTGAGCGGCGTTCTAGTTTTGTCCTTGAGCATCGTTGGGTTCGGGTTTGTCGGAGCATCTACGACCAGTACAACTAAAAACTCTGGGACAACAAAGACAGACTCCACCAAGACACAGATCACCAACCCTGCAACCACATCCGGTGGTTCTTGCTCGATTGCGACTCAAACAGCAGACAAGCGACTTGGAACTTTCACCGGTCAGGTAATCGATTTGAACACCGGAACCGTTCTCTACGACAACGGCGGTTCTACCGGTTCGATCACTGCATCGACCATTAAGTACCTAACCGCTGCCGCGGCCATGAAGGCGCTTGGGAGCAGCTTCAAGTTTTCAACCAAGGTGGTCTACTCACCTAGCACGCCAGACACGATCACCCTTGTCGGTGGCGGTGACCCAACACTAAACAGCCTTGCTAGCGGTGATTCTGTATATAAGGGTGCCGCAAAACTTTCCGATTTAGCTGCGCAGGTTCAAACCTGGGCACAGGCGAACGGTGTCACCGAGGTTCGACACCTCGTCCTAGACGCAAGCCTTTTCACCGGTTCCACCTGGGAGACCAGCTGGCCAACCAGTGAGCGCACCCTGGGATTCCAGCCGCAGATCACGGCTCTCATGGTAGACGGCGACAGAGCCAACCCTAGGAATGCGGTTTCGGCCAGAAGCATCGACCCGGTAGGTCACGCCGGCCGCCAGTTCAAGATTGCACTCGGAAGTCTGGCAGCAAACGCAGACATCACAAACGGAGTTGCGCGTGCCGGCGCAACAAAAATTGCCGAGGTTAACTCTGCAAAACTTTCAACGATGATCAAGTACATGATCAGCCAGAGCGACAATACGCTCGCGGAGATGTTGGCAAGGCAGGTTGCACTGGCGGAAGGTCTTCCAGCTAACTTCGAGTCAATCCAAGCTGCATATCAAAAGGCGCTAAGTTCAATGGGTTTGAACTTCAACGCTGCTGCCATCAAGGACGGTTCGGGTGAGTCGAAGAACGACCTAATCACCCCTGCTCTCTTCAATGACCTGACTGCAAAGGTTCTAGCTGGAACCGCTGACCTTCGTTCCATCGTTTCCGGATTCCCGGTGGCAGGTAAGTCGGGAACCCTGGTTAGCCGTTTCACGGGCGCTAATGCAGTGGCTCGTGGAAAGGTCTATGCCAAGACCGGAAGCATTTTCCACGCGTACTCGCTGGTTGGCTATTTGGATGCCAAGGATGGCTCCCGTCTGGCCTTTGCTGTATTTGCATCGGGACCAGCAACAAGCGTTGCCACTAGAACTGCAATTGACACTGTAGTCACAGGTATCTACAACTGCGGTCTCGACCTTGGAAACAACTAGGAGTAATCATGGCTAAGGCCCTGTTCATCATCGACGTTCAAAACGACTTCTGCGAAGGTGGTTCTCTCGCCGTTTCCGGAGGAGCCGCAGTGGCCGCAGGTCTAACGAGCTACCTTGGTGAGCATGCGAAAGAATACGACGTGGTCATCGCATCGCGTGACTGGCACGATGGTAACAACGACAACGGCGGTCACTTTGCACACGCAGGTGAAGCGCCAGACTATGTGAATAGTTGGCCGGTTCACTGTGTCAGCGGATCAGAGGGTGCCGAGTACCACCCGAATCTTGATACTTCCTATATTCAGGAGCACATCGAAAAGGGGCAGGGTAAGCCGTCTTACTCAATCTTCGAGGGCATCACTCCTTCCGGTGAAAATCTTCCAGCATTGCTGGCTCGTCTAAATGTTTCGGAAATCGACATCGCGGGCATTGCCACCGACTACTGTGTACTAGCCTCTGCGCTCGATGCCAGGAAGGCAGGGCTAAACGTGAATGTCTTAACAAATCTCGTTGCCGGTGTTGCTGCCGAGAGTTCGGAAGCAGCACTCGAAAAGCTTGTCGCAGCCGGTTGCAGTTTGGAAAAGCGTTGAGGAAACTAATAGCGCCATTTGCGCTAAATATTGCGCTGACCATACCCGCCCTGGTAATCAGCTTTGGTGGTTTTGAAGTGAGCCCATTGCTCAAGGTTCTTTTTTACGGACTCGCCGTGGTGGCTTCTGCATTCATGCTCGGCTGGATTAGCGAGGCTGCAGAGCTCGACCTTCGCGGTGGTTTGGCGATCGGACTTCTGGCCGTGATCAACATCCTCCCCGAATACGTAGTTGATTTTTACTTCGCCTTTGCGGCGGGTAAGAACCCGGCGATGGAGCACTATGCCTCGGCTAACCTCACTGGGGCAAACCGACTCCTCCTTGGTTTTGGTTGGCCAATTATTGCTCTAATGGGCTTTTTGGCTTTGCGTTCTCGCAAGGCGGGGTCGTCTGAAGTTTCGGTGAAGTACGGCATCAAGCTTGGTCAGGAATCACGCGTTGACCTAGGCTTCTTGATCATCGCAAGCGTACTTGCTTTTCTAGTCCCACTCACTGGCCGCATCGATTGGTATCTCGGTGTTGTTCTGATACTCCTGTTCGTGTTCTACCTAATAAAGGTGTCAGATCAAGACAAGGAGGAACCTGAGCTAGAAGGAATTCCTGCTCTCGTCGGTGCTCTACCGAAATGGAAACGTCGCACCTTCCTTTTGGTAATTGCCCTATACGCCGCTTTCGCCATCTTCATTTCTGCCTCGCCGTTTGCCGACTCGCTGGTGGAATCCGGTCGACTACTCGGCATCAACGAATTCGTTTTGGTTCAGTGGGTTGCCCCAATCGCTACTGAGGCACCGGAGTTCATCGTGGCATTCATGTTTGCCCTTCGAGGCAAGCCTTCGATTGGTCTTGCCGTGCTGGTTTCAAGCAAGGTGAATCAGTGGACAGCGCTTGCCGGTTCGCTTCCGATCGCATTCGCAATGGGTGGCGGTTCGGGTTCGCTTCCGATGGACTCGATTCAGATCGAAGAGTTCCTGCTCACCATCGGGCAAACTGTCTTTGGTGTTGCCTTGCTACTAACACTTCGCCTTGGATTCCGTGCTTCGGTACTGCTGATGGTGTTGTTTGTGTCGACGATTGTTTTCCCAACACCGGAAGTGCGCATTTGGATTTCCTACCTGTACTTTGCGATCTCGATCCCACTACTTATTTGGCGTCGCAGAGAGCTTTGGCTAACGATTAAGGCTCCTTTCGTAAAAGCCTGATTTGTTTACCTAATGTTTACCTCTCGTTCGTAAGGTTAACGAACTAAGTAACACATCAACGAGAAAAGGTAAACATGGAACAAACCGCATTTCTTGTTGTCGTGCTGGTAGTTGCCCTGGCTCTGTTCTTCGATTTCACGAACGGATTCCACGACACTGCAAACGCGATGGCAACTCCAATTGCAACGGGTGCCCTAAAGCCACGAACCGCAGTGATCATTGCTGCCGTAATGAACCTGGCCGGAGCATTCATCTCAACCCAGGTGGCAAAGACCATCTCGGTTGACACAATTAACGGTGATCTCACGAGTTGGGGTCCTTCGATGATTTTCGCCGGTCTAACCGGTGCCATCCTCTGGAACCTAACCACTTGGTTCTTCGGACTACCTTCATCGTCTTCGCACGCACTTTTCGGTGGACTCATCGGTGCAGCAATCGTTTACGGTGGTTTCGATGCAGTGAACATCTCGAAGATTATCGAGAAGGTTTTGATTCCTGCTCTATTCGCTCCTTTCATCGCAGGTGTTGCTGCATGGCTGGCTACCAGCCTCGCTTACATCATCACCGGTCGTCAGGCTGGCAAGGCAACGGGTCGCGGCAAGTTCAAGGTTGCTCAGATCTTCTCGTCGTCCATGGTTGCACTTTCTCACGGAACCAACGACGCCCAGAAGACCATGGGTGTTATTACCCTGGTGCTAATTTCGGCTGGTCAGCTCTCGAAGGATGCCTCGGTTCCACTGTGGGTAATCATCTCGGCTGCCATCGCAATCGCTTTCGGAACCTTCTCTGGTGGATGGCGAATCATCAAGACCATGGGTCACGGCTTAGCAGAAATTCGTCCAGCGCAAGGTTTTGCCGCTGAAGTTTCGACCGGCGCAACCATCCTTGCCTCGAGCTACCTAGGTTTCGCTCTGTCGACCACCCAGGTTGCTTCAGGTTCGGTAATTGGTTCGGGTCTTGGTCGAGTGGGTGCCCAGGTTCGCTGGTCAAAGGCTGGCCAGATCGTGCTCGGTTGGTTCCTAACTCTTCCTGCCGCCGCTCTGGTTGGTGTTCTTTCGGCATCGCTAACCAAGCTCGGAACCGCAGGTTTGATCCTCGACGCCATCCTGGCTCTGGTTCTAATCGTGATGATTTTCCAGTTGTCTCGTAAGAACGTGATCAGCCACCGAAGCCTCGCACAGAGCGATGTCGAGGGTGTTGGTGAAGCTTTGGTTAGCCCGAAGCAGGTAAAACGTACCATCGCAAGAAAGGCTAAGAAGTAATGATCGAAATCAAATGGAATGATCTGGTACTAGTAGCTGGTGCCGCAATCGGTGCATCTGCACTCGTGGTTACTCTTGTCTCGATTGGTGTTCGCCTTCTAACCAACGGTCAGGCCGCGGTTGGAACCAAGGGCAAGCCAAGCCAATCTCAAGTCAGCAAGGAAATCGCCTACCGTCTAGCTGCTGTGGTGAGCTTCCTGCTTGCCAGCGGTGTCTTGGCTTATGGCCTTTACATCATTGTTACCTTCAGCAAACTCAACAAGTAACGCTAAAGATACGAAAAGCCTCCCCGGTCAATTGATCGGGGAGGCTTTCTTTAAACTTGGCTCATGGCTTTGAAACTTGCAGACAAATGGGTCTGGGATTGTTGGTTCGCATTCGACGGCGAACATCACCACGTATTTTTCCTCCACGCTTCCAAAGCTCTTGGAGACCCGGATCGCAGACATCGCAACGTTATGGTTGGTCACGCGATTTCTACCGATCTAACCAACTGGACCATCGTGCGAGACGCCATCGCTGTTTCGCCCTCTCCGGCCTTCGATAGCTACACCACCTGGACCGGCTCAGTGATCAAGGACGATGATGGCCTTTGGTGGATGTTCTACACGGGAACGTCGCGAGAGGATGGAGGAAATAAGCAGACCATCGGGGCTGCGACATCGACCGACCTCATGATGTGGAACAAGCTCGAAAACAATCCGTTGGTTCAAGCCGATGGCACCTGGTATGAAACCATGGACCAGCCTCATGTTCCAGCCGAGCACTGCCGTGACCCCTGGGTTTTTAGAAAACCAGGTAGCGATCTTTGGCACATGCTATTTACATCCAGAGCAAATCACGGAAGTTTCCGACAGCGGGGAATCGTTGGCCACGCAACCTCGAACGACCTTAAAAACTGGAAGGTGGAAAAGCCACTTTCTGATCCAGATACCGGCTTTCACGAACTCGAGGTTTTGCAATACGCGATTGTTGATGGCGTTCCGCTGATCGTCTTCTGTTGTAACTGGATGAATATTTCAGACGAACGCTTAGCCGAGGTCGGAAAGCGACCGATGACTTATTCGGTTGTCGTTGATACAAGACTGGAGCACATTGATATCACCAAAGCCAAACCTTTTGGTGCATTCGAGTATTACGCGGGTCGCCTGATTCAAGACACCACTGGCGGCTGGAATCTAATCGGATTCGTCGATGTTGTCGAAGGTGAATTCCAAGGATATCTCCCGGATCCTGTGCCAGTAACTGCCGACCCTGTGAATGGCTTGACTCTCAAGTTAAACTAGACACATCATGTCGAAACAACTTCGAGTCGCCATCATCGGCGCCGGTCCAGCGGGAATTTACGCTGGCAACATCCTTGCAAATTCTTACCAAAATGTAGAAATCGACCTATTTGATTCTCTGCCTGCACCTTACGGTTTGATTCGATACGGAGTTGCACCAGACCACCCTCGCATTAAGGGAATCGTGAACTCGCTTCACGAGATGCTGGATGCAGGAACGATTCGCTTTTTTGGCAACGTTACCTTCGGAAAAGATTTGAACCTAGACGATCTGAATCGTCACTACCATGCTGTGATTTTCGCAACCGGAGCAATCCACGATGCCAAGCTGAACATTCCAGGTGTTGAACTTGAGGGTTCTTATGGCGCCGCCGATTTTGTTTCTTGGTACGATGCCCACCCTGACTACCCAACCACTTGGCCACTTGATGCGGAGAAAGTTGCCGTAATCGGCAACGGAAACGTGGCTCTAGATGTTGCCAGAATGTTGGCCAAGCAGGCCGATGACCTCCTAACCACCGACATTCCGCAGAATGTTTACGAAGGCCTTAAGGCTTCTCCAGCGACTGACGTTCACGTGTTCGGTCGTCGAGGACCAGCCGATATAAAGTTCACCCCAATCGAACTTCGTGAACTCGGAGAAGTTGCCGATGTGGACATCGTTGTTTACGAGGAAGACTTCCCAGAAGGTTGGTTCAACGAAGACGCAGAGGGTGTAACTAACCAGCACCGAGTAATGGCTAAAGTGCTTGAATCTTGGAGAGGCCGGGAACAAACCGGGGCCAAGCGGCGATTGCACCTGCATTTTTGGCACAACCCGGTAGAGATTCTTGGAAGCAACGGGCGCGTAACTTCAATGCGATTCGACCGCAAGGGTGAAGAGCGCGAGTACCAGCTTCAGGCGATTTACCGCGCGATTGGTTACTTCGGCAGTGCACTCGAAGGCGTCCCATTCGACGCCTCCAAGGGAGTAATCGAAAACGTTGGTGGCAGAGTGAGCGGCCTCCAAAATGTTTACGCGACCGGTTGGATTAAACGTGGCCCGGTTGGTTTGATCGGCCACACTAAGTCTGATGCTATGGAGACCATCGAAAACCTAATCGCAGATTCACCGAACTTTGCCGACCCAGAAGTTTCAACAAAGGGTGCGGTGCTTGAACTTCTAAGAGAACGTGGTTGCCAATTCACTGACTGGGCGGGATGGC
>Ga0228701_1002440_pt1 | contig 11025 bp, 12 predicted proteins | sample McNCre117_Aug_MG_2_FD_178017 | JGI IMG/M metagenome (GOLD analysis project Ga0228701, IMG submission 178017) | Freshwater microbial communities from McNutts Creek, Athens, Georgia, United States - 11-17_Aug_MG | ecosystem: Environmental > Aquatic > Freshwater > Creek | place: USA: Georgia...
CCGAGGCACGGCTGGCCTTTGGCGCCAACCATTTCGACCACTACGACATCCTGCTGGCGCTGACCGACCGGATGGGCAGCATCGGGCTCGAACACCACCGGTCGAGCGAGAACCAGCTTGAACCCAACGCCTTTACGGAATGGGACAAGGGCGAGTGGGACCGCAATCTGCTGCCGCACGAGTTTTCGCATTCGTGGTCGGGCAAGTTCCGCCGCCCGGCCCGGCTGTGGACCCCGGACTATCGCCAGCCGATGGAAGGCGATCTGTTGTGGGGCTATGAAGGGCAGGACCAGTTCTGGGGGCTGGTGCTGGCAGCGCGTTCGGGCTTGCAGGGCAAGGACATGGTGCTGGGGATGCTGGCCAACTGGGCGGGCAATTTCGCGACCCAGCCGGGCCGCGCCTGGCGCTCGGTCGAGGATACCGGGTTCGATCCGGTGTTCGGCGGGCGCAAGGCTAAGCCCTTTGCCTCGATGGCGCGCAGCGAGGACTATTACACCGAAGGCGCACTGGTCTGGCTGGAGGCCGACCAGATCATTCGCGCCGGGACCGGCGGCAAGAAATCGATCGACGATTTCGCCAAGGTGTTCTTCGGCTTCAAGGATGGCGATTGGGGCCAGGTGACTTTCGAGCTCGACGATGTCGCGCACGATCTGGGCAAGGTCTATGCCTATGACTGGAAGGGCTTCCTCGAAACGCACTTCAACCAGCCGGGCCAGCCCGCGCCGATCAAGGGCATCGAACTGGGCGGCTATCGCCTCGCCTGGAAGGAAGAGCCCAACCCCTATGACAAGGCGCGGATGGGCGATGCCAAGATCCTGTCGCTGACCTATTCGCTGGGCATGACGCTCGACAAGGACGGCAAGATCGCCGCGACCCAATGGGATAGCCCGGCCTTCAACGCGGGGCTGGTGACCGGCACCAAGGTGCTGGCCATCAACGGTATCACCTACAGCGCCGATGATCTCAAGGCGGCGATCACCGCGGCCAAGGGCGGCGCCCCGCTTGAACTGCTGGTGCAGCGCGGGGACAAGTTCCAGACCGTGAAGCTCGATTACAAGGGCGGGCTGAAGTGGCCGTGGGTTGAGCGCAGCGCCGCCGGCAAGGCGCCGACCGGGCTCGACCTGCTGCTCGCCCCCAAGCGGGTGCAGCCCGCGCTGCGCCGCAAATGACCAGCCGGCGCGGCCCGCTCGCCCGTTTGCGTCACGCGCTGGGCAGCCGGATCGCGCCGCCGCGCTTCGTCTTGTTTGCGGGGCTGATGACGCTGGTTTCGGCCGGCTGGGCGCTGCTCCACGCCAGCCCGCCGGGCGATGCGCTGGTGGTCGGCTTCGATGTCGCCGCGGCGGCGTTCATGGTATCGCTGGTGCCGCTGCTGCGCGATCGCAGCGCGGCGGCGATGCGCCGTCATGCCGCCGAAAACGATGCCAACCGCCAGACCGTGCTGGTGGTGACCGCGGCCACCGCGCTCGCGATCCTCGCGGCAATTGCCGCCGAATTGCCCGCCGCGCATCAGGGGCAGGTGCTGGCGATCGTCAAGCTTATCGTCACGCTGGCGCTGTCGTGGGCGTTCACCAACCTCGTGTTCATGCTCCACTATGCCCACATGCATTACGCCCGCGCAGCCGATGGCAGCGATCACGGCGGCCTTGCCTTTCCCGCCACGCCCGAGCCCGATTACTGGGACTTCCTCTATTTCGCCTTCACTGCGGGGATGAGCTTTGCCGCATCCGATGTCGATGTGACCGACGGCGCGGTGCGGCGGGTGCTGGTGGCGCACAGCCTGCTCTCGTTCGTGTTCAACATCGGGGTGCTGGCCTTTTCGATCAATGTGCTGGCCGGCGCGGCAGGATGAGACGAAAGTGCGATAAGACAAAGGTCTGATGTTGCTGCGCAGCATGATCGCGGCTAAGGGCGCTGCCCATGCGTATCGACATGATCCCCGTGGGCGACAATCCGCCCGAGAGCCTCAACGTCATCATCGAAGTGCCGGTCGGCGGCGAACCCGTGAAATACGAGTTCGACAAGGCCTCTGGCGCTCTGTTCGTGGACCGCATTCTGCATACGCCGATGCGCTATCCCGCGAACTACGGCTTCGTGCCGCACACCCTGTCGGACGATGGCGATCCGCTCGATGCGCTGGTCATCGCGCGCTCGCCGTTCGTGCCGGGCTGCGTGGTGCGGGCGCGTCCGATCGGCGTGCTCAACCTTGAAGACGAACACGGCGGCGATGAAAAGCTCATCTGCGTGCCGGTCGATTCGACCTTCCCCTATTATTCGGACATCGGCGAGCAGAAGGATCTGCCCTCGATCGTGCTCCAGCAGATCGAACACTTCTTCACCCACTACAAGGATCTCGAAGCTGAAAAGTGGGTGCGGATCGGCAAGTGGGGCGATGCGAGCGACGCCAAGCGCGTGATTCTCGAATGCATCGAGCGCTACGAAGCCAACAAGACGAAGTAATTGCGGCGTCCCGGCGCAAGCCGGGACGCACCGCCCTTGGCGGCGGGGCCGGTCAGTCGCCGGCCACCATCATCCCATCGACCCGGATCGTCGGCACGTTGACCGCGCGGTGCCATTCCAGATCGTTCGCGACCGCAAGCCGGGCGAACATCTCGATCAGGTTGCCCGCCACGGTAAACTCGGCGATCGGCCCGGCCAGCGCGCCGTTGACGATCCGCACGCCCGATGCGCCGCGGCTGTAATCGCCAGTCACCCCATTGACCCCGTGCCCGATCAGTTCGGTCACATAGACCCCGTCGGCGATGTCGGCGATGAGGTCGGCCACGCTCGTTTCGCTGGCGGTGAGGTGCAGGTTGCTGGGGGATACCCCCGGCGCGCCGCCCGCGCCGCGCACGGCATGGCCGGTCGGCTGGCCGCCCAGCTGGCGGGCCGAGGCGCTGTCCATCAACCATCCGGTCAGCCGGCCATCATCGACCAGCCGTCGGGCCGCCGTGGGTAGGCCTTCGCCATCGAAGGCGCGCGATGACAGACCGCGCAGGCGGTGGGGATCATCGATGATCGCGATGCCCGGCGCGAACAGCTGGGCGCGGTCGTGTTCCAACAGGTAGCTGGCGCGCCGCGCGATCGAGCTGCCGGCCATCGCGCCGACCAGGTGGCCGACCAGCGATCCGCCAACCCGGGGATCGAACACCACAGGCATCGCTCCGCTCTTGACCCGGCCGGGGTTGAGCCGGGCCACGGCGCGCTCCCCGGCCTGCCGGCCGATTTCCTCGGGCGTGGGCAGGTCGGCAAGGTGATGCGCGCTGCGCCAGGCATAGTCGCGCTGCATGTCGGCGCCTTCGCCCGCGATCACGCTGGCCGAAAAGCCGCGGCTGGTACCGCCATAGGAGCCGACGAAACCGTGGCTGGTGGCCAGCGCCACGACCCGCGCCCCTGCGCTGGCGCTGCCACCTTCGCTGTTGGTCACTCCCTTGACCGCGCGCGCCGCATCTTCGCAGGCCAGCGCGATTTCGCGCAGGCGCTGGGGGCTGGGCTCTTCGTTGTCACTGAGGTCGAGTTCGGGGAACGGGGCATGGGCCAGCAGTTCGGCCGGAGCCAGCCCGGCAAACTGGTCTTCGGGCGCGGCGCGGGCCATCGCCACGGCGCGCTCGGCCAGTTCGCCCAGCGCCGCATCTGACAGGTCGCTCGATCCGATGCTGGCCGACCCCTTGCCGACGAAGACCCGGAGATCGAGATGCTCGCTTTCCGAGCGTTCGACATCTTCAAGCTGGCCCAGCCGGACCTGCACCCCTTCGGACGAACTGCCCGCATAGATCGCATCGGCGGCATCGGCCCCGGCGCGGCGCGCAAGGTCCACCAGCGCGGTAACGCGGTCCTGGGCAAGGCTGGGGCTGAGCATGATCGGCGGCACTCCTGAAAAAGCAGAGCCGCCGATCTAGGGAGCGTTCAGGAAAAGGGCAATCAGCTGAACAGCAATGCCAAGAGCTTGAACAGCCCGGTCACTGCAAACGGCAGGCCGATGGCCATCAGCCACAGGCCCTTGAGGTCGCGGCGATAGAACCGGGCATATTCGGGATCGGCGGCCTGGGCATCGCTCAGCCGGTTCCAGCGGCGTTCGAACTGGCGGCAGGCCGGGATGATCGCGGCGACCAGCAGGACCAGCGCGAAATAGGGCAGCAGGGAGCCGCCGCGCGCATGAAGGGCGCCCATGGTCATGAAAATCTGCAGTGCGGTATAGACCAGCAGCGCATAGGCGATGTTGTCGCTCATCCGTTTGCGCCAGTCGAGCGGCTTGGCCGGCGCGCGATGTTCGCGCTGCGACGATGCGGTATCCCAGACCTTGGCCATGCCAATCCCCTCTCACTTCCCCGAAGCGGAGTAAATCATGCCCTTGGCGGGCTGGCAAGCCTCCTTGAAGGGGCGGCACATGGCGGCCAGGTGCGGCATGGCTGCGACAGGTCATGCACGAAACCTGCCAGATTGCCGAGACGGTGCTTGCCCGGCGGGGCGTGGCCGCTTAAATCCCCCGCAGGATGAACACGATGACCCCTTCCGCAGAGCACCGCCCCGACGCGTCCCCCCCGATTCCGCAGGGCGGACTCGAAGTGATTTCGATCGCCAAGAGCTATGACAAGCGCGCGGTCCTGAGCGATATTTCGCTGTCGGTCGGCAAGGGCGAAGTGCTGGGCCTTCTGGGCCCCAACGGCGCGGGCAAGACCACCTGCTTCTATTCGATCATGGGTCTGGTCCGGCCGGACAGCGGCCGCATCCTGATGGACGGGGTCGATGTCACCAACCTGCCGATGTATCGCCGCGCGATCCTGGGGCTGGGTTACCTGCCGCAGGAAACCTCGATCTTCCGGGGCATGACGGTTGAACAGAACATCAATTGCGTGCTCGAACTGGTCGAACCCGATGCGCAAGTGCGCGCCCAGGAACTGGAGCGGCTGCTCGATGAATTCGGGCTGACCCGGCTGCGCACAAGCGCGGCGATGGCGCTTTCGGGCGGTGAACGTCGCCGCTGCGAAATCGCCCGCGCGCTGGCCGCCAATCCTTCGATCATGCTGCTCGACGAGCCGTTTGCCGGGATCGATCCGCTGTCGATCAGCGACATTCGCGATCTGGTGAAAGACCTCAAGCAGCGCGGGATCGGCGTGCTGATTACCGATCACAACGTGCGCGAAACGCTCGATATCGTTGACCGGGCCTGCATCATCTATGGCGGGCAGGTGCTGTTTGCCGGCAGCCCCGAGGCGCTGGTTGCGGACGAGAACGTGCGCCGCCTTTACCTTGGCGAAGGGTTCACGCTCTAGGCGGGCACGATGGCCCTCGGCCCCCGCCTTGATTTACGGCAGAGCCAATCGCTGGTGATGACGCCGCAGCTCCAGCAGGCGATCAAGCTGCTGGCGCTGTCCAACCTTGAAGTCGAAGCCTTCATTGGCGAGGCGCTGGACGCCAATCCGCTGCTCGAAATCGGTGAAGCACAGGGCGCGGGCGATGCGCCGCTTGCCGCCGGCGAGCCCGAGGACAGCCGCCGCACCACGCTGGAAACCTCGCCCGTCGATCAACTGGTCGCCGAAGGCCGGGCCGAAGATGATCGCCCGCTCGACATCGATTTGAGCGCGCTCGACCGCGACCGGGACACCGGCGATTGGAGCGCGCAGCTTGCCAGCGGGGGCGGCGAAGACTTTCCCGGGATCGACGAACGCGGCGCGGGCGAGGGCAGCCTGGCCGATCACCTCGACGCGCAGATTGGCCCGGCCGCGCGCGATCCGCGCACCGCCTTCATTGCCCGCCACATCGTCGGCCTGCTGGATGAGGCGGGCTATCTGCCGGTGCCGCTGCGCGAAATCGCGGCCGAGCTGGGCGTGGCGCTGGCCGAGGCCGAGGCCGGGCTGGACCTGATCCACAGCCTCGATCCCACCGGGGTCGGCGCGCGCAGCCTTGGCGAATGCCTGGCGCTGCAAGCGCGCGAGGCCGATCGCTACGATCCGTGCATGGCGCGCCTGCTCGACAATCTCGATCTGCTGGCGCGGGGCGAACTGCCCCGGCTCAAGCGGATGTGCGGGGTGGATGACGAGGATTTTGCCGAAATGCTCGCCGAGCTGCGCGGCTATGATCCCAAGCCCGGCTTGCGCTTTGGCAGCGGCGGGGGCGATCCGGTTACTCCCGACATCCTGGTTACGCCGCGCGCCGATGGCGGCTGGGATATCCGCATCAACGAGGCCACTCTGCCGCGCCTGATCGTCAACCGCAGCTACTATGTCGAAATGCGCGGCGCCTGCGATGACAAGGCCGCGCGCGGCTGGCTTTCGGACAAGCTGGCCGATGCGCGCTGGCTGGTAAAGGCGCTCGACCAGCGGCAGAAAACGATCCTTAAGGTCGCCAGCGAACTGGTGCAGCAGCAGGACGGGTTCTTCCGCCACGGCGTATCGCACCTGCGTCCGCTGACCCTGCGCGCGGTGGCCGAGGCGATCGGGATGCACGAATCGACCGTCAGCAGGGTCACCTCGAACAAGTACCTGTCGTGCGAGCGCGGGACGTTCGAGCTGAAGTACTTCTTCACCTCGGGCGTGGGCGGGGCAGACGGCGAAGGCGGGGCTTCGGCCGAAGCGGTCAAGGCCGCGATCCGCCAGTTGATCGATGCGGAGGAGCCCAAGGCGATCCTCTCGGACGATGCGCTGGTCGACCTGCTCAAGGCCAAGGGTTATGATCTGGCGCGGCGCACCGTGGCGAAATACCGTGAGGCGATCGGGCTGGGCAGTTCGGTCCAGCGCCGCCGGAAAAAGGCGCTGGCAGGGATGCGATAAAAACCGGCAAAGCCGGTAAGCAGGGGGAGAGCAGGGGATGAACGCTTGGGTGATCTGGGGCAGCGCGGCGGCGCTCTATGCAGCGTTCCGGCTATGGTATGACAACTGGCGCGGGGCTCTGACCCCGGCGGAGATCGACGCCTTTCTGGAGAGCGTGCGCGGCAAGTTCGGCGGGGGCAATGATCCGGCAGAGCTGCGCGCGTTCCTTGAAGCCGACGATGGCCGCGAATTCGTGATGCTCAACCTGATCAAGGTCGCGCCCGGCACGGTGCCCGATCCGATCACGGGCGAGCCTGTCCCCGGGGCGGCGATGCTGCGGCGCTATTCCGATCCCTTCGTGCGGCGTCTGATCGCGCGCGGCGGCCATCCCGGCATGGTCGCGCGCAAGGTCGGTCCTTATGTCGATGCCTGGGCGGTCGACCCCGATCCCGATTGGACCATGTTCGGGCTGATGCGCTATCGCAGCCGCCGCGACATGATCCGCATGGCCGCCGATCCGCTGTTTGGCGAAGTGCACCCCTTCAAGTTGCTGGGGATGCCGGTGACTTTCAGTTTCCCGACCCAGCGGCAGATCTCGCTCTATGCCTCGCCGCGGCTGACGGTGGCGCTGGTGCTGGCGCTGGGCGCGGCCCTGCTGCACCTTGCCGCGCTGACCGTGCTGGCCTGAGCCTTTAGCCGATCAGGCCGGCGGCGCGCTGGCGCCAGGTGGGGGAGAGCAGCGGTTGGTCGGCCAGCGCGCGCACCGCTTCTGGCTCGGCCTTGTGGCCGCCGCCGATCAGCAGGGTAAAGCAGCGCGCCACGCTCCATTCGGGCAGCGGACGGGCGACCAGCGCAATCGTGTCGCCCGCCTGCACCGTGCCGGCTTCGATCACGCGGTAATACCAGCCCGAGCGGGCGCTGCGCACCACTTCGGCCATTACCCCGGCGCGGTCAAAGCGGTGGTCGAGCTTCCAGCACGGCTTGCGGCCCTGGCTGACTTCGACCAGCGCGCTGCCGAGCCGGTAACGATCGCCAAGGCACACCTCGGTTTCGGTCATCCCCAGCGTCGAGATATTCTCGCCAAAGGCGGCTTGCCCGGTAAGCAGCGGATGATCACCGAGCAGGCCCTGCCAATGGGCATAGTGATCGCGCGGATAGTGGTGCAGCGCCATTTCGGGGCCGCCGTGGTGGACACGGTCGGCCTGTTCATCGCCGGCAAGGCCATGGGTGCCGATCGCGATGGGGCCAGTGGCCGGCTGCTTCGCAATGGCGCTCGCTTCTTCCCCGCGAAATGCGGCAGCCTTGCCGAGATTGACGGCATCGATGCGGGCGGTCAGGGGCAGGGTCACGGCTCCAGCTCGATATCCCAATAGAGCCAGTCACGCCAGGTTTCGTGGAGGTGGCCGGGGGGAAAGGCGCGGCCGCGTTCCTGCAATTGCCAGCTGGTCGGGCGGATCGGCGCGACCAGCAGCGGCATTGCGGCCTGCTGCGGGGTGCGCCCGCCCTTCCTGAGATTGCACGGCGCGCAGGCCGTGGCGACGTTTTCCCAGCTGGTCTGGCCGCCAAGGCGGCGCGGCACCACATGGTCGAACGTCAACTGATGCGGGCTGCCGCAATATTGGCAGGCGAACCGATCGCGCAGGAACAGGTTGAAGCGGGTGAAGGCGGGAAAGGCGCTGGGTTTGACGAATTCGCGCAGCGCGATCACCGATGGGATCTGCATCGTCCAGCGCGGTGAGTGGACTTCGCGGTGATAGCTCGCGACGATGTCGACCCGCTCCAGCACCACCGCCTTGATCGCGGTCTGCCAGGGCCACAGGCTGAGCGGGTAATAGGACAGCGGGGTGTAATCGGCGTTGAGCACCAGCGCAGGGCAATCGGACAGGTGCCGGGAGGGATCCTCCTCCGCGCTGCGGAACCGGGCCGCGCGCTCGATCAGCTCGCTCTTGAGCATGACCCCCGGTAGCAACCGGGCATGACGGTTCTGCTACATTCCATAGCGGCAATGAACATCTCTGCCCCGGCATCGTCAAGCCTTGCATCGGGGGACAATCCACAGGAAGGGTGGCGGCGATGATCGTCACGCGCTTCGCTCCCAGTCCCAACGGGCTGCTGCATCTGGGCCACGCCTATGCGGCCGTGGTGGCTCATGATCTGGCCCGTGCGCGCGGCGGGCAGTTCCGTCTGCGGATCGAGGACATCGACGGCACCCGCAGCCGCGCCGAGCTTGTGCCTGAAATCATGGCTGATTTGGAATGGCTCGGGCTCGGCTGGGACGGCGCGGCGGTGTTCCAGTCAGCGCGGCTGGCGCGCTACGGCGAGGCAGGCGAGCAGCTGAAGGCGCTGGGTCTGCTCTATCCGTGTTGCTGCACCCGCGCCGAAATTGCCGCTGCCGCTGTGGCGAGCGGGCCAGACGGCGCAATCTATCCCGGAACCTGCCGGGGGCGCGAGGTCGATCCCGCTGGCGCTGCGTGGCGGATCGACATGACCCGCGCGATCGAACTGGCCGGGCCGCTCGACTGGGTGGACGAATTGGCCGGCACCCAGCGCGCCCGGCCCGAGCTGTTTGGCGATGTCGTGCTGCTGCGCAAGGAAGCGCCGGCAAGCTATCACCTCGCCGCGACGCTCGACGATGCCGCCGATGGGATCACGCTGGTGACGCGCGGGGTGGACCTGTTTGCCGCCAGCCACGTTCACCGCCTGCTCCAGGCATTGCTCGGTCTGCCGGTGCCGGTGTGGCACCATCACGCGCTGCTCATCGAGGCTGATGGGCGCAAGCTCGCCAAGCGCCGCGGCTCGCCCGCACTGGCGGATCTGCGTCGCGGCGGCGAGGATGGCCGCGCGCTGGCCGAAGCGCTGCGCGCCGGGCGCCTGCCCACTGGCATTTCGCTGGGCGCGGGCGTAGAAGCGGCCGCATGAACCCGTTTCTGATCCTTATCGTCGTGGTCCTGATGGGCCTGACCGTCATCAGCCTGGTGCGCGGTATCGCCGCCTTCATGCAAAGCACCCGTCGCGATCTTGAGCGCGACGATGATACCGGCCCCAGCGAAATGCAGCTCAAGCAGAACAAGCTGATGATGCAGCGCATCCTGTTTCAGGCCGCCGCGATCCTGGTGGTCGCGCTGGTCCTCTTTGCCCGCAACTGACGCACCTTGGTCAAGCTCAACAAGATCTACACCCGCACCGGGGACGATGGCACCACCGGGCTGGTCGATGGCTCGCGGCTGGCCAAGCACGCCGCGCGGATGGAAGCGATCGGCGCGGTCGATGAAGCCAACAGCGCGATCGGCCTCGCCGTGGTGGCGCTGACGGGCAGCCCCCACGCCGCGGACCTGACCCACATCCAGAACGACCTGTTCGATCTGGGGGCAGACCTTGCGACCCCGCTGGGGGCGCTGGGCGGCGATGATTTTGCGCCCTCGGACATGGTGCTGCGGATCGTGCCGGGCCAGACCGACTGGCTGGAAGCGGCGATCGACGCGCTCAACGCCGATGTCCCCCCGCTGACCAGCTTCATCCTGCCTGGCGGCAGCGAGGGCGCGGCCCGGGTCCATGTCGCCCGCGCCGGGGTGCGCCGGGCCGAACGCGCGATGACCGCGCTGGCCGCCGCCGAGCCGGTCAATCCCGCTGCGCTCGCCTACGTCAACCGCCTGTCGGACTACCTCTTCGTGCTGGCCCGCGCGGTCAATGCCGGGGGCAGCGGCGATGTGCTGTGGGTGCCGGGGCAGAATCGCTGATCCCGAAAGGGCTGATCCCGAAACGACTGGTCAGGGCCGTCAATCCTCGCTAGGCAGCGGCCCTTGCTGCAAGTGCGAAGGGATGGATCATGCGGACAGTGGCGGTTATTGGTGCGGGGCAGATGGGTTCGGGCATCGCCCAGACGATCGCGCAGTTCGGCATGAAGGTGCTGCTTTCCGACGTTGACGTTGCGCTTGCCGAAAAGGCCAAGGTCGGGATCGACAAGGGCCTCGCGCGCCTGGTCAGCCGCGAAAAGCTCACCCCCGATGAAGCCGTGGCCGCGCTCGCCCGGATCACGCCGATCGGCGACTATGCCCCGATGATCGAGGCCGACCTGATCATCGAAGCGGCGACCGAAAAGGAAGAGATCAAGCGCAAGATCTTCGAGGTGGCGGGCAAGGTGCTGCGCGCCGATGCGATCATGGCCTCGAACACCAGCTCGATCCCGATCACCCGCATGGCGACCTCCTCGCCAGATCCGGCGCGCTTTATCGGCTTGCACTTCTTCAACCCCGTCCCGGTGATGGGGCTGATCGAAGTG
>Ga0228701_1002442_pt1 | contig 11020 bp, 7 predicted proteins | sample McNCre117_Aug_MG_2_FD_178017 | JGI IMG/M metagenome (GOLD analysis project Ga0228701, IMG submission 178017) | Freshwater microbial communities from McNutts Creek, Athens, Georgia, United States - 11-17_Aug_MG | ecosystem: Environmental > Aquatic > Freshwater > Creek | place: USA: Georgia...
TACTCTTCGGTTTGTGGCGAAAGTGCTTCTGACCCAGCGTTTGCTGTGTTGTTGGCTGGTTTGGGCTTTAGCTCGGTTTCGGCTTCACGCTCGCAGGTTGATGCGGTTCGCGCTGCTCTTTCTGCGGTTGATGAATCTCAGGCAATTTCTTTGGCTAAGGCTGTTTTGGCTGCCAAGAGTGCCGAAGACACCAAGGCTGCTGCCGTAGCTGCGCTTAGTTCTCTATAGCGAGCGCTTGCGACGCTTGGCGATTGCCAAGGCTGCAATACCAGCGGTAATTAGGGCTGCCCCCGCTTCGGCTACATAAACGTCGTTGCTACCGGTATTGGCTAGTGCCGGATTGGTGACACCGCCGGTTACGTCGATTTTGAAATCTAGGACGGTTCCCGCTTCAAACGCACTTACGCCTGGGTCGTAGGCGTCTGGGTCAGAGTTGCACATGATTGGGTCGCCGTTCGGCTCAACGAACTGCAGCATGGCTCGGCCGATTGCGGTTCCGTTGTAAGCCTTCGCTGGCATGTTGAATGAGCCGGTGAAGGTGTAAGTCTTGGTGGTTGGCGCGTTCGAGTCCGGCACCGTGAAGTGGTCGGTGCTCTGAGCTGCCGCGAAGATTCGTTCCTTGGTGAGGTCTACTTTGCCGTCCTGGTTTAGGTCTAGCCAGATGAATACGTTTTCGTCCCAGACATCGGTTGGGTTCTGGTTCATGTCTACGCTGATCGACATGGTGATTGCGTTGTTGTGCGAACCGGCGGCGAAAGTTCCGATGCTGGTTGCGGTTGCGTCCTTGTAGGTAACGCCCTGAACGCTGGCAATCGGGGTGGCTGTGCCGAGTTGTAGGTTGGTGATCCAGTCTTCGTCGGCGTAGTCGGAGTTCGCTGCACAGAGCTGGCCGGCGGCCGCGTTGGCTGGGCTAACTGGGAGTAGCGAGGCAACGGCAATTAGGCCGATTGCGGCTGCTAGTCGTAGTGATTTCGCTTTAGACATTTTTACCTTCGAAGCTCGAAATTAGATAATGAATAATCTTCATTATCTTCTCCTACTATACACTTGGGGCGTGAGCGGAGAGAGAATCAGCCAAGCGGAGCGCCAAGAGCGCACGCGTTCGGCACTCATAACTGCCGCTCAAGAACTCTTGGCAACTGGCAACGACGACGCCCCAATTTCCAAACTTTGCGAGCAGGCTTGCGTTGCGGTTGGCAGTTTCTACAACTACTTTGGCTCTCGCAAAGAGCTCTTTGATGCCGCAGCCATTCAGGTACTGGTCGAATACCACGCCAAACTACAGACAATCGCCGACCGCTTCGACGACCCAGGCCAAGGGATCGTGGCAACCTTCCGCCACATGGCGCACCTTGCCAACATAGACGCCCGAAAGGCAAGAATCATTGTGAACGCGGGAACCGGCGCATTTACCAACTACTCGGAATATGCAGAACCGGTGATTGCGGCATTGAAGTCGAGTGTGGCTACCGGCCACGCCAAGTGCGACGACGTCAATGGATTTTTGGTTGCCTTCGGTGGCGCCTACCAAAACATGTTGGCCTTCAGCCTGCAAGACCCGAACTACGACGAAAACCAGATAGACCGAGGGATCGCGATATTTGCTCGCGCCCTCGGCTACCCAGAGGATGTTGTTGACCGAATTTGTTTCGGTCCGATCGAGCTGCCTTAGCGCTGCAGCCACACGGTGGTGTTCGCAGGAACCTTACCGTCAACCAGTTTGTTGGTGGTCAGGATTACGCGACCGGCTGGAGCCTTGACTGGCTTGTTGCCAAAGTTGGTGAAACATTCCCAACCGTTGGGGCGGCGGAAGTGAAGAACCTTGCCGGCGAAGTGCTTGATCCAGGTCAGACTCTCTTCGGTTTGAAGTTGCTTGCGCAGCGCGAGCGCTAGGCGGTAGAGGTTCAGGCTTGAGCCTTCGTCCTTGTTTTGAACTTCAACGTTCTCGTTCTTGAACCAGTCTGGCTGAGGAAGGTGTGCTCCACCTGGGCCGAAGCCGTAAGAAGGTCCGCCAGAAGTCCAAGGCATTGGAACGCGGCAGCCGTCGCGGCTAATTGAACCCTCTTGGCGGAACCACTGCGGGTCCTGCATCTGGTCGCTTGGAATGTTTAGTGGCTCGTGAAGGCCCAGTTCTTCACCCTGGTAGAGATAGGTAGAACCTGGAAGGGCTAGCACCAACATGGTGGCAGCCTTGGCTCGCTGAGAACCGAGCTCGAAGTTGATCTTCGATTCGCGGTCTGCACTACGGAACCACTTAGGTAGGTTTTCGAGCGACTTGGCATCTAGGCCGAAACGGGTGGCGTGACGAATCACGTCGTGGTTTGAGAACACCCAGGTAGTGCTGGAACCAAACGATGCGGCTTCCTTGAGTTGGAAGTCGATGGTCTCCTGGAACTTCTTGCGGTTCCATGGCGTGCCGAGAAGATCGAAGCCGAAGGCCTGGCCCAATCCCTCTTCGCTCGCATAAGCGGCTCTGCGGTTTGGGTGAACCCAAGCCTCGGCAACGGCCACGCGAGGTGGGTCGTACTGGTTGAAGACCTGACGCCACGATTTGTAAACGTCGTGAACTTCGTCGCGGTCGAAAAGATCGTCGGTGCCGTCGTTCTTCATAACCTTTAGGTCGAAGCTGTTACGGGCTGGCAGGTGACCATCTTTGAGGTTCTTGGTTAGCGCGTGAGCCACGTCGATGCGGTAGCCGTCGACTCCGCGGTCAGACCAGAACTTGATGGTCTTGAGGAAGTCTTCGCGAACCTCTGGGTTGTCCCAGTTGAAGTCTGGTTGTTCCTTGGCGAAAAGGTGAAGGTACCACTGGCCAGGGGTGCCGTCTGGTTCGGTAATGCGAGTCCAGCCGGTTGGGCCGAAGTGACTGGTTAGCTCGCTCGGGCGGATCTCGCCGTTCTCACCCTTGCCGTCGCGGAAAATGTAGCGGTCGCGTTCAGGTGAACCAGGCTTGGCCTTGAGGGCTGCTTGGAACCATACGTGCTGGTCGCTTGAGTGGTTTGGCACGATGTCAACGAAGATGCGAATGCCGGCAGCGTGAAGCTTCTCGATCATTTCGTCGAACTCCGAAAGCGTTCCGATTCTTGGGTCAACATCGCGGTAGTCGGCAACATCGTAGCCACCATCGGCAAGCTCTGAAGGGTAGTGCGGGCTGAGCCACACCGCGTCGACACCTAGCTGCTTCAGGTAGTCAACTCGGCTAATAATGCCCTTTAGGTCGCCAATGCCGTCGCCGTTCGCATCGGCGAAACTGCGTGGATAAATCTGGTAAACAACCGCTTGGCGCCACCAGTTTTTAGGACCTCTTAGGAAAGTGTGCTCAGACATAAGAACAATCATATGGGAGCATCCGCGCCTAAACTTGTTGTTATGTCTCAACAAGTTGTGATTTTGGCTGCCGGCATGGGCACCAGACTCTCGAGACCGCTTCCAAAGCCTCTAACTGAGCTTTCCGACGGTCGTTCGATCATGTCTCAGCAACTCGACAACCTAAAGCACGGCTTCGGCGACGCCTTCCGCACGCTGATTGTGGTTGGTTTCAAACTTGAGGCAATCATCGAGCGCTTCCCGGAAGCCACCTTCGTTTACAACGAGCTTTACGACCAGACCAACACCTCGAAGAGCTTGCTCAAGGCACTTCGCGCTTCGAGCGATGGCGGCGTGCTCTGGATGAACGGCGACGTGGTGTTCGACCCTCAGGTGCTAACCCGTGTGCTTCCGCTGATTGAAGCTGAGCAGTCATTCATCGTGGTCAACACCAGCAAGGTCAGCGACGAAGAGGTCAAGTACACCCTCGACGAAGCCGGTTACATCAAACTTCTTTCGAAAACCGTTGTTGGCGGCCTAGGTGAAGCCGTTGGCATCAACTACGTTTCGGCAGCCGATAAGGCAGAACTAATCAAATGCCTCGACGCGGTGGGCGACCAAGACTATTTCGAACGCGGCATCGAAGTTGCCATCGAATCGGTTGGCGCCAAGTTCAAAGCCGTCGACATTTCCGACCTGTACGCCATCGAAATCGACTTCGCCGAAGATCTCGAACGCGTCAACGATTTGTTCAAGGGGAAATAATGAGCAATCCGTACAAAGTAACTAAGGCTCTGATTCCGGTGGCTGGTTTGGGAACCCGTTTCCTTCCTGCCACCAAGGCCATGCCCAAGGAAATGCTTCCGCTGATCGACAAGCCAGTAATTCAGTACGTAGTTGAGGAAGCGGTTGACACGGGCCTCACCGACATCCTGATGATTACTGGCCGCAATAAGTCGTCTTTGGAAAACCACTTCGACCGCGTGGCCGAACTTGAGCAGACCCTAAAGGCTAAGGGCGATGCCGACCGCCTTGAGCAGGTTCAGGAATCTTCCGATCTAGCCGACATTTACTACACCCGCCAGGGCGACCCTAAGGGTCTCGGCCACGCGGTGCTCACCGGTAAGCAGCACATTGGCGACCACTCGTTTGCGGTTCTCCTCGGCGACGACGTCATCGATGCCAAAGACCCACTGCTAGCTCGCATGATCGAAATTCACGAAGCCACCGGCGACAACGTTATTGCGCTGATGGAAGTAGACCCAGCCGACATCTCGATGTATGGTTGTGCAGCCGTGACGGCCACTAACGAAGATGATGTGGTCATCGTGACCGACCTGGTTGAAAAGCCAGCCGTTACCGATGCTCCTTCGAACCTGGCGGTAATTGGCCGCTACGTTTTGCGCGGAGAAATGTTCAAGCTTTTGGAAACCACCAAACCAGGACGCGGTGGAGAGATTCAGCTAACCGACGCGCTTGAGGCGGCCGTGGAGAACCCTGAAATCGCTGGCGGTGTTCGCGGTGTTGTGTTCCGTGGTAACCGTTACGACACCGGCGACAAGTTGAACTTCATCAAGGCGACCATCAAGCTTGGTGTTGAACGCGAAGATATTGGAAAAGACCTCAGAGAGTTCTTACGTAACTTCGCAAAAACGCTCTAAGGCCTTTTCTCTTTTAGCTTTTCCCCGCTAGCCAACCAACGTGAAGTTGTAGATTCGCTTTAGCGGCTTCACGGTAGCGCCCCAAGGGTACTTGCTTCCGTAGTTGTAAGGCCACTTACGAGTACGAATCACAACCGAGTTGAAGCTCAAGGTGGTTCCCGAAACCTTCAACGCAGTCTTGGCTTTAGCCGATAGAGCACAAGGCTTGGCGCTAACAATCTTCTTCCACTTGTAGACACCCTTGTACTTCTTGGTCTCCGACTTTGGAAGCTTGTTCCAAGCCTTCAAAATACCCCAATTGACCACACAGCTTCCGGTCTGTGCCGGGCCGGTAGCTGGCTGCCAGGTGTAGGTAATGGTTGCCTTGATCGGACCGGTTAGTACACCCATGGTCGAAGGAGTTATAGTTCCCTTCTTCTTGTCGTACTTAACGCTGAAGTCTCCTCCGAGGATCAACTCACCAATGCTTGGGATAGCTGCAGTTGGCGGGGTCGAACCGATTTCGGTTGGAGCGCCGTTCACCAATTCTTCAACCGGTGGAATCCACGCGATGTGAGGAATGGTGATGACTACAGGTGGGTCTGTTGGCGCGGTTGGCTCAAAGATCGGGTCACCAGGAGTGGTCACCTTGATCTGGCAGTCAACCGTGGTGTTGGTTGGGATAACCATGTTGGTTGACGTGACATCACAAACAGCTGGATCTACTGGCTCGTAAACAACAGGAAGGTTGTTCGGGTTATCTGGAGCCGGAGCTGGAACACCATTCTCTGGGGTGCCCTGGTTCTCTGGAACGGTGTAGTCAACCGGAACGGTTGGTACACCTAGATCTGGAGCCAAACCAGCAACCGGAATCACTTCGGTAACCGGAGCTGGGTCTGCGTAACCAAGAGTTGCCGGAGCGTCGATCTGAACCTTGCAGTCGCCACGCTTTTCGTAGTGAACACGGTTCTCGTCGTCGATGGTACAAACATCAGGGGTTAGCGAAGTTGCAACAACTGGCTCACCGCTTGGGATGTTTCCAGTAATCGCTTCGTCGTCGTCGACCTTACCCTTCTTGTCTTCATCGTCCTTGTCGGAGTTGAAGTGGTCACCGTTTGGAGTGATCTTCTGTGGCTCGAGGCGGTCGGTGTAACCGAACGCTTCAGGTACGGTGATTGGGTCTTCGCCAGGTACGTTGATCACAACGTCGGCCGGCTTACGGGTGTGGTCCGAGCCTCCCTTGTGAGTGTTATCTGGCTCAGGAATCTGAACAACTAGCTCTTCGCCACGATCGTCTACCGAAACCACGGTTGCCGGCTTACCACCGATGGTCACGGTGGTGTCAGGTGTGAACCCGTCACCGTGAATCGTGGTCTGACCGGTTGAGCCGGTTGGGACCTTGTTGGCCGAACGGTCGTTGTCGATCGAGTCGTAACGAGGAGTGTCATCGCCGTCTTGTTCCAACTTGTCAACGCGGTCGCCGTCGCCGGTTCCCTCGCCGGCTAGGAAGACCTTGCCGTGCTTCTCAAGTTCGATGTCGTGAACATCGCCATCGTGGTGTTCTGGGTTGAAGTCGGTGTCAACGTGACCATCCTTCTTCACCTTGGCAATCTTGTCGCCTTCGTCGTCGCCGACATTGTCGAAGTCACCAGCAATGTAAATGTCTCCGGTGTCGCGAACCTTGACCGACTCAACCTTTTTACCAGATGGAATGTTGCCATCGAATACGAAGGTCTCGTCTTCCTTGCCGTCTTTCTTCAAACGAGTTACCTGGTCGGCTTCATTGTCGTTGTCTTTGTTTGACTTACCAACAACGATGATCTTGCCGTCCTTCTGAGTCTCAATGTCTTCGACGTCGTCGTTGAAGTGAGCGCCGTTAGTGGCTGGCTTGAAGGAGTTATCAATCGAACCGTCTTTTTCAACACGGGCAATCTTGTCCTTGTCGTTGTCGCCGCCGACGTTCTCGAAGTGACCACCGATGATGATCTTGCCGTCGTCTTGGATCTTCACGGCCTTCACTTCGCCGTTGATGTCTGGCAGCTTCGATTCGAAGACGGTGTCTTCCTTACCGTCGTCCTTCAAACGCTTCACGTTTGACTTTGATGGCTCGTCGAAGTCACCAACGACAACGATCTTGCCGTCCTTCTGAATGTCAACGTCCTTGACCTTTGCATTGCTGCCACCAAGATCTGGAGCATCGAAGCTCTTGTCCTTCGAACCGTCTGGCTTCAAACGAATGATGTCCTTGTCGCCATCTGGAGTGGTGAAGTTACCGGCCACGATGATGCGGTGCTCATCGTCGACCTTGACCTTCTCAACGGTTCCATTGATCTCAGGAAGCTTGGCAGAGAAGACTTCGTCCTTCTTGCCGTTCTCATCAAGCTTGGCAACCTTCTTATCAAAGTCACCACCGATGATGGTCACCTCGACCTTCTTCTTGTCGCCGTCGTCGTTGGTTTCCTTCTTTTCGTCCTTGTCAACGCTCTTCACCGGTGCAGTGATGGTTGGAGGAGTGAAGGTTGGAGCCTTGGCACCAGAAACCGCAGGGGCACCACGCTGAATGTTGATGCGGTAGGTGGTGCTGCCAAAAACGATGTCTACCTGAGTCGAGGTGCCAGAAGCACCAAGGGTAACGGTCTGAGTCTTGGTGGTCTTCAAAGTGGTGGTGACCGAAGTTCCGGCAACCTTTACGGTTGCGTTGGCCGGGCTAAAGGTCGGGGTGATGTCGGCCTTACTAGCCTTCGAGTCAACCTTCACGCTGTATTCACAAGTGTTCTTGTTGAACGTTGGATCTAACGAAGTGGCTGATTCAGCTTCGAACTTCAACTTGGTCATTTCACCAGCGCAGGTTAGTGCTGGAGGTGGTGGAGGTGGTGGGGTTACGTTGTTCACCTGAACTCGGTTTAGAGTCCAAGTTGTTCCGCCGGCAGGGCCGCGTAGGAACCAGAGGCCAGCGCTGTTTGCAACCAACGGACGAGTGGCGTTGTCTGAGAACGTGTCCATCTGCCCAGAACCCTGGTAGCCAATGCCGTCTCCTAGGTCACCGCTGTAGGCAGTTACTGCGGCAGTTCCGGCGGCAGTTCCGTCGGTGTAGAACACATTTCTGGCGTTCCCTGGATTATCCCTGTCGGTAGTTGCAAGCCACCAAACTTTTCCACTCCAGGTTACGGGAGCCGTGTAATCGGTGGCGCCCCATGGCTGAGTTAGAGTTCCAACCGAATCGTCGGTGGTCGAAGCATTAGGGGTGACCAAAGTTACTGCCTTGGTGGTCATGTTGATTGAGAACATGTGCTGCTTGTTTGAAGCAGTAGTTCCGTCAACGATGAGATACGGCGTTCCGTTGGTAAGGATTACCTGGGCAGGAACGTTAGTTCTGGCACCAGCATTGATTAACTGAGTGCCGTCTACCCAAACTGAAGGCGCAGCGACACCGTCGGTACGGAAGATGCTGTAGGTGTCGGTAACGTTATCCCAGCCGTAAAAGTAAAGGAATCCTCCAGAGGTGAACGGGCGCATGAACGGCATCTTCGGGTTACCAACGCCGTGGGTCACGCCGATTCCAGAATCCTTCAGGTTAGTTACCTCAACCGTGCCGTTGGCGGTGCCATCGGTTACCCAAAGTTCGCTGCCGTTGAAATAGCCACTCTCAGAAACCGACCCGATGAAGTAAAGCTTGTTGTTGAAACGAACCCAGTCATTTGGACCCTGAACGCTAAATAACTCTGGACCTACGGTAATTGGCGAAATTGTCGTGAAGGAGAAAGTGTTTAGGTCGAGTGACCCAATGCGGGTGACGCAGTCGCCACCGAAAGCCATGTTGTCTCCATAATCAAAAATCAGTTTCGTTCCGATTACGTCGAACTGGTTCTGATCTGCCGAACCACTTTGGTTGCCACATGGACGCGACGTTGGGGCGCCGGTGACAATCTCGTTGGCACCGGTATTGATGTTTAGGCGGTTTAGGTTACGGGTTAGCGTTCCAAAACCATCGCGGAAGTGGTCCCAGTAATAGATGTAATTTCCGACCAAGCGCATGCTGGTTGGGTTGTCCAGTCCGCTTCCTGTGAAGAAATCGATGTAGCGATCGGTCACACGAACGGTTCCATTTACTGTTCCGTCTGACTTCCAAATGTTCCAGGCCTCGGTAGAGGTATTCATCGGGTTAGTGTCTGCAGCCCAGAAGTAAAGGGTGTCGCCAACCGTCACGGAACGGTTGATGAAAGTGCTGTGGTTGTAAAAACCGCTCTCAGTATATTGAGGGCTCGCCTGAGTCAGAGTGAACGAGGAGTTATCGGTGAAGGTGTGTAGAGCCGTGGTGGTGGTTCCGTTGCTAGTCCAAAGCTTGTTTCCAGACTTCCAGTAAACGCGAGTGCTGGCTGCGACTAAATCAGCTGAAGCCTCTAGCCCAGTCTTAACCTCGGTTACGGTGTAAGGAGCCACAGCTCCGCCAGCTAGGGCAGGCATCGAAGTTAGGCCGGTGATTGCCAAAGCTGATGCCGCTACGGCAGCTAGAAACTTGGTTAATTTAGACATCTTCTCTGTTCTCCTTTAAGAACTTGAACGGGCTCTAATCTACCCGAAACCTAACAGTGTTATTTAGTAAGGATTGCCATTACTCGAGGAACGACTTCGGTTGCGTAAAGCTCGATGGACTTCATAGCGTGCTCATGAGGAGTTGGGCCGGTGACGTACTTGAGATCGAAGCGCTGGGCGCCTACTGCTTGGACAGCGTAAGCGATCTTCTTGGCAACGGTTTCTGGGGAGCCAACATAGAGCGAGCCCTGATTTACTTCCTGGATGAAGTGGTCGATGCTCATTGGTCCCCATCCGCGTTCGCGACCGATGCGGCCGAAGCTGATTGCGTAGTTAGGCCACTGCTGCTCGAAGGCTTCGTCGTCGGTTTCGGCGATGTGGCCAGGTGAGTGGATTGAGATTGGAAGTGGTCCGTGGCCGAATTTCTGAAGACTATCGCGGTAGAGCTTTGCAAACGGAGCAAAGCGGGCTGGGTCGCCTCCGATGATGGCCAGGGCCATTGGGATTCCAAGTCGAGCTGCGCGAATCACCGATTCTGGGCTTCCACCAACACCAACTCGTAGGCGAATGTTTTTGCCTTCGGTCTTTGGGTAAACCTGTTGGTTGGTCAGGCTGGCTCGCTTGGTGCCGGCCCAGGTGACTGGCTCTTCTTTAACAAGTTCCTTGAGGAGCTCAAGCTTCTCTTCGAAAAGCACCTCGTAGTCCTGCATTGAGTAGCCAAACAGCGGGAATGACTCGATGAATGAACCGCGGCCGGCGGTGATTTCGGTGCGACCGTTCGACATGGCGTCGATCGTCGCGAAGCGCTGGTAAAGGCGAACAGGGTCTTCGCTCGAAAGCACGGTTACACCGGTTCCGAGGATGATGTTTTTGGTGACAGTGGCCAGACCGGCTAGGACGGTGTCTGGGGCCGAGATGGCGAAGTCGTCGCGGTGGTGTTCGCCAACATTGAAGTTGCTAAGACCCAGTTCGTCGGCAAGTTTGCCCTGTTCAATCAGGTTGCGAATGGTTTGCCCGGCGGAGATTGGGATGCCGGCGAGGTCGTTCGACATGTCGCCGAAGGTGTCGAGGCCGAAGGTTACTTCTTTGGTGGTCATGTGTTAAGTAAACACCACCTAGACAGCTTTTGTTGCAGTTAGTCGGCGGCGGCAAGTTGGCCGCAGGCTCCATCGATTTCTTTGCCGCGGGTGTCGCGAAGCGTAGTTGGTACTCCGCCTTTTTCAAGGCGTCGAACGAATTCGTCGGTGGCAGCTTCGGTGCTGGCAGTCCAGACCGAACCAGGCGTTGGGTTGAGCGGAATCGGGTTCACGTGAACCCAGCCCTTGCCACGCGCGTTGAGTTTCTCGGCAAGCAGGTCTGCTCGCCAGGCGTGGTCGTTCATGTCTCGGATCAGTGCGTACTCGATGGAAACGCGGCGACCGGTCTTGTCGAAGTATTCCTTCGCGGCGTCGAGCGCTTCATCGACCTTCCACTTCGAGTTCACCGGAATCAGCTCGTCACGGAGTTTGTCGTCTGGGGCGTGAAGGCTGAGGGCGAAGGTC
>Ga0228701_1002445_pt1 | contig 10997 bp, 8 predicted proteins | sample McNCre117_Aug_MG_2_FD_178017 | JGI IMG/M metagenome (GOLD analysis project Ga0228701, IMG submission 178017) | Freshwater microbial communities from McNutts Creek, Athens, Georgia, United States - 11-17_Aug_MG | ecosystem: Environmental > Aquatic > Freshwater > Creek | place: USA: Georgia...
AGCAACTCTCCTATTCCTGCCGATCCACTAAAGCAACTACTTGAGACTCTGAACCTAGAACGCAAGGGTGAAACCGAGTTTTCTGGTCCGAGCCAGTGGATGCCACATGGCAGAGTGTTTGGAGGGCAAGTTCTTGCGCAGTCACTTGTTGCTGCAACTAAGACCGTTGCGGAAGGCCGTCCTGTTCATTCCTTGCACGGCTACTTCTTGCGTGCCGGCGACATTCGGCTTCCAATCGACTTTTCGGTTGATGTTCTTCGCGACGGCAGATCTTTCAGCACTAGACGCGCGCAAGCGTTTCAGGATGGTCAGCCAATCTTTTCGATGATTGCTTCATTCCAAGAGGTCGATCCGGGTCTCGACCACCAATCGACCATGCCAGAGGGAATTACTCCCCCAGAAGAGCTTCCAAGTGCCAAGGATTTACTCGGTGAAATTGATCACCCGGTGGCTCAGTATTGGGCGAAGGCTCGTCCGTTCGACATGCGCCACGTTGAAACTCCAATCTACTTCGAAGTTAAAGGTGAGAAAGTTGCGCACCAAGCAGTTTGGTTGAAGGCTCTTGGCCAACTGCCAAACGACACGGACATTCATACCGCAGCACTTGCCTACGTTAGTGACTACACGATTCTCGAACCAATCTTCAGACGTCACGGAATTGCTTGGACCCATGCTGGACTTAAGAGCGCAAGCCTAGATCACGCCATGTGGTTCCACAGACAGGCCAAGGTTGATGAATGGATGCTCTATGTGCAAGAGTCCCCGAGCGCACAAGGCGGTCGAGGACTTTCACTTGGTCGAATTTATTCTCAAGAAGGTCTGCTTTTGGCAACCGTGGCTCAAGAGGGAATGGTTCGAATCCCAGAGGTTCGTTAGTCGCGAGTTAGACGACGGTAAGTTGAACGGTGAGGCTTCGCTGCTTCCGCGCCTAGGCGCTCAATCTTGTTAGCCTCATAGGCTTCGAAGTTACCTTCAAACCAATACCACTGGTCTGGCTTGTCATCGGAGCCTTCGTAGGCGAGGATGTGGGTAGCCACTCTGTCCAGGAACCAACGGTCGTGGGTAATAACCACCGCACAACCAGGGAATTCAAGAAGAGCGTTTTCTAAGCTTCCAAGAGTTTCAACATCGAGGTCGTTGGTTGGTTCGTCGAGAAGAAGAACGTTTCCACCTTCCTTGAGCGTCAGTGCAAGGTTCAAACGGTTTCGCTCACCACCTGAAAGAACTCCGGCAGGCTTCTGTTGGTCCGGACCTTTGAAACCAAACGCTGCTACATACGCACGCGATGGCATTTCAACGTTTCCGACCTGCATGTAGTCCAGACCGCCCGAAACAACTTCCCAGAGGGTCTTGCTCGGGTCGATTCCGCCGCGACTTTGGTCAACGTAGGAAATCTTTACGGTTTCACCGATCTTCAGATCTCCGCCATCAAGTGGCTCCAAACCAACTATGGTCTTGAACAGGGTCGACTTACCAACACCGTTAGGACCAATGACTCCAACGATTCCGTTACGAGGAAGGCTGAAGGTAAGACCATCGATTAGCGAACGGCCGTCAAAGCCCTTTTGCAGTGCCTTAGCTTCGATGACAACGTTTCCAAGGCGAGGGCCTGGTGGAATCTGAATTTCCTCGAAGTCGAGCTTTCTGGTTCTGTCGGCTTCAGCCGCCATCTCTTCATAGCGAGCCAAACGAGCCTTCGACTTGGTCTGGCGTGCCTTAGGACTGGAACGTACCCAGTCAAGTTCTTCGGCTAGACGCTTGGCAAGCTTGGCGTCCTTCTTTCCCTGAACTTCTAGTCGCTCACGCTTCTTTTCAAGGTAGGTGGAGTAGTTGCCTTCGTAAGGGTAGGCGCGACCGCGATCTAGCTCCAGGATCCATTCGGCAACGTTGTCTAGGAAGTAACGGTCGTGGGTAACAGCAAGAACGGCACCTGGATACTTGGCAAGGTGCTGTTCAAGCCACAAAACTGATTCGGCATCGAGGTGGTTGGTTGGTTCGTCAAGAAGAAGCAGGTCTGGCTTCTCAAGTAGAAGCTTGCAAAGCGCAACGCGGCGGCGTTCACCACCGGATAGGTTGGTGACCGGCATGTCGCCTGGAGGGCAGCGAAGTGCATCCATGGCTTGTTCTAGTTGGTTATCTAGGTCCCAGGCATCAAGGTGGTCAATCTGCTCTTGCAACTTGCCCATTTCCTCAAGAAGAGTGTCAAAGTCTGCATCAGGGTTTGCCATCTCAGCTGAGATTTCGTTGAACCGATCAAGCTTGGCTTTGGTTTCCTTAACGGCAAGCTCAACGTTCCCAAGAACTGTAAGGCTCTCATCGAGTGGTGGTTCCTGCATGAGGATACCAACGGTGTATTCAGGGCTGAGTCTGGCCTCACCATTGCTTGGGGTATCGAGACCCGCCATGATCTTCAAAACAGAAGACTTACCTGCACCGTTTGGACCAACAACACCAATCTTGGCGCCAGGCAGGAAGGCAAGGGTGACGTCGTCAAGGATGACCTTGTCGCCGTGCGCCTTGCGCGCCTTGATCATTTGGTAAATAAATTCAGCCATAGAAATGCCCTCTGCCGGTTATTGTGCTTTGGATAATTTTATCCTGCGAAAGTTACCAGCAGAGGGCATCGCCCAGTTGTTAGAGGGGAGTTTAACAAATGGGTTCTATTTGGCTAACTCCAGTTCCTGCTCTTCCTCTGCTTCTTGCGGAGCTTCTGGATTGCCAAGTTCAGATGTTTCACGAACCAAAACGGTTCTCGTGAAGGCCGAGTTTCCCCAGCAAAGATCATGGCCGATGGAATCGGCTTCGATTTCCACCGAGGTACCGGCCCGCTCTCCGTTGTCCCAGTCTCGAATGCGCAACTTTCCAGTGACCAGGACACGCTCCCCCTTGGTTAGCGATCCAGCCGAATTGATTGCTAGCTGACGAAAAGCCGTCACGGTGTACCAGTTGGTGTCTCCATCAACCCACTTGTTTAGCGTGCGGTCGAATTTTCGGTGGGATGCTGCCATGCGAAATGAAGTAATTGGCAGGCCATCCTGAGTTACCAGATGCCTGGGGGTTGTTGCGATTAGACCGGCAACAGTTACGAGTTCCGACATTATTTCCTTCCTTTTGCAAGTTCTAGCGACTTGCCATAAAGGAAGTTTGTTTCAAAAAGCTTCGTCGAAACGAGCTGAAATAAATCTGTGGAAAACTATTTCGAATAGGCGGAAAACGCCTTGCGAACCTTGGCCATTTTTGGAGCAACAACGGCGTTGCAATACCCCTGGTTAGGGTTCTTTTCAAAGAAGTCTTGGTGATATTCTTCGGCAGGCCAAAAGGTGGTGGCCTCGGTAATCTCTGTAACGATTTCGCCATCCCAAAGCTGTTTTGCGCGTTCTAGAGCAGCTTCAGCAAGCGCCTTTTCCTCTGGCGAACGATAGAAAATACCTGAACGATACTGCGTTCCGATGTCGTTGCCCTGGCGGTTTAGCTGAGTTGGATCGTGAAGCGTAAAGAAAATGTCGAGAATCAGGTCTGGTGAAATAACATCTGTGTCGAAGAAAACTTCGGCAACTTCAGCGTGACCAGTTGAGCCGGTGCAAACGGCTTCGTAACTTGGATTATCGAGTGTTCCACCCTCGTAACCACAAAGAACGTCGGACACGCCCCTAAATTGCATAAACGCGCCGTCGAGGCACCAAAAGCAACCTCCAGCAAGAACAAAACTCGTTTTCATCGTGCCACCATCGCTACGCCCTGTGGGACATCTCGAACCCACTCTGTTTCCGGAAGATCAACTCGTTTATAAGATCCATTTACCTGTTTAACGTACATTGTGGTGGAACCTCCACCGTCCAAGGCAATTGCCTGTGTTGCACCGAGGTCCTTCAACCACATGGTGAGCTGGTGAACGGAAGAGCCACCGAGACGGAAACGGTTAAAGACGTCGGCGGCGTTACGAACTCCCATGGTGGTGGTTGCGAACCAAACGTCGCCGTTTTCATTCCATCCGATGGCAGTTCTTGGGCGAATGTCCTCGTGACCGGATGAACAACTAGCCACAACTACACCGTTGATCATGGTGTTCTCTCTGTCTCCAAAAGCAGCAGCCAATGGAAGGTTCTTTTTGATTGCGTAACTATTGGTGATCTTCAGCTGATCTCCGACGGAGACACCAGAAAAAATAGACTCGGACGAAGTGCCTACCTGAATGACCTGCCTTCCAGCAGCAACCTGAATGCCTTTGCCGCTGCTTGAAATGCTCAAAACTTTGCCGTTGAGGTCGGTGACTATAGTCATGCCAAGCGGATAGGTGGAACCGTTCAATTCGTGGGTATAGAGAACAACGCCGGTTTTGATGGAAGCGTTTCGATCGTTTACCGCTTTGATTGCAACCGACTTGCCAGATTGCAAAGCTATTGTTCCGTTTGACTCAAGTGCCGTTCTGAGTAATCTTGTGGTCTTTGCGTTCTTTGGCTTGTCGTAGGTGACAGAATCACCCTTTTTCAGTTGAGCAAGTTCAGTTACGCCCGTTCCTGAAGCGACAAAAGTGAGTTCACCGCTCTTTGTAGGTAAAGAGAAAGAAGTTGCTGGGTCACTAGAGGTAACAACTCCGTTCAAAGTTGTGACTACATAAGCCACAGACGGAAGAGTCGACGCCTGCTTGTACTGGTTGTATGCGACAACCGAGTCTTGAGCAATGTATGACAGATTCAGGCCCTGGGTAGCAATTGATACTTTGCCAGAACGGATGGTGCTTGCACCCTGAATGCCCGTTCTCTCATTGGCTGCTTCTTCGACAACACCGAGAATTTCGGTCTTGCTTGCAGGTGCATAGGTAAGCTGACTGTTTTGCACCATGGCGCTGTAGAGCAAATTCGAACCTCGTAGGTGAAAAAAGTCACCGTTGATGTATGAGACAGAATTTACGCGCTGGGCGAGACTTCTTTGATGCGCCGTTGCGCCCATTCGCGTTGAAGTTGCAACGAGTTTGATTTGCGCCAAGGATGACTTCGTGTATGCCAGCCTGGTCTTCCAAATTTGACCGCCGTTGGTCTTGCCTGGCGACCAGTCATAGGTTCCGTACTCTCCCCCGCCAACTAGAGAATAAACAGAGTGCTTATCAGAGGTTGCAAGCGCTGGAGTCTTGATGCAGGTTTGCGTTTGATCGCTCGGAATCAACTTGCTCGAATCCATTCCATCGATTTCCTGAACATTTGGAACGTAGTTATCGTCGGAATTTGAACTGGAACCAGGTATTTTGGCACAACTTGAAACCAACAGGACGCTGGCAACTGCAAACGAGGCAACAAGATATCGAACTGGAAGTTTAGGCATTAGGGCAAAGTTTAGTGAAATTGCCTGAGAATTAGCGGGAAACCATCGCCACAGTTTGCGGTATCGAACGCATCCATTCGGTGGTCGGAAGGTCTTGCCTGACGTAAGCGCCAGACACCAGGGCTAGCATGGTGGTGGAACCACCGCCATCCAAGCTAACCGCGTTTGTGGCACCAGCCGCCTTTAACCAATCTCCCAATTGGTGAAGGGTGGAACCGCCAACACGGTACATTCCATCGTTCCAGTGCAGGCCCATTGTTGTGGATGCCAGGTAATAGTTTCCCTTGGCATCCCAACCGATTGCCGTTCTTGGCCTCACCGTTTCGCTAGCAATGGTACACGCCTGAACGTTCAAACCGTTGGCGAGAAGCACTGCGTGAGCCCCGATAACCGTTTGATATACGCTTCCAGATTTACTGGCAAAACTTCTGCTAACAACGACATGATCACCGACGTGGAAATTGCTAAGGTAACTGACCCTGGTGCCGAAGAACTTGAGTACTACACCGGAAGACACGGGGCCGGAAACCGACAGGCTAATAACCGAGGTAACCGAGCCTGTGGAATCAATCGTTACCGTTGGCGCACTCGGGGTATAGCCATTGTAAGTAGCGTCATAGAGAATCACCGAAGAATTCCTCGAGCTGTTATCGAAGTTGACGGCACTGATGGATGCGAGCAAAGCACCACCCGTACTCTTGATTGTCCCGCTGCTTTTCACATAATCAACCACAGGAATCTGATTGGTTGATGTAGGAATGGAGAAACTTACAGAGGCGCCAATTAACAATCGCTTCAATGAAGCCACAGCCGTTCCAGATGCAGTAAAGATTGTTCCAGAAGTAGGTTTCGATCTGGTTCCAGCTGCGAATACCGCAGCCACCCGACCACTTGAAACCTTTACTGCGTAGGTATTGGCAGGAAGGCTAGTCGATTGGAATTCGGATGTGAAAGCCAAGGTTGAGTTGGTAATTGATTGCCCAGGGACGTTTATGCCTTTAACGGGAATGGAGATACTTCCAGAGGTTAGGTTTCTGGTTCCCACAATTCCCGTGGCCAAAGTTGCTGTCTGACTTTTGAAACCTAGCGCTCGCTTGTAGCCAAAGTTCGAATAGCTTACCGTTCCAGATGCACCAAATGGGGAAAAAGGCAGGTTGGTTCCGAAATCGAAATAGTCTCCGTTGACTTGAGCTAAAGCTGTAACGGAAGAAGCCAGCGAAGTTTGGTTTGCCGCAACCCCCCACTTGGAGTGCGGTGCCTTCAATGAGACCAATTGCATACTCGCCTTGGCCACCGCGAACCTCGATTGATAGCTGGTGTTGTTTGCAACCCCAGCCCCAAACTGGTACTTACTAATTTGTACACCTGGCGAAACCGAAAGTGAAGTCTTGGTTGCAAAACTCAGCGCCTTGGTCGGTTGACAGGTTACAGCGCTCGCGGATTCAACGCCGGCGGCAAAGTTGACAACGACAAGCAAGATGCTGGCGAGTGCCCTAACACCTGACGAATACTTCACAGTTCTACGATACCCAGCGCAGGGTAATATTTACTGGTGACTAAAGTTCTCTCATCCCTCCCTGTTGGCGAAAAAGTTGGCATCGCGTTTTCTGGCGGCCTTGATACATCTGTGGCCGTTGCCTGGATGCGCGAAAAAGGTGCCATTCCGTTCGCGTATACCGCTGACCTCGGTCAATACGACGAAACCGATATTGCATCGATCCCCGACCGTGCACTCATTTACGGCGCAGAAGCTGGACGTCTGGTCGACTGTCGCCAGTCTTTGGTTGAAGAGGGCCTAGCAGCAATCGCCTGTGGAGCTTTCCACATTCGCACCGGAGGAAAGGCTTACTTCAACACCACTCCACTTGGACGTGTTGTAACCGGAACCCTTTTGGTTCGCGCCATGCGAGAAGACGGCGTTGAAATCTGGGGTGACGGATCTACTTACAAGGGCAACGACATCGAGCGTTTCTATCGTTACGGACTTCTGGCAAACCCAAACCTTCGCATCTACAAACCTTGGCTTGACACCGACTTTGTTGGCGAACTTGGTGGTCGTCACGAGATGAGCGAGTGGTTGCTCGCCCGCGACCTCCCATACCGCGCAAGCACTGAAAAGGCTTATTCGACTGATGCAAATATGCTTGGCGCAACTCACGAGGCGAAGTCGCTAGAGAACCTTGACACCTCATACGAAATTGTCGAGCCAATCATGGGAGTAAAGTTCTGGGATTCGAACGTGAAGATCGAGTCTGAAGACGTCACCATCGCATTCCGCCAGGGTCGCCCAGTTGCAATTAATGGCAAAGAGTTCGCGTCTTCGGTTGACCTTATGTTCGAAGCTAACGCCATCGGTGGCCGCCATGGTCTTGGCATGAGCGATCAGATCGAAAACCGAATCATTGAGGCCAAGAGCCGCGGAATTTATGAGGCACCTGGAATGGCCCTAATCTTTGCCGCCTATGAAAGACTCCTGAGCGCAATTCACAACGAAGACACCATCGCGAATTACCACATTGAAGGTCGCCGCATGGGACGTTTACTCTACGAAGGTCGCTGGCTTGACCCGCAAACCCTCATGTTGCGTGAGTCACTAACCAAGTGGGTTGCCAGTGCTGTTAACGGTTCGGTAACCCTAAGGCTTCGTCGAGGTGATGACTACACCATTGTCGACACTCGTGGTGAAGGCTTTAGCTACCACCCTGAAAAGCTTTCGATGGAACGCACCGAAGATGCAGCATTTGGCCCAACAGACCGAATCGGCCAGTTGACCATGAGGAACTTGGACATTCAAGACACCAGGGCGAAACTTGACCTATACCGCCAGCAGGGACAGATCGAGGGCGGTCAGTTCGAACTAGCTTAAAGATTTACCTCGATAAGCCCGATGATCCTCGGATCGTCGGGCTTCGTCGTTGGACGGAAACGCTTGATCTCACCATTCGGAAGTACTAGAAACTTCTCAAAGTTCCACATGACCGGACCTGCTAGACCAGTATCGTCGGCAACCTTAGTTAGCTCTTCATAAAGCGGGTGCCTTCTTGAACCATTAACCGAAACCTTTTCAGTCATCGGAAAGGTAACACCAAAGTTTGTGGTACAGAAGTTTTGAATATCTTTTGATTTGCTCAGTTCCTGCAAGAAGGTGTTTGAAGGCAGCCCGAGAACGACCAGCCCTTCATCCTTGTACTTCTTGTAGATGGCTTCCAAGGCTTCGTACTGTGGGGTAAGTCCGCACCGAGAGGCAACGTTTACAACCAAGGTAACTTTGCCAGCGAGATCTTTGAAACTAACCTTGCGCCCATCGATTGTTGTCAATTCAATGTGAGAGAGCTTCTTGCCGGAAACGTTGACCATAAGTAATTGTTATGCAAGAAACCTTCTGTTAACCAACATTTTCCTGAAGTAGGCTTGAACAATGCACCGGGTCAATGATGCCACCGCCGAATTACGTAGGCGCGTATTCGATTACGCCAACCAAAGATTGAACTACGACCCGGCTCCCTTAGACAACACCGAAACACCCGAGAATCTTCTGCAGGCCGCTGGCCTGACAATTACGAAAGATGGACTCGGCTCTAAGGCACTCGACATATTTGCGAATGTCTTGGCACCAGCCACAATCTCCACCGACCACCCTGGCTACTTATCATTTATCCCATGCGCCCCGACGGAAGCATCGAAACTCTTCGACCTTGTGGTGTCGGCCTCCGCAATGTACGGAGGTTCCTGGATGGAAGGCGCCGGCGCGGTCTTTGCCGAGAATCAGGTACTTACCTGGTTGGCGAGCGAGGCTGGATTACCAAGTGGTGCCGGAGGTGTTTTTGTACAGGGCGGAACCATTGGCAACCTAAGTGCGCTGGTAGCAGCAAGAGACCATGCCAAGAGAAAAAATGGTACCGCGACCGGCAATTCCCGTTGGAAGGTTGCTTGCAGCGCGGAAGCTCACTCTTCACTGAAGACCGCTGCCATGGTCATGGACATTGACCTCATCAAGGTTCCAGCTGACGAAGCCGGCAAACTTTCGGCCGCTAACCTGAGGTCGGCACTCGAGGGAAACACCGAAGGTCTTTTTGCAATCGTGGCGACCGCTGGAACCACCAACTTCGGAATCGTCGATCGTCTTCGAGAAGTCGGTGAAGTCGCAAAAGAGTTAGGCGTTTGGTTCCACGTTGACGGCGCCTACGGCCTCGCCGGAATTCTGTCGCACTACACCCGAGAACTATTCGACGGACTAGAACTGGCAGATTCCTTCATAGTTGACCCACACAAGTGGCTTTACGCTCCGTTTGATGCCTGCGCACTGGTTTACCGCGATCCGGAAATCGGCAGAATTGCGCACACCCAGCACGGTGAGTATCTTGACACGCTCACCAATTCCGGAGAATACAACCCAAGTGACTATGCGATTAACCTGACCAGACGTCCTAGAGGTTTGCCGCTATGGTTCTCGTTGGCAACACATGGAACAGATGCATACCGACAGGCCGTGTCAAAAAACATCGAGGTTGCTCACTACGCTAAACAGCGAATTCAAGCCATCGATTATCTTGAACTGGTTCGTGAACCGGAACTTTCAGTGGTGGTGTTTGAACGCATCGGTTGGACCTTGAAGGATTACGAAGACTGGTCGGAGCACTTGCTTGCCCAAAACATTGCATTCGTAGTGCCAAGCTCACACAACGGCCGACCGAATGCACGATTCGCAATCGTAAACCCTTTAACCGAAGCAAAATTGATCGATGAGATCCTAGAAAGCATGGAGTAACCAATGACGATGCCCGCGGAATGGGTTGAACACTCACGGACCTGGATGGCTTGGCCTCCAACCGGCTACACCCTAGGTGACACCGAAGAAGACGCTAATGCTGCTCGCCAAACTTGGGCTAACGTTGCCAACGCCATCATTGATTACGAACCATTGACCATGGTGGTCAACCATGGCGACGAAACTCTCGCTCGTCAGTATCTGGACGAACGCGTTGAGATTGTTTCAACCGACCTAAACGATGCCTGGATGCGCGACATCGGACCAACATTCATCAAGGAAGATGGAAAGCTAAAAGCGGTTAACTGGATCTTCAACGGTTGGGGCGCTCAAGGCTGGGCAAAGTGGAACTTCGATGAGCTCGTTGCCGGGTTCGTTGCCGATCGCTCGGGTGTTGAGAGAGTAGATTCAAGGCTAATCAATGAGGGCGGCGGAATCCACGTAAACGGCGAAGGAGCGGTTTTGCTAACCGAAACCGTGCAACTTGGTTCCGGTCGCAATGATTCTTGGACTCGCGAACAGGTCGAGACAGAAATCCACTCGAAGCTGGGTACTTCGCAGGCCATTTGGCTCAAGCGCGGTCTTACCCGTGACTACGACGAATTCGGAACTCGCGGGCACGTTGACATCGTTGCCTGTTTCAGCGACGCCAACACAATCCTATTTCACGATCAGCAGAATCCAGAACACCCTGATTTCGAAGTCTCCAAAGAAGTTCGCAGAACGCTTGAGTCATTCCCCCAGTTCAAACTGATTCCGGTTCCGGCACCCAAAACGCTAACCGATGACGAAGGTTGGGTTGATTACAGCTACATCAACCACTACATCGTGAACGGCGCAGTAATTCTCTGCGCATTCAATGACGAAAACGATGCCGTTGCAAAGAAGGTTCTCGAAGGCGCTTACCCTG
>Ga0228701_1002446_pt1 | contig 10997 bp, 6 predicted proteins | sample McNCre117_Aug_MG_2_FD_178017 | JGI IMG/M metagenome (GOLD analysis project Ga0228701, IMG submission 178017) | Freshwater microbial communities from McNutts Creek, Athens, Georgia, United States - 11-17_Aug_MG | ecosystem: Environmental > Aquatic > Freshwater > Creek | place: USA: Georgia...
TTTCGCAAGGCCTAACCTTTTGGGTGTCGGAGCGGTCTTGCTCCCAGCCCTGAGCGGTGAGAAAAACGTTTTGCTCGGCGGTTTGGCCATGGGTTTTAGTAAGAAGGAAATCTCCGCCAAGGTTGAGGACGTGACCGCCTTTGCAGGTCTTGAAGACTTCATCGGCTTGCCAATGAGAACCTATTCCTCCGGCATGTCTGCGCGCTTGCGATTCGCAATCGCCGCAGCCAAAGACCACGATATTTTGATCATCGACGAGGCACTCGCAGTGGGAGACCAAGACTTCCGAAACCGCTCAGAGGCGAGAATGCGTGAAATGCGTCAGAACGCCGGAACGGTGTTCCTGGTCAGCCACAGCATGAAGTCGATTCTCGACACCTGTACCCGTGTGATCTGGCTTGAAAAGGGCGAGATTCGCATGGACGGCGACCCTAAGAAGGTCACCGATGCCTACAACAAATATGTTGGCTCAACCACGATCGACTAGAAGATGCAGAATTCACTGCCACTAGTTTCGGTAATCATGCCGGTACTCAACGAGTCGGATCACCTTAGGCAATCTGTTGCGGCTGTGCTTCGCCAAGACCTGGTTGGCGAGTTTCTAATCGCGCTTGGGCCTTCAACGGATAACACCAACGCCATAGCGGAGGAGCTGGCAAAAGCAGACTCTCGAATCAAACTTGTGATGAATCCGCGAGGGCTCACAACCGTTGGGATGAACCAGTGCATTGCCCAATCAAACTTCGATTTTGTGGTTCGTATCGACGCGCATAGCGAGCCTGCCGAAAACTACATTCGTCGAGGAATCGAAATCCTAGAAGAAACCGGTGCAGACCTTCTAGGCGGCATCATGTCAGCCAAGGGAAAGACCCTTTTTCAACGAGCAGTTGCGTGGTGCTACACCAGTAGATTCGGGCTAGGTGCTGCTAACTATCACGTGGGTGGTAAGGCGGGCGAAGCCGAAAGCGCATATCTTGGCATCTTCAGAAAATCTGCACTGGCCGCGGTAAACGGTTACAACGAGGAGATCATCAGGGGAGAAGACTGGGATCTGGCCCAACGTATTAAGACGTCTGGTCGCCTTGTTTGGTTTAGCCCTGAACTCAGCGTTACCTACTGGCCAAGAACCAGTTGGCAGGGCTTGGTCAAACAGTTCTACTCAACGGGTGTTTGGCGCGGCGACCTAACAAAAGCGGATCCGAACAGGGCGTCACTTCGATATTTCATTCCGCCTATCTTGGTTGCAACAAGTGTCCTAGGGTTTTTCCTCGCTGCATTTGGCTTTTACTGGGGTTGGTTACCTCTGGTTTCCTACATTGTTGCGGTAATTCTCGTTGGTTTTGGCTCCAAGCTCGCGCCGGTACCTCTGGTGCTTGCAACCATGCATTTCTCTTGGGGATTTGGTTTTCTGATCGGATACTTCAGGGGAGCCAGGGGCACCCTTGACCGAAGCAGGATCGTCGGTTGAGCGGTTACAGCTTCGGAAGAATCGTTGGCGCGCTCAAACGTCGCGGACGAGCAGCCATTCGAGCTCGAAACTACAAGCCAGGAAAATATCCCGTAGATGCGAACACTGTCCTTTTTGACTCATTCAATGGCAAAAGTATTTCAGACAGCCCGCTGGCGATTTTTCAAGAGCTTAGGAATCGAAGGCCAGAGCTCAAGTTCTACTTCACGATAGGCAAACACACGCAGGCGCCAGAAGGCGCAATTGGTGTCGAGTTTGAATCTAAAAAGTGGTTAGAGATCTTGGCAGGTGCCGGTGTGATCGTTGCCAACAATGCGCTTCCTTGGTACTTCAAGAAACAACAAGGTCAAACTTATGTTCAAACCTGGCACGGAACACCGCTAAAGCGGCTGGGTCACGACCTGGATACCGGCAAGGTGAGCCAAACCTATTTGGCAAATCTGGATCGCGAAGCCACTGCCTGGGATTACCTTATTTCGCCTAGCAAATTTTGCTCAAGTATTTTCCCTTCGGCATTTGCCTACTCCGGAAAAGTACTTGAGGCTGGTTACCCGAGAAATGATGAGCTCACCAGGCCGGATGCCGAAAAGCGAATGCGAATTAGGCAGCAGCTTGGAGTGGAAGATCCGTCAACGATCTTGGTTTTGTATGCGCCAACGTGGCGTGATTACCAAGTCACGGTCAGCGGAAACTGGGAAGCTGTTAGCTACTTTGACCCGGAAACCGTTTTGCCGAAAAATACCAAGCTGATGTTCCGTGGTCATACAAACACCACTTCTTCGAATGGGCAAGGGGAATCAATCATCGATGTCACCAACCATCCAAATATCAATGACCTATTTTTAGCCTCCGACGTACTCCTAACCGACTACTCATCGGTGATGTTCGACTACTCTGTAACCGGAAAACCAATCCTCTTTCTAGTGCCTGACCTAGAACGGTATCGAAGTGAACGAGGATTTTACTTCGACTTCGAAGCTCAGGCTCCTGGTCCGCTTTTGAGCACCTCTATCGAAGTTTCCGAGACTCTTAGCAAACTCCCAGAAACCGCGAAATCATTCCAGAAGGCCTATAAACAGTGGCAACTCACGTTTAATCTGCTTGAAGATGGATCTGCTTCGAGGCGAGTTGTTGATGCGGTTTGGGGAACAAAGAAATAGGCTTAATGCAGTAGTCCGTGTACGCGTGAGGACAGCTGATGAACCGAAACCTTGTAACCGTTGCAACCGCTTTATTACTAGCGACGACGCTTTCGTCGTGCAGCCTGTTTTATCCGAGCAGCTCGAGTCCAACCACAAAGACACCAACTAAAACCACGACCAAGACTCCCGTTACACCCACGCCTAAACCAACCCCAACTCCAACGCCGGTCGTCGATCCGTCGCTGGCCAAGGTTGAAATTTCTGTTGCCTCGGCTGATGCGTTCATTTCCAACGGAACCATCGACGTAGATGCATCTGCACTGAACATTATGGAAACCGACGGTACCTGCACTCTAAAGGTCACCCAAGGATCCAAGAGTCAGGCCGTAACCGTGAAATCGGAACCAAACGTGAACTCCGTGCACTGCTTCCCACTGTCTTTGCCAATCGATGGGTTTACCGTGGGCTCTGCGAGTTACAACGTCACCTATGTTTCGTCTAAATACGCGGGCGTTTTAGAGGGAACTCTGAAGATCCAATAATGTTCACCAAAGCCAGAAAGTTTGTTGCCGCAGGTGTCACAGCCCTGTTGGCATTCGCTGGCGTTGTCGCTACCGAAAGCCCCTCTTTCGCAACTCTTTCGGGTACGCAATTCGATCCTGGTTTGATCATTTCTGACTCGGTCTTTTTTGACTGGGGAACCATGACCTCGGCTCAAATTCAGTCCTTCCTAAACGCGCGTGTTGCAACCTGTACCAATGATCGCGGTGAGATTTGTCTCAAGAGTCGCAAGGAAGACATTATTGGTTCGCCGGCCTTGAATTCTCTTGGATTCCTGCATCACTATTCGCTTCACATTTGCGCCGACGTGCCAGCTGCAACCAATCAAACAAGCGCCCAAATCATCTACAAGGTTGCCGTTGCCTGTCGGATCAACCCAAGAGTCTTGCTGGTCACCCTTCAAAAAGAACAGGGTCTAGTAAGTTCGCCAAATCCAACGACATACATGTACAAGGCAGCGATGGGTTACAACTGCCCTGACTCAAACCTCGCCAGCTGTGGTCAGGACTCAATCGCTAACTCGCGACTCTTCTACCAGATGTATCGTGCAGCGTGGCAGCTGAGATGGTACGGCGATCCTCGCGGAAGCTTCACGACCAAGCAGGTGGGCAAGACCTACAACATTGCCTACAACCCTTTGGCGAGCTGTGGCAGCAAGGCCGTAACCATCAAGAGCCAGGCAACGGCCGATCTTTATTACTACACTCCTTACACGCCGAACGCTGCCGCTCTGGCAAACCTTTGGGGTAGCGGTGACTCTTGTAGCGCCTATGGAAACCGCAATTTCTGGAGACAATTCTGGACTTGGTTTGGTTCACCAATCGGTGGCGGTTACATCCTGCAGTCGTCGACGAGCCAGATCTATCTCGTAAACCCTGACACCAATCGCAAGTACCTGCTCACCTCGGCGCTTGCCACCGACTTCCAGCCTCTTGGCCCGCTTGGCTCTGTTTCGGCTACTTACCTTAACTCGTTCACAGATGCGGGGAACCTAACACCGCTGGTCTCAGACTCAACCGGAACCAACCACTATCTGATTGCAAACGGTTTCAAGTATCCCGTCGCAGACTCTACGGCTGCGGCAGACCTTGGTTTGGTTTGGAGCCAATCGGTGGCTCTTACCGATGTGCAACTTTCAAACTTCCCGACAATGGCATTGGCGCAGTCTTCAACAACTGGCGAGGTTTTTTACCTTCAGGGTGTAAACCGATACCTGGTATCTGGCGCCGATCTCATCGCGACCATGTCGTTGATCGGTCCGAAGGCAATCATGTCTGACGCCCTACTTCAAGGCTTCAACCTTGGCACGCCGGTTAGCCCGCTAGTTCAGGACACTGCAGGTAACCGCTATGACTTGGCGGCAAGCATGAAGATCCCTATCTCGACCTCGGCTCTGGCAACGGCGATTGGCAGAGACTGGTCTGGGGCGACCACGATTGCCACAGCGACGTTAAACAAGGTCAAAACCGCAGCGTTCATGAAGGCGACCGGTACCACTGCAACATATTTCTTGAGCGATGGCTCCAAGCACCTTGCCAACGCCGCACAGCTGGAGTCGCTTGCTAGCTTTGGTCCGATTGCTACCGTTAGTGCCGACTATCTTGGCAAGTTCACTACCGGCTCTCCGGTTACGTCCCTGCTCAAAAACGGCACCGACAACTGGTACATCGCTGGCACATCTAAGTACAAGATCACTCAAGCCAAGGCAACTGCAATTGGGCTCGACTGGACTAAATCTCTAACGGCCACAACAGCGCAGTTAGCAACCCTTAGCTCACCAATCCTGATGAAGGCCAGCGCAACCGGCACCACGTACTTGATTGACGATTTTGTAAACCGTTATCCGTTGGCAGCCGACGAACTTACCAACTATGCAGGTCTTGGAATCACCGGAATTGTTCCGACCACGTATCTGGAATCGTTCACTCTAAAGACCGACCCTGGTCGATTTGTCAGCTGTGACGATGGCTATCGCTACTTCCTGAGCGGAACCACCAGATATCGTGTTTCCAGCGCGACGGCGGCGAAAAACATTTCTCCGGACAGCTTCCCAACGGCAAGTTTTTCCTACCTTCCAACGCTGAGCGCGGCCGAGATGTCTGGATACTCTGACACCACCGCTACTGGTTCGATCACAACCTATGTAAATGGAACATCGGCCGACTACATTCTCGAAAATGGAAAGCGTCGAGAAATTCTCGATACCGCCAGCCTAAATTCTGCGCTAACAACCGTGCCGGCTGTAAGCGTTCTAGGTGCCAGTGCCTTTAGTTTCCTGCCACTAGGGTTGCCGATCGCAAGCAGTGACACAATCTTCCAAAACGCAGCAACCAGTGGTTACGGAGTTTACTCAGGCGGCTCCTACTACTCATTGAACGCTGAGATGTACAACGCAGTGAAGTCGTCGCCTGCGTGGCATTTCACCACATCCACTGGCAAGCTTTCCGGCACGTCAATAGCCGTGTGGTCTCAGGGTGGGGAGGTTCCGATGATCGGAGTGAACTCTGCGGGAACTGGCTACGTTCTAACTTCGACCGGCAAGAGACAGATCAGCGACATTTCAAATGTTGTTGCCACGCCGAAGACCATCGCCTCTTCGATTCTGGCGAACGCCGATTTCAGTGCGGACACACCACTTACAACTCCGATCACGGTCAAGTCGGCTGACACCGGTTCTAGTACCTATGTGGTCTATAGGGGAATCAAACGTGCGGCAATCGACTCTGCCGAGGGTGCCAAGATGGCCTTGCTGGCTCCCGGCGGTGTGGCGTTGATCTGGCCAAATTCGGTGCTTGCCGCGATCACCAATGGAAAACCACTGATTGCCGCTGGAACCATTGTCAAGGTTCAAGAGTCTGGAAACATTTACCTGATCGATGGTTACACCAAGGGTCTAAAAATAACCCAGGCAACCGCCAATGCTTTTAGGGCGCTCACGCCAAAGATTGTAACTGCGGCAAAACTCGCTGGTTACAACACCTCCACATACAGTCTCGCCTGGCAGAAGGTCACCTGCGCTGGCGCACCGTATCTCGTCGATAACGGCAAGTTGCTACCGATCGATAGCGCTGCCGTGGCTCAATACCCTAGCTCAAGCGTTACGCTATCATCCCTTACCTGCAGAGCTCTCGCCCCAAGCATAATTGCCACTCACGCGGGAACATTCATGACCTATAGCACCGCTAAGTACGTCTTGAAATCAGGGAAGCTTCACCTCATTAGAACCAACGACGAATACACGGCGATGCTTGGAAGTCTTTCGCCAGCTTTCAACATAACGACTACCCTGTTCAAGGCTCTTCCGAAGGGTAACCCAACGAGTTATGTCGTCATCAGTGGGGACACCCTGGCTTCGGTGGCTACGAAGTTCAAAACCACTGCGACCGCCTTGAGGAATTTGAACCACTTGACCTCAGATACATTGCGGGTGGGGCAGGTTCTGGTACTGCCTTAGAGGCTGGTTAGGTTTTTCAACCGTTTGCGTTTCGGGCTGGTTCCGCGAGGTTCCAAGAACTCGTCTGGTTCATTGACTTTAACGGCGAAGAGCACCAACATGACCCATCCAATTTCAACCAAGATGCGAGATTCGGTTAGGTTTTGAGTCACGATACCAACGAAGGCTAGGACAGGCCAAAGGTAAAGCGGGCTGGTGTGACGAACGGCAAGACGCCAAATCTTTACGAAGGTGAGCCCGATTAGCACCAGGAACAAGCCGAGACCGATGATTCCAAGTTGTAACCATACGTCCAAGAAGGCATTGTGCGCCTGGAAATAAGGTACGTGGTTGATTACAACCAGTCCGTGATATGGCTCAACCCAAGGCACCCAGTATGACGTCCAGCCCCATCCTTGAAGTGGTCGTTGGTCAATGAGGTGCAGGACGATTTTCCAGATTTTTGTGCGGCCGGTCATGTCCGGTGACTTTCCAACGAGGCTGAAGATCTGCGCGCGGTAGGTCAAAACCATTAATGCGCCGACCCCAATTACCGACCATGCGATGCGATAGTAACGATGGCGTACCTCACGTGCTTTACCTTCAGCGGCAATCGACACTACAGCGGCAAGTGCAACAATTACCAGTGCGAAAAGGATGCTGGCCGACCTTGCCAGGACCAGCATTGGAATGGTAACCGCAAAACTAAGAATCGAGTTGAATCTATTGGTGGTGTTGGCAGCAAGTTCAATAGCAAAAACTATGAGCCCCAGCATCGCCATGTAGGCGAGCATGTTGGAGTTACCAACGATTCCTTGAATGCGATCGTTTTTGAAAAGGTTTCCCTGTGTCCAGTAAAACGCTACTGCTGGAGGACGATTTCCAGAATAGTTTGGGAAGAACGGCTGGATTGGTCCTCGAACCACAAGCGCCGCATAAAGCTCAAACAATACCGACGAGAAGAGAATCACGCGCAGGGTGTTAGCAAACAGTCGCAGGATTTCGCGCCAGTCGAATGCGCTAACCAGATAGAGGCCAAATGCTGTTGTCGCAAGTTGAACCAACGATGCACCGACACTAACCAGTTGATAGTTTGACCAGGCAGAACCAATGAGCATAAGTGCTAGCAATCCGGTGAGAGGCCAAGGCACTCTGGTGAGTGTTTGACGCCACTGGCCCCTGAAAAACATTATGAGAGTTGCAACCAGCAAGATAGCCAGGCTCGCTGCCCAACCAAGCCATCCGATGCTGTATCTAATGGCATCGCCACCCATAAGAATGAAGAGTGCGGTATAGGCTATGGCGAATCGAATTCGGTAATCGGTGCCAGATTTATCAACGACGATACGTATCGATCTGGTGATTGGTTCACTCACTCTTTACACACTATCAAAGTGGCATTTACCTTCTAAAGTTCAGGTTTAAACTTCGATTTCGCTTTATTCGATTTAGGTAATAACATCGATGTAATTACAACGAGGTGACTTTCACTTCGTCAAGGAAATGGGTGATGATGCGAGACGAAAATGGAATTCCAGCAAACTGGTTTGTGGATCCACAATTGCTTGGTGTCGCGGGGGCTTACTCCGATGCAGATGACAATCCTTTAGCCTGGCAGGCTGAGGCAGTCTGTGCCGAAACCGACCCTGAACTATTCTTCCCTGAAAAGGGTGGCTCTACCCGCGAAGCCAAGCGCATCTGTGCTGGTTGCGACGTAAAGACTCAGTGCCTTGAATATGCACTAGCCAACGATGAGCGCTTTGGCATCTGGGGCGGCTTATCCGAGCGTGAGCGTCGCAAGCTCAAGCGTCGCGCGTAACAACAAGATTTAGGCCGTGACGCCGACCGTAACAGCACTGCTCGTTGGGATCAACGAGCCTAATGTTGCGTTGAAAATCCGTGAGGCTATAGATAAGCAAACGGTTAAAGTTTTGGAAGTCATTGAAACTTCAAACATCGCCGAGGCACTTACAAAAGTTGAATCAAGCCAATCCAATTGGTTTTGGCTTTTTCAGGGTAACGTCGAGCCGAAGCCGAATGCACTCCAAGAACTCCTGAATGCTAGGGAAGAGTCCACCACTATCGGCCAGGTTGGACCGATGTTGCTCGAGTCAAATAGACCGAGATATATCCATGGGCTAGGGCTGACTCTTTCAAAATTCGGAGACATAATTTCTCCGGTAACCGGCCAGATGGACCAGGGGCAGCACGATATTGTCGAGGATGTCCTCGCTGTTGACAGTCGTGGAAGTCTGATTCGTGCCGATATTTTGAAGTCCCTCAATATGGGCAAGGCATCCGTACCTCAACCTGCGGCTTCTCTTGATCTTTCGGTGAGAGTAAGACGGCACGGCATGAGAGTGGTCGTGGCCCCTCGTGCCAAGGTTGTTACGCAGCCAGAGACAAACTGGCGAGCGAGAAAGAGCGCTGTCTATCTTCATTTGGTTCACGACTCGCTTCCCCTGGCACTGATTTACTGGCTATTCCTGCCGCTCAACTCGATTTATCGAGTATTCATGCAGATTGCTCAAAAACGGCCAGGGCTTATTTGGTCGGAGCTTGCTGCCGGTATTTACGGCTTTATGACTCTGCCGGCACGGCTTGCGGCTCGAGCAAACGTCGGAAGTTTGCGATTCAAAGACCTGAACGCCCTTCGTGCCACGGCAAATCAGGTTGCCAATCACCGAAAGGCCGAACAGGATGCACTCGAATCAGCGCACAGCCTCGCTGCTTTTGAACGTGGTGTCGTTGAGGTGGAAACAGCAAAAACAAAATCCTTCTCGGCTGCTGGCGGATGGATCTGGATGCTTTTGCTCCTGGCTATCAGTTTTAAACAGATTCCTGCGGCGGAGAGTTTGAGTTCTGGGGCAACTTTGCCTGTTGCCAGTGACTTCGGAACAATATTTGCTAGAGCTGGAGCAAGTTGGCAACCAATCGGTCAGGGGTTTTTCGGACCCTCAGACCCATTCAACTGGGCCCTCTTACTAATCGGTTCCTTTACCTTTTGGGCACCAAATCTCGCGTTTGTGATTTTGCTCTGGTTCGCAAGGGCCTTGGCATTTGCCAGCGCGTGGCGTGCCTTTGGATTGCTAACCGGCAAGGCTTGGGTGAAGAATATTGCGGCACTGGCCTTCGCACTTTTGCCAGCCTTCACCGAGGCTATTTCCCAAGCAAACTTTGCAATGGTCATTGCCACAATTGCAACTCCGTGGTTGGTTTTCTCAGTGGCTAGAGCCGCTGGACTCGGCAGAAGTGGGTCTGCCAGATCGGATCTAAGAACCTGGTCATGGGTTGGTGTATCTGGAGTTTTGCTAGCCATCGTTGGTTCGGCATCCCCAACACTTGCAGTGTTAGCGATGCTTGGTTTGGCTCTTGTTGCATTCACCAAAATCAGAAGACTAGGTTATCTGTTTTGGATCCCACTACCTTTATTTGCAATTTACCTTCCGTTGGCCATGTACGAAGTCATTGGACTTGCCCATCCACTGGCGCTCTTGTCAGATCCAACGGTTGCCAATCCTGCGACCTCAACAGCACTAGCGAGCCTCTTCGATTCGTCAAACCCGCTGAGTTGGTCACTGGTTGGCATCGCGGCATTGTCGTTGGCAGCATTGGCTGGAAAGCGCTGGGTTGTGGCACTTTCGGTCTTTGGCTTTGGGCTCGTCACTTGGGTAATTATGGTGTTTGTGCAAAGCCTCCGGTTCCCTGCGGATCTTGTTTCGATCGGCAGGTCAACAGTGAGTGTGTCTAACACCGGGCTTGCCACAGCCTCTGTGATCGGGCTTGTTGCCATCGGTATGGCGGTCCTCCTAATCACCGACCTTTCTAGCAAAGCCATCACCGCTCTGGCTGGTGTAGTACTTGTGGTCTCAAGTTCTGCGCTAGCGGTAAATGCCGTGATGTCCGCGAATAGCGCTCGCCCGAGCACGGGGTCGGTTGTGCCATTGCTTTTGGAGAAACAGGCGCTAACCGGAACCGACCTGCAGGTTGCCGTTGTAAACCAGATGAATTCCAGCTATCGGGTGCAGTGGCTTCCAATCTCGGGAGTTCACCTGGTTGACTCGAACCTCGCATACCGATTCAGCAGCCAGTTAATTGCGAAGAATGCCAACTACCTTCAGGTTGCGCAGGTGATCGGCGACCTTGCTTCTGCCAATGGGCAGGCTTCTGCAAAGTCCCTTGTAGAAAACAAAATCGGATACATTTTGGTTCCACAAACCAAGGCAAACACCGACCTGGTTTCGGCGCTTGAGTCTTCGCCGATTCTAGAGAGCGCAGGTCTCACGCCATTTGGAGAACTCTGGCGAGTGAGCAACATAACAGCTGCGGACGCACCAGCCACAGACAGAAATCCTTGGTCGGTAACCAAGGCGGTTCAGTTGATCTCACTTTT
>Ga0228701_1002447_pt1 | contig 10996 bp, 9 predicted proteins | sample McNCre117_Aug_MG_2_FD_178017 | JGI IMG/M metagenome (GOLD analysis project Ga0228701, IMG submission 178017) | Freshwater microbial communities from McNutts Creek, Athens, Georgia, United States - 11-17_Aug_MG | ecosystem: Environmental > Aquatic > Freshwater > Creek | place: USA: Georgia...
CCGTGACTGGGTAGGTCGATGATCTCGACCTCGTGCCCGAGCTTCTCGAGCTCGTGCACAACGCGACTCCCCCATACGCTGCCACTACAAAATGCTCCGTGTACGAGGATGATGCGCGCCATGACTCGATTCTACGAGCGCGCGAAGCGGTCGAGCAGGTCGATTGTCTCGTCGGGCACCGAGTACATGAGCATGTGGTCACAATTGAGCTCTGTGCTCTCGACAACTGCGGTGTCGGCGGCCATTTTGCGCTGCAGCGGCAGCGGAATCGCCCGGTCTTGCAGGGCAAACACATACCGGCGGGGGAGCACGCGGTCGTCGGTGATGCTCACCGGGTTGGTGAACGGAATGATCGGCTGCGATTCGATCGAGTCAGGGGCGACCGTGGCCAGCACTTCAGGCGGCGTGGTGTTGAACAACGCGCCTGGCGCGGCCACGGCCGGGAAAGTGCCTATCGGTGGCTCGCCGCTCACCACAAGGTTCGCCTGCACCTGGTCGCCAGCGCCCTCGGGGGTTCCAGCCAGGTCGAGCAGCGACTGTCCGTTTCGCGGCAAGAATGCGGTGAGATAAACCACTTGGGCGAGCGCCCCTCCGCCAGCGACGAAATCATCCGCTGCCTGGGTGATCACCATTCCACCCATCGAGTGACCGACCAGAATCGCGGGTTCGTCGTGCGTCTTGAGCTGAGCCACGACCTTATCGGCGTAGCTCTGCATGGTCACCGACTCTTTGGGAGTGTGATCGTTGCCCTGTCCTGGAAGATCCAGCACCTCGACCGTGTGCCCCTTGGCACGAAGCTTCTCAAGAAACGACAGCGGCCAGGTCTTGTGATTACCCATCGCTCCGTGAACCAAAACAAAACGTGCCATGTGCTGCTCCTTTGCAACCGCGCTGCTTGCGGTATCAACCGCGCCTTCCTCAAATATAAGCTCATCGGTATGGATAACACATGGCAACTTTTGGCCTGGCTCTCGCCGCTGATTCTGGTCATGGTTATCTTCGACCTGCGCGCCCGCAACTACGGTCGCAAAGTTCTGCACCTGCCGAAGCGCCACTACGTGAGCTTGCTCTGGATCGCCATTCTTGATCCCGTCTTCGAAGTGGTTTTCATCGGAGTGGTGCTGTGGAATGACCTGAGCCGCGACTGGGCGCACTGGGTTGCTGGCGGCATTGGCATCATCCTGGGCTTCTTCTTCGCCCGCTATCGCATCAACATCATGTGGGTGCGCGCTCTGCCCGACAAGAAAGCAGTTGTGCTCAAGAACAGCGGGTCGGAGTACCTCGCGCTGGTCTTTCTCATCGCCGTCAAGGTCGCCTCAGAGAACACCACATTTGGCGGCGCCATCAGCCCCGCCATGTACTGGTTCAGCCTGGCCATTACCGTGGGTCTGCTGATGATTGTGAGCGAATCAGCGCTGCGCGTTTGGATGCTCTTTCGCCGCTACAACGCTGAAATCAACGCTGGGCAGCCAGACCCAGCACCCTTCTCGTAAGCCTCAGACCTGGGCACTCAGCTAGTTCGCCCGACCAAGTGAGGATGATGCGCCTCAACCACGTTCGGATGCGCACGCACCCGTGACTTGAGCCAGTTCTTGCCGTACACCCGGTGAATCGGGTTGTGTGGATCAACGGTCACGCCGTGGGCCTGCTGCTTAAGCTTTTCGGGCAACACCAGCTGCGGAATCACCGAGTCGAGCGCTGGAGCAAAGAAAAACGGAATCGAAATACGGTCCTCACCGGGCAACGACACCACGCGGTGCAGGGTCGCCTTGAGGTACCCATCGCTGGCGGCCTCAAGCAGTTCGCCGATGTTGACGATGAATGCGCGCGGGATGGGCGGAGCATCCGCCCACTCACCGTCGAGATCGACCTGCAGACCGGCCTTGCCTTCTTCGACGTAAAGCAGAGTAAGCACGCCCAGATCTTTGTGCGCGCCCACGCCCTGGGTGTCCTCGGTGTCAGTAGCCGGGTAGCGCACGATCTTGAGTAGCGAGGAGGGGTTCGCTGCGAAAGCCTCATCGAACACGTTGGCTGGCGAACCGAGCGCCTGCGCCCAGGAACGCAGCAGGGTCAGGCTGATCGCGCTCAGTCGAGCCATCCAGGCCTCGGCCTTGTCGCGGAGCTCGGGCAGGTTTTCAGGCCACAGGTTCGGACCATCGAGCACCCAAAAGTCTTCTACTTCACTGGTTGAGCCTGTCGAAACCGCAGGCCGCTCCTGCCCGATGTCAATCTGTTCGCGCCAGTCGGTCTTGCCCTGAGTCAGCTCGCCACCAACGCGCGTATAACCGCGAAAGTGCGGGCTGAAGGTGTTCTCGATGGCCAGTTTTTCGGCCTCGGGCAATTCGAAGAACTGCTTGGCCACATCGATCATTTCGTCGAAGTCGGCGTCGGCGATTCCGTGACCGGTCAGGTAGAAGAAGCCCACTTCGTGGGTGGCCTCGAGTAGCTGGGACCGAAAAGCGGCCGCAGCTTCGTCGCCGGCAGCAAGTTGGGCGAAATCCAGAATCGGAAGCGTCATGGGGCTACTCGGCGATCGTTGCGACCGGACCGGTCTTGGTGAGCCAACCCGTGCGACCGCGGGTGAGGGCGGCGTTGAGGTCTTCGAGCAGGTCGTTGACGTCTTCGATACCGACCGAGAGGCGCACCAGGTTGTCGGGCACTGCGAGCGGCGTGCCAACCACCGACGCGTGCGTCATGGAGTGCGGGTAACTGATGAGTGACTCCACTCCGCCGAGCGACTCGGCCAATGTGAACACGCGAGTCGCGGCAACAAAGTCACGAGCGGCCACTGCTCCCCCGGTCAGCTGCACCGAAATCATGCCGCCAAAACCGCTCATTTGCTCGGCCGCGATGTCGTGGCCAGGGTGGCTGGGCAGACCCGGGTAGTACACGCGCTCAATGGCCGGATGCGCATCCAACGCCTCGGCAATGACCTGCGCATTGCGGCTGTGCTCAGCCATGCGGATGCCAAGGGTTTTGATGCCGCGGATCGCGAGGTAGCTGTCGAACGGAGCCGCGATGGCGCCCACCGCGTTGTGCAAAAAGGCGATGCGCTCGTTGAGCTCGGGATTCACGGTGACGATCGCCCCGCCCACAACATCGGAGTGACCGCCGATGTACTTCGTGGTGGAGTGCACGACTACATCAGCACCGAGCTCGAGCGGGCGCTGCAGGGCGGGCGTGGCAAACGTGTTGTCGACAACCAGCAGCGCGTTGTACTCGTGCGCGATGGCGGCGAGAGTGCTGAGGTCAACGATCTTGAGCAGCGGGTTCGACGGAGTCTCAACCCACACAATCCTGGCCTTGGTCGCGGCGAGCGCGGCACGCGTGGCGGTGATGTCAGACAGATCGACCGTGGTGTGCCCCACTCCCCACGGGCCGAAAACACCGTTGATCAGGCGGTAGGTGCCACCGTAGGCATCGTTACCGAGAACGATGTGGTCGCCCGGGCGAAGAATCGCACGCAACAGGGTGTCTTCAGCAGCCAGGCCGCTCGCGAAGGCAAAACCGCGAGCGGAAGCGCGCTTGGCGGCCGAGAGATTGCCTGCCTCGAGCGCAGCCAGGTTGTCTTGCAGGTTGTCGCGAGTGGGGTTCGCACTGCGGCCATACTCGTAGCCGTTGCGCAAGCCGCCGACACCGTCTTGCACGAAGGTGCTGGAGAGGTGCAGCGGAGGAATCACAGCTCCGGTTGCGGCATCGGGGGTCTGTCCGGCGTGGATAGCTCGGGTGTTGAAAGCGGTCATGCGTGTGCTCCTTCAGTGATGCGCGCAATCTGGTCACGCAGGGTGAGTTGTTCGGGTGATTCGATGACCTCGTAGCCGTTGCTGCGCATCCAGTCATCGTTGAAAACTTTGCCGAGGTAGCCGCGACCCGAATCGGGAAGCAGAATCACGACCACGTCCTCTTTGCCGAGGCGCTGCGCGACGCGCAAGCCAGCAACAACCGCCATGCCGCCCGAGCCGCCCACGAGCATGCCCTCTTCGCGCGCGAGACGACGGGTCATCGCGAAAGACTCCGCGTCTGACACACGCTCGAGCGAATCAGGCAGGCCGGCGTCGTAAGCGCTCGGCCAGAAATCCTCACCCACGCCCTCGACGTGGTAGCCGTGAATCTCGTCTTCGGGCCCCGCGGTGTAGATCGAGCCAACCGGGTCGGCACCAATCACCTGAACTGCGCCGTTCGAGATCTCTTTGAGGTAGCGACCGGTGCCGCTGATGGTTCCACCCGTGCCAACACCGGCAACGAAGTGAGTGACGCCACCTTCGGTGTCTGCCCAGACCTCAGGGCCGGTGGTGGCGTAGTGGCTTGCCGGACCGTTGGGGTTCTCGTATTGGTTCGGCTTAAACGCGCCAGGAATCTCGGCAGCCAGGCGGTCACTCACCGAGTAGTACGAACGCGGGTCGCTGGGCTCGACGTTGGTTGGGGTAACAACCACCTCGGCACCATACGCCCGCATGGTGTTCTGCTTGTCTACCGAGACCTTGTCGGGCACCACGAAGATGGTGCGGTAGCCGCGCTGCTGCGCAAACAGGGCCAGCCCGATGCCCGTGTTGCCCGAGGTCGCCTCGACGATAACTCCACCGGGCTTGAGCTTGCCTTCACGCTCGGCGGCATCGAGGATGCGCTCAGCGATGCGATCCTTCGAGGAGCCACCGGGGTTGGTTGTTTCCATCTTGACCAGCACGGTGGCCTCGATGCCGGCAGCAACGGCGTTGAGCTTGACCAGCGGAGTATTGCCAATGGTGTCAGTGATTGTGTGCGCATAACGCATGAAAAAAGTCCCTTAGTTGTTGTTTGTGGCGATTCGCCGAGGCGCTACAGACGCGCCAAAAAGTGCTAGTTCGAGAGGCGAACTAGCGACAACAACAACAGAGACGGTTAATCACGATGCACTGAACATAACAACGCCCGGGCTGCTGTGCAAGCAACCCGGGCGAATGTTACGTAACAATGCGCGTTACTCGACCTCGACGTCTTTCCTGATCGCCGCGAAGATCGGGCCAGCGATGAAAGCGAGAGCGAGGATGATCAGCACGCCCCACGAGAAGGCGCCGTAGGCCCAAGCAGCTCCGTCGTTCTCAGCGAGCAGAGCCGGAAGGTTCTGCAGGATGAGGAACAAGAAAGCGAGTAGACCGATGAGCCCCAGCACGGGAGCCACGATGGTCTTCCATGGGCTGAGGTTGTGCTTGTCCTTCGCGAAGATGGCGAGCACAGCCACGCTCGTGAGCGCGAGTAGCAGCACGATTCCCACCGAGGAGATTCCACCCAGCCAGGTGTAGAACTGCGTAATCGGGTCGAGGTTGAGCGCTACGGCGGCCAGCACGAGTACTAGCACGATCACGAAAGCGGTGACCGAGGCGCGAGCCGGCGAACCGAACTTTTTGTGCGGCACCGAGAGGCCGTGAGGCAGCACGCGGTTAGCCGACAGCGAGAACAGGTAACGCGACACGATGTTGTGGAACGACAGGATGCAGGCGAACAGGCTCGTTACGAACAGCACCTGGATGATGTCGCCTCCGACCTTACCGAGGTAGGTCACGGTGGTGTCAGCGAGAATGCCACCCGGGTTCTTCGTCGCAGCTTCAACAACTTTGCTCTGACCGTTGGCCGAAACCAGCACCCAGCTCGACACCGCGTAAAAGACACCGATGAGGATGAGCGAGATGTAGGTCGCGCGAGGAATCGTGCGCTCGGGGTTCTTGGCTTCATCGCGGAAGATGGCGGTTGCCTCAAATCCGATGAAACTCAGAATCGCGAACAAAATACCAAATCCGGGAGCACCCGAGAGAATGTCGGTCGGGTTGAAGATGCCGTTCGAGTAGCCCTCCGGGCCACCGCCGTGGATGAACACAACGACGAAGTCGAGAGCGAGCACGATGAGAACTTCAAGGACGAGCAGGACCGCGAGTACGCGACCCGAGATTTCAATGTGGAAGTATCCGAGAACGCCAACCACGACCAGGCCCGCGATGGCGTAGATCCACCAAGGAACATCCGGCAAGCCCCACGACTGCAGCAGGCCGTTCAGACCCGGGCCGAACAGACCAAAGACGCCAGCTTCGAGGGCGAGGTACGAGAACAGCGCGACAAACGCGGCACCGATTCCTGATCCGCGACCAAGACCTCTATCGACGTAGGCGTAGAACGCACCAGCCGACTTCACAAACGGCGTTGCCGCGGTGAATCCCACGGCGAATAGCACGAGCACAACCGTCGCAATGATGTAGGTGAAGGGGAATCCAGCACCGTTACCGAATGCGATTCCGAGGGGGACGGGACCACCGATAACACCGAGCGGCGATGCAGCTGCCACAACGATGAACACGATGGCGGCGACGCCGAGCGAACCGCGCAAACGACGCTGGGTAGCGCCGCTATCTGCCTTTTCGGGAGCCACAGTTGTCTTGGCCATGTTGATTCCTAACAGGAGTGAGGGAGGGATGTTTCCTTGACACTATTAGGACGCGTTTTTGTTACAAAACGGCCTGCACACACAAGGTAAGAAAGCGTAAAACTGCGTAACAAACGCGGTTTCGACAGGCTCAACCAGCGATGTTTACCTGGGCAGCGGGGTGGGTGGAGGCCACCCGAGCTGTTCCGCCGAGCTTTTCACGCAGAGTTCCAGGCGCGTAGGACGTCTTGTGGCGACCACGTTTTTGCATTTCGGGGATGAGCAAGTCGACAATCTGCGTCCATGCTTCCGGCACCACCGCGGCGGCCAGATTAAAGCCATCCACACCTGTGGATTCCACCCAGTCTTCGAGTTGATCGGCCACGGTTTGTGCCGAGCCAACGAACACCGGGCCATCGCCGCCGATGCGCACGTGCTCAGCAATTTCGCGAATGGTCCAGGCGCGAGAAGGATCTGCTGAGGAGAAGGCCTTGATGACCGACTGGATGGCGTTGCCCTCTTGATCTTCGAAGGTCGTGTCGAGGCCGAGCTTGGCAAAATCGATGCCCGTCCATCCCGACATGAGCGTGAGTGCACCCTCGGTGGACGCGTATTCGAGGTATTCCTCGAACAGCTTGTGCGCCTCGGCGTCGGTTTCCGCAACAATCACCGTTTGCTGATTGACGACCTTGGCCGAATCCGGCGCACGACCGGCAGCGGCGAGCGCCTCACGCAAGCCAGTCACCTGCTTAGCCAAGGCTGCTTTACTCTGTGCTGCAACAAAAACACCCTCGCCGTGGCGCGCAGCGAACTCAACACCGCGCTTGCTCGCGCCGGCTTGATAAATCACGGGCGTGCGCTGGGGCGACGGCTCCGATAAGTGGATACCGGGAACCTTGAAGAACTCGCCATTGTGGTTGATCGGGTGCACCTTGGTGTGGTCAGCAAACACTCCACTGCGCGCATCCGCAATGCGTGCATCGTCTTGCCACGACTTTTCCCACAGCTTGTAGCAAACCTCTAGGTACTCCTCGGCGATGTCATAGCGACGATCGTGCGCCTCTTGATCGCTCACGCCGAAGTTGACCGCGCCCGACTTGAGGTAACCGGTAACAACATTCCAACCGATTCGCCCCTTGGTGGCGTGGTCAAGGCTCGACATACGACGGGCGAATGGGTACGGATGCTCGTACGAAACAGCAGCCGTCATAGCGAAACCCAAATTCTCGGTTGCCGCCGCCATCGCCGGAATCACCGTAAGCGGGTCGTTCAACGGAAACTGAACGCCGTGACGAATCGCGGCATCGGGTGAGCCACCAAACACGTCGTACACGCCCAGCACATCCGCGAAGAAGATGACATCAATCAGACCGCGCTCGAGTGTCTGCGCGACCTCGACCCAGTAGTCGATGTCGACATAGCGCTTGCCCTCATCGCGCGGGTGGCGCCAGGTTCCCGGTGAGAGGTGGCTCAGCGTGTTCATGCTGAATGCATTGAGGGCAATTTGCTTCGTCATGTTGCCTACTTCGTTTCGGTCGCTTGGGTGACGCCAACGCCAATGGCCCACTCATAGGGCGGCTCGGCGTCATTCACGAGCCAATCCCCCACAATGCGCGCCTTGAACGGTACGGGATTGTGCGTAGCCACCGTGCGAGCATTGCGCCAGTGGCGGTCGAGCAAGTACTTGGTGTCGGTTGCCGAAGCGCCCAGACCTTCGAACAAGTACGTGCTGGCCTCGAGCGAGACGCGAGTTGCCACGATTTGTGCCTCGGCCGAGAGAATCTCGCCCTCAGCTTTGAGCGAGGTGACGGTTTGAGCGTCAGCGCCGCGCGCATCCGCTGATTGTTGCAGCGCCTCGGCCGCGTAAACCACGAGCGCCTGCGCGGATGTTGCGCTGGCCGAGAGGCGACCAATCGACTCGAGAATCTGCGGATCGTTGCGTACCTGATCTGTGTTTCCGTGCGAGAACGTGCGCGCACGAGTCTGTACCTGGTGAACGGCTTCATTGACGGATGCGCGTGCGATGCCTGCCGATACCGCAACCAGTATCAACTGATACAGCGCGGTCTGGAACGGGAAGCGATCGGCCCAAGGGTACACATGTTCGGGATCAACCGGGGCCTGTGCGAACACGGCAGTGCCACTGCCGGTCAGTCGCTGCCCAAAACCCGTCCAGTCATCTGAAATCGTCACGAGAGCAGATTTGGTCGACACAATTGCGGCAACTTCGACACCCTCAGGGTCGGCGCACCAGGTGTCGATCCATTCGGCGAAGATGCTGCCGGTTGTGTAGTACTTGCTACCGGTAATAGCCAGGCCTTTGTCGGTCTTCTTGAGCTTGGTGCGTACGTCGCCCACAGTCACCGCGCCGATTTCGGTCACTGCGTTGCCCACCATGTCGCCAGCGGCAAAACGCTTCAGCCAGGCGGTGCGATTCTCAGAATCCGGTGCGTAGAGGCGGTCTTCGACAAAGGCGATGTGACCTCGAAAAGTCTGTGGAATGTGCGGGTCGACCGCAGCGAGCTCGACCAGCAGGCGAAACAGCTGGGGCAGGCTGGCGCCGTCGCCACCGTACTCGCGGGGCACACGAATGCCCGTAAAACCGGCTTGCTTGAGCCATTCGATCTGTTGCGTGGGCAAGACGCGGTCGCGCTCACGCTCAAGGGCACCCTCTGCGATGCGCTCAATGATTGGCCGGTACTTGGCGGACAAGTCGTCATAGGTGATTTCAGACATGGTGGCGCCTCCTTACGTGTACAGCGAGATCGGCGCGAACTCGCCGTTGAGGAAGTAGTTACCAACTTCAATGCGCTTGTAATCCACCGGGTCATGCAGCGAGTGCGTGCGAATGTTGCGCCAGTGCAGGTCGAGCCCCACAGCCGAACGCGTCGAGCTCGCGCCGGTGAGTTCGTAGACCTTGCTCGAAACCTCGAGCGAAACCTCGGTGGAGATCACCTTGAGCGCTGCGATCTTGATTTCAAGCTGCGAGCGATCTTCCAGCGTGGTTGTTGCCCCGAGCGCGATGACGTCGTCGAAGTAGCGGTTGAGCTTTTCGGCGAGCGCCTCGACCGCCGCTACCTTCGAGACCAGGTCGCCGAACAAACGGTGAGTGATCGGGTCGGCCGCGTAGGTTTCGACATTCGACAAGAACCAAGCATTCGGACGAGCCAGGGTGAGGTGCTTCGCCTGCTCGAGTGCGCCCTCAGCGATACCGAGGTAGACGTTGCCGAACAGCAACTGCACGCCCGGAGTGACCACCGCGGAGAAGGGCTCTTCTTGGTCGGCCCCGATGATGTCAGCCGGAGTCACCACAACGTTGGTGTACTTCACTGACCCGCTGGCCGAGGAGCGGTAGCCCAGGTGGTCCCAGTCGTCGATGTGCTCGATGCCTGCGCGCTTGCCGTCAAGCGTGAAGACAATGAGCTCACCGTCGTAAGCGCCACCCTCGGCAATTCCGCCGGCGATGATGATGTCTGCGATGGCGGCACCCGTCGAAAAGCGCTTGAAACCGTTGAGAACATAGTTCTCGCCTTCGGCGACGATCGAAAGATCCGGGCTGACCGGGTTGAATGAGTCTGACCACATCCACTTTTCGGTGGCACTGCGGGTGAACCACTCAAACTGTCGCTGCTCGTCAGGACCGTAAAACGCGATGCACGCCTGGTTGAGCCAGTGATAGCCCAGCAGCTGCGCTACCGAGGCATCGACGCGTGCGATGATACGGGTGATGTGGAAAGCAGTTTCCCAGTGAGCGCCTTCGCCGCCAAACTCGGCCGGAATCATGAGATTGGTTAACCCGCTGGCACGGAGCACGTCGAGCACCTTGACCGGGTGGATGCTGTCCTTGTCGCGCTCGAGGGCGTCCTTGGCAACTTCGGCAGCCACCTCGTGGGCGACCGCACTCCAGCGCGCGAGCTCGTCAGCTGATGCGTTGCCCGTCCAGGGCGAACGAACGTAAGAAGCGACGTGTGTCATGGCGACTCCAGAAGTCAGAAGAGGGATGTCTCATCATTTCGCCCGATTAGCTCCTGTGACAAAGATGTTCGCAACAGTCCGTAACGAAGAGTCACACGTTCGCGGTGTCGCCGACCCGACAAGCACCATAGACACATGAGCAAACAAATTCGTTTCAACGCCTTCGACATGAGCTGTGTCGGGCACATTTCGGCGGGCACCTGGCGTCACCCCGATGATCAAGCACACCGGTATACCGATATTGAGTACTGGACGAATCTAGCCCAATTGCTGGAGCGTGGCATTTTCGACGGGATCTTCATCGCTGACGTGCTCGGCACCTACGACGTGTACGGAGACTCGCACGACGCCGCACTCAAGCACGCCACGCAAACCCCGGTCACCGACCCACTCCTCGTTGTGGCCGCGATGGCAGCCGTAACCAAGAACCTCGGTTTCGGCGTCACCGCGGGAACCGCCTACGAGCATCCTTACCCCTTCGCTCGCCGCATATCGACCCTCGATCACCTCACCAAAGGCCGTGTGGGATGGAATGTGGTGACCGGGTATCTGCCCTCGGCAGCGCGCAATATGGGCAATGACGACCAACTTGAGCACGACGACCGCTATGACCATGCCGACGAGTACCTC
>Ga0228701_1002448_pt1 | contig 10992 bp, 12 predicted proteins | sample McNCre117_Aug_MG_2_FD_178017 | JGI IMG/M metagenome (GOLD analysis project Ga0228701, IMG submission 178017) | Freshwater microbial communities from McNutts Creek, Athens, Georgia, United States - 11-17_Aug_MG | ecosystem: Environmental > Aquatic > Freshwater > Creek | place: USA: Georgia...
CCCGTCGTTCCCGGCCACCAGCAGCGGATCGTTGTAGCCCGCGGCCTTCAGGTCGAAGAACCCGCCAAACCCGCCAAGTTCGGCGTCAGCGCCGGGGCGGGCGGTGGCCCGGGCCAGCGGGCCGATGGCTTTGACCAGCGCATTGCCAGCCGCGATGGAAACACCAGCCTGTTCGTAGCTGTAGCTCTTGGGGGGAGGATTGTTCGCCATTGATTGCGCGCCTAACGCTTTCCGGCTTGGATTTCCATTGCCGTTTGGGCAAAAGGTCCTCGGTTTTCCCCCATGACACCTGCAACACTATCCCTTTTTGCTCGAAATTGGCGCCCCGGGCCGCTTGCCACGCTGTTTGGCGGGGCGGGAATCGCGCTTGCGGTCGTGCTGACCGCGTTTGGTCCGGCGCGGCTGATCGCCCAGATCGAGGGTGATCGCGGCATCCAGCCGCTCGCCACCACCACCGATATTCAGGTTAGCGGGATCGAGGTGAACGTCACGGGCAAGTCGGCCGAGGATGCGCGCAGCAAGGGCTGGGCCGAAGCGGCCAAGCTCGCCTGGGCCAAGGCCGGCGGCCCGGCGATGGGCGAAGGGCAGATCCAGGCGATGGTTTCGGCCGTCGTGATCGAGCGCGAACAGATCGGTCCGCACCGCTATATCGCGCGGCTGGGCGTGGTGTTCGACCGCGCGCGGGCCGGGCAGTTCATCGGCGGCGGCGATGGCGCGCGGGCCCATTCGGCTCCGCTGCTGGTAATTCCGGTGCTCTATTCGGGCGGCACGGGCCAGGTCTATGAAACCCGCACCCCGTGGCAAAAGGCCTGGGCGACCTTCCGCGCCGGGACCAGCCCGATCGACTATGTCCGTCCGGCCGGATCGGGCGGGGATTCGCTGCTGATCACCGCCGGGCAGCCGGGGCGGCGCAGCCGCGCCTGGTGGCGCGCGCTGCTGGACCAGTTTGGCGCGGCTGACGTGCTGATCCCCGAAGCCCGGCTTGAACGCCAGTGGCCCGGCGGCCCGGTGTGCGGCACGTTCACCGCGCGGTTTGGCCCCGATAACACCTTCATCGAAAGCTTCACGCTGACCGCCAACGACGAGGCCGGGGTTCCCGCGATGCTCGATGCGGCGGTTGCGCGGCTTGACCAGATCTATGGCAAGGCGCTGGCCGACGGGCTGCTCAAGCCTGATGCCACGCTCAACGTCCGCCCGCAGATCGATCCGGCTCTGGCCGCGCTGATCGCTCAGGGGCAGACCGCTAACCTTGTGCCCGAGGAAGCCGGCCAACCCACGCCGACCGCCAGCGCGGCCCCGGTGGCCCCGGTCGTGGTCAACACGTTCACCGTCCAGTTTGCCTCGCCCGATGCCGGCGCAGTCGATGCCGCGCTGGGCGCGGTGCGCGGCGCGCCCGGCGTGCAGGGCGCCGCCCCGACCAGCCTGGCCGTAGGCGGGACTTCGGTGATGCGCGTCAGCTATGCCGGCGATCTTGCCACTCTGGCCGAGGCGCTGCGCGCCCGCGGGTGGAAGGTGACCGTGGGCACCAACGCGCTGTCGATCCGGCACTGAGGGGCGGCCATGTCGCAAATCGCGCTTCCCCTCGCCCCCGGCGGGGCCGGGGTGCCGTCCCGGATCGTGGTCGGCAATGCCAACGAGGCGGCGCTCGGCGCCATGGCTGCGGCCGCCAGCTGGCCGTTTCGCACCGCGATCCTTGCCGGCCCGCCGCGTTCGGGCAAATCGCTGGTCGCCCGCTGGTTTGCCGAAGGCGGAGCCGGGGTGGCGATCGACGATGCCGACCGGATCGACGAGACCGAGCTGTTCCACCGCTGGAACCGTGCGCAGGAAAGCGCCACGCCGCTACTGCTGATCAGCGGGGCGACCGGCGGCTGGAAGATCACGCTGCCCGACCTCGCTTCGCGGCTGGGGGCGGCGCTGCACCTTGAAATCGGTGCGCCCGATGATGCCATGCTGGGCGAGCTGATCATGCTCCACGCCGAACTGCGCGCCCTGCCGCTGGGCGATGATGCGGTGTCCTATCTTGTGCCCCGGGCCGAGCGTTCCCATCTTGGGGCCGAGCGGCTGGTTGCCGCGATTGATCGACTTAGCCTTGAGCGCAAGCAGGGGCCGACCCTGTCGATCTGGCGCGATGCGCTGGAAGAGACGATGGGGCCGCAGGAACCGCGCTTGCTTTAGCGCACGGCGCATGGGACAATGAGGATACGATGCCAGGACGCCTGTTCAGCTATGTAGACTCCATCGTGGCCCGCGATCCGGCGCCGCGATCGCGCTGGGAAGTGCTGCTCTATCCCGGCGTCTGGGCGGTCGGCTTTCACAAGATCGCGCACCGCCTGTTCAAGGCGCGGCTCTATTTCCTCGCGCGGCTGGTCAACCATTTCAGCCGTTTCATGACCTCGATCGACATCCATCCGGGTGCCACCATCGGCAAGAACTTCTTTATCGACCACGGGTTCGTGGTGATCGGGGAAACCGCCGAGATCGGCGACAATGTCACCATGTACCAGGGCTCGACGCTGGGCGGGACCAATCCCACCAGCGGGCAGGGCGGCAAGCGCCACCCGACGCTGGGCGATGGAGTGATCGTCAGCCTTGGCGCAGCGATCCTCGGGCCGCTCCAGATCGGCGCGGGCGCGCGGATCGGGGCCAATGCCGTGGTGACCAAGGACGTGGCCGAAGGCGCGACCGTGGTGGGCATCCCGGCCAAGCCCGTGCCGGTGGAAGTGAAGCCGGAAACCCGCGAATTCGTGCCCTATGGCACCCCGTGCACCGAACGCTTCGATCCGGCCACGCAGAAGCTCGAAATCCTCCAGTGCGAGATCGAGATCCTGCAAAAGCGGCTGGCCGAACTGCTTGATGAACGCGCGGCCAAGCCCGATGGCCATACGCCCAAGGGCAAGAAGACCGCTTGAGCGCGGTCGTCACCCCGTTTCCGCTGAGCCCGGGGCAGATCGCCCAGGTCGGGTTTAACCGCGAGGAACTGACCTGCATTCTCGATCTCTACGGCCGGATGGTCGCCGCCGGGCAATGGCGCGACTATGCGATGGATTTCGGCAAGGAAGCCGCGGTGTTCAGCGCCTATCGCCGGGCGGCCGAAAATCCGCAGGCCCGGATCGAAAAGCGCCCCGCGCTGCGCGGCAAGCAGGGGATGTGGACCCTGTTCGGAGAGGGTGGGCAGGTGCTCAAGCGCGGGCATGAATTGCCCGGCGTGCTGTTCCCGATCGAACGCCGCTTGCTCAAGCTGGTCGAGGACTGATCCCGCGGCAGCGGGCGCAGCAGCCCATAAATGCAAACTCCCCCCGGTGGGATGCCGGGAGGAGCTTGCGGTTTTCGTGTAAAACGAAATTACATCAATTGCTTGATGTCAATTCTTGCCCGCGGGTGGGGCAGAGCGATCAGGCGTCGAGCCCGCCGATCTTGCCCAGCGCGGCCATCACCGCGCCCGACTGTTCGCCGCCCGATTGGGGCACGACTTCGCCGGCACGGTCGATGATCTGCTCCCAGTGCGCCGCGATCCCTTCGGGGGTACGCTCGGCCTTGGGCAGGGCAACGCCCGGGGTCATCGTGACATAGGCCGCGTGATAGGCGCCTGCGCCCGCGCCGATGATCATGTTGGTCGGCGCGTCTTCGCTGACGAGATAGAGCACCATCGGGGCGACGTTTTCAGGCGACAGCGCGTTGAAGAAGGCTTCGGGCATCCCGAGGTCTTCGGTCATGCGGGTGCCGGCCACCGGGGCGAGCGTGTTGACGCGGATGTTGTTCTTGGCGCCTTCGAGGTGAAGGGTCTTGGTGAAGCCGGCGAGGCCCAGCTTGGCCGCGCCATAGTTGGCCTGGCCGAAGTTGCCGTAAAGCCCGGTCGAGCTGGCGGTCATCAGGATGCGGCCATAGTTCTGCTCGCGCATCAGGTTCCACACCGCCTTGGTGCAGTTGGCCGCGCCGTTGAGGTGCACGTCGACCACCAGCTTCCAGTCTTCCATGGTCATCTTGGCGAAGCTCTTGTCGCGCAGGATGCCCGCATTGTTGATCAGGATGTGGACGCCGCCCCACTTTTCCTTGGCCTTGGCGACCATTTCTTCCATCTGCGCGGCTTCGGTAACGCTGCCGCCGTTCGACATCGCTTCGCCGCCGAGGGCTTCGATTTCCTCGACCACCTTGAGCGCGGCGTCCGAATGGCCGGTGCCATCGCGCGACCCGCCAAGGTCATTGACCACCACCTTGGCGCCCCGCTTGGCGAGTTCGATGGCATAGGCCCGGCCAAGCCCGCCGCCGGCACCGGTTACGATCGCGACGCGGTCCTTGAAAGAAATCGTCATGGGTTCCTGCTCCCGTAAATTGACACAGCTCCCTGGGGGAAGTGGCGGTTTCAGTGGCACGCCGCACGAGGGCTTTCAACTGTTTGTCGCGCCCGGCGAACCGCCGAAAATGCGCCGTGAGCGCGGCGGTGCGGGCAAGCGCCGCAGGCCGTAGCGTCAACCCGGCGGGCGCGCCGAAGCAGGATCAGCTTTCCAGCCGGGCCGTGGCCAAAAGGGCGAGCCACTGGCGGCGCATTTCATCGCTGATTTCGCCGCGATAGAGCCCGGCCACGGTGAAAACCTCCTTGCGACCCAGCACCGCGCGATAGATTCGCGTCTGGCCGGCAAGCTGCGCACAGCGCGGTGCCGTGCGGCTGAAAGTCACCGACGTGGCATCGGATTCCAGCACCTGCCACGTGCTCGGGCAGGTCTTGTCCTCGCCCGCGCGGAACTGGTCGAGCCAGGCGAGCGGGGCGGTCAGATTGGGTTTGCGCGGATAGACCACCAGTTCGACCGCTTCGCGCCAGTTCTCCAGCGATTCGCCCTGCACCTTGATCCGGTCGAGGATGAAGCGCGGCTTTTCGCTGCGCATGAAATAGACATTGTCGTCCTGGTGTTCGAGCGCGCGGGCAAGCGGGGGATAGGCAGCGCGATCAACCAGCAGGCGTTCTGCCTGGGCAGGGGTGGCCAGAACGGCGGCCAGCGCCGCGATCATCCCGCAAGTTGCATGGCGCATGGCTGATCTCCCGGTGAACATGAGCGGACTAGACCATATTCCTGCGGGCGGCTCAATCGCTTGTGGCGTTCGGTTAGAGCCGGACCAGCGCGGGCAGCAGTTCGTCGAAGTGGCCGATCACCGCATCGGCCCCCAGATCCTGCGCCGGCAGGTCGTTGAACCCGAAGCTGACCGCCACGCAGGGCAGTCCCGCCGCGCGCGCTGCGCGGGTATCGAAGGTCGAATCCCCGACATAGGCCGCGCGCCCGCCGCCCAGCTGCGCGACCATCGCGTGCAGCGCATCGGGCGCGGGCTTGAGCGGATAGGCCCCGCCGCCGCCGATCACGCAGCCGAAGCGGTGCAGCAGATCGAGTTCGCCGAGCAGTTTGATCGCGAGCCGTTCGGGCTTGTTGGTGACCAGCGCCAATGCGGTGCCGGCGCTGTCGAGCGCGTCGAGCATCGCTGCGCCGCCGGGGTATAATGCGGTGTGGCGGGCAATGTTGGCCTCGTAAAAGGACAAGAGCTCGCCATAGAGTGCATCGGCGTCGACCCCGTCCTCGCCCCCGGTCAGGGCCAGCGCCCGGCGCAGCATCAGCCGCGAACCTCCGCCGATTAGGCCCGAGAGGGCTTCATCCGGCACGGCGGGGCGGCCTGCAAGCGCCAAGGCATGGTTCACCGCCGCGCCCAGATCGCGCGAGGTATCGAGCAGTGTTCCGTCAAGGTCGAACCCGACTATGGAAAAGGGCAATTCGTGCATGGCGCGTTGCCTTGGCGCGGCGTAGTGGAAACGGCAAGAATTTGCTGGCAGAGATCCGATCCATGAACGCTGAAACGCCACTGGCCGTCATCACCCTTGCCGCGGGCAAGGGCACCCGCATGAAAAGCGACCTCCACAAGGTGCTGCACCCGATCGCCGGGCGGCCGATGCTGGAGCATCTGCTGGCCTCGGTCGCGGCTCTTGCCCCGGCGCGGCAGGTGGTGGTGGCTGGGCATGGCCGCGATCAGCTGGAGGCGCAGCTGGGCGCACGGGCGACCATCGCGGTGCAGGATCCGCAGCTCGGCACCGGCCATGCGGTGCAGCAGGCCGAAGCAGCGCTGGCTGACTTTGCCGGCGATGTACTGATCCTTTACGGCGATGTCCCCTTCGTCAGCGCCGAGACGATGCGGGCGATGATTGCCCGGCTCCACGGCGATGATGCCCCGGCCGTGGTCGTGCTGGCCTTCGAGCCCGCCGATCCGTTGCAATATGGCCGGGTAATCACGGCGGGCGATACCATCCAGAAGATGGTCGAATACAAGGATGCAAGCGAGGCCGAGCGTGCTTGCCGTCTGTGCAATTCTGGCCTGATGGCGGCCCGCGCCGAGGATCTGTTTGCGCTGCTTGCCCGGGTCACCAGTGACAATGCTCAGGGCGAATATTACCTGCCCGACGTGGTCAACATCGCCCAGGGCGATGGCCGTGCCTGCGCCGTGGTGGTGACCGGCGATGCCGACGAGGTTGCCGGGATCAACAGCCGCGCCGAACTGGCCGGGGCCGAAGCCCGCTGGCAGCAGCGCCGCCGGATCAAGGCGATGGACGATGGCGCTACCCTGATCGCGCCTGAAACCGTGTGGTTCGCCTGGGATACCGTGATCGGCCGCGATGTCCTGATCGAGCCCAACGTGTTCTTCGGCCCCGGGGTCGAGATTGCGGACACGGCCACGATCCGCGCCAACTGCCACATCGAAGGCGCCAAGGTTGGCCCGGCCTGCGAAGTCGGCCCGTTTGCGCGGCTGCGCCCGGGCGCGGTGCTGGAGGAAAAGGCCAAGATCGGCAATTTCGTCGAAGTAAAGAAAGCCACGATGGGCAAGGGCGCCAAGGCCAATCACCTGTCCTATATCGGCGATGCCGAAGTCGGCGCCGGAGCCAATATCGGCGCGGGCACGATCACGTGCAATTACGACGGCTATTTCAAGTACAAGACCGTAATCGGCGAGCGCGCCTTCATCGGCTCGAACTCGGCGCTGGTCGCCCCGGTCAAGATCGGGGCTGATGCGATCGTGGGGGCGGGCAGCGCGGTGACGCGCGATGTTTCGGCCGGTGAACTGCGGATCGTGCGCGGTGAACAGTTGGTCAAGCCGGGCTGGGCCGACCGTTTTCACGATGCCATGAAAAAGAAGAAAACCGCCGAAAAGAAGGGCTGATGCGCCAGGGTGAGTGCGCGCCGCGTTGACTTGATATCATCCATTGATATCATGGCCGGGCAATGCGCACCCTGGTTGAAATCCCCGATGACGACATTCGTTGGCTCGACAAGCAGGCGGCAGAGCGTGGTCTGTCGCGCACCGCGCTGGTACGCGAAGCGGTAACCCAGCTGCGCGAAGGCTCGTCACGCAAGGGCGTTGATGCCTTTTGCGGGATGTGGCGCGATCGCAGCGATATCGGCGACGGGCTCGGCTATCAGCGCCGCATCCGCATGGGCGGAGCTGCGGCTTGAGCGGCGCCCTGTTCGATAGCGCGATCCTGGTCGATGCGCTGGTTGGCCTGTCAGCGGCGCGCACCGCGCTGCTTTCCACCCCCGAACGCTGGATTACCCGGCTGGGCTGGGCCGAAGTGATGGCCGGCGCGCGCGGCGATGCCGAGCGGGTCGAGGAATTTCTCGATCACTTCAAGGTGGTCGAACTCAACGAGGAAATCGCCCGGCGCGGCGCCACCCTGCGCGCGCAGCGGCCTGAAATGGCGCTCGACAGCGCGCTGATCCTGGCTGCCGCGCAGGTAACCGGGCGGATCCTCGTCACACGTAATGTCAACGATTTCCCGGCCAAAATGCCGGGCGTGCGCGTTCCCTATACCCTCTAACGTCCCTATCCCCCTAGCTAAGGCAAAGACCCATGTGCGGAATTATCGGTATCGTCGGCAAGGAAGACGTCGCGGAGCGGCTGGTCGATGGTCTGCGGCGGATGGAATATCGCGGCTATGACTCGGCCGGGGTCTGCACTGTGGCTGGCGGCCAGCTGATCCGCCGCCGCGCGCCGGGCAAACTGATCGGACTGGTGCGCGAACTGGCGGCCCATCCGGCCGAGGGCACCACCGGCATCGCCCACACCCGCTGGGCCACCCACGGCGCGCCCACTGCGGCCAATGCCCACCCGCACGCCACGGCCGAATTGGCGCTGGTCCACAACGGGATCATCGAGAATTTCCGCCAGCTCAAGGATGCGCTGGCAGCGCGCGGCCGGGTGTTTGAAAGCGACACCGATACCGAAGTGGTCGCCCACCTGCTGTCCGAACAGGTCGAGGCCGGCATGAGCCCGGAAGACGCGGTCAAGGCCACTCTGCCGCAGCTGCGCGGCGCCTTTGCGCTGGCGATCGCGTTTCGCGCCCAACCCGATATGCTGATCGGCGCGCGGCTGGGCTCGCCGCTGGTGCTGGGCTTTGGCGATGGCGAAACCTATCTCGGTTCGGATGCGCTGGCCCTGGCGCCTCTCACCCAAAAGATCTGCTACCTTGAAGAGGGCGATTGGGTGGTGGTGCGCCGCGAAGGCGCGCAGATCTATGACAAGGACAACCAGCCGGTCACCCGCCCGGTGACGATGTCGGGCGCTTCGGCGGCGGCGATCGAAAAGGGCAATTTCCGCCACTTCATGCAGAAGGAAATCTTCGAGCAGCCGACCGTGGTGGCCCAGACGCTGAAAAGCTACATCCGTCAGGTCGACCAGTCGGTGGCCCTGCCGCAGTTCGATTTCGATCTGTCGACCATCAACCGCGTGACCATCGTCGCTTGCGGCACCAGCTTCTATGCAGGGATGGTGGCGAAGTACTGGTTCGAACAGTTCGCCCGCCTGCCGGTCGACATCGATGTGGCGAGCGAGTTCCGCTACCGCGATCCGGTGCTGGAGCCGGGCGGGCTGGCGCTGTTCATTTCGCAGTCGGGCGAAACCGCCGATACGCTGGCCGCGCTGCGCCATTGCAAGGAAGCAGGCCAGACCATCGCGGTGGTGGTCAACGTGCCGACCAGTTCGATGGCGCGCGAGGCCGACCTGCTGCTGCCGACCCATGCCGGCCCCGAAATCGGCGTTGCTTCGACCAAGGCCTTCACCTGCCAGCTGGCGGTGCTCGCGGCGCTGGCCGCCCACCTTGCGGTCAAGCGCGGGCGGATGGACCGGGCCGAGGAATGCGACGTGGTGGCCCAGCTGCTCGAAACTCCGGCCAAGCTCAATGCGGCGCTGGCCCATGACGATGAAATCGCGGCCATGGCCCACCTCATCGCCCCGGCGCGCGACGTGCTCTACCTCGGGCGCGGGCAGGACTATCCGCTGGCGCTCGAAGGTGCGCTCAAGCTCAAGGAAATCAGCTATATCCATGCCGAAGGCTATGCTTCGGGTGAAATGAAGCACGGGCCGATTGCGCTGATCGACGAAGCCGTGCCGGTGATCGTGATCGCGCCGTCGGGTCCGCTGTTCGAAAAGACTGTCAGCAACATGCAGGAAGTGCGTGCGCGCGGCGGCAAGATCGTGCTGATCTCGGATGCGGCGGGCCTGGCCGAAGCGGGCGAGGATTGCCTGGCGACGATCGAGATGCCCGCCGTCCACCCGCTGATTGCGCCGCTGGTCTATGCCGTGCCGGTGCAGTTGCTGGCCTATCACGTGGCCTGCGTGAAGGGCACCGACGTTGACCAGCCGCGCAACCTTGCCAAGTCGGTGACGGTCGAATGAAGATCGCCGGCGGCTGTCACTGCGGTGCGGTGCGGTTTTGTGCCGAAGTGCCGCCCGTGGTCGATCTGCTCGCCTGCAATTGCTCGATCTGCAGCAAGACGGGGTTCGTCCACCTGATCGTGCCGCATGGCGATTTTGCGCTGCTGTCGGGGCAGGATGCGCTGGTGTCCTACCGGTTCGGGACGGGCGCGGCGGAGCATCTGTTCTGCCGCACCTGCGGGATCAAGAGCTTCTACCAGCCGCGTTCGCACCCCGATAGCTGGAGCGTCCACTTCGGCTGCCTTGACGAAGGCCACGGGCTTGAAGGCCGGGTTGCCGACTTTGACGGGCGCAATTGGGAAAATGCCCGCGCCGCGCTGGGCGAAGGCTAAGCCGCGAAAATTCCAAAGGTCATTTTACGCGCCGCTAACGATTGCGGGGTTATGCCGCGCGGGTGACCAACAAGAATCCCGTCCTTGCCAATCTTCCCCGCGAATTGCCGATCATGGCGGTGCTGGGCCTGACCCATCCTGGCGATGGTGATTGGGCGCGGCTGCGCGGGCTGCAATATTCGAGCCTAGCCAAAGTCACGCAGGTGCGCATTCTGGCGCACTGCATCGCCGCGCTGGGGGTGATCCGGCTCTATTTCGGCCATGTCCACATTGCCGCCCTGCTCGGCTGGGTGGTGCTGCTGGGGGCAGGGCTCTTCCACGGCGCGCGGATCGACAAGACGCTGGGCGATGCCGATCGGCGGCGGATGTCGCGCGATGAAGTCAACCGGCAGTGGGTCAGCTCGATTGCCAGCGCGCTGGTCTGGGTGGTCCCGATGGCCGGCTTCGGGCCATTCGGCGATCCGACCGCGCGGCTCGAACTGTGGGCCGTAACCGCGATGTTGATGACCGCCTCGGCGGTGCTGCTGCCGGCGGTTCCGCTGGGCAACCTGATGTTCGCCGGGATTGTAGGCGGCGGGGCGCTGATCAGCTTCCTGTTCGCCGGCAGCGTTGAAATGGCGCTGGTCAGCCTGGTCTTCGTGATCGTGGTCGGCCTTGGCGCGATCGAGAATGCCCGCTCGTTCCTCACCGCGCGGATTGCCGAGGCCGGGATGGCTGAACGCAACGAGGTTGTTTCCCTGCTGCTGCGCGAGTTTGAGGAAGGGGAGGCCGATTGGCTGTGGCAGACCGATACTTCGCGCCGGGTGCGCTCGGTGTCGCCGCGCTTTGCCTTTGCGCTTGGCATGAATCCGGACGAGATTGACGGCAAGCCCTTCATCCAGCTGATCGCGGGACAGGCCTGGGATACCGGCCAGTTCCCCTC
>Ga0228701_1002449_pt1 | contig 10981 bp, 15 predicted proteins | sample McNCre117_Aug_MG_2_FD_178017 | JGI IMG/M metagenome (GOLD analysis project Ga0228701, IMG submission 178017) | Freshwater microbial communities from McNutts Creek, Athens, Georgia, United States - 11-17_Aug_MG | ecosystem: Environmental > Aquatic > Freshwater > Creek | place: USA: Georgia...
CCACGGCAGAGCCAGCGGGCAGGGTCAGGAGGGTTTTGGTGTTGCCAGTGCCAATCGCTTTGAGATCGTTAAAGTCGAGCTTAACGTAGTGCGTGAAATCACCAATAGCTTCATTAACAGTAGTTTGAGCCATAGTAGTAGTAGGTTAAGGATTAAAGACCAGTGATTTTGCCGTGTGCGCCAGGATGATTGACGAGCAGGGTGAGGGTAGTATCAACATAGCCACGCTCGCCACCACCGAAGTTGGGCAGACGGGTAGAACCCATCGGGATGAGTTCAGCAATGCTGTAATAATCGGGGTTGAGGAAGTAACCAGTGTCCTTGTTGGTGGTATCGGGAGCGCAATCAGGGTTCATGTTCACGATGGAAATGATACCGTGGTCAGACTCATAAAGCTCAACAGAGAGCTTAATCTTGGCAACCTCGCCACTGTAGTTCACCTGACGAACAGCGTAGTCGGTGGAGCCAGAGGTGCGGGCGAAGTCGCTAACCTTACGGCGAAGGGCAGTGTCAGCAACCAACTGAAGGCTATTGGTAGAGCCAGTGACGCGATAGATGGAGGTGATTACGTTGTTGAACGCAGTCTCATCAAGACCAGAGGTGAGAATGCTGCCAGAAGGCGTGCGATAGGAGGCGGGAACCGGATTGGTGGACTGAGCGGAGTTCTGAATCCACTTGTCAAGACCACGGAGACCGTAAGCAGTGCCAGCACCGTCTTCAACGCTCATTTCGTTGCTAGAGCAGAGGGTGGCTTCAACGTCACGCTTCAACTCGCGGATGGCCTTCATCTCAGCCTGAGCAATGTTGGCGGGGCCAACAGACTGCACAGCGTTCTGGAGGTCAGACACCATGAAGTCGCGGCGGAACTTCTGGGTGTAGTTACCCAGACGAGCGCGATTGGCAAACTTGTCGGTGAAGGTGGTAACGTCAGCACCTTCAGCAACACCCGTGGTTACGGGAGCAGCGAGGGAATCGACAGTCCACTCAACGTAGGTGGCATTGGCCTTCGACTTAGAAGCCGAGGACAGGATGGGGGTTTCCTCAGGGGCGAGGATGGTGAGCGAAGAAGTCAAATCCTCGCGATTAGAGACAGCAGAACCAGGATTGGTTTTGTCGTAAGTTCCAGAGAAGGACATAGTTAGTAGTAGTTAATGTTAGCGTTTAGAGAGTTGTAGGGCGCGGAGAGCGACGAAATCCTTTGGATTGCCAGTTTCCATGTATCGTTTACGAATCTCTTCAGACTCCTTGCTTCTACGAGCATCTGGACGCTCCGATTGAGCGGCAGTTCCAGTGAGCGTATTAGGCGGGGTCAACTTAGGCTTTGGAGTTTCGGTAATTAGCTTACGTCCATAGATGCTATTGGCTGCATGGGCCAAGATGTATGGAAGTTGTGGAGCAATGTCGGGGACGGCTTGTTCCAAATCGCGCAAGCGAGGGTCATTCATAATGGCCTCGTATTGCTTTCTGGTATCGTTGTCCTCGCCATCTAACCAAGTAAGCTCTTGTTTAGCTTTCTCCTCAAATGCCTTGCGTTGATACAGACGAGCTTCGTTCGCCTGCACTTCAGCAAGCTGGGCGGGAAGAAACTTATTCTTCGCCTTCCGAGCATTTGCTAGAGACTGCCTCACTTGTGCTTTGGTCAGTTCCTTACCTTCAACTACCGCGATAACGTCATCATGCGCTAGATGGTCATTATTGAAAAGCTGGTCTTCAGCCCATTCAATAACCTCTTCAATCTCGCGAGCTTTCGCTTGCAAGCCTTGAATATCCTTAATCTCTTTGTAAGGATTGTTTTCCACCTTAGGCGTAGAGAGAGGGTCAGAACCATTGCGTTTAGCTAGTTCAGCCTGCAACGCAGCAATTTGTTCCTCTGCCTGCTTGCGCTTGGCTGTAAGTTCACCATAGCGGGCTACCGCTCGGCTATTCAGCTTTTGTGCAAGCTCATTGATTTCGTTCTCACTCAGTTCTCCTAAGTCGGGGAGTTTTGAAAGAACTTCGTCCTTTGGTTTAGCTGCTGGTTCCTCTACTGTCTCCGCGACGGGTTCAGAAGTAGGCTCCGGTGGCTGTTCCTCAGGCTTTACAGCGGGCGGCTTGGCAAGCTGCCCAAGGCGACGAGCGACAAACTCGCCTCCTGACATGTTTGTTTCCACGGCATTTGTAGAGGGTTCCGCGATTCCCGATTGGATTTCGTTAGACATAGACTGCGCTTTAGAACGCCAAAGCGATAGGCGATGCCTAAATATACCACAGCTATGAAATACATAGCTTGACAAATAAAATAATGTGATATGATGTGTCGCTAAGGACAGCGGGCGCAAGTCAACTGTTCTAGTCCCACCGAGGCCCGCACGCCCCTTACGGTGGGCACACCTTTCTTCATCCTGCTTTTTCTCTTTGAGGTAGGAATGAAGCTACGACAGGCAAAGAGAGGTGTAAGCCCGTGGATTCGCGTCAGGCGACCATAACGAGGGCTGAAGGTGCGGTCTCCGAGGGTAACTGATAAATGTTCAGGTTCCGTAGGAGTAACCAAGCGTCCCTTCGGGGAACGATACCGACAGGCTACCAGAATCAGCCAAGACTAGGAGGCGCACGCCGCAAGTCGAGGTCGGATAAAAAGCATACCACGGCTCCAACTTTTCACAGTTTAGCCTTACTACGCAATCGGTCCTATTTCGGTAGGACCTAATTGCGCCCACTCTCCTCCATTTCACAGCATTATCCTTACGGGCGTGGGCGTGTAACGTGAGACGTTACGGAGGGTAACGTGAGACGTTACCAAGCAACTATTCCTTGTGAATACGAAACACCCTATCAGACTCGGACATTGAAAGAATGTCGTTGTAGGCAAGGATACGACCAGAGATTTGCTGAAGAGCATCCGTGTTCACATTGTGCATATCAGCAATGGCCTGCTCCCGCATCTGCTTCACGTTCTGGAGATAGACGGCAAACGATTCGTGGTTAGCCAGTGCTTTAACAGCATCATTTAGGTTCATAAGTTCTGGGTGGACATACCACCAACACTAGCGGGGGCGGTGCCAATACGACCAATTTGAGCATTCTGTGCCTGCTGCAGTTGGAACTGGTATTGCTCTGCGTATTTCTGAATGCGGGCAGCAAACGCTTCGTCGCCCTGCATACGCTGCTGAACGTCAGGCTGCGAGACGTATTGCTGGATGAGTTGTAGCGCAATCTGAGCACCGTTAGGACGAGCGGGCACTTCAATTGCAGAAGAGATCTTCGTCAAGTCATCAGAGACGTGTTTGACCATCTGCTGCTGCGCCTGTTCAGCGGGCTGGAGGATGGAAGCTGCCATGATTGGGTCAATGGAGGAGGCAACAACGTCGAGGAACGAATCAATGTTAATGCGTCCGTTCTTATCGAACTGGAGCAAACTCGCAAACTGAGTAATCTTGTTATCCTGATTCTCTGGATCGGTGCTTAGAACATCAAACGTGATGTTGAGGTCGAAGTTTTCGTCGGGGTTGCCACGATCAAGCTGTTGCGGATCGGTAACACCAGTCACCTGATAAAGCACCTTGTCGGGGCCAAAGCGTTGGAAGCAACGGAATGCCATGCGTAGCACCTCGGCTACATGCGTCAGATACTTGTTAACCGTAAACTGAAGCACTTGCTGAGAGATGGGATTGGTAGTGTCCAAGCCAACCAGACGATCTGCCTGCTGCTGCATGGTGTTCTCCATCTCTACGGAGCCAGCATTGTAGGCGGGTTGCGGGCCAAACTGAAACTCGCCAGCACGACGATACGGAATGTAACGCCCTGGCCCCCAGTCCGAGGGAGCATTGCCCACTGGATGCATGATGGGAGGCAGCGTAGCCATGCTATTGCGGTCAATACGACTATCTCGCTCCACCTTCACCTGCTGCTGAATGCCACGCAGTTTATCGGGAATGGTGTGGGTATCGTAAAGACGCTTCGCATCCTCTGCCAAACGGGTTACGACTACGGGATAGTCCTCGTAGCCATTCATAAGCTCAAACAGAGCATAGCCACGGGTCTCAGTGTCACCAGTGAAGGAACGATGGAATACGGTGCGATAGATGCCTTCCGCTCCATCCTCCTTGTCGATTAGACGCTGGTAAGCAGTGACCACCTCAATCAAATCATTAGCCTTATAGACATTATCCGTGAGGCTAAGGCTACGGCGACCCTCATGTTCGCGCTCAATAGAATGAACATTAACGCCACGGAAGTCTTTAATCACTTTCTCAACCCAACCAGCATCCCAGCCATCAGTTAGCACCTTATTCTCCAACTCCTGAGCGGTCATGTAGGTGCGCCAGAAGCAATACGGAGCCTGTTGCGGGTCAGTAGTCCACGAGGGGAAATAGAAATCGCTATCGGGAGTTAGAGTTTTGACCAACGGAGCATCCACTTGGCGACGAATGATGGGCACATCAGCAAATCCAGTCTTACGGAGGTCGGAAATAGCCTTCTTCGCCCGCTTCTCGGTGACGCCATCAAAGGCTTTCATCACCATACCAATCAGATTCTTGTCCTGATTGCCATCAATGATAGCTTGAGCTACGTCGGGAGCCATCTGAGCAATAGACTCTAGACTTACATTCTGCAAGAAACGCCTGTCCTCTCGCTGCCAGCCCACATAAGAAATAAAAATGCCACGCTCAAAGAGCATATTGGCCCCAAACTCCATCTCCTGCTTGAAACGTGTGATGTAACCGGAGTTGACCATCCATTTCATGAAGCCACTAACCACCTTGGCGCGGGCAATGTCATGGCTCTCAACTGGGAATGCACGGATATTCGACTTAGCAAGAGCCGTCATACACAGGGATGTAAGACGATTGATGCGTTCGTCTATAACGTGAGCCTCGCTATCTGCTGCACCCTCCCAAGGAAACGCATCAGCACCATGCTTACGGAGATCACGAGACTTGCCAGGCCAGTAGTTTCGACGTTCGTCATAGCTATTACGGCACAAATCGAAATAGGCAGACAGTTCCGTTGTGGTAGTAGCGTATGCGCTGGCAAGAGCCTGCACATCAGGTTCCTTATCAAAATATGTCAGGGCTTCTTGAACGTCTTGGGATTGCATCAAATGGGAGGGATTAGGGATTCAAACTTTGGCTTAACAGACTGGAGAACTGTGTGAACATAGCCTCTACTAACTCCAATGCTATCACATAGCTCTGTTGTTTCGACGGGGGAAACGTCACAAGTGAGTTCTCGCCTAAGCAATTCCCAAGCGAGCAAACGGTCTATCTGGGCATTAACCCACTCCTTGTTAGTAGTGATGTCGATAAACCCCTTTTCGGGAGTATCACTTAACGTATCGGTAGCTGGTTCCTTTGTCATCTGTAATAATCTCCACGTTGATGTTCTTACCATCTAGCTTATTTTGCATACGACGAGGAATGCAAACTGGCACTTTGCCATCCTTACCATCTAGCTTTACATAGACGTAGTTTGGGTTTTTAGCACCAAACAAAACACGCCCACGCGCCTTGTTAGGAACAATCTCTGGGATGTCTAAGGCCATACGCAACACTTCCACGGCATCTTCCGTGAACCATGTGTTCTTACCTCGCCCACTCCACTGCTCCTCGGTTAGCTTCTCTTTAAGTAAAAGCAAATCATTTACAGTTGTCCCAAGTTGTCCCGCCAGTGTATCAATTTTGATTTTCATTAGTATCCTCCCTGCCTAATTGTTTTAGCTTTCATAAGGTTTTCATCACAAAAGTAAATAGAAGCAACTGCGGCATAACGACATACGTCGATACAATCTTTAGCTTGTTCGTCAGGCCCGCCCGCTCCAGTGTATTCCTGCAACGCCCAGATGATGTTCTGGCAACGGTCTGATACATAGAAATGGGGACGGTTAATCCCATCTATAGGAGCATTCTGGTTATATGCCATCTTAGTCTGCAAGGCAGTGAGACCATCCGCCTCATCCAACCCAGGCGCGGGCACACATATAACCCCCGCATCTGCCAAGTCCTCAATGATAGAACTCTGCCCCCACTCATGGCTATACTTAGCCTGACCGAGACGAGGGTCGATTAGACGCTCATAGATGTTCTCGCCCACCTCCATCAGGTTAATCAAATCAACGTAGTCGCGGATACCATAGCCTAGCGACTTAGCTCCCTCGCCCGCTCCCCACTTATTCCCTCTCCACGTTCCCCATTCCCCTACGTTAATATCGGGCCATTCCCTATACACATACCATGTCTCGGTAGCATCCACCGCAATCCAGCACATAAACCAATTCTTCCTACCAGCGGGGTCTATCACCATATAGCGAGTAACTCCCTTAGTAGGAATCTTCTCATGCGCTATCACATTAACAGCCGTATTAAATCGAGGAAATAGGGTAGTTGCGCTCTTTGTTGGGATTCCATATAGACGAGTCTTAATCCAATCATCATCATTCTTAGCTTTAGCTTCCTCCAGCACTCGCTCATACCCAGAGAACGGGTTGTCCTTGGTGTGCATATAAAGCACGTAAGCATTCTTCTTTGTGCTTCGCTGTATATACGGAACATCAATTCCTCGTAGAGCCTCCGCAACCTTAGTTTCCTCAGTAATGGCATTATCCAAATATTGCCTTATAGTTTCCGTATAGCCATCAATCGGGGTGAATGTAAGCAGTAGCTTAGAATCGCGAGTGGCTAAACGAAACGAGAGGGTGTTGATAAGCTCAGGCCCGCCCAGATATTCATCACACCACGCACCTAAGTTGGTAGTCTTTGGGTCATAGCAACCAAGCTCCAAACCTTCTAGCACCGTCTGATTCTGGGTAAACTGGCTATACGTCTTGAATAGGACACGGCTTCCATTGGGAAGGATGAAGCTATTACCAGCAAAGCCGTTCTGGGTTGTATAGCTAATATACTCATTGGCTCCCAACGTCTTACTCTTCAACTCAGCGGGCAATGCCTTGTAGATGGCTGATTGCTGCACAAGCACCGACAACTCAGCATTCTGCGAGAAACATACAATGAGACTATTCGGGTTCTCCATTGCACATCTCACTACCATCCAAGCACCTCCAGATGTTTTCGCACTTCTGTTTCCACCTAACACCAACAGCTCGTTGCACTTACAAAACAATTCTGGCATTCGCTTCCAATTAGGAAGGACAATACCATACCTATACGGGTCACTCTCTGCTTTCTTAATAGCATCGTGGTAGTTGCGATAAACCGTTAGCAACTCCTCCGGTTCCATCAGAGCCTGCTCCTCCTCCGAAGGTGGCTTAAGTATAGCGTGTTTAGCCCAAGTTAGCATTAGTTATCACCGTTTATTTTGTCGCCACTGGACACGGCTTGTGCCTCAATTCTAACCGTCCACAACAGACCAGTCTTGGTTTGCAAGCATAGCTTTGCAGATGTTAAGCCCTGCGCTTCAGCCACAAGAACTAGCGCAGCCGCTGCCTCGGCCATAGTCATATCCTCATTCACGCTTCCACCTCACCCTCATCCTCTGCATAAGGAACCCAATCTTCCTCCTTCATAATCTCTTCTACACAAACCTCCACCTCGCTTCCCTTGTCCGAGACAATGAACGAAGCACCCCCCGCCCTAAGCACAACCCCAGTAACTATACACTTAATCTCTGGGTCGGTAGCAAACCTAACCACCTCTCCAATGGAATAAACAAACTCCTTCTTATTCATATGTTGATAGCTTGGGCTTTCTTCTCAGCCATTTGCCTCTGTATCTTCTCCCTAATCTCCTGCAAATGCTTCGCAACATCCTCCACCGTCGGGCCTAAATTAACCGTAACAGCAGCTTTTGGCCCCTCGCCCATAGCCACTAAGTAGTTCTCACTCATCATAGACGCCGCCTGAGCAAAGTCACGCAGGTTGGTCTTCTTCACCTGCTCCTCATCATCTTCCATCAAATCCATCTTCTTGTGCATCAATGCCTGCACCCGCTCCTTCAACAGAAACGCCTCCCCCGCCGCCCACTCCCTCCAATCCCCAATAATCTCCTTATGAGCCTTACACATCCTCTTCAACGCCTCCCTAGACACACCACATTCCTTCTCCGTCTTCTTAATGCTCCCAGTAAGCGATAGGGTCTCCAAAATCTTTATAGCCAACTTAGGATCCTTCGCCTCTATCGTCTGCGCCGAGACACGGGCAACCGCCGCCACACTCTTCACCACCCGCTTCCTCAACTCCTTCATCCCTTCTTCATTCTCCATACCATCCTTATCAATAACCATTCTAAATAAGTCAAGGAAGAACAAGGGAGCCTAATAGACTATTTTTTTAATTAGCTATTTTTTTTAGAGGGAGTGGATCAATCACAATTTCTCTGAAAGAGAGAGCCTCGACCCCCTCCCCCCCCTAGTGCAACTGTTTGGCAATACTATAGGCCCAGCCCTAGGCGATTAGACATAATGCATATTGTGCGATGGCGCACTGGCGGAGCACTGGAGCACTGAAGCGGGACGGGCGGGAAAGGGCGGGGAGTTGCGACCTGGTGCGCGGCTTTGCTGCCTTGTTCGCGTGCGCGTGTCGCGTTTAAGGGGTGAATGTATTCCTGCCCCACCAATCCGGCGCAGCCCTACGGCATGGCGACCTTGCTTTGACTGTTCCCCTTTGGCTTCCCTACTCCGTTGCCCTTCCTGCTTCCCTTCCCTGTTCCTTTCCCTTCCTATGTGTGTGAACAAGGGGCGAGGCTTGGCAAGGGGCGGGGTTTGCCGTTCCTTTGCCTCCCCTTTGCGGCCTGTGCGAGCATAAAAAAACCCCGCCGTTTCGGGCGGGGCGTCTTCCTGTGCCTAGTCTCAGGCTAGGCAGATTTGGACTTGATCAAAGCGGACTCCAACACGCGGCCCGACTTTGAAACGGGAGTCGCCCGCGAGGGCGTCAATCAGGTCGTGATTTCGTTGCACGCGGCGTCCGTCGTAGACGAAAGCGCAGAGGGCATCCGCGTTGACGGAACCGATCGGCTTGCCCCAGTTGAGGCGGTTGCGGGCGTCGTCGGCGACGAGGTTGGCGTAAATGCGGTCGGGGCTATCAATCAGGGCGATGCGGGGGGCGTTCACGGGCGTGGGAGGGTTGAGGGTTGAGGGTCAGGCGGCGAGGATACAGAGGACGCGGCACGCTTCTTCATGGATTTGCGAGGAATATGCGCGATCGTTGGCGGCTAGGGTGTCGTTGGCGAAGGGCTGCACGTGCAACGCTAGGCCAAGGGCCCCGCAAGCGTTGGCGAGAGCAACCTTGCGACGGAACATTTCTTTATTCCATGCGGCGCGCTTGCGGGGGCTTAGCTTGCTCGCGAGCACCTCATTTGCAGCGCGGGCGGATGCCATAACGGAATCAGCTTTGGCAACGAGGGAGTAGATGTCTTTTTGTGTGTGCATGTGTGTGGGTGACGACTTGGAGAGTGCACACGCTCGCACACCTTGCAAGACTTTTCTTCACTTTTTCCAAAGAAAAATAAACACACGATAAACAGCGTTGCCAGCGTGCTTTACCGATTCGTTTCTTTTTGTGCTCGTTTTCCGGCTTGGGTGTGGTAGGGTGTGGACATCGGAAGCACAAAGCGACCGAAACAAAACACACAAACACAAAAAACATGAAACAGACACTCAACACCCACCATATCGCAGACGCTTTGCATTCAGACGAAAACGCCTCTTGGTCTTGGGCTGGCGCACTAGCCCTAGCGCAGCACCTCGAAGAATTGGAAGAAAGCATGGGCGAGGAAATGGAATTGGATATTGTCGCCATCCGCTGCGACTTCAGCGAGTTTGAAACCCTTCAAGCTTGGGCTTTGGACTATTTCGGCGGGGAATCCTACGCCCTAGAACGCCTGCCCGATCTCGAAGACGAGACAATCCGCGACTACATCCTCGACCACGGAACCCTAATTGAGTTTGACGGTGGGATCATCGTTTCATCATTCTAATTCACCCGTCATGATCGCCTTCCTTTTCCTCTCCCTTTCAGTCCTTTGCATGGCCCTTTGCGCTTGCGCTGGGCTAGCTTCGAAACACCTTCCCCCCTCTGAATAACACTTATGAAAACACACTACACGCCAAGCCCTTGGCATATTGGCAAACGCTATCCGGCGGGTGCAATTTACGACGAAAAGGGAGCGGAGATTTGCGGATTTAGCAATCTTCTGCACCCTGCAGAGATTGCGGCCAACGCCCGTTTAATTGCTGCCGCGCCGGAGCTTTTGGCTGCTTTGCGGGCAACCTTGAACCCCTTGCAGCAAGCACAAAATAGAATGGGATGCGTCGTTGCATCTGCTGCTTTTTTATCCGCCCGCGCCGCAATCGCCAAAGCGGAGGGCGAGGGATGAAAATACTTCTTAAAAAAGAAGCGTTCTCCGAATCAGGGGCTAGCGCCAAGGCCATGCTTAACGGCACTATTGGTCGCTACTATCTATCTCCTCGGCACACTGTGTCTCTACGCAGGGTCTCAGGCAGGGTGGGCGAGCGTGGCACATGGCGCGCCACCGTTTACGTTAAATAACTTAACCTTTGCGCCCGCCCTTTATCGGGGCGGGCTTTTTTATGCCCTTGCCTTGAAAACCGCAAACGCCCCGCCCGCTTTTAAAACGCAGGCAAACGCCCCGCCATGCCCGCCCTTGTCGCCTAAGCAAGCGCAAGCCCCGCCATGCCTTGCCCGCTTGCGGCTGCCCTTTGCCCGCCCGCGCAGCCCTTGCTTGCGTGCGCTTGCCCTTTCCTTGCCCGCGATTGCCCCCTTGCTTGCCCTTGCTTGCCCTTGCGCTTGCTTGCCCTTGTCGCCTGATTTGCCCTTACGCTTGCGCAAGCACTTGCCAATAGCCAACAACCACCAAAACCCCTTACAAACTTTGTAAGATATTTATAGGTGTTTTTCTTACAAAAAAAACCCGCTTAAGGAGCAAATCGGCCTTAAGGGGTAAATTGGCTTTAAGGAGCAAATTGGTTTAAGCTACAAACGTAGTTGTTGGACGATGAAAGCGCACATCCAGCTTTCCGTTTGTTCCGTTCC
>Ga0228701_1002452_pt1 | contig 10974 bp, 13 predicted proteins | sample McNCre117_Aug_MG_2_FD_178017 | JGI IMG/M metagenome (GOLD analysis project Ga0228701, IMG submission 178017) | Freshwater microbial communities from McNutts Creek, Athens, Georgia, United States - 11-17_Aug_MG | ecosystem: Environmental > Aquatic > Freshwater > Creek | place: USA: Georgia...
GCTGCATTGACCTTGCGGACTGCAATCATGATGAAGTCGATAAGCGCCCATACGCCACAACCTCCCAAGGTAAGAAGCTTTGCAATACCAATGCCGGTGTAGCCAAGGTAAAAGCGGTCAACCCCTAGAGTTCCAAGGAAAAAAGAAAGTAGAAGAGCGGTTACGTAGCTCTTTGGTGCAGATGCGGTGTTAGACATGTTTATGTCCCCCTTCTAATGGAAATTGTATGGTGAGTTTACTCCCAGATTGGTTCAATTTTGCCTAGAAATTGGTCAGCTTATCCAATGCGCGTTTCTTGGGAAGGTTTGCGTAATCCCACTGAATTGCGATTGCCTCTTTGAACCATGTTTCAAGCGATTTTGCGTCATCTTTGGAAACTAATGGAAACCCGGCTGCCTGAAACTTTCCAATTGCTTTCAGCCCTGGACTGATGAAGGATTGCCCGCTCCAGAACAAAACCTCTAAGCCAGATTTCTTTAGGCTGTAACCAGCCACTGGGTTTCCATTGATGAACCAAACCGGGTGGCCGTGCCAAACCTTTCCCTCAGCCTGCGGAATGGTCTTACCAATTAGCTCGCAAAACATCTGGGCGAGCGCTTGGTGAGATGCTTCTATTTCTTTGTTGTAATTTAGAACGTCTTTACCGATTCCCATTTGCCCAGATTAGCGAATCTGTAAAGTGAAACCATGTTCAACCAAATTTTCGTAAACATGCCAATTGATAACTTGAAGAAGTCGGTGGAGTTCTTCACCGAGCTTGGATTCACGTTCAACGCACAGTTCACCGATGAGTCATCGACTTGCATGATTGTCTCCGAACACATCTACGTGATGCTTTTGGAGAAGGAAAAGTTCTCGAAGTTCACCACCAAAAAGATCGCCGACCGCGACACCGTTGAAGCTTTGTTCTCGTTCTCCTGCAAGTCGGCCGATGAGGTTCGAGAGATTGCGGAGAAGGCTTTCGCGCTAGGCGCCAAGAAGGTTAACGAACTCGAAGACATGGGCTTCATGGTCAGCTGGGGTTTTGAAGACCTAGATGGTCACATGTGGGATCTGTTCTGGATGAACCCAGAGCACGTTCAGTAATTACTTATTTTTGCGCTTGAACAAGTTCGACCAGAACGCCTTCAGCCCGGCAACAATCTTTTGAAGCCCTTGCATTCCCTGCTTGTTTAGTTCTCTCGCCCATTCGATTTCGAGGGCCAGAATTGACAGACCAAAGAAAATAAACAAAACGCCAGGGCCTGGCGTGACCATCATGATCAAGCCGAGAATAAGTAAAACGAATCCAATGAACATGGTGAGCGCCCAACGAATTGGGTGAGGCAGCACCGAAAGCCACTTCTTGATTTTGTCCATGATTGATTCTCCCTGTTCGCAACTTAGCCTAAATCAGTGTTTAGCGGTTTACTCTGAGACAAAGAAGATATGAGCAAGCCATGAATGAGCTAATTACGTTGCGCGACGGTCGCAAACTACAGTGGGCCGATAACGGAATTGTGTCGGATAGCGCGCTGCTATTCCACCACGGAACCACCTGCGCCAAAGATTGCTGGGACATGTGGTTGCAAGGTGCCGCCGAGGCTGGGGTTCGTGCCATCAGTTACAACCGCCCAGGAGTCGATCAGAGCACTCGCTTTGAAGGTAGGCGAGTCAGTAATGACATTGAAGATTCGCAGGTGCTTCTGGCTGCTCTAGGTATTACCAAGTTCGTTTCGGTTGGATGGTCTGGCGGTGGGGCCAGGGCGATGGGCACCGGCTTACTTGAAGGTTGTGTTGGGGTGCACACCATCGCGGGTATCGCGCAAATAAACGTCGACGACCCTGAAACCTATATCGGCCTATCTGACGAACGCATGGTTCAGGTTAGAAAGAATATTGCTTCCTATGCAGAAGTGTTCAAGGAGCGCAAAGCCGGGTACGAGGATGATCTAAAGCTCACCTACGAAATTGCGATCAAAGACCTGGAGGGTTGCCCAGGATTCGACCAGTTCGAGGAGGACTACAAAGTCTTTGCCCAAGATTTTACGAATTCCATCCACAAAGGACTTGCGCAAGGTCCGGAAATAGATGCAGACGACTTCTTTGCCAATATCAACTTTTGGGGTTACAGCGTTTCCGAGGTGAATGTTCCTGTGACCATTTGGCACGGCACCAACGACGACGGTGTGAGTATTGAGCGCGGTGAATACAACCACAAACACCTACCTGATTCGACTTTGATTCCACTCGAAGGTCAAAACCATGTCAGCATCATGGTTGAAAACCGAACCGAAATTCTTGCAGCCGCCATCAACGACCTTTTGGGCAATACGCTTGAGGGATGACGACTAACCAGACCCGCATCAAGGTCGTCTTCCTTACCTTTTACTTTGAAGCTTGGGACGCACTGGCCGACGTCCATGCTCAGATGATTGCTGACCCACGCTTTGAGGTCACGTTGATTTCGATTCCTCGTCGGTTTAGTAAAGATGAGCCATTTGCTGATGAGGACCGGGTTAGTAGATTCTTCGATTCTTTAGGGCTTGAACACGTTCGCTTCGCCTTTGAAGATTCATCCATTGGACTTTCGAAGCTTCGTGAAATTGCGCCTGACTATGTTTTCATCAACTACCCGTGGCAGCGAAACTACCAACCTGATTACAGGGTTGAAGTGCTATCCGAGTTCACCAAGGTTGCTTACGTACCTTACTACTCGCTCGCTCTGGTGAATGAGCCAGGCGAGGTTGGCGTAACCCCTTACCTTTACACCCAGCGTTCAAACCAGTTGGCGTCATTGGTATTCACTCAGGACCCGAACACGGTTGCTGCCTATGCCAAGACTTCTCGAGGCAACGACTACGTTCACCTCACCGGAACTCCTAAGTTGGACGGCCTGGTTCGCAAGGTTGAAAGTGGTTCGCGCACGTGGCCAATCGCCGGTTCAACTAACCTACGTTTGGTTTGGGCTCCGCACCACAGCTTCTCCCCCGCCTGGCTTAATTTCGGAGTCTTCCCTGAGATGTTCCAAGAAATGCTCGCCTTTGCTGAAGCAACATCTCACTGGGACTTTGTAATGCGCCCTCACCCAATCATGTTCCGCACATTGGTTGAAGGAGATCTAATCTCCCAAGATGTGCTTTCCGAATGGATTGCGGCATGGAATGACCTACCAAATACCTACATCGACGACGACAGCGACTTCGCCAACCTGTTCGCCACCGCAGACTTGTTTGTGACCGACGGAATTTCGTTCCTCGGCGAATACCCTATTGCAACCGGCAAGCCAGCCATCTTCTTCGATAAACCAGATCACTGGCCTTGGTCGCCAATTGGTGGCTTGGCTTCGGCCGCCAATATTCACGTCCGTGACTTTGCCGCTTTCGCAGAGCTTTTCGAGACGCTTGAGAAAAATGGCCTGCCCGATTATTCGCAAGAGATTGATGCTCTGCGCGATGCCGCACAACCATTTCCAGGTAAGGCCGCGCAAAAAATTATCGAAGTGCTAATTGATGACTTTGAAAAGCAGACTCCATTGGTCGATAAGTCATTAGTTACCGAAATCGCTTGGGAGAACCGCCCGGGAACCGAACCTAGCTGGGATTAACCGCCGCAATTCGTGCGTTGCGCGACTTTAGAAACCTTTCAGTGTTCTGTTTGTAGGCGTGGTATTCGTCGAAGGTTGTAGGCAGAACTTTGCTATCAAAGCCTTGTTCGAACGGCATGAAAAACTTCACCCGACCTGCCTCAACGAGGTCTTGAAGCAAAAAGAATTCAACATAGCCGTCGAAGTTTTCGAAGAGCGCAAAAAAGTCGGCATAGAAATTAAGTGTGGTCGCCAATGGGTGTTGCTGACCAAGGTAGTGCAAGCGAATGCATTCGAGGGTCAGATCGAATCGGTCACGGATTTTGCCATTGAACCCACGAGCCTGATTGATGGTTTGGTTTTTCTCAATGCGATATCCAGGAAACAGAATCTTGGCGCCGATGGTTGATCCGAGTCGCTGGAATTCGTCCAGGTCTTTGGAATCAATCTGTGCGATTACTCCAGCCAACCGCTTGTGAGGTCGGAGCGAGTTTGATATCGAGTCGCTGGAAAGCGAGAACGACTTCTCGTTACTTTCGTGAACTAGGTACTTACCGGGTTCCATCGCCAAGGTGAACGGCTTGCCGGAAGGAAGCGGCTTCGACCAGAGCTCTAGGTGATGGCGTTTGAGAGTTGGGCTGCAGCGGTCTGGGTCGGCACAAGTTGAATCAGTTCGGTCATCGAACGTTACGTCGATGCTCAATCGACTACCGGAGCTTCCTTCGGCCAACCACCGGGAGGTCCCACGATAAGTAGCACAGCAAAGATAGCCACAACTACTAGCACTAGAGCGGCTGCTAGCAGAATTGGGCGGTTGATGAACCAGCGGTAGAGGCGATCAAACCAGTGGTCATCTTTTTCATGCCCGGTGTGTTCTTTTCGCCACTCGCCGTTGAGTTGCCCGGCCTTATCGATGCGTAGTTCAAACGGGATGGTTGCATAGGGAATGATGGCGAGGGCAGTACCGAGCACGATTTTCCACAAACCCCAACGTTGGTTCACACCAACCAGTGCTGCGATTACGGCGTAGCCCAAAAAGACGGCTCCGTGAATGCCACCGATGGTAGTTACCAATGGCTGCGACCAACCCCAGAACTGCTTGCCAACTAGGCCAAGAATCAAAATAGTCCAGGTGACGCCCTCTGCGAAAGCAAAATTGCGAAACAGTGAACGTGGCGTGTATTTATTTTGAGTCCCCGACATTCCACTATTTTCTCACCTAAACTTGGCTAAATACTTTCTAAATGGGGGAACCAAATGGCTTTCAAACTTGCAGCACTTACCGCAAAAGTAAAAATCTGGATTGCAGCCGGTTTGGTTGTCTTGATCGGTGGAGCAGGCGCCGCATTCGCGGTCTACCAGTCGCCAGACGTCGTTGTTGGTCAGGCTTTCGGCTCACTGTTCAGTGAGAGTAACCCCAGCTACGTTATCGACGCCGACCTGCAGAGCGTTATGGCCAGCGGTAGTGCTTCTCTAGAAGTAGACACTGCCAGCGAAGGCAACCTGTTGTCACTTCAGGCCAATGTGAATGTTCAAGGCACCCCGATTGGAGCCACCCTCAATTTGCTTTCAGCTAAGAGCGGCGACGCCTACCTGAGCCTCTCCGACTTCGATACCTTGGCCGCCTACCTTGCCGCTGCCGGCCTGGTACCAGTTACCACCATCGACAATGCCAAGAGCGCCCTAACCGACACCTGGGTCAAGTTCTCTAAAACCGAGATCGACGCCTACACCGCTGGCAACAGCTGCCTAAGCGGAAAGCTCAGCAACGGCGACTATGCCAAGAAGGTTAGCGCCGACTTCGCTTCAGTTCTGCGTTCAAACTTCTTCATCGTTTCCAAAAAGGAGCTTGCTCAGGAGGGCAGCGACCGCGTTTTCCAGCTCAACATCGATGCCGCAAAACTTCGTTCGTTCCTAACCTCGCTCATTGCGAGCAAGTACTACCCAGAGATTTCTGAATGTATCCCCCAGTTCAAGGTGACCGCAGAAGACATAGCGACCATCAAACAAGCCGACATCGACGCCTCTTTGAAGAACGCCGAAATTCTGCTTTACGCAGATTCCTTCAGCCACAAACTTTCTAAGTTGAACTTTGTGGTGAACGATGCTGAAACTACTCAGAAGATTACGTTCTCGTTGAAGACCAACGGCGACCAGTCGGCGAAGGTTGTTATTCCGACCAAGGTAATTCCGTCAACCGAGCTTCTGACCGTGCTACTTGGTGGCAGTATCAATTAGTAAGCCTGCAATCATCTGTGGGCAATTAGGAGAGTCATGGCCTACCAGGTTGATTTTGTAAACGTTTCCACCCAAGGACTTGAGTCTTCTCCTTTTGCTGCGCAACTTGCGGGCTTACGAGCGAACGAGGCTCGCTACTTTCACAACAAGTACAAGGCAGAGTTCGTGGTTCAACCGGCAGCCGAGGTTCCAAACCTGATTGAGTATGTCAACCGCGTCCTAGCTGAACGCGATATCGTCTTCGCATCGAAACCGCTTGAGGCTACCGAGCTCATCGTTGAAGGCATCCGCTGGACTTATGTTTTCTATGAAAGCGGGCTTGCCGTGAACGTGCTCTACACACTCGAGGATGCCAAGAAGCGAGCAGTCGGTTTCAAGCTCTGCATGGACATGTCGATTCCGGATGAACTTGCGACCAAATTCAAATTCGCTCGCCAAAAGTCGAAGTTGGCCGGTGAAATTCGAGGCACATTTTTCGTCGTCAAAGGCGAGTACTAGTTAACTCGTAGCACCAACATGTACTGGCCGCCGCCAGGGTTTAGTTCGGTCGAGAATTTCACACCCGGGGCCAAACGAGTCAAACGGTCTAGCAACCACTCAGAAGCTTCGGTGGCGTCTTTTAGATCTGGGCAACGAGCAACAACTTCACGGCCACCCTTGCGTTCCAAACGCTCAACAACTTCAACTAGCGGAGTTGGGTCAACCACAAAGATGTCTTTCGACCAAGGCGCAACCGGCTTGTTCTTGCCCTTCATGGTGTTGCACATACGGTGAGCCAAACGCTCGGTATAAGGCTTACCCTTCTTCACGCGAGTGGCGTCGTAACTATCCACACTTGGGCCAAGGTCCGAGTTCACGGAAGCATCCGGGTCAACCGTCTGGTCGCACAACCAGCAACGCCAGCCGTCTTGTTCGCCTACCTGATTCAAATCGCTCATTAGTTCAGGCTACCCGAACCTTATATGCTTGACGAATGGCTAAAGGGTTTGTTGCGGGAGCGCTGGGTTCACTGCTCCTAGTGGCGACCCTTGGCGTGACGCCGGCGAAGGCTGAGCCTGCACCAGACCTTTCCAACCCAGTGACCTGGACCGACGAAGCTCTGGCTGCCCAAACCATTTTTGTGTGCTCAAGTTCTGGCAGTCTGAAATACAAACTTCGAGATGTAAAACGCGGACTCGGCGGAATTGCTCTGGTTGGCAACGGTGCCACCAAGACAATCAAGAGCCAAATTGCCTACGTGAAGAAACGCGCTCTGCATGGCATAAGCCCGGTGATTGCCTCCGACGAAGAAGGCGGCGACGTTCAGCGGTTTCGTCACGCGATTTACCGTTTGCCATCTGCGGCAACCATGGGAACCTGGTCTGATTCCAAACTTCGCAAGACTGCCTTTGATTACGGGGAAAAGATGAAGTCGCTTGGAGTCGACATCGCGTTTTCCCCAGTTGCCGACCTAAGTGTTTCGGGCTACTTCATTAGCCGTGCTCGTCGAAGTTTCGGAAGCAACCCAAACGTGGTTTCGCGCAAGGTCGTTGCTTGGGCCGATGGCCTCAAGGATGCCGACATCCTGCCGGTAGTTAAACACTGGCCAGGGCACGGGCACTCTGCCGATACCCATGCCGTACCAGGCAAGGTGCCTGCGCTAGCCAAGTTGGCAGCCAAAGACATGGTTCCGTTCAACTATGCGTTTGAGCGCGGAGTCACTGCGGTCATGGTTGGCCACCTCATTGTGCCTGGGCTCACCGAGCCGAACACGCCAACCAGCCGATCCAAGGCGGCGCTAACCATGCTTCGAAGCCAGATTGGTCCGGATGGCCTGATCATCACCGATTCGCTGTCCATGGGTGGTGCCACAAAAGGCGTGAAGCGCAACATTTCAGAGGCCGCAATTCGTTCGCTCGAGGCTGGCGTCGATGTGGCTCTGGTCTGCACCGGTCCTCGTAATCTAATCGACAAAGTCACCTTCGCGGTAACCAGCGGGCGGCTTCCGAGAACGTTCATGATCGAAAAAGTGAAACGAATTTTGGCTTACAAACGGCAACTCGGGGTAATCCCATAGACTCAAACCAAGATCAAAGGATTGAGAAATGCAAAGGCGCATTGAACATGATCTGCTTGGTGAACTTGAAGTTCCCGCAGATGCGTATTGGGGTATTCACACCCTACGAGCAATAACTAATTTCCCTATTTCACTAGTGCCAATTGGCCACTACCCGTCGCAGGTGGTTGCACTCGGGCAGGTGAAACAAGCGGCCGCCCGAGCAAACTTCGAGCTCGGCATTCTTACCGAAGAACAGTTTCGGGCCATCGACGCAGCCTGCAACGACGTCATCGCGGGAACCCTGAGCGACCAGTTCGTGGTAGACGCCATTCAGGGTGGCGCTGGAACTTCGACGAACATGAACGCGAACGAAGTAATCGCTAACCGCGCTCTTGAAAAGCTTGGCTTCGAAAAGGGCGACTACGACCACCTTCACCCGCTAAATCACGTGAACGCTTCGCAATCAACTAACGACGTCTACCCAACTGCCATCAAGGTAGCGCTGGTGATTGATTTCAAAGACCTCATGGGTGAGATGCAGTACCTCTGCGAAGCCTTTGAGCGTAAGGCGCACGAGTTCCGCGACGTCATCAAGATGGGTCGCACCCAGCTGCAAGATGCTGTGCCAATGACCCTCGGGCAAGAGTTTTCTACCTACGGCATCATGATTCGCGAAGACATTGAGCGCATCAAGAACATCCTGCCTCTAATTAGCGAGATCAACCTTGGAGGTACCGCAATCGGTACCGGTTTGAACGCCCCAGAAGGCTATACCGAGTCGGTTGCCAAGCACCTCTCTGAAGTTACCGGACACCCGTTCACCTCGGCCGTCAACTTGATTGAGGCCACCCAGGACACCGGTGTTTTCATTACCGCTTCTGGGCTACTCAAGCGCATTGCTTCGAAGCAGTCCAAGATTGCCAACGATCTGCGCCTTCTATCTTCCGGACCTCGTGCCGGCTTCGGCGAAATCAACTTGCCCGCCCGACAAGCTGGTTCATCGATCATGCCTGGCAAGGTGAACCCCGTTATCCCTGAGGTCATCAACCAAATCGCATTCACAGTGATTGGCAATGACCTGACTGTGACCATGGCCTCGGAAGCTGGCCAGTTGCAGCTCAACGCATTCGAGCCAATCATGTCGCGTTCGCTCAACATGTCGATCGCCTACCTCAAGCGTGGATGCCGAGTGTTCGCCGATCTCTGCATCGACGGCATCACCGCCAACGTCGACTACCTAAAGCAGACAGTGGAAAACTCAATTGGCTTGGTTACCGCACTTGGGCCAAGAATCGGCTACGAGAAGGCAACCGCGATTGCCAAGCACGCCTCAGAAGGTCACCTCACAGTTCGCCAAGCTGCCATGGACCTCGGCTTCCTAACCGCTGCCGAGTTTGACGAAATCCTAGGAAACGTTTCCGAACTAACCGGAAATTAGGTTTATATTTTCCCAAAGGGGGAAAAATGAACAAGAAAACTAAGGGCATACTCGGCTACCTAATAGGCGCCCTAATCACAATTGTCGGATTCATCCCATTCTGGGGATCATGCATGGATTACTGCAACAAATCTGGAAGCATAAATCCAGGATTAGTTGTTTTGGGTATTAGCGTCATGGCATTCCATGCTCTAGCTCAAAGCAAAATTGAGTCCAAGTCCAAAGGTGGCTGTGGCTTGATGTTGCTATCATTCTTCGGTCCGGTAACTGCTTTGGCCTTTGCGTTTTCCGTAAACGGCTGGTACCTAATCATGTATGCCATTCCAGCGATGGTAATTGGGCTAATTCTCTTAGTAGTTGGAATAGTTATCTACACACAGTCCCAGAAATAGAGAAACCGCCAGCCTTGGAAAAGGCTGGCGGTTTCTTTTTAGTTTGGTTATGCGCGAAGAGCCTCGGCTAGCGAGCGGAAGTCTTCCACAAGCTTGTCCATGTCTGCTTCGGTGTGGGCAAGCGAAACCAGCCACTGCTCGTCTAGTCCCGGAGGGGTTAGAACACCGCGGTTCACACCCCAGAGCCAGCTGAGTTCAGCAATCTGGAAGTCGGTTGCCTTGTAGTCGCGGTAGTTGCGAACTGGCTCTGGAGACCAAATGATTGCACCCTTAATACCAAAGCCAATGGTGTGAGCAGGAAGCTCATACTGGGCAATGATTTCATCCATCTTGCGTAGGGCGTAGTCGTTGATTTCTTCAGCCTTGGCCATTGCGGCGTCGGTGCAGATTTCGTCTACAGCCATAACCGCAGCCATTACTAGCGGGTTACCGTTGTAGGTTCCGTAGTGAGCCATACGGCCATCAACCACTGCATCCATGTACTTCTGCTTACCGCCGAAGGCTGCCACAGGCAAACCTCCACCGATACTCTTAGCCATGGTGATTAGGTCTGGCTTCACACCAAGACGACCGGCAGCTCCGCGAGCACCAGCGGTTAGTCCGGTCTTCACCTCGTCGAAAATCAGCGCGATGTCGTACTGGTCACAAAGGTCGCGAACGCCTTGCAGGTAGCCCTCGTCTGGGAGAACAATCGAAAGGTTCTCAAGAACTGGCTCTAGCACGAAGCAAGCAATGTTCTTGTGGTGCTCCTTAAAGATCTTCTCCAGGTAAGGGAGGTTGTTGTAAGGAACTACGTAAACCTCTCCGGCTTCAACCTCAGACGGAACGTGAGGAGTTGGAGCCTCGGCGTCGCCAATTTCAGAAACCGGTGGCTTCACCGAAACCTGTAGTGGGTCGTAGCCACCGTGGTAGCCACCCTCAATCTTCACAATTCCCTTGCGGCCGGTCACTGCGCGAGCGGTACGAACCGCATACATCAGAGACTCGGTGCCCGAGTTGGTGAAACGCAGCATGTCTAGACCAAAGCGCTTCTTGAACGCTTCGGCTGCAACAGTTGCGGTTGGTGACGGTGTCACGAACAGGGTTCCAACGTTGTCTAGGGCGTGCTTTACACGCTCAACCACGGTTGGGTTTAGGTGACCGACCAACATGGCTCCGAAACCCATTGAAAGGTCGAGAAGTTCTCGGCCGTCAACGTCGGTTACGTAAGCGCCTTTGGCGGAAACAACGGAAATTGGGTGTGGGTCCCAGTGCTGGAAGCTGGAAGTAACGCCCATAGGCAAAACTTTCGCGGCTTCTTTAT
>Ga0228701_1002454_pt1 | contig 10955 bp, 11 predicted proteins | sample McNCre117_Aug_MG_2_FD_178017 | JGI IMG/M metagenome (GOLD analysis project Ga0228701, IMG submission 178017) | Freshwater microbial communities from McNutts Creek, Athens, Georgia, United States - 11-17_Aug_MG | ecosystem: Environmental > Aquatic > Freshwater > Creek | place: USA: Georgia...
GACTGGGCCGAGTTGCCCTATGCCTTGCTCAAGAAAGTATCTGGCCGCATCATCAACGAAGTGCGCGGCATCAACCGCGTGACGTATGACGTTTCGAGCAAGCCGCCAGCCACGATCGAGTGGGAGTGACTTTTTCTTCTGTAACCCGCATAAAAACTGGGTTTCGTTGTTACACAAAACTTCCACAACTCTAGAAGGTTATTGATTTTATTAGGGTTTGGGTATACAGTTACACATGAGGTTTCACACTCGTGAAGCGATTCATTTTCGTAGCTACCCAAACGCCTATGTCACTGAAAAAAAGAACATTCAAAGAAGACGAAATCCCAATCTTTGATGAATCGTTAATCTACAAGCGTGGTGACTATTGGCACATGCGTATGTGGCTCAACAAAGAGCATAAATACGCACGTTTCAGTCTAAAAACAAAAAATCAAAGCACAGCATTAGACAAAGCTAAGCTCCACTTTCACGAGCTTATGGCTAAGCAATTAGCAGGAAAAACATACTTCTCTAAGACAACGGCTGATGGCGTTGAGATGTACTTAGAGCAACGTTACAAAGATTACGAAGCTGATTTAATCGTAATTGGTAGATACAGAACGATAGCAACACACTTAAAACATTGGCTTGAGTTCATTCACAAAGATACAAAACTCAAAGAATTAGAGGCGACAGATTGTGAAAATTACTTTCACAGTCGCACGAAGACTAAAGGCGAAGAAAAGCTAAAAGTTAGTCAATCTACTGTTGAAAATGAACAAAGCACAGTCAACGCAATGATGCTGTGGCTGTACAAAAAGAACGAGACGTACATTGATAAGTTTGAATTCAAGAAGCTCAAGAAGATTGATAAGGGCATTCAAGAAAACAGACGACAAACTTTCACAGACGCTGAGATTGTTGCGATTGATATTGCTCTAACTGAGTACATCAAAGAAGCTGAGAAAGAGCTAGGTGGCGACTTAGCAATGAGTAAAGCTATTACAGGTTGCTACATTGGTGCTTTGATGGTCACAGGAATGAGGCGAGGGGAGCTTCTTCAGCAAAAGTGGAGTGACATTGCTGAGATGGAGCACAAGCAAGCAAGAAACAAGAAGTTTGACTTGATAAAGATTACTGTGCGTGGTGAAACGAGCAAAGTACGTAAAACACGTAAGTTCGTAGTTAAGGACAACGGAAGATATTACAGTCAGCTTCTTAAGCTAACAAGACAAAGATACAAGCAAGAAATAACTGAAGAACAACTGAAAGAAGTTGTTAGCAATGAGTTGATTTTCAGTGCTGATGGTGAAACAGCAATCACAACAAGAGCAATTGACCATCACTTTAAGAAAGTCTTAGAAAAAGCTGAAGTCGCAAATGTAGAAGGTCGTGGTCTTGTGCCTTACAGCTTCAGACACTACTTCATCACTCAGCGAGTGAACAGCAATTTACCCCCATCAGCCGTTGCTGAAATGTGTGGCACGAGCATCACGCAAATTGAGAAAACGTACTATCACACGACTGAAGCCAAGATGGTCAGCAATGCTCTTGCTGATTACGAGTACGTAGATGGAATTCTCACGCCCAAGTGAGTGTCACGTACAGCGTTGATAAGCTGTTTCGCCAAGCTGAAAGTACTGTACTTTAGTCTTGGCTCTGACGAGATTTTCAATCGCTAGAAGCTCTGAACGTGTCAAAGGCTGTCTGACTACTATGGCATCGTGAACGTTCGCTAAAACAGTCTTTCCTAGCTTCTGAAGCTCATCACGAACGAAGTTCATCATGATGGTTTCAGCGTGTTGATAGAGCCATGAAATCAGCTTGCTTCTACTGTTGTAACCCTTGAGCGTTTTGAGGTTGCTGAGTTCTTCAAGAAATGGGTAGCGTTTTTTGAACGACTTGGCGATGTATGAGTCTAATTTTTCTTGCTCTTGCTTGAAGCGTATGACAGCACTACAGCGCATGAAACGCTCACGCTCATCACCGTACTTCAGTATCTCCATGACTGAAGACACCTTGTCAAAGCCATTCGCATCTTTCCATTTTGCTTCAATCAACTTCGCACCAAAGCTGAATGCTGTCATTGCTTGCTTCAGTTTCTTTTTCTTCTTCTCAAGCGACCAAGCACTGTCTTGGTTGAATGTTTGCGATAGAACGTCTTCATAGAAATCAGACTTGTAATCCAAGTAGTACTGAATCCCATAGAACTCATCATCAAGGTCTTTTTTCGTCTTGAGTGTGTCCAAGTACTCTTGTGCGAATGCCATCTTCCAACTGATGACGCTTGAATTTATGTCGTACTCAAACGAGTCACCAAGCATTGCTTCTCTAAGTGACTTATGAACACTCTGAACGCTATGACCCTCATAGTACGTTCGTCCAAATGCGCTGTGCTTTTTCTTCTGAGGTAATACGCCATTGTTCAACTGAGCTATGCGAAGAATACAAATCGCATGTTTAGTGTTCGTTTCTTCTTGAAGTCTTGTGAGTTCAATCTCTGACTTCACGAGCTTGCGAATGTAGTTTTTAACTGACTCAACATCAATCACAGCAAAGTCATAGTCTGAATCTTGGACTGACGTTGGAAGCTGATTGACTTCATCAATTTGCTCTTGATAAAAATTAATGTCTTCAACAGATGGTTGATTCAAATGTTGAGTCAACTCAATCTGTGTCTTATTTCTGAGGACTGTCAGACTGTCTTGGTCAATGAGCTTCACAAGTTTCGTGAACTTGATGAGCCCAATCTTTTTGGTGAGGTTGTTTGCTTCTCTGATTTGAGGTTGGTCTTCAATCAAAGAGAGTTTTTTGACTTTCAACCATCTATGAAGTCGCCAATTTTTCAGAGCCCATATCTGACCACCATTTTCTTGAACTTTCGTGAGGGGAATGTCATAGCAGTTGAATCGCCATGCTTCAACTGTGCGTCCTCTAGACACAGAAATGTTGAGTTCTTTCTCTAGATTTTTGACGTAGTTTTCTAGATGAGTCTCAGCACTATCTTTTGGTGTTGGAACAGCAATCTTCAGAGCTTCAAGCACTGAATCATCAACTTCAAGCCTAATCATGTGTCACCCCTCTGAGAGCTAGTCTACATGCGCCTTCTGAGACCCCTAAAAACCTAACGAACTTATAGTTAATAGAGATAGAAGATAGAAAAGAAGAAAAACCCATAAAAACATGACGAGCGCAGTGAGCGATGTTGAGCGAAGCGAAACAGAAGCGCACAAGCGAAGTCAATAGATGTGCGTAAGCACATCTAAGTAAATGACCATTTAGTTGATTCCATAGATTCAACCATGTGATGAAAAATGAGAGTCTGACTTGGTTCATTGATTTCTTCTTTTTTTCATGTTTTTTTGTCGTGGTTAGTACCAGCGATATGAATTTCTTAAGATATTTATCCATAACCAAATAAAAGTTATTTTTAACTAAATAGATGGAAAGGCGTAGAACTAGGAATTCGTGGATTACGGCATAACAATAAGTCACACATCAACAACAAATGGAGTGATTTATGTCTTCGGTTCTGTCTAGTCTTAAGCTGATTACAGCTAAACGTCAAACAACAATTGATCCAATCTTGTTTCGCCGTGAAAAAATGTCCCGACTTTTACAAGAGCAAATCATGTTAGCTACGGCATACATGAACAACACGAGCTATCAAGCAACACGTAAGAAGCGTGTGAAAGATGAGAATGGTATTGTTCAATTTGTAGACGTAGCAAAGCGTGTAAAAACGTGGTGGTTCACGACTTCAGACAATAAAGTAGCACTCACAGTACGTTACGGAAATCGTCAGATTGAGTTCGCAAAAGGTAAGAATGCGATTGAAGTCACAGACGCTAAGAACTTGCTTGTAACGCTTGAGAAACTTGAGCAAGCAACTTTGGAAGGTCACTTAGATGAACAGCTTACACAAGCAAGTAACAACGTGAAAGCACGATTCAAGAAGTGACTTTTTATCCATGAAAGACCATGAACTTAAAAATCTTGATTTTTCATCAAAATGCATATAAATTCAACTTTTAATGTAAAATCTATAAATCTTTTATTTCGTAATGCGAGAAATTATGTTCGTACTTCTTGGATGTGTTTTAGGCTATGTGGTCTATTTGATAGTGTCATTTAGCTTTTTTTATAGTGCGTCATCATCGACATTAGAGTTTTTAAGTATTGTATGTATCGTTGGTGGTGGAATTATAGGATTCAAAACAACTCATAAAGCAGGAGGTGGTATTAATTTACTAGGTGGTAGTACTTTCCATGGAGCAAAAGAGCTGGGTAACGACGCATATAAATTGCACTTGATTAAAAAATATAAAATAGAAAAAAATGAAGTGCTAGGTAAATATGTATTGGCTAACAAGTTATATGAAGAATTAGAGCTTGCACTCAATGTTGCTCACGAAAAGGAGCTTTCCAAAAAAAATAGTAACGATGCACCAAGAATTGAAAAAGGTATTGCTAAAGTAATTGAATCGGACTTTGTTAAGAAAAATCTGCGTTATCTAATATTGGGTGGAATTCCATTAATTTTACTGATGGCTTTTCATTCTGATTTAATAGAGCAATTTAATATATACCAATACGAATCAAAACTTAAGAGTCAGCTTCCAAATTCAGGATGTTACTCTATAAAGGAGCTGGAGGGTGCTTTAGCTGAAGTTAATGGAGACTGTAATAAACTTAAGCGTGAAAAAGAGAAAGCTAAAAGTGGTGGGTTTGCATATATTTATGAGATGAACGAGGCAGCAAAACATGGAGTCACGACAAAATCTGAGTGGGAAATTGTAGAGAATTCATTAAGACTTAAAGAAAAATATATGAATTCAAAAAACTCACTAGAAAATGCACTAGTTATTTTGAATTCGACGGATGAGGATTTACAACGTCACAAAGATAGTGGTGGGTTGGATGTGTCAAATGAATGGCGTGGTTATGAAATGCAATCTTTAACTGCTCAATACTCATCAGAGAAATTGATTTCCTTTCAAGCTGTTATTTCTACTAAATATATGAACATGAGTCCAAAGCCTGCATCGATGTCAAGCATTAAATCTGACTTGTCAACAGAGTGTGGGTATGAATGGCGCTTGCTAGGTTCTGACGGTGACGCATATGTTTCTGATACAAGTTACTCTAGTTGTGAGATTTCTAAGTCGTCCAGAGGTGGATATCACATTGCAGTATTTTCTAAGAGAAAAAAATACTAAAATCTTTACTTCAAAAGCGCACTTGCTGCGCTTTTTTTGTGCCTATAAATAGATGTATGAAACTCTATGAAATCACAAGCCCAATCAAGACGTACATCGCACGAGTGAAGCTGAAGAATGGCGCAACAGTCACGGCTACAGAGCGCACAGAATCACTCAGTTACGCACGACAAATTTTTCAGCACAAGTATGGGGATGGCAACGTGTTCAACGTCACTGAGTTGAACGAGCGTGTGAACGAGATAGAAGAGGGTACACAGACGCTTACAGCGCAACAGCTTCAAGTCAAAAGCCTAGCTGACCAAGAAGCCAAAATAAAGCAACAGAAGAAACAGCTTCAAGCTAAGCAAGCGATGGCAAAAGCACAAGAGAAGCTACGTGATGCCAATAAACCTGTTACGTCAGCTTAGTACTCGCTAGTCAGCATGATGACCCAATGTTCACCATCAAATGAGCAATAGAGCTTGATTTCATCTAATGGGAAGTCTGTGTACTCAATGTCTTGAGATGCGTACACATTGTCAGTGCCATCATCAATCTTCAACACAGCACTAGAGCCATTTACTGTCAAACGAGCTACGCAAAAGTAATCACTGAAGTACTTTGGAAGATGCGAAGCAATCGCATCCATAAGCCAGAAACACTTAGCTTGTTCAGCCAAGTACTTCGTTCCATCAGTCAGCACATGACGACTAGTGATGCGATAGAACTTCTCAGTTCCAATGAATTGACTAAGTTCAGATTTAAGGTTTTGTGTTGAGTTCATGTACTCAACTTTGAACCCAATCCAAATTCCTTCCTAGTCCTAAACTCCAAGCCGTTGTATGAGGTAGACGGAATTATTCTTTTCTTTTCCAATGGAAAATAACATTATTCAAGTTGTCCACAATAGCTCTAGTCGCAAAAGACAGTTCTTCAACTTCTTTATTGTTTTCAGTCACTCTGAACTCAATGGAGTCATCTTCACTGTAGTCTTTATACTTGATTCGTTTTTCAATCACATCTAAGAAGGCTTTGAAGGCATCTTTGTTCGTGAGCTTGTCTTCTAGTTCTTCTTTTGTAAGACCATTAACAATCCAAAAACACTCAATCTTTCCATTCACTCTGATAAGCTCAATGACGCTTTCATTCGCAAGTATTTTGACTTCATCAAGATGAGTGTTTGATTCTTTAATAGGTGCTCTATTGAGCTTTACAATATTGTCTCTTATGTGAAGAACATGACCATTTTCACATTGCCATTCATCAGTCCACTTGTTAGTTATAGAGTTAGAGTATCTGTTTCTAACTTCTTTCTTTATGTCATTAACTACGGCATTACATTGATTACAGAAAATGATCCCTGAGTTTTCATTAACAATGTGATGGACGTAATTTTTGGTTAATTCGTAGAAGCAACTAGGTATTTGAATTGCTCTAAAGTCTTCTCTATTAGCTGAATTCAACCAAATGATGAGGGCTTGTTTTTCTAGATTTTGTTGATAGCTTCCACTTCCTAAATAAAAATTTGACGCATACAGTGACAAAATTTCAGAAGTAGTTGAGATTATTTTACAGTTGTAGTCTTTGTTGGTTTCATTGCTTTCAATGATGACGTTAGCTGTACAAGTAGGTAGTGAGTTGATTAAGGAATCAACATCTTTGTTAAATTTATGATTAATGCTTTCAAGTAAGCGACCAAGTTCATTGTGAAGTTTTTTAATCTCAACTTCATTATCTAACTGTAAACAGTTGTAGTAGCTCTCAAGTAGGGCTGGGCAAAACCATAGAATATCGCTCTCATCTTTAGCGCCTATAGCCATCGCCTTATTTCTGTCATTTTTTGCGAGATTTGCTTCTTTGTTGAATTCTTGTTTAGCTTGACTTCTTACGCCAATCTTCAATAACAAATCAACTTTCTTGTGATGCTGAGAAAGTCTAACGGCTAAGTTGAAGCGTCTAGTGTCATCAAATTTACTCAACCGTTCCAAATCCTTAGAGAACGTCTTGTAAACAGAGCTAGAGAAAAGATTCTTTAGAAAACCCATTTGTGCTGTTCCAATGCTGTCTAGCTGAAGAATACTACTGTGCTTGTCGTTTTTATATGAGTACTATTCTAGATTGTTTTGTAGCGTGAAATGGTAGGAATGGCGAAATTCAATTGCTGTCTATTTCAGCAACCATAGATAGAACGCTTCTAATCCAAAAGCCTCGCACGAACTCATTTGTAACTTAACCTAGGTTACTTGAACTCAGTGGAAGCGCGCTCTAGCTTGGATTAAACGATTCACGCACGAAAGGCAATACTTTATGTTTGCCGTAATCTTCACTTAAGACAGAAGTAGGGGAGTTGTGCTGAGTATCGCTATCAGACACACGCATCAAATCCACGTTTAAGCGTTTTTCTTGAGCTAGACATGTCAGAGTGACAGTAGGCAAGTCAGTCGCTCAAATCCAAGATTCACTCAGAAACCAAAGAGAAGTACTATTCTCTTTAGTTTTGCGCTAAGTCACTGTCAGCACTAAGGAAAAATATTTTGGGAAAAAGGATAGGAATTTTTAATCAAAGGTAAGAAACTAAATACTTGTCAAATATTTGATTTGTAAGGAATGTCTCAAATGTCACAAGCAAAAGTTCTCACTGAAAAAGAAATTAAGAAAGTCGTTAAGGTCATTGATTCCAAGCGTCACGCTACTCGTAATCGCTGTATGTTCTTGCTAACGCATGGCTCGGGAATGCGAGTAGGGGAGGTGGCATCACTAAGAATCTGTGATGTGCTTCAGTCTGATGGGTCAATCAAGAGTGAAGTGTTCTTGTCAGCGCAACAGACAAAGGGTTCTAAAGGGCGTACTGTCTATCTTTCAGACAAGATGCGTGACGAAATCAGTCTGTATCTCAAGACACGATTCAAGTTAAACAATTTGCTTGCTGTGACGCTCACAGACACGTCACGTGCTTTGTTTGCGAATCAGAAAGATTGTCATCGTGGATTCTCAGCATCTACAGCTTGTCAGATGTTTCACTATTGGTACAAAGAAGCAAAGATTGAGGGCGCTTCTAGTCACAGTGGAAGGCGTGGATTCATCACTAACTTAGCGAACAAGGGTGTACATGTTCGTATTCTTCAAGAGCTAGCAGGTCATTCATCAATCGCTGTCACTCAGAAATACATTGACGTTAATCACGATAAGTTACGCATTGCTGTAGAGATGCTTTAATTATTAGCCAGCTTCACTTCCAACCACTCAAAAGTATCTTATCTATTTTTGAAATCGTTGGGGAGAAAATTTTTTTATAGCTTGAAATAATTGAGTCTTCAATTTTGCTGACTTCGTGTTTCACGTAATTTTCTGAATCTGAGTCAAGCTTAATTTGTGAAATTATTTTCCCCCTAAGTTGTTGTTGTTCTAAATATGGGTAAGTTAATGATTGGTATGCTTGCATCAAATCAGTTGATTCGGTAATTATCCTAGCTTTTTGCTTTGTTAATTCGAAAGGAAAGAAGCTCGTATTTGCTTCTTTCATTAAGTTTATATAGCTTTGATTTGCGTCACTTGTAAACATGAAAACTTCTTCTTGTGTATGAATTGGCGCATAATTTTCATCAAAATGTATCTTTGGAATTAGTGCCTTCATCGCAATTTTTATTGAGCTATCTAATTTGTAAAGCTCATGAGGCTCAAAAGTTGACCAATTTCCATGAGCCGTTGACCTATCATCAATTCCGTACTTTTTCACATTGACTTTCGTGTAATCAAGAATGACAACATCTTTACACTTACTAATATTTTTTACGAAGATTGAATTGAGTTTTTCTTCACCATCGTGACGAATTAAAGCAAATTTGAAACTCATATAGAAAACCTTTGTAAATGTTTTAGAGAATTACTTAACAGCTTTCTTCACTGTCTTAGCTTTGTTAGGACCACGCTTATCTGATATGTGGTGATTTCTGAGCATTAGTTCTATTGACTAATTTTTGTGGCGAATGTGTATTTCGCATCTCCAGATAAGTTTGTATAACCGCCGAATGTAATGACATCTTTGCCAGCGGCAATCATCACACCTCTTGCATCAAGAGAGTTCTTTGCAAAACCATCCCATGGCGTATTTAATGTTAAGGTGCCGCCGTTGCTTCTAACTACACCATCTTGAGTTACTGTTTCAATCCAGGTAGTTGAATCTTGTCCGGGTGTTAAGTTTACAAAAAACCAATCACCCGCTCCAGCTACTAGATAACTTCTCTGAAGTGCATATTTTTCTGACATTGTGGCTTGACCGTAGCCATATCCACCTGCATCGTTAAAGTCTAGATATGCAATCTTCTTTCCATCTGCGGAAGTAAAAGCTACCATGTAATTTTCGTTAGTAGAGCCATTTCTATAAAACTTCCACGCACGTAACGTAGGGTCGTAAGTACCTGTTCCATTGGTTGTATTCGTACATGTCCTAGATGGATTTTCAATATCATCACCTTCACATGTCGAGTAAGTAACCGAATTAGATCCGCTGTCGGTAACTGTCAATGATCCATATAGCCCGTGACATCCTGTCATCAAGCCTTGAGTTTTTTGTGCACATTGTGCTGATATGTAATTGTAAGTTCCTGCTAAAACATTGCTAGTTGAAATCGGATCTGGAATACCAATAATTGGAGTTGCAGGCATTGAGCCAAGCTTTAGTGTTCCAATAAGAATACCATTCTTTAGTGCAAAGAACTTTGAGGATGTATTTCCTGAAACAGAATAACTTTTATCTGAGTTTTGAGTTAACGTGCCATTTTCAGAGTGGCATGAGTTTGAAGTTAACTCGCATCCATATTGGCTTCTTGTAACGTTGTAAGAGTAGGTTAGGTTTTGTGTATTGACTGAATAAGAAATTAATTCGCCTTGCGCCGCTGAAACTGTATAGGTCTGCTGAAAGCCTGTTGCGCCTGATGATCCGCCGCCGCCGCCGCCACATGCAATCAATGTGACGACTGACGCTATTGAGATTCCGAATAACAGTTTTTTCATATTTCCTCCAATTCTTCAATTTAGCATAACATTGTTTAAATGACAATTTATATCGTATAGAAATGCACTATTTTGGTGCTTTTCTGTTTTGGAAGACCTAGAATCAGCGCATGAAATCTGTTTATCTACGTTTTTTGTCAGTTGCTCATGCGCTTGATGGTGAGTACGAGCATGTCTCAAAACTTGATGAAACAGCAAAGTATTTGCTTCAAGAGATTGCCTTGCGACATCACGAGGGCAAGTCTATGAATGTGACTGAAGCAATGTCACTTAAGCGTGTAGCAAGCCAAGCCACGATTCATCGGAAGCTCGTCAACTTGCTTGAGCTTGGCTTGATTGAGCAATTGTTTGAGGGCAAGAATCGTAGAACGAAGTACCTTGTCCCAACGAAACTAGCTGAGAGTTACTTTGACAAAATTGGCAAAGCAATCAAAAACACACTCGTTACTTCTTGACTTTTATTCGCTGATTTTGGTTTCACGGTGTGTAACCAAGCGTCTGTAACCCCATGATTTACATGGCTCTATCGTGTTACAATAGTTACAGAAAGTAAATTTATTGTTACGCAAAAGTTACACATTGGCTTCTGACGTGCTGTAGGGCGCATAAACACTAAGGTTTACAAAAGGGTAACTATTGAGTGGGAGTAACGAATTGACGCATTCAACCCAAAGCAATTTGAAACTGACGGCTGAGCAGCTGGAAGCTTGTGCCCCGATTGAACAGTATTTTCTTGGCCATGCCCATGACGATGCGAGC
>Ga0228701_1002456_pt1 | contig 10943 bp, 10 predicted proteins | sample McNCre117_Aug_MG_2_FD_178017 | JGI IMG/M metagenome (GOLD analysis project Ga0228701, IMG submission 178017) | Freshwater microbial communities from McNutts Creek, Athens, Georgia, United States - 11-17_Aug_MG | ecosystem: Environmental > Aquatic > Freshwater > Creek | place: USA: Georgia...
GACGCCACTCCGAATATCGATGTCTTCCGTACGGAGTGTGAACCGGGCGACACCTGGCTGTTGTGTTCCGACGGTCTCACCGGCGTTCTCAGCGACATCGAATTGAACATGCTTATCGAATCCAACGAATCTTTGGACACGCTGAGCACCGGACTGGTGCAGCGAACCTACGACGAGGGCGCACCGGATAACGTGACCGTCGTGCTGGCGCGCGTGCACGGTGTGCAGCTCGATGCTGAAATCGACTCCATCTTTGTCGGCTCCGCGAGCGCCGATAATCCGCTCAAGACGCTTCCGACCGCGCTGTCTCCAGCTGGTATCGATGTGCCTCGTGCCAAAGCACCGAGTTTGCCAATTACCACGGGGGGAATCCCGATTACGCCCGGCTTCGACGACGAGGATTTGTCCCTGGTGACAACTCCCGTTCAGCCAACCAGAGCCGGCAAAGCCAGGTTAATCTGGTGGCTTGTGGCTGCGATTATCCTCGTCGCCCTGGTGGTGTCATGGTGGTTGCTCACGACATCGTCCGGCTCAACGAACGCCTTCAACATTGTGGCCGAGCGCCTCGGCGTTTGCCTGAACTTGCCGAGCGGCGGGCTGGGTGCATATGTCTAGCTCGGCACTCGCCAGCCCTTCTGTCGATACGGGAGAAATTCCCAAACTGCGCGCACCCCGCGTGAGCCAGCGCACGCGCAATATCGAATTGGCCCTGCTCGTCGTGGCGTTCGCCATTTCCGGTAGCGCCATCATGCTGGTGCAGTTCGGCGCTCTCGGACATCTCGACGGGCATCCCTTCGGTCTGTGCTTCATCCTCGTGCTGCTCGTGCTCGGCTTGCACGGCGTCCTGCGATTCGCCGCGCCCCAGGCCGACCCGCTGATCATGCCCATCGCTGTTGTGCTCAACGGACTTGGTATCGCCGAGATTTATCGCATCGACATCCACATGAAATTGATCGGCTGGGATGCACTGGCCACCAAGCAAATAGCGTGGACCGGGCTCGCCATCGGCGCGGCCGCGGCGGTATTGCTGCTCGTACGCAATCACCGGGCACTTCAGCGCTACACCTACACCGCAGGACTGCTCGCGGTTGTCCTGCTGATTTTGCCTGCGCTGCCGTTCATCGGCCAGGAAATTTCAGGTGCTCGCGTCTGGATTCACCTCGGTCCGCTGTCATTCCAGCCTGGTGAGGTTGCGAAGATTGCCCTGGCCGTATTCTTCGCCGGCTACCTCGTCTCGCACCGTGAGAGCCTCTCGATGGTCGGGCGCAAATTCCTCGGCCTGCGTCTGCCGCGCGGCCGCGACCTCGGTCCGTTGATTGCGGTCTGGATTTTGTCGATGCTCGTCATCGTTATTCAGAAGGACCTCGGCACCGGTTTGCTGTTCTTCGGCCTATTCCTAGTCATGCTCTACGTTGCAACCGCACGCGTGGGGTGGGTCATCATTGGCGTCAGCCTCATCGTGCTGGGCGCCGTGGCGGCAAACCAATTCCTGGGCTACGTGCACGACCGATTCGCCAACTGGTACGACGCCTTCAATCCCGACATCTACAACGCTGACGGTGGTTCGTATCAAGTGGTTCAGGGCATCTTCGGTCTGGCGCACGGTGGGCTCATCGGAACGGGTCTCGGCCAGGGAATGCCCTACATCACACCGGTTTCGCAAAGCGACTACATCATTTCGAGCCTGGGTGAAGAGCTCGGTCTGGCCGGCATTTTCGCCATCCTGTGCATGTACGCCTTGTTGGTTGCGCGCGGCCTGCGCATCGGTTTTGCCGGGCACGACGATTTCGGGGCGCTGCTTGCCGTTGGTCTGTCGTTTGTCATTGCACTGCAATGCTTTATCGTCATCGGCGGCATCACGCGCATCCTGCCGCTCACCGGTCTCACCACACCGTTTCTCGCCGCAGGTGGTAGCTCGCTCGTCGCCAACTGGATGATTGTCGCGCTGCTACTGCGCATTTCGGATGCCAATAAGCGTGACTCGCGTTTGGTGGTGAGCGCATGAACCGTGAGCTCAAGCGCCTGACCATTGTTGTCTTCTGCATGCTGCTAGCGCTCTTGCTGTCATCAACGTTTATCCAAGTGATTCAAGCGGATGCGCTAAGCGAAGACAGCCGAAATACTCGAGTGCTCTTCGATAGTTATAAAGCCAAGCGCGGTCCGATTCTCGTCGAAGGCAAGCCAATCGCACTCTCGGTACCGAGCGGCGATGACTATGTGTATCAACGCACGTACACCGATCCACTTTTATATGCGCAGACCACCGGATACTTCTCGCTGAATCAGGGGATCATCGGCATTGAACGTGCCATGAACTCGTCGTTGAGTGGGGCCAGCAGCTCGCAGTTTCTCGACCAACTCAACGCCATTTTGACGAATAAGCCGATTACCGGAGCCTCGGTCGAACTCACCTTGCAGAGTCGGGTTCAGAAAGCCGCCTGGAAAGCGATGGCGAAGTACACCGGCGCGGTCGTCGTGCTCGAGGCGGATACCGGTCGCGTTGTCGCGATGGTGTCTAAGCCGTCGTACAACCCGAATGCCTTGACCTCGCATAACGACGACGACGTCATCGCTGCCTATAAAAAACTCATCGGTGACAAGACTGAACCTCTCATCAACCGCGCGATTGATGGAAAGCTCAACCCGCCCGGTTCGACATTCAAGCTCGTTGTCGCCTCGGCCGCGCTCGAGTCGGGCCGATACACGCCAGACAGCACGTTCCCGAATCCGTCCAAGTTACGTCTGCCCGAAACGAATGTTTGGATTCACAACTCCAGCGGTGGCACGTGTGGACCTGGGGCGACTGTGACGTTGCGCGATGCGCTGCGCATCAGCTGCAACATCCCGTTCGCCGAGCTCGGCATGCAACTTGGCGGCAAAGCGATTCTCGATCAGGCGGAGAAGTACGGCTTTAATCACGATTTCCAGATTCCCCTCGTTGTCGAGCAGAGCACCTTTCCGCAGGTGCTCGACACGCCCCAAACGGCACTGTCTTCGTTCGGGCAGTTTGATGTTCGCGCTACCCCGCTGCAAATCGCCATGGTGAGTGCGGCCATCGCAAACGGTGGCAAAGTGATGAAACCCAATGTGGTTGAAAGTGTCACCGCATCCAACGCCAAAGCGATTTCGACTTTTAAGGCTGCCGAGTTTGGGCAAGCAGTCAGTCCCGCGACTGCCGCGACGTTGACCGACATGATGATCAACGATGTCAACAACGGTGCAGCAGATAATGCGAAGATTAGTGGTGTCGACGTTGCCGGCAAGACCGGAACCGCGGAGAACGGGGACACGCTTCCCTACACTCTCTGGTTCACCGGTTTTGCTCCTGCACGTGGCACCCACAAATACGCCGTCACTGTCCTCGTAGAAGACGGTGGCGGAATGGGGAAAAGCGGATATGGCAATCTGATTGCCGCTCCGGTCGCAAAGAAAGTGTTAGAGGCGGTGCTGAGTAAATGAGGCCAGCTGCAGGAATGACCTTCGGAGGTCGTTACGAGCTCGAATCACGTATTGCCGTGGGCGGCATGGGCGAAGTGTGGAACGCCGTCGACACGGTAATCGGACGACAGGTCGCCATCAAGATCTTGAAGGACGAGTACCTGGGTGACCCCGGGTTCCTCGAACGCTTCCGCGCCGAGGCCCGTCACGCCGCACTCGTCAATCACGAGGGCATCGCCAACGTCTACGACTATGGCGAGGAGAACGGCAGCGCCTTCCTGGTGATGGAACTGGTTCCCGGCGAACCCCTCTCCTCAATTCTCGAGCGCGAACGTTCACTGTCCATCGACAAGGTTCTGGACGTCGTGGCGCAAACCGCTGCAGCACTTCAAGCAGCTCATTCCGCCGGTCTCGTTCACCGTGACATCAAGCCGGGCAACATGCTCATCACGCCCGAGGGCCGGGTAAAGATTACCGACTTTGGTATCGCTCGAATCGCGGACCAGGTGCCCCTCACCGCAACCGGTCAGGTCATGGGTACTGTTCAGTACCTCTCGCCGGAGCAGGCCAGCGGTCAACCGGCGAGCCCATCGACCGACATCTACTCGCTCGGCATCGTTGCCTACGAGGCGCTTGCCGGCAAGCGTCCGTTCTCGGGCGAATCGCAGGTTGCCATTGCGATGGCGCAAATCAACGACGCTCCTCCGGCCCTGCCCGAGACCATCGCCGAACCGGTTCGTAACCTGGTGATGTCGTGCATCGCCAAGAAACCCGCTGACCGTCCTGCCTCGGCTGCGCACCTTGCCCGCGCCGCACAGGCCCTGCGTCGCGGTGATTTGCAGGGAGCTGCCGCTTCCGTTCCCGGTGTACTGGGCACATCCAGCATCGATGATGCCACGATGGTCATGCCGCGCACCGTAGCCACGGGAGCAACGACGGTTCTCAATATTCCGGATGTTCCTGAAGAGGCCACGAAGAAGCGCAGCCCGTGGACCTGGCCGCTCATTGCCCTCATCGGTGTCGTGATTATCGTCCTCATCGGCTCGCTCATTGCCGTGATTGCGAGCGGTGGCTCGAACCCCAAGCCCACCGACACCGCAACGAATATCACCCCCACGGTCGGACCAACGCCTTCGCCCACGGCGACAAGCATCGCGTTGGCGACCTATAAAGGCCAGAAGGCCCAAGACGTGGTGGTTGCTCTGCAAGCAATGGGTTACACCAACGTAAAAACCACTCTCGGCCCGGTCCCTGTTTACGCACCCAGCCCGGAACTTGAGGGAACCGTCTACGACATCAAGCCCGTGGGCAATGTGCCATTCAGTACTGCCGTAGTCATCTACTACTACGACGTACAGCCCATCCTGGCGGCCCCGGCAGGCATGAGTGTTTCACCTGCAAATCCAGTGGCTGGCGTCGACAGCGTTACCGTCTCGTGGCCCGCGTACGCAGCCTGCCCGAAGCAGGAGAACATGAAGCTGACCGGATACATTCTCAAGATTCGCAACCAGACCTGGACCCTGGGCGCTTCGGAAGTATCGCAATCAATTGGAACGCAGTCCTCGTCGGGACCCGTCTCCGGCTCGCTCACCGCGCAGTGTGGTGTGATGGCAACCCCGCCTGGGGCATTCTCCTTCACGGTGAGCCCCAACCCAGCTCCAACTCAATAACGGCTCCTGGTCTTTCATGCGAATTGGTGAGCTTTTTCAGGGTAGGTACACCCTCACACAGGAATTGCCCGCCGTGGCATTTGCGAAGGCGTATCTAGCGACTGATACCAGTCTTGAGCGCCAAGTTGAGGTCGTGATGCTGGAACCACGATTTGCTGCTCACCAAGAATTCGTGAAGCGCTTCACGGAAGAAGCTCGTCGAGTGCTCGATCTGGCACATCCTGCGATTGCTCGAATCTATGACGTGGGCAGTGACCCCGACTCTGGGGAGCACTTCATCATCTCCGAACATATCGAGGGGACAACCCTTCGCCAACGAGCCGCTCACCCTGTCTCGTTCGATGAAGCGTTAACACAGCTCGAGTCAGTCTTTTCGGCGTTGGAATACGCTCATGCACGCGGGGTGTATCACCTGGGATTGACTTCAGATTCAGTGACCATCACGGCTCACGGCCGAGCAAAGATCTCTGGTTTCGGTATCTCGGCCCTGGCAAGCCAAGCTGCCCCAAACGCAGATGCCCTGGCCGCAACTCTGGGAACATCCGCCTACCTCGCACCCGAACAGATTGTGCAAACCGATGTAGGCCCCGCCACGGATGTCTACGCGGCTGGTCTCCTGCTGCGTGAAGCCCTCAACGGCAAGCCTGTGTTTGATGGGACCGCACGCGGAGAAGAACTTCGCGCTCGCGCTCACGGCGAACTGCCCATCGATGCGCTCGCGCCGACACTTCCTCGCGACCTTGCAGCACTCATGGGTTCTCTTGCGGCAAGTACTCCCTCTGCTCGTCCCACCGCGCGCGCCGCAGTCGATATTTTGGCCAAGGCAGTCACACCCGCCAGCCTGCTCGCTACCGAGGCAGTGAAGGCGCCGCCCGAGGTATTCGTTGCCGTCGCGCCTGCCGCATCCGAATTGAACACACCCCATGTCGAGCGACCATCAGTTCCAGCCGGGATTGACCCGACTCTAGCTAGCATTTTTCCCGCGAACAGCCTCAGCACGCGCGAATTCGGTGCAAATGAATTCACTGCCGGACGAACGCGAAAGGCACTGGTTACCGCTTTAGTGCTCGCGGTCACGTCCGTGATTGTCGTAGCCGCCCTCATTCTTGTCATCGTCAGCTTGCTTCCCGCTAATTTCTTGCCGAGCACGTCACGTACGGTCCCACAATTGGCCGGGCTCACCTACGATCAGGCCGCGTCATCCGTGCATAACGCGGGGCTCGTTATCTCTCGAAATGACGTCGCGTCGACAACTATCCCCAGTGAGCAAGTCATCTCATCCAACCCTCCATCGGGCACCAAACTCGAAATGGGAGGCACCGTCACCGTCGATGTTTCTTCGGGTAACGCCATGGTCGCCGTCCCCGATCTCACCGGGGTCGCTTCGGGAGCTGCGGCCCAAATTCTGGAAAAGGTCGGGCTCAAACTGGGCAACACGACACAGATTGCCTCAGCACTCGCCCCCAAGGGGTCAATTGTGGTCTCCCTGCCAGCAAGCGGCACGCAAGTTGCCGCAGGAACACTCGTCAACATCTCGGTGTCGAATGGGCTGGTTCGTATTCCGTCGTTCGTCGGTAAGTCGATAACGGAGGCAACCGCGACCCTTGGCAAGCCAGATATCGGCATCACCCCGACCATCGCCGCTGATCCCAGCTGCGTGGGCACCAATCCGATTTCAGTTTCACGGCAATCGCCGAGTCCTGGTGATGTGCCGAGCAACACCAAGGTCACCTTGACTTACTGCAGCGGTCGCTAAAACAACCCGCTCGTTATCGAGCTAAGCGATGAGCGGGCTTTTGGTGCGCGACAAAGCCGCGGCCCCAGTAAGTCCGACAACCTCGAGCCAGTTGCCAAGCATCTGGTAGCCACCTTCGGTAAGAACCGACTCGGGGTGAAATTGCACGCCGAAGATGGGCGCCGTCTTGTGGCGCAGTCCCATGATTACGCCGCCCTCAGTAGCGCTCGTGACCACCAGCTCAGCGGGCACGGTCGACTTGACGACAGCGAGGGAGTGGTAACGCGTGGCCGTGAAGGGTTGTGGAACACCGTCATAGAACGAACTGTCATCGTGTGAAACCAGTGACGTCTTGCCGTGCATGAGTTCGTCAGCATTCGTCACCGTCGCACCAAATGCCTCTGCGATTGCTTGGTGGCCCAAACAAACGCCGAGCAGCGGAACATTTGCGTCGTGTGCCGCCTTGATGATCTCGATGGATACACCCGCATCGCTCGGCTTGCCGGGGCCAGGTGAAACGAGAACACCGTCATAGGCCGCAAGCGTGTCCGCGAGGTCCCCCGCTTCGATTGCGTCGTTGCGCACAACAACTGTCTCGGCACCCAGCTCCTGTAAGTAGCCGTTCAGCGTGTAAACAAAGCTGTCGTAGTTATCGATAACGAGGATGCGCGCCATCAGGAAACCGCCGAATTATTTTGTGCGAAAAAAGTGTCCACTGCTGGGAAGACAAAAAGCATCAGCAGTCCAACCACGATAATGGCTGCCGAGGCAAGCACAATAATTCGCGCCCATTTTGGACCGGGCATTTTTCGCCAGAGCGCTGCGTACACGGTTATGCCTTCGCAATCAGAGGAGCAAGCTCTTCATAGGGGCCGGCGTCGCGAGTTCGATACGAATCAAGCACCGCATAGGTAACTAGTCGCTCACCGTTGCCCTCCTGCGGACTACAGGTCGTGATCGTCAACAGGCTTTCGGTGCCGTGCGTTGTCTTTCCCGGTACCTGGTTGAGTACATCCACCGAGGTCGCCTTCACGTATTCGATATTACGAACGGTGTACCGGTAGTAACCAGCCTTGGTTTCGAGATAAATGTGATCCCCGGTGCGCAACAGCTGTGCCTGTTTGAACCCAGTGCCCCAGCCGGATCGGTGAACTGCGAGCGCAAAGTTTCCGGCTTCACCGGGCATTTGCGAGGTGCTGTAGTGGCCAAAATAGCCGTGATTCAGCGTTTGCGTGGGGGTGACCGATTCCCCCACTGCGCGGGTGCTCTCGGCGCCCAGTCGAGGAACGTACAAATTGCCAATCACCGCACCGGTACGAACTTTCGCCAGAGCAGGCGCAGGCCAGGTGTCGGGCAGTGTTGAGACCGGGCGCGTGGCACCCCAATTCTGTGAGTTCTGGTCCACCACGGCATGCTGAGCTGAGGAAACGACAGCATTATTCACCCATAACTGCCACGCAAGATAGAGCAAGACAACAACCCCGGCGGTGATGAGAATCTCACCGACAATGTTGAGTGCCGAAAGCGTGCGCGAGCGTGACATAACAGTCTCGAGTTTACTTGTCGGGCAGCCGCCCAAGCTGACGGGCGCCTGAGACTGAAGGCTATACTTGTACAACTATGGCCAAAACCAAGAAACTCGAAGCTCGCGCCCGCAAATCGAAGAGTGCCAGCGACAACGACAGCCCGAACCCGGTGTGGTTCAAGCCACTCATGTTTGGCTTCATGCTGCTCGGTTTGGCATGGATCATCGTGTTTTACATCAGCCAGGCAACCCTGCCGATTGCTGCACTGGGTCAGTGGAACATCCTGGTCGGTTTTGCCATCGCTTTTGTTGGCTTCTTGATGACCACGCGCTGGCGCTAGGTTCAATCCAACCCGCCCGTTACTAATTACACGGGTGTAATTAGTAACATGTGGATATCCTGTGGATAACTCCGCGGTGAGCCTACAGCCCTACAAAAATGGGGGCACGCGACAGCGCGATACCCACAAGTACCACTGCAGTGAGTCCAATGAGGAGCCACTGTTGGCGACTCTGATAGCGCCAGCGCGTCACGATGAGACCGATGACGAGGCCGATAATGATTCCGCCGATGTGTGCCTGCCATGAGATGTTGCTCCCGGGCAAGAATCCGATCGCGAGGTTGATCCCAACCAGCACGAGCATGCCTCGGGTATCACCACCGAACGATCGATGAATGACCAAGTAGGCGGCCATCAGACCAAAAATCGCACCCGATGCGCCCACCACGGCCGAAAGCATGGTGGTCGGAACCACAAACGCCCACAAAAACACGGCGAGCGATCCGCCCAGGCCAGCCAACAGGTAGAGGGCCAGGTAGCGGGCTCGCCCCATCATGGTTTCGAGCACTTGCCCAAATATCCACAGCGTGTACATGTTCAGCAGAATGTGCATGAAGAAGAAGGCTCCGCCGCCATCCGAGTGCACAAATAGCGCCGTGATCATGCGCCATGGCTCGTAGGGCACACCCTCGCTCGCCAATTCACCCATCGCATAGACCGGCGAGAACAGTAATGCGCTCGTGACGCCGAGCCCTGGCACAAGTTGCAGTAAAAAGACCGCGACCGTCACGGCGATGATCCCGAGCGTCGCTACGGGAAGATTCGTTCCGCGAACGCGGAAGAAGTTTGAGGCCACTTAGCCGACGGGAGTGATGGTGATCGATTCGATCACAACATCGTCGAGCGGGCGGTCGCGACCATCGGTAGCAACCTGAGCAATGGCATCAACAACTGCCTTGCTCGCGTCGTCAGCAACCTCGCCGAACACGGTGTGCTTGCCCCACAAGTACTGGGTCGGAGCAACCGTGATGAAGAATTGCGAGCCGTTGGTGCCGGGGCCGGCGTTCGCCATAGCGAGCTTGTAGGGCTCATCGAAGGTGAGCTCGGCGTGGGGCTCATCCTGGAAGTTGTAACCGGGGCCACCGATACCGATACCGAGAGGGTCGCCGCCCTGAATCATGAAGCCATCGATGATGCGGTGAAAGATGACGCCGTTGTAGAGCGGGGTGTTCATCTTCTCGCCCGACTGCGGGTGAGTCCATTCGCGGTCACCAGTCGAGAGACCCTCAAAGTTTGCGACGGTGACGGGAGCTTGGTGACCGAATAGGTTGACGACGATGTCGCCTTTGTTGGTGGAGATAGTGGCTACAGAAGTGTGAATAGGCATAGCCTCTATATTTCCACACCGACGCGCATGCAGGATGCGTGGCAGGATGGATGTGAACACGCACGGGAGGAACACGCGCATGGCCAAGAAAACGATCAGTGAATCTGAACGCCTTCGTCTGGAGAGCGAGCGCCTGCTGCGCGAGCAGCGCGATGTACTCGCACACGCCGGAAGCGTGGTTCGCGATGCCAGCCGGGAACTCGGTCGTTATGCCAGCCAAGACGCCTACCCGCGCGTTGCCGCTGGCGCCCGTCGTGCCGCTGACTCCTCGCGTCACAAGATTGTCGATGAAGTTCTTCCCGGCATTGCTGGCGTCATCGGTTCGACATTGTCGGCCGTCGATGCTGCTCGCGGAATCGCTCGCAAGTCTGGTGCCTCCATCGCTCCCGCGGCCAAGGCCAAGGGCGGGGTTGGCAAGTACGTCGCGCTCGGCTTCGGTCTCGCGCTTCTCGTGGGTGTCGGCTACGTGCTGTGGGAGAACTTCCGCGCCGACGACGAGCTCTGGGTCGAAGACGAAGCCTAGGTGAAAGCCTTCAAGCCCGATCACTTTCTCGGGCACATCCAGGGTCTGCGCGCCATCGCGGTTCTGCTTGTTGTCGTTTTTCACTTCTGGCCCGGTCGCCTCACCGGCGGCTACATCGGCGTTGATGTCTTCTTTGTCATCTCTGGATTTCTCATCACCGGGCACCTTGCCCGCGAGCTGAAATCTTCAGAACGCATCAACCTGCCGAGTTTCTGGGCCAAGCGCATCCGTCGCCTCATTCCCGCGGCTTTGTTAGTGCTCATCTTCAGCGCCATTGCCGCCGCGGTGCTTATGCCGCTGTCCTACCTGCCGGCTTCACTGACCGATGTCTCGACGAGCATGCTCTACGTCGAGAACTGGCAGCTGGTAGCGAGCGCATCCGAC
>Ga0228701_1002458_pt1 | contig 10939 bp, 8 predicted proteins | sample McNCre117_Aug_MG_2_FD_178017 | JGI IMG/M metagenome (GOLD analysis project Ga0228701, IMG submission 178017) | Freshwater microbial communities from McNutts Creek, Athens, Georgia, United States - 11-17_Aug_MG | ecosystem: Environmental > Aquatic > Freshwater > Creek | place: USA: Georgia...
TTCTTTATTCTTCGTAACTAATGCACCGATGCGCGCGCCACAAGCTGAATATTTTTTGCTAAAAGTATCAATCATGATCACTCTATCTTCTACACCTTCAAGTGTTAAAGTGCTTTTTACCTTGCCCTCATAGCTAAATTCAGTATACGCCTCATCTGAAAACAAATACAAATCTTTTTCTTTGATTAAATCTCTGATTTGCAATAATTCTTGTTCACTATACACATAACCTGTAGGATTATTTGGATTACAAATAAAAATCCCTTTGGTTTTGGGCGTTATTTTTTCTCTAAAAGAAGCGATGGGCGGTAAGGCAAAACCCGATTCGATCGTAGACGTGATGGGAATAATTTTGATGCCTGCAGACATGGCAAACCCAATATAGTTGGCATAAAATGGCTCTGGAACGATGATTTCATCTCCCGCATCCAAACAGGCCATAAAAGCAAATAAAATCCCTTCGCTACCACCAATGGTAATTAAAATATCAGTATAGTCAACTTGGATGTCTTTTGATTGATAATAACCTGCCAATTTTTTTCTGAAACTCAATATACCAGCGCTGTCTGTATATTCTAATACTTTTAAATCAGCATACTTTACAGCATCCATCATTATCTGAGGCGTTTCAATATCTGGCTGTCCAATATTTAAATGGTATACTTTGACACCTTCTTTTTTAGCTGCTTCTGCATAGCCAGCTAATTTACGAATAGGAGAAGAAGGCATGTCTTTGCCACGCTGACTAATTCGAATCATACATTATAAAATTACTTCTCCTTCAATTTCTAATTCAATTGGCAATTTATTACCTGCAAATTTAACAGTCACTTTCTTTTTAAATACGCCAGAGAAAGGAGCTGTATAGGTTACTTTGATCATTCCTTTTTGCCCTTTTAATACTGGATCTTGTTTGTATTCGGGGGTAGTGCAACCGCATTCTGCTTGTGCAAATTCAATAACAGCTGGTTTGGTACCCGTATTGGTAAAACTAAATACAACCGCTTTATGAATACCTTTTTTAATCTTGCCAAAATTATGGCTTGTTTTATCAAACTTAATTTCTGTTTGTGCTTGTAGGCCCATTACTAGTAAGCCAAATGTCAATAAAAAAGCTAATTTTTTCATAATATATAGGGTTGCTTGAGATATGCTAAATTATTGAAAAATGCCTAATTATTTGATTTTATCTACATAGCGATTTTTTATGCTATTTCAGTCTTATTTTTGTCCCATGGAATCCAATTTAGATGCCGTGACTGCTGACGATATGCTTTCTTTTGAGGCTTTTCGAACATCTGTTCTAGAGGACTATCGTGTAGCATTGTTAAGTAGGGAGGTAAGTTTGCTAGGCAGGAGAGAAGTGCTTACCGGAAAGGCCAAGTTTGGCATTTTTGGAGATGGGAAGGAAGTGTTGCAGGTGGCAATGGCCAAGTATTTTCAAAAAGGTGATTTTAGAAGTGGTTATTATAGAGATCAAACTTGGATGTTTGCATTGGGTGTAGCGAATGTAGAAGATTATTTTTCGCAGTTATACGCTGATACGCACCATGACCCTTACAGTGGTGGTAAAAACATGAATGCGCATTTTGCAACGCGTTTTGTAAAAGAAGATGGACAATGGAATGATTTAACTGAACAGTTTAATATTACTGCCGATATTGCACCAACGGCTGGTCAAATGGCTAGAGGCTTGGGATTGGCTTTTGCTTCCAAATGTTTTAGAGCAGCAGAAGATAACACAGCATTTGCTAACTTATCTCATCACGGGAATGAAGTTTGCTTTTGTACCATTGGTGACGCAAGCACTTCAGAAGGTCATTTTTGGGAAGTCGTGAATGCGGCTGGTGTACTACAAGTTCCCTTAGTCATTTTTGTATATGATGATGGATATGGTATTTCTGTGCCCACTAAACTACAAACTACTAAAGGGTCGATCTCTGAAGCTTTGAAGGGTTTTGAAAAACATGAGGGCACTAATGGTATTCAAATCTATACTGTTAAAGGGTGGGACTATGCTTCTTTATGTGAAAGTTTTGAAGTAGGAATCGATTTTGCACGCACTACACATACACCAGTTGTTTTTCATATCAAAGAATTGACACAGCCACAAGGCCATTCTACAAGTGGAAGCCACGAGCGATATAAATCACCTGAAAGATTAGAGTGGGAACGTGAATGGGATTGTAATAAAAAAATGAAAGAATGGTTGATCTTAAATGAATTAACCACCGAGGAATACTTAAATCAACTTGAGTTAGATGTAAAAGCTGCAGTAAGAACTGCCAAACAAGCGGCATGGGACAAATATAATAATCCTATTAAAGAAAAAGTAGCAGAAGCCATTCAATTAGCACAAACCAATGTGGGTGAGGCAGATCTTGCTATGGTTGAAGCTACTTGTTTTGAATTAAGTAGTAATAAAGAGCCTTTAAAAAGAGATATTTTTAGAGTGATGCATTTGATGTTGGAAAAACTACCCACGCATCCCAATGCCACTGCGATTAGACATTTCTTGAATGCATATCATCAAGCAGAATCTCCTTTATACGCAAAATATTTATACAACGAAGGTCCTGCTTCTGCGTTGAACGTGCCTGTGGAAATGGCCACTTATGAAAACGAAGCGCCGATTGTAAATGGCTATGAAATTTTAAATCAATATTTTGATCAATTGTTTCAGTCAAATCCTAAAGTGTATGCTTTTGGAGAAGACTTAGGAAATATTGGAGATGTGAATCAAGGATTTGCTGGATTACAAGCTAAGCATGGCGAAACGAGAATATTTGATGTGGGTATTCGTGAACAGTCTATCATGGGTCAGGCACATGGAATGGCCATGAGAGGTTTAAGGCCCATTGCTGAAATACAATATCTAGATTACTTATTATACGGCATTCAGACTTTAAGTGATGACGTTGCTACCATTCATTATCGTAGTAATGGACTACAAAGTAGCCCTGTTATTATTAGAACCAGGGGGCATCGTTTAGAAGGCATTTTTCATAGTGGCTCTCCGATGGGGATGATTATTAACGCACTAAGAGGTATGTACGTTTGTGTGCCAAGAAATATGGTGCAAGCTGCGGGCATGTATAATACTTTATTAAGAGGGAACGACCCTGCTTTATTAATAGAATGCTTAAACGGTTATCGCTTAAAAGAAAAAATGCCATCAAATCTTTCGACATTTACGGTGCCACTTGGTAAACCAGAAATTTTAAAAGAGGGTGCTGACATGACTTTGGTATCTTATGGTTCCACCTTGAGAATTATTGAAGATGCTGCAAGTCGATTATTGGATATGGGAATTGATTGTGAAATTATCGATGTACAAACCTTGTTGCCATTTGATATCAATCATATGATTGTGGCTTCTTTGAAAAAGACCAATCGTATTTTATTTATTGACGAAGACGTGCCAGGTGGTGCAAGCGCTTATATGTACCAACAAGTAATTGAGAAGCAAGGCGGCTATCGTCATTTAGATGTGGCTGCTAGAACATTAAGTGCTAAAGATCATCGTCCTGCCTATGCAAGTGACGGAGATTATTTCTCTAAACCTAATACCGAAGAAGTGATAAGAGTGGTGTTGGATATGATGCAAGAGTAAAATTATAATAACATAATAGCTAGACATAAAAAAGCCCCGCATTGCGAGGCTTTTTTTATGTCTTTATACATTGATTATCCCATATTATGGAATACTTTATTTACATCTTCGTCTTGTTCTAATCTTTCAATCAATTTACTTACATCTTCGGCTTGTTCATCTGTAACGGGTACAGTGGTAGTGGGGATCCACTCAAGTTCAGCACTGATAGGGGTGATGTTTTTTTCTTCCAAAGCTTTTTGCAAATTCCCGAAATCATTGAAGGCGCAGCGTAATACTAAAATAGCGTTACCATTGTCGTCATTGCTTTCTCCTAATTCGTCTAAACCATGATCGATTAATTCTAATTCTAGCTCATCCATGTCCAAGCCTTCAGGGTTTAATTTAAATACCCCCATTTTTCTAAATTGGAAACTTACGCTACCGCTATTTCCCATGGCTCCACCCCCTTTGTTAAAATGACTCTTTACATTGGCAACAGTTCTCACATGGTTGTCTGTTGCAGTCTCTACTAATAAAGCCACTCCATGAGGTGCATATCCTTCATACAAAATTTCTTCATAGTTAGTAGTGTCTTTACCAAGCGCTCTTTTAATGGCAGCTTCCACACGATCTTTGGGCATGCCCACGCTTTTAGCGTTTTGATAACAACGACGTAATGCGGGGTTGGTAGCCATATCTGGTCCCCCTGCTTTTACGGCAATTACAATCTCTTTACCAATTCTAGTAAATTGCTTAGCCATTTTATCCCAACGGGCAAACATGGTTGCTTTACGTACTTCAAATATCCTTCCCATAGTATGTGTTTAAGGTTTGCAAAAATAAGGCAAAAAAAATAGTCCCGAAAATCGGGACTATTTTAATTTATAAATTCAATAGATTAACTATTCAATTTACTGCTTTTACGGCTATATGTAAAGTACACAACTAAACCTAATGCCATCCAAGCAAATGCCACTTTTAAAGTTTGAGCATCTAATGCAACGATCATTCCTAAACAGATAATAGCACCTAAAATAGGAACAATGGGTACCAATGGAGTCTTGAATGGTCTTTCCATTTCTGGAGATTTTACACGTAAAATCCATACACCAATACTTACCAATACAAATGCAAATAAAGTACCAAATGAAGTTAAATCACCTGCAACACTTCCTGGAACGAAAGCCGCAAAAGCACCTACGAATACAAATAAGATCCAGTTTGACTTATAGGGTGTTCTGTATTTAGGATGTAAATCAGAGAATACTTTTGGTAACAATCCATCATTCGCCATGGAGAAGAATACACGTGATTGACCCATTAACATCACTAAGATAACAGAGCTAAAACCAGCCAAGATGGCTACGGTCACGGCAGTCGCTAACCAACCATAGCCAGTCATATAAGTAGAGATAGCATAAGCTACAGAAGCCTCGCGACCTTTTAATGGATCTACAAAGTCTTTCCAGTTGGCAACACCAGTTAAAACATGACCAAATAAGATGTACAAAATAGTACAAACTACTAATGAACCTAAAATCCCAATAGGCATATCTCTTTTAGGATTCTTCGCTTCTTGAGCAGCTGTTGATACCGCATCAAAACCAATAAAGGCAAAGAATACAATAGCAGCACCACCCAATACACCACCCCAGCCATGTTTAAAGAAGCCTGAATAGTCAGCAATCACTTTGCCTGAACCATCCATTACTGGGGCTTGACCTGCAGGGATTAAATAAGGTGTGTGATTTTCAGGGCGGATAAACTGCCAACCTACTGCAATAAAGATTAACACAATCGCTACTTTGATAAATACGATAATCGCGTTTACGATTGCAGATTCTTGTGTTCCTTTGATTAACAGCAAAGTCAACAATAATAAAATAATTAAAGCAGGTGCATTCATAATACCATGATGTACCACACCAGCGGTATCAGTTATGCTTTCAAAGGGTGAGTGGCTCCATTCATAAGGTATGCCTCCTCCCAAAAGCTTATTCAAGTATTCACTCCAAGCAATAGATACGGTTGCAGCACCCAATGCATATTCCATAATTAAAGCCCACCCAATAATCCAAGCTACGGTTTCACCCATAGTCACATATGAATATGCATAAGCACTACCTGAAATGGGAATCATCGCAGCAAATTCAGCATAGCATAAACCTGCAAATGCACAACCTATAGCAGCTACAATAAATGAAAGTGTTACAGCTGGTCCAGCAGCTTGTCCTGCAGCGGCAGCAGTTCTCACAAATAAGCCAGCACCAATAATAGCGCCCACTCCTAAAGCAATTAGATTACCAGCGCCTAATGTGCGTTTAAGACCTTTGCCTCCATCTTCAGCTTGCGCCAACATAGCAGCTAGATCCTTTTTTCTAAATAAACTCATAATTTTTGTTTTGATTTTAAATCAATTTATGTTGGAAAATAGGACTTTTTTTGGAATATGACGGGCATTTTTTATGAAAATCTAGTCTTATATTGCATCACTAACAGACATATGAAAAAATCTAATAAACTGACATTGTATATAATTATAGCGATGGTGGCTGGTGCCATTTTAGGTTATATTATACACGAGACCCAGCCAGTGGCGGCGATTGAGACGTATTCAAAAAATTTAAAATTATTTACGACCATCTTTTTGAGACTGGTACAAATGATTATAGCTCCATTGGTATTTACCACCTTGGTAGTAGGTATTGCAAAATTGGGAGATATCAAGACCGTAGGTAGAGTGGGCGGCAAAGCTTTATTGTGGTTTATATCTGCCTCCTTGATGAGTTTGTTAATTGGATTGATTTTGGTGAATATCTTCAAGCCAGGCGAAGGCATCGCTTTGTCAAATGCAGATCTAACTGGCGCGAAGGATTTAATGGGTAAAACACAGTCTTTTAGTTTGCTCAATTTTGTGGAGCATGTGTTTCCTAAAAGTATGATTGAATCCATGGCGAATAATGAAATATTGCAAATCGTCATTTTTAGTATCTTTTTTGGTGTAGCAGCAGCTGCCATGGGAGAACATGCTAAAGGCTTGATCAAAGCATTAGATACTATTGCGCATATTATCTTAAAAATGGTGGGCTATGTAATGAATTTTGCTCCATTAGGTGTGTTCGGTGCAATAGCAGCCGTAATCGCAACAAAAGGCTTGGCGGTATTTGTTTTTTATGGCAAGTACTTATTGTATTTTTTAGTAGGCATAGGGGTATTGTGGATCGTTTTAATTGGCATTGGTCTTTTAATTTTAGGTAAAAGAGTACCAAGTTTATTAAAACATATTTCTAGTCCTTTGGTGATCGCATTTAGTACTACAAGCAGTGAAGCGGTTTTCCCTAAATTAACCGAAGAGTTAGAGCGATTTGGATGTAAGGATAAAATTGTGTCTTTTATTTTGCCACTTGGTTATTCTTTTAATTTAGATGGCAGCATGATGTATATGACTTTTGCAAGTTTGGCGATTGCTCAAGCATATGGAATACATTTAGATATTGGCACGCAATTGACGATGTTATTGGTGTTGATGCTAACCAGTAAAGGAATTGCTGGTGTGCCTCGTGCATCTTTAGTAGTGGTGACCGCCACTTGCGCGATGTTTCATATTCCTCCAGAAGGCATTGCATTGATTCTTCCTATTGACCACTTTTGCGATATGTTCCGAACTGCTACCAATGTATTGGGTAATAGTTTAGCTACTACCGTAGTTAGTAAATGGGAAGGTGCACTAGAAACTCCACAACAATCCTAAAAAAATAAATATGCTTACGTTACTGGAAGTATTTCATTGGAGTCAATTATTACAGCCTCAATTTTATATTGAACATGGAGGATTGTGGTTGATATTATTTGTTGTTTTTGCTGAAACAGGTTTGTTTGCTGGATTTTTTTTGCCAGGGGATAGTTTGTTGTTTGTAGCAGGAATTTATGCAGGTCCACTTGCTGCGGAAATTTTACCTTCTAATAATGAATGGTTGAATCTATTTGTAATTATGGTATTTATTGCTGCTGCTGGTATCGCAGGTAACTATGTTGGATATTTGTTTGGTAAGAATGTAGGCCCTACTATGTATGATTGGAAAGAAAATATCTTTTTCAAGAAAAAGTATTTAGTACAGGCTCAAGAATTTTATGATAAACATGGCGGTCGTGCCATTATCATTGCAAGATTTATTCCCATTGTGCGCACTTTTGCACCTATCATAGCGGGCATCGTAAAAATGGACAAGCAAAAGTTCATGTACAATAATATAGTAGGCTGCGTTTTGTGGGTTACAAGTATGATTTGCGCAGGCCATTTTTTACAAACCTGGATTTTGGAGCATTTTCAGTTTGATCTAAAAAAACATTTAGAAGTCATTGTATTGGGTATTGTATTTTTTACCACAGCTCCAGTAATCATTAAAGTAATAACACATCGTTCTAATAAATCCTAATTGACATGAATCAAAACAAACAAATTGGATTATTGTCCCTTCCGGTTTTTGTTGCAGCCCTTGGATATTTTGTAGACGTTTATGATTTATTACTATTTACCATTGTAAGACAACCCAGTGTATTGGCTGTTGGTTCTACCATGGAGACGATTATTGTGGATAGCGCACATATTATCAACTGGCAAATGTCAGGCTTATTAATAGGAGGAATACTTTGGGGTGTTATTGGAGATAAGAAAGGAAGATTAAAAGTATTATTTGGCTCTATTATGTTGTATTCTGTCGCCAATATACTTACTTCATTTGTGCATAATGTGGATCAATATGCTTATTGTCGTTTTATTGGAGGAATAGGCTTGGCGGGAGAATTAGGAGCAGGTATAACTTTGGTTTCTGAGATGTTGCCCAAAAACAAAAGAGGTATTGGCACTTCGATGGTAGCAGGTATCGGCTTATTTGGTGCTGTTTTTGCATACTTTACTTTTCAATATACCAAGGATTGGAGATTGTGTTATCAAATAGGAGGAGGATTGGGCGTTTTCTTATTAGTACTTCGTATTAAAGTGGCTGAATCCTTTATGTTTGAATCTTCCAAATTAGCGAATATTGAAAAAGGAAACTTTTTGATGTTCTTTAAAAACAAACAAAGGTTTTCAAAATATATCAAAGCCATTTTAATAGGCTTGCCTACTTGGTTTGTAATAGGCGTGTTGGTGAATTACAGTAATAAATTTGCTACTGCTAGTTATGGCGTCAATTTGATTGACTCAGGTCGTTCTGTGATGTTTGCTTATGTGGGTATTGCAATGGGAGACTTAGTGATAGGGTATGTTAGCCAATATTTTAAAAGCAGAAAAAAAGCTTTATTAGTTTTTTATAGTTTGAATGTAATGGGCATGATTTTATTTTTTAGTGCATACAATCATAACGACGATCGCATGTATGCTATTTGTGCTTTCCTAGGGTTTAGTACTGGATATTGGGCTATCTTTAATCAAATGGCTGCAGAACAGTTTGGTACTAATTTGAGAGCGACAGCAGCTACTACTATTCCTAATATGGTGCGCGGCGCCTTGCCATTGATTAATTTTTTATTTTTAGATATTTTACAAAAAAGTATGGGCTGGTCCATTATACAAAGTGGCATTTTAACAGGTGCGATTGTGATGGGTATTACTTTAATTGCTTTTGTAAAAACTGAAGAGACTTATCATAAAGACTTGGATTATTTAGAGCACGACAACCCCTTACCTTAATTAACAAGACCAATAGGTTATTTATGCGTTTGCTTTTTATTCGTTTTTCATCTATCGGTGATATTGTTTTCACTACTCCCGCTATTCGTTGTGCAAAGCAACAAATACCAGGTGTTGAAATACATTTTTTGACCAAGCCATCTATGAAAGCAGTTACTGAAGCCAATCCCTACATTGATCATTTCCATTATTTAGAAAAAGATTTAGGAACTACCATTGCAAGTTTAAAATCATGTCAATTTGATTATATTATTGACTTGCATCGTAATTTTAGAACATTCCGAATCAAGCGTGCATTGAAAGTGCCCGCTTTTACTTATGATAAATTAAGTTGGCAAAAATTCTTGCTTACAAAATTACATTGGAACTGGATGCCTCATCGTCATATTGTTGAAAGAAGCATGGATACCTTGTTGCCATTAGGTGTCGTGAATGATGGGAGAGGCATGGATTATTTTGTGCCCAGTTCTGTACAAATCAAAGCCAATGATATACCTAGCGTGCATCAAGCTGGCTACGTGGCAATGGTGATAGGCGCTTCTTATGCTTCAAAAAAAATGCCCATATATCAACTGCAAGCACTATGCAAGCTCATTCCATTTCCTATCATATTGATTGGAGGAAAAGAAGATGCGGATGAGGGTAGTGCGGTAGCATCAATAGATCCTGTGCGCATTTACAATGCTTGTGGTAAGTTTAATTTACATAAATCGGCCCTACTAGTTCAAAGAGCAAAAACAGTCGTATCACACGACACTGGTTTTTTATATATTGCTTGTGCTTTTCATAAAAAAACGGTGGCTATTTGGGGAGCCACTTCCCCTGCGTTGCAAGTGGAGCCTTATTACGCAGCTGCCGACCAAGCTGCCAGTGAAATGTATTTTAATTCAATCGTTCCTCATTTACCCTGCCAGCCTTGTTCAAATTATGGCACTAAAAAATGTCCACAAGGGCATTTTGCATGTATGCGTCAACAAAATATACAATTGATTGCTGATAAAGTAAATGCATATTATGTACATTAAAATAACAAAGCCCCGCATTGCGAGGCTTGTTACACATCAATGAGATGTATCTAGTAAATGTTTGAATTACAAAGTCTTCAATACATCATTCATATTTCTTACTGCATCAGCGCTCTTGTTGAAAGCGGCTTGCTCGTCAGCAGATAAATCCATTTCAACGATTTTTTCCCAACCGTTTTTACCAATTACAACAGGCACGCCTAAGCAAATGTCTTTTTGTCCATATTCGCCATTTAAGCTAACGCAACATGTAAATAATTTCTTTTCATCACGCACAATGCTTTCTACCAATGCTGCTCCAGCTGCACCTGGTGCATACCAAGCAGAAGTACCTAATAATTTAGTTAAAGTAGCACCACCTACCATGGTGTCATTGATGATAGTTTGTTGTTGCTCTTCACTTAAGAATTTAGTTACAGGAATGCTATTCCATGTAGCATGCTTGATTAAAGGGATCATTGTAGTATCACCATGACCACCTACAACTAAAGCATTTAAGTCAGCAGGGCTGCAGTTTAAAGTCGTGCTTAATTGATATTTAAAACGAGCACTATCTAATGTGCCACCCATACCAATGATTCTGTTCTTTGGTAAGCCTGTAGATTGCAATGCCAAATAGGTCATGGT
>Ga0228701_1002460_pt1 | contig 10936 bp, 8 predicted proteins | sample McNCre117_Aug_MG_2_FD_178017 | JGI IMG/M metagenome (GOLD analysis project Ga0228701, IMG submission 178017) | Freshwater microbial communities from McNutts Creek, Athens, Georgia, United States - 11-17_Aug_MG | ecosystem: Environmental > Aquatic > Freshwater > Creek | place: USA: Georgia...
AATTAAAGGCAGGAGCCAAACAAGTCATTATAATCGGTAGTGGCCCCGCAGGATTATTCGCAGCCTTACGTTTAATACGTTCAGGAATCCAACCCATTGTAGTTGAAAGAGGGAATAATGTCCGAGAGCGTCGACGAGATTTAGCTGCCATCAACCGTCACAATATTGTCAATCCGGATAGTAATTATTGTTTTGGCGAAGGTGGGGCTGGTACCTATTCCGACGGTAAATTGTATACTCGAAGTACAAAAAGGGGGGATATTGATTCCGTATTGGAAACATTTGTAGCTTATGGGGCGAATGCAAACATTCTCTATGAGGCTCATCCGCATATTGGAACGAATAAATTACCCGGAATTATCGAAGGTATACGTAATGCCATTATTGAGGCGGGAGGGGAAGTACATTTTAATGCGAAGGTTACCGACTTCATCGTTGATAAACAGCAAATACGTGGCGTAAGCTTGGAAGATGGCAGAACATTTGAGGCGTCAAAAATTTTATTAGCGACGGGTCACTCAGCTCGAGATATATTTCATCTCTTATTGAATAAAAAGATTGCGATTGAGGCAAAACCCTTTGCCATAGGTGTACGAATTGAACATACACAAAAAATGATTGATCGTTGCCAGTATAAATTACCGCAACGCCCCGATTATTTACCACCAGCATCATTTAGCCTAGTTACGCAGACTAAATTCAAAGGAATACAAAGAGGTGTATTCTCATTCTGTATGTGTCCAGGCGGATTTATCGTACCCTCGGCGACCGAACAAAATCAAGTAGTAGTCAATGGAATGTCTCCATCAAGACGCGATTCCAAATATGCTAATTCGGGTATCGTTGTGAGCATCATGCCGGAAGACTTGGTCAAATACAAAGAATACGGACCATTAGCAGGTATGCAATTACAAGAGGAATTGGAACAGAAAGCACACCAATTAGTGGGAGGGACCCAAAAAGCCGTATCCCAATTAACGGGTGATTTTATTAAGCGGCGTAGTAGTAATACTTCGCATGATACATCCTATGTACCTGGTTTACAACCCGGTGAAATGCGCGAATTTTTACCTGATTTTATTGCAGAGCCTTTGGCCCTCGGATTACAAGACTTTGACCGTAAGATAAGAGACTTCAGTAGTAATTTAGGCCAATTAATCGGTTTAGAGAGTAGAACTTCATCACCCGTAAAAATCCCAAGGGATCGGGAAACCCTCGAACACCCTGAAATTAAAGGTTTATATCCTTGCGGAGAAGGTGGAGGATATGCTGGAGGAATCATGTCGGCCGCGCTAGATGGAATTCGATGTGCTGAGTCCATAATTTCAACAATCTAATATTTTGAACAGTAGATTCAAGCGATTATTGGAATTACTCGGTGAGCTTACCAAAAATGAGCCATTGAAACAGAATGCCCGAAAAGCAGCAGTGATCTCAATTCTGATTAACGAACCATCCGAAGAAGCTAAAATCGTTTTAATCAAACGAAATGACTACGATGGACATCATAGCGGACAAATGGCTTTCCCGGGTGGAAAAAAAGAAGATTCGGATCAAAATTTAAGACAAACTGCTATTCGAGAAGTCGAAGAAGAAATAGGGATAGCGTTATCAGAAGAGCAATTGATCGAATTAAATCCACACTGGGTGCATGTTTCAAATTTCTGGATTCAGCCCTACTTTGTGATTCTTGATAAAAAGCTCGACTACCGCATTAATAAAAGAGAAATTAATCGTATTTTTGAAATACCTGTGGCATTTTTCCAACAGGCCGATTCCTTGGACTATCATGAGTTGATATTCATGCAGGAAAAGATAACAGCACCTCGTTATTTTTATGAATCGGAGGAAATATGGGGGGCAACAGCTATAATGCTGTACCAATTAATTCAACAATTAGATTCGCATATTCGCAATGAGTGAAACGACAGACGGGGCATTACAAAATCAGATAGCCGTAGCCGGCATGTATGAAAATTGGTTTTTGGAATATGCCTCATACGTTATTCTGGAACGTGCTGTACCTGCGGTGGAGGATGGTTTAAAACCGGTTCAGCGTCGTATTTTGCATGCTTTAAAAGAAATGGACGATGGTCGTTTCAATAAAGTTGCCAATGTTATAGGTCAAACAATGCAGTATCACCCACACGGGGATGCGTCCATCAATGATGCCTTAGTTAACCTAGGCCAAAAAGACCTTTTATTCGATTGCCAAGGAAACTGGGGCGATAACCGAACGGGGGATAGTGCGGCTGCGGCGCGTTACATCGAGGTACGATTATCTAAGTTTGCCAACGATGTTGTCTTTAATAACCAAACTACTCGTTGGCAATTATCTTATGACGGTCGGAAGAAAGAGCCTATTACACTACCGATTAAATTCCCTTTATTACTTGCCCAAGGTGTTGAAGGAATCGCAGTTGGTTTGGCGACCAAAATCATGCCACATAATTTCTGTGAAATTATTCAGGCTTCGATTGATTTATTGAATAATAAAAAAGTAACCCTATATCCCGATTTCCAATTGGGGGGCATGATTGATGTCTCCAATTACAATGATGGATTACGTGGCGGACGTATTCGTGTAAGGGCAAAAATTGAGGAATTTGATAAGAAAACACTCTTAATCAAGGAAATTCCATTCGGAACTACAACTACGTCATTGATTGATTCCATTATCAAGGCGAATGATACGGGTAAAATCAAGATTAAGAAGGTAATAGATAATACGGCCAAGGATGTTGAAATCCAAATTCAATTGGCACCGGGTATATCGCCTGATGTTACGATTGATGCGCTTTATGCATTTACTGATTGTGAGGTTTCCATCTCGCCCAATGCCTGTGTTATCGTAGACGAGAAACCTCAATTTATTGGCATAGCGGAGATTTTGCGGGTAAGTACGGATCAAACCGTGGATTTACTTAAACAAGAATTAGAGATTCGTCGGGGCGAATTAATGGAACGATTATTATTTAGTTCCTTGGAGAAAATCTTTATCGAGAATCGTATATACCGAGATATTGAGGAATGTGAAACGTTTGAGTCCGTTATCGAAATGGTCGATAAAGGATTAGAGCCCTACAAAAAGAATTTCTATCGTGAGATAGTGGAAGAAGATATCCTTCGATTACTAGAAATTCGAATTAAGCGTATTTCCAAATTTGATAGTTTCAAGGCAGATGAAGCCATGAAGCGTCTTCAAGATGAATTAGCCGAAGTAGAAGATAATCTTGCGAATTTGATTCGCTATGCCATTGATTATTTCAAAAACTTACTTCAAAAATACGGAAAAGGAAGAGAGCGTAAGACGGAAATCAAGAGTTTCAATACGATTACGGCGACGGTTGTTGCGCAAGCCAATCAAAAACTCTATGTAAACAGGGAGGACGGATTCATTGGATATGGATTGAAGAAGGATGAATTCGTCATGGATTGTTCTGATATTGATGACATCATTGTTTTCCGACAAAATGGAACTTGCGTAGTCACCAAAGTACAGGAAAAAGTATTCGTGGGGAAAGATATTCTTTACGTAAGTGTCTTTAAGAAGAACGATGACCGTAAAGTATACAACCTCGTTTATTTTGATGGAAAAACAGGGATATCCTACGTCAAACGCTTTAAGGTTACCTCAGTAACAAGGGATCGTGAATATCGAATTGTGAGCCAAGACAATAAGTCTAAGATTACCTACTTCTCAGCCAATGAAAATGGAGAGGCAGAGGTAATCAGCATCAATTTGACAGCAAATTGTACGGCAAAAAATAAACAATTTGATTATGACTTTGCTAAGTTGGCCATCAAGGGCCGCGAATCACTGGGGAATGTATTAACCAAATACCCCGTCCGTAAAATCGTTCAGAAAAGTGCAGGTGTCTCTACGTTAGGTGGGGTAGACATTTGGTATGATCCGACTATTGGAAGATTGAATCGAGATCAACACGGCGATTACGTGGGTAATTTTGAGCCCAACGATAATATATTAGCCATTTACAATTCCGGCAATTATGAGTTAACCAATTTTGAATTAACGAATCGCTATCCAGCAGAGGAAATAGCATTACTGGCTAAATTTAATCCGAAAGGTATCATATCAGCTGTCTACTTTGATGGTTCGAATAAGACCTATTTCATCAAGCGTTTTAAGATTGAAACATCTACCATAGACAAGAAATTCTTGTTTATTGCGGATCATAAAGCTTCTAAATTAGTAGCATCTAGTATCAATTATGCGCCTAATGTTCAAATTAAGCATAAACCAGATGGCAAAACTGCGGAGATTGAATTAATTCCGATAGAAGAATTAGTGGATGTAAGAGGATGGAAGGCCATAGGTAGCAAATTGAATTACCCGAAATTAACGGATGTTCAATTTATTGAAACAGAGACGGTGATGCCAGAAAGCGAAGAAATACTTTCTTCAAATGAAGAAAATATGGAAGCAGAAGAGGTGTATGACGTAGACAATGAAGAAACTACAGCTCCTGTAACGATAACAGAAAGCATTCCAGTCGGACAGACAGTTACCTTTGAGGAGGATGTCGAAGATAAATATGTAGCGGAAACACCCAAGGTAGAGGAAATTCCTTTGGAGATTAAAAACTATCCAAGTGAAAATTTACCAAAGGACGCTACGAAAGGAGAACAATTAGGCCTGTTTTAATCAATGATCAAGGAACTAAATAACCCCAAAGTACTAAATGCCTGGGCATTTTATGATTGGGCGAATTCGGTACATTCATTGACAATAACCAGCGCTATTTTTCCAATTTATTTTCCGTATGCAGCAGTAAGCTCAAATGATTCTAAACTCATTAACTTTTTAGGAATTGAACTACCCAATGCAGTGGTCTTTTCTTATACCGTTTCGCTGGCCTTTTTGTTATTAGCCTTCTTAATGCCTATTCTATCAGGAATAGCTGATTACCGAGGAAATAAGAAGTCGTTCATGCGCTTTTTCTGTTATTTAGGTTCATTAAGTTGTATGAGCTTATTCTTTTTTGAAAAAGGTAATTATTACATAGGAACTTTTGGATTCCTTTTCTCCATCATCGGGTGGGGTGGAAGTATGGTGTTTTACAATTCATTTTTACCCGAAATTGCTAGTCCGGATCGATTTGATGGATTAAGTGCCAAAGGATTTACGCTCGGTTATATTGGAAGCGTACTTTTACTCATCCAAAACCTAACGATGGTCATGATGCCCCAATGGTATGGAGATATTGAAGGAGATTTAGCCTCCCGAATATCCTTTTTAAGTGTAGGTCTTTGGTGGTTAATTTTTGCACAAATACCATTTCATTACTTGCCTGAAAGTGAAAAAAGACCATCACAGGGGAAAAATATTTGGTTAGGAGGTTGGCAAGAATTAAGGAAGGTATACCAGGAAGTAAAATCAATTAACGCATTAAAAGGTTTTTTGGCGAGTTTCTTCCTTTTCAACATGGGGGCGCAAACCGTCATGTATTTAGGAGCTTTATTTGGAAGTGAGGAATTACATTTACCTACTGACGCGTTAATCATAACCATTTTACTAATTCAATTAGTAGCCATACCGGGTGCCTATTTCTGTGCCAAACTTTCCCAAAAATTAGGAAATATTCAGGCCTTGATGCTCATTGTTGTTGTTTGGATTACCATTTGTGGATTTGCTTATACCGTACATGATCAATTAAACTTTTACCTTTTGGCAACGGGTATTGGATTTGTCATGGGAGGCATTCAATCAAATAGTCGAGCAACATTTGCCAAAATGTGTCCCAAAAATGAAAAGGATACAAGTTCTTATTTTAGCTTTTATGATGCTTGCGATCGTTTATCGACCGTATTGGGAACTTTTATTTTTGGACTCGTTATTCAGGTAAGTGGTAGTATGCGAATCGGTATTCTCATACTAGGTTTCGTATTTTTAGCTAGTTTATACTTTTTGCGTTTAATCCGTCATACAAGGGAATTAGCACCTATATCGGAATAATAGATCGGTCTGCGATACTTCTCCATTGCATTGGAATGTGTGCCAGAATTTCTGTTTGCAATGCTTTAATAATTGCTTTTCTGGAAAATGATTTGGCATGAACAAGGGACACTTCACGAACTGGGACCGGTTTAGGAAGTGAATGCACTTTCTCTTTTGATTTGACATCGAGGTAGTCGACAAACATTTGAGGTATAATGGTCTGTCCAAAACCCAAATCAGCCATTCGGACGATGGTTTCTAAACTTCCCGTTTGGTAGGTTAAGGAATTAGAAATTTTTGCGCCAGCGTTCAGATTGCAAATGGAATTAATTTGATTGCTTAAGCAGTGACCCTCTTCGAGTAGCCAGAGTTTCGACGGTTCTAAAACGGAACTTAATTTTGAGCCGTCATCTTCCCAAACATTCGAGTACAGAAATAATTCCTCATAGTATAAAGGCAATTCTACTAAATCTGAATTGAGCGGAGTGACTAAAATTCCAATATCAATTCTTCCATCCGCAATGTCGCTTTTAATGTTCTCTGTTGTAGTTTCTGAAACACTTATGGTCAAATTTGGATACTTCTCTTGAAAATCCGCCAAGAACCTAGGCATAAGATAAGGAGCGATGGTAGGAATAACGCCAATAGATAAATGACCATTTACCTGTGTACTCCATCCTTTCGTTAAGGCGAGTATTGATTTACTTTCTGATAAAATCACACGCGCCTTACTGATAATTTCGCGCGCTTCCACAGTCGGTTCAAGCGGTTTAGCTTTACGATTAAACAAAGTCATGTTCAATTCATCCTCCAATTTTTGCACTTGCATACTTAAACTTGGCTGCGAAACGCAACAAAATTCAGCTGCTTTGGAAAAACTTTGTAAATCGGCGAGAGCAACAATGTACTCTAATTGTGTAATAGTCATGTTATAAGTAAAAACTATACAAATATAAAAAATATAGATTTGATTGATACGTTTATTACGCTGATATTTGTACCATCATTTTAAACGAAAAAATAAAACACTTATAAAAATGGCAAATTACATGTTAGGTTTAGGAAGCCAATTTCCTACATTTTCAAAAACAGCAGTTGTTTCTTTGGAGCAAGGTAAAGAATTCGCAACGATCACTTCAGAAGATCACAAGAAGGATGGTAAATGGTTAGTAATGTTCTGGTGGCCAAAAGATTTCACGTTTGTATGCCCAACGGAAATTGCGGAATTTAATCGTCGTGCAGGTGATTTCGCTGATCGTGACGCATCATTAATCGGAGCTTCTACAGATTCTGAATTCGTTCACGCTGCTTGGAGAAGAGATCACGATGATTTACGTGGTTTAAAGTTTCCTATGTTGGCTGATACTTCGAAGAGCTTAGCAGAAGAGTTAGGTATCTTAACAGAAGGTGAGAAAGTAGCTTACCGTGTTACTTATATCGCTGACCAAAATGGAGTAATTCGTTGGGTATCTGCGAATGATTTATCTGTAGGACGTAACGTAGACGAAGTGTTACGTGTATTAGATGCACTACAAACAGATGAGCTTTGCCCTTGCAACTGGAAAGCTGGTGACGCTACCTTATAATTCATCATTAAGCCCCAGAATTTCTGGGGCTTTTTAAAATAATCCAACCATGAGTGAGACTAGAGATAACTTATTGGCAGAGATCAATATCCCTGCCACAGAATCTTTCGCCCTTTTAGATTCTTTGGATGCGGCTGATCATCGTTACATTAAAGATTTAAAAATCAATGTTTCGAATTCATTACGCGCTCAAACTTTAACAGAAAAAGAGGCATATTTATTGGCTTTAGCGGTTTCGGTGAATCAAAAACACCAATTAACGATTGATTCTCTTTCAGCAATTGCGTTAGAGAAAGGAGCAACGGAGGCTGAAATTAATGAAATCCATGCCTTAGTTTCCCTATTAAATGCCAACAACATATTCTATCGTTTTAAACACTTTGTTGACAAGGAATATTATAACACAGCACCAGCAGGAATACGCATGTCAATCATGATGAATCCTGTATTAGGTAAGGAGTTTTTTGAATTAGCTAGCTTAACGGTTTCCGCCATAAACGGATGTCAAATGTGTGTAGCATCTCATGAGCAATCTGTAAAAAGCCACGGGGCCACAGAAGCAAGAATTTTAGATGCTGTTCGATTGACTGCTATCTTTAAAAGCTTAATCGTGCTTTTGTAATCAAAAAAGGCTAATTCTTTACGAATTAGCCTTTTAATTATTTTTTAATATCCCGAACCATCCGGTTTAGTTGAAAACGGAAAGCACTTAGCTCCTTAAAACTCTGCCAACAAACCTTTAAAAGTTTCATGTGACGAATAGAAACTTCGCCCGTTTCTCTCTCTTTATGAAGTACCGGAATATCAAATAACTTTTGACCCGACTTCTTGGCTAAAACAGACAAGAAGATATTGGGAGCAAATGGAACCTGTTTAGGTAAAGCAGCTAATAATTTTTTCAGAAAACTCGTTCTAATTAATCTGAAAGGGATATTCGCATCGTGAATATATGTCCCATAAATGAATAGGAGTGAAAATTTTAGAATTCGTGTAATAATTAATCGAAATGGATCATCATGGCGAACCTCTCTAAAGCCTAGAACAAAATCAGACTCATGACGCTTTTCCCAAAACTTATGAAAATCCTTCGGATCAAATTGATCGTCCGAATCTGTTTGAAACACAAAAGCTGGATTCATGTCTACAGCCATTTGGTATCCGTTATAGATTGCGTTTCCATGACCACCATTCAATTGATGTTTAGCAATAAGATTAGGAAAGTCACCGGCTAACTCATCTAAAATAGCACCTGTTTTATCTCGGGAACCATCATTGATAATTAATAGCTTAAATCGATCAACTGGGATAGTTTTCGAAATCCCGTTAATCCAATTAGGCACAACATCACGTATACAAGCTTCTTCGTTGTAAGCAGGAATAACCACTACTAAATCTAACTCATTTTGCATTAAATACGATTTTTATATTTGTTGATCGGCTTTTCAATGACTATCCAAGAAATACTCGAAATAATGATTAAAATAACTAAACAGATAATGAATTTATAAAGCGTAAAATTAACTATTTCTAAGTGAAAATCAGGCAAAATCCTGTTTAAATAATACCAAATTGTATTACCCTTATCATGGTAATAATTCATAACTAGGTTATGATAGAGGTATAAGCCATACGATATTTGCCCCAGATAGGCTACCCACTTTAACTTTAAAAATGAAGAAAATAACCAAGGTTGATTACGAATCGATAAGGCAATCATGAAAAATGCCATAATAGCAGCACATAAACGTTCAAATACAATTGACCAATAATTGGCATGATCATATTCTGCCAAATACGCTAAATACAGGACTAATATATATGCTGATAAACTTAAAGCAAACCCCAACATCAAGAATCTAAGTCCTTGAAAATAAGACAAATGATAATGATAAAAATATGCCAATAAACCTCCCAAACCAAAGCAATCCAACGCAGAAAATGGATTCACATACCACCACATCCAATTATGTTCTTGAACTGTTTTATCTGCTAATACCGCAAATCCCAAACGTGTGCTAAGCCCAAGAATTAGCATCGAAATTAATAGGATAGGGTATCTTTTGGGATTTAATAGCAAAATAAAATAGGGGAACACTAAATAATATTGCTCCTCGACCGCTAACGACCATAAGTGATCCCAAATACCTAACCAGGTTCCCTTTGACATAATGTAGTAATTGGGCAAATAGAAGACGAGGTAATACCAAAATTCCCGGAAATTGGATAATGAAAAAATAAATCCAACAAATAAGAGTAAAAAATATATGGGGAAAATACGCAGTGACCGTCTATAAATAAATCGGATTACTTTAGCACTGATGCCGGATTGGGTTGTTCGACAATCATCCGCATTTTGAAACAATATTCTAGTGATTAAAAATCCGCTTAACACGAAAAATATCACAACACCTAAATGTCCCAAAAATGAAAATGGGTTAATAGGTATCAGCCAGTGATCTAATAGCACTAAAAAAACGGCTATGAACCGAATGCCATTTAACTGTTCAAAATATTCTTCTTTGGCTTTAATCATGGTTTAACAAAGAAACTAAATTCTACTCGTCGGTTTAAGCGTCTTCTTTCTTCAAGCGAACTACTGTTTAATGGTTTAGTACCTCCCCATCCTTTTGTTTGAATGCGGTCACTAGCAACTCCTTTCTCAACCAGATATACTTTAACCTGATTAACCCTTTCCTGAGATAAATTTAAGTTCGCATCCCAATCGCCTTGGTTATCTGTATGGCCCTCCACTAAAATTTGTAATTCTTCATTCGCAAGCAAAATATTAACAATATCATCCAAAGCAGGGTAGGCTTCTTTACTAATTTCAGATTTACTTTGAGCAAAATTGAGATTCGGAACTTTAAATTGCTTGTTTAATTCCACAGGAATTAAGCTAATTAGTTGCTCCGATTCAGTATATTTCTTCAAATCACGAAAATCAAAATTCGATCTTTTCGTCATAAAGCCTTTCGCTCGAACTTCGAACGTAAATGGTTTTTTGGTTGGCCACATAAAACTAAAATCACCCAAATATGGATCATAATCTATTTGCATGGTATCGGAAGAAATGGTCGATTTAACTAAAATCTTTGCGGCGATGGCTTCCTTCGTATTTTGATTGACTATTTTTCCGGAAATCTGAACTAACGTTTGAGGCTTTACCTTTTCAGGAATCTTTATTCGGTAGATATCCTCAGCACCCATGGAATTTTCCACTGAACTAAAATAAGCATAGTCACCCTGCGCCGAAACCGTAAAATAGCCATCCCATTGATTCGTATTAACAATCGGTCCTACATTTTCAGGAATGGACCAATTTAACCAAGTATCATCTAAGCGACGGGTTAAAAAGATATCATTATTCCCATAGCCCACATGTCCACTGGTG
>Ga0228701_1002461_pt1 | contig 10931 bp, 11 predicted proteins | sample McNCre117_Aug_MG_2_FD_178017 | JGI IMG/M metagenome (GOLD analysis project Ga0228701, IMG submission 178017) | Freshwater microbial communities from McNutts Creek, Athens, Georgia, United States - 11-17_Aug_MG | ecosystem: Environmental > Aquatic > Freshwater > Creek | place: USA: Georgia...
TTTAGAGCGTTAGAAGCTTATTGTCCTGAAGTTGAGGCATATTTTGGCCATTTCTTACGTCACCGAGTTTGGGCTGAAAATGCAAATCCACCACCATCTAAAGTCCAGATATTTAAAACCGAAGAAAAGGGTTCTGACGTTAATCTGGCCTTACATATTCTGAATGATGCTTGGTCTGATGCTTATGACTGTGCCGTTATAGTTTCAAATGACTCAGATTTAGCTACAGCCCTTCAAATGGTAACTGAGCATCATAAAAAAGTTATTGGCTTAATTACGCCAGGTGCTCCTGAAAGAAGTACTTCTGTTCAGCTGTCGAAATATGCAACATTCCGAAAAGTTATAAGAAAATGGGCTTTGGAGCAAAGCTTACTACCTACACAAATCCCTAATACCGAAATCAAAAAACCAGAGCGTTGGTAACTCGTTTGACTGTTAATAAAGAGATCAATGCTAGGTTCAATCAGTACCGAAATTTGATTCAAGGCTGCAGCGCTCTAGGACAGAGCCTCGACACTTTTAAGCCGTTTGTCGTGGGTTCGATCCCCGCACAGCCCACCAACAAAAAGAAAGGGTTACGTGAAAACGTAGCCCTTTTTTTCGTCCAAAATTTCAATACATATCAATCACAAACCTGATTTGTCGAAATTCACGATATTTCACAGGTCGAACGTCAAAAGTTTCTACGCCTAAAATGAAATATTTTGGTGCATTGTGATTTTATGAGTTTTGATAGATGCACTAAATTCGTGCTTGCTGGATCAATACCTTCCGAAAACGCTCGTAAAACATAGCCAATCCCTGGATGGCATGCTGTTTGCTTAATATTCACTAAATTACTTAAGTGGTGCAGGAGGGGTGTATGAGCGCTAAGTCATATTTTGATGAAATGCATTTAAATGGTGCGGGAGTCCGTAATCTTTACAAAAATTATGCGCATTGGTTGAAGACGATTCCTACAGAGCAGTTAGAAAGCAAGCGCAAAGAAGCAGAGCTTCTATTTAGACGGGTAGGTATTACCTTTAATGTGTATGGTGAGGATGCGGGGACCGAGCGTTTGATTCCCTTTGATGTTATTCCTAGACTTTTATCAAGCAAAGAGTGGGATGTTTTGTCCAAAGGGGCTATTCAGCGTGTTCGCGCTTTAAATATGTTTTTAGATGACATCTATCATGGCAGAGAGATCATCAAAGCTGGGATTGTTTCTGAAGACATTTTGAAGCATTCTCAATATCGTCCTGAGATGTTTAATGTCGACGTGCCAAGAGGGATATATGCACATATTGCAGGGATCGATATTGTTCGTACTGGCGAGAACCAATTTTATGTGCTTGAAGATAATTTAAGAACACCATCAGGCGTGTCTTATATGTTGGAAGATCGCAAAATGATGATGCGATTGTTTCCTGAGCTATTCAGGCGGTATTCAATTGCGCCGGTTGAGCATTACCCTCAGGTGCTTAAAAATAATTTACGTGCAGTTGCTCAGCCTGGTATCAAAGAGCCAACGGTAGTATTACTTACCCCGGGTGCCTATAACAGCGCATATTTTGAACATGCCTTCCTCGCCCAGCAAATGGGTGTTGAGTTAGTGGAAGGGCAGGATTTGTTTGTGCGTAATAATGCTGTGTATATGCGCACCACAGAGGGGCCAAGACAGGTTGATGTGATTTACAGGCGTATTGATGATGAATTTATTGATCCTTTGGCATTTAATCCTGACAGTATGCTTGGTGTTCCAGGGCTGTTTTCTGTCTATCGCAATGGCGGTGTGACCCTCGCAAATGCGGTAGGTACAGGCGTCGCTGACGACAAATCCACTTACATTCGTGTGCCTGAGATGATTGAATTTTATCTGGGCGAGAAGCCAATCCTATCCAATGTCCCCACTTATGAACTCAATAAAGCGGATGATTTGGCCTATGTGTTAGCGAACTTATCCGAATTGGTGGTTAAAGAGGTGCAGGGATCTGGCGGTTATGGCATGTTGGTTGGGCCTACTGCGACTAAAAAGGAAATTGAGGATTTCCGAGTCAGAATTCTCTCCAATCCAGCAAATTATATTGCGCAGCCTACGCTTGCCCTCTCGACTTGTCCGACTTTGGTTGAGCAAGGTATCGCGCCTAGGCATGTTGATTTACGGCCTTTTGTATTGTCAGGGGATAAGGTGACATTGGTGCCTGGGGGCTTGTGTCGCGTTGCCATGAAGGAAGGCTCATTGGTTGTTAACTCATCGCAAGGTGGCGGCACGAAAGATACTTGGGTGTTGCAAGAAAAAGTGTCGCAAGATGAGTTGCTGCAATCCTTGTCAATAGAAGATGAGGTGTCCGCATGTTAAGTCGCACAGCAAATCATCTTTACTGGATGGCTAGGTACATTGAGCGGGCTGAAAATATGGCACGTATTTTAGATGTCACCGCTAACATGGCTTTGGTGCCGAACGCTGCTTTGAGTGAAGGCGCGCTTTGGCAACCTGCACTTGAAATCTCAGGTAGCTCAGAAGCTTTTAAAGCGCGCTTCAATGATTTCACAGCAAGTAATGTGATTTATTACTTGGCGATGGATAGCGATAATCCATCGAGCATTTATTCAGCGCTTTATAGTGCCCGCGAAAATGCGCGTGCCGTGCGCGTGGCGTTGACGACAGAGACTTGGGAAAATATCAACGCCCTGTGGCTGGAATTCAGTCAATTCGATGCAAAGAATTTGGCAGAAAATGGATTGCGTGAGTTTTGTGATTGGGTGAAATCTAGATCGCATCTTTTCCGAGGTGTTAGTGCAGGCACGATGTTACAAGATGATGCTTATCACTTTTTACGCTTAGGAACATTTATCGAACGAGCAGATAACACAGCACGTATTTTAGATGTCAAGTATCACCTTCTACTGCCCAAGGAGGAGGAAGTGGGCGGCGGTGTTGATTACTATGAATGGAGCGCAGTGTTGCGCTCTGTGTCAGCATTTCAGGCCTATCAGAAGGTATTTAATGACACGATTCAGCCTTGGCGCGTAGCTGAGTTACTCGTGTTACGTAAAGATATGCCGCGTTCGCTTCATGCCTGTTTTTCAGAAATATCCAAAATTCTTGATGTGCTGACCACTGGCCGTCATGTGGAATGTAAACGCATGGCAGGTGAAATCCATTCTAGTCTGCTTTATGGTCGAATGGACCACATTTTTCAAGATGGATTGCATGAATTCTTAACTGAATTTATCGATGGAAATTATCAATTGGCTGCTGAAATTCAAAATACATTTTTGAATGTGCATGCCGCATAAAAGCGATTAGGTAAAAAATGCATTTAAGTATTACTCACACTACGCAATACAGTTATAGCCAGCCACTTTTGTACAGTATTCAGCAGCTCAAACTAACCCCTCAAGACGGCTTTGGACAGCGGGTTAAGCATTGGTCAATCTCCGTTAATGGTCAGCTTTATGAGTATGCTGACGCTTATGGCAATGTGGTGCATTCATTGGTGGTTGATGGCAATTCGTCCGAAATTAAGATTGTGGCTAAGGGCGAAGTTGAGACAGGTTTAACTCACGCAGAATCCCAAGAAGATTTGCCTTTAACAATCTATTTAAGGGATACCAATCTTACCCAAGCGGATGCCAATATCAGAGCACTTTCATTGGCATTTGGAGAGGTGAGTAGCATTGCTGATTTACAAAAGCTGAGTCAAGCGATTGTCGCCCGTGTGCCCTATGCAAAGGGTGCAACGGGTGTTTACACCACAGCGTCTCAAGCACTCGAGGCCGGCACGGGCGTTTGCCAAGATCATGCCCATATTTTTATCGCGTGTTGCCGAGTGCTTAATATTCCAGCGCGATATGTCAGTGGATATTTGTTCACAGAACATAACGACTTGCTTGAAAGCCATGCCTGGGTTGATGCGTGGCTGGATGAGTTTGGCTGGGTCAGTATCGATGTATCAAATCAATGTTTAGTGAATGGTGCGCATGTGCGATTGGCTGTTGGTTTGGATTATCACGATGCTTCACCTGTCAGCGGAATTCGTGTTGGCGGCGGGGGTGAGTCAATGAGCGCGGGCGTTCATGTCTCGCAATTAGCAATAAATAAGGCCTCTAGCGCAAGAGAGCAAATGGAACAAATTCAACAGTAATAGAAAGAAAAAAGATGACGTATTGTGTAGGTGTTTTACTTGATCAAGGATTGGTGCTGGCCTCCGATACACGGACCAATGCTGGTGTGGATCAAGTGGCTATTTTCCCAAAGATGCATAAATTTGAAGTTGCTGATGAACGCATGATTGTTTTATTAACGGCTGGTAATCTTGCCATTACCCAGTCAGTGGTCAGCCGATTAAGAGAAGCTGTTACTAAAAATGAAGGCGTGCATTTGAACAATGTAGAAACAATGTTTGAAGCCGCAAGTTTGGTGGGTGATCAAGTGCGGGTAGCATTTGAGCGTGATGCTGAGCATTTGAAAAATCATAACGCTGATTTCCACGCTAGCATTATCGTTGCGGGTCAAATCAAAGGAGAGCTGCCCCGATTATTCAATATTTATAATGCGGGTAATTTTATTGAAGCAAGTCTTGAAACCCCTTACTTTCAAATTGGTGAAACAAAATACGGCAAACCAATTATTGATCGAATTATTAAGCGTGATACGAAAATCACCGAGGCAGTGAAATGCATCCTGATTTCTTTTGACTCGACGATACGAAGCAATATCTCTGTCGCCGCTCCTATCGATTTGTTGGTCTATGAAACGGATAGCTTTAAGTTGAAGTTTGAACATAGAATTTCTGAAAATGACCCTTATTACTCCAGTATTCGTAAGGGATGGTCTGAAGGTCTAAAAGCCGCCTTTACTGAATTGCCTAATCCAAACTGGAGCTAATGATATGCTGAGTGCTATTTTGAATTCCGCCTCAGACGTGAATGACGTTTCTGTGGCCATTCGCAATGCTGTTGCACCAGTGTTTCTTCTCACAGGGATTGGATCTATTTTAAGTGTTTTAGTCAATCGATTAGGAAGGTCGATTGATCGAGCTAGAACAATTAACTCTATGCCAGATGAGTATTTTTCTCAGAATTTTATTGAGCTAGACATCATACTTAGGCGTACTTGTTGGATGCGTTGGTCAGTGGGGCTGTTTATTTTTGCAGGTTTATTCGTTGCGCTCTCAATTGGATCTGTATTTGTCGGTGTTGAGCTGAGCATTAATCTTTCCCATATAGTATTAATATCTTTCATTACAGCCATGATCTCTCTAACTTTTGGGCTTTTATGCTTTCTCCGAGAAATTGTCCTTGCTGCCCAAGAGCAGATTAAGACGGCAAGATATGAGAAGTTCAAGAAAATTGGTTAGGCTTTATCGTTGAGGCCCCGGAGCTGATTTAGAGTCCCTGCAGTCCACCAACAAAAAGAAAGGGTTACGTGAAAACGTAGCCCTTTCTTTTTCGTCAAAAATTTCAATGCGTACGAATCACGAACCTGACTTATCGGGATTTCCGACGTTTCACAGGCAAAACATCAAAAGTTTTTTCTTTGCTTAACCCAACAAATCTTCTAGAAAGTATGCAACAAACTCAGCTCTGTTTTTGGTGCTACTTTTTTTATAGATATTAGTTGCTTGGTCTCTAACAGTCTTTTCTGATGTTGACCTAATGTTACCTATTTCTTTGAAGCTGAGTCCTTTGAGTAATAAAAATCCAATTTCTTTTTCGGACTCGCTAAATTTCCACCCTATGAAGTGATTATTAATCGTTCTGGTAACCCCATTTTTTAATGTAGCTACTTGGACGGCTAGCTCTTGGGAGCGTTCAATAACACTATGCGTTAGTTCATTTCTTCTATCTATTTCTGCTTTTATTTCTTTGTAAGAAAAATAAATAAAAAAGATAAGCGCAAAAACAGCAGCAATTAAAAAAGCTACGTTTGCGAAGATATGAATTTTAGGGACATTGTCATTTACATCATCGATGATGTCATCAACGGCAAGGAGGAAATAGGCTCCAAATATCACCACTCCTGAGGCCAGAATTTTTTTGTTAAAAACTGTTTTCATACCCCTCTGATCAATTCAGTTCCTCATAAGTTCCAGGTCATCATTAAAGCCTATAAGTCCAGTTAAGACAATTGTCGTATTGTTCATATCTAAACTAAATGGATAATTCGGCCATCTGATACTTTTTACTTTTAATACAAAGGATGGCTCAAATGAAAAGATTAGTGGTTACATCAATTGCAGCGTTACTGGTTTCAACAGTTTCTTATGCAGGCTCATTTGACGGCCCTTATGTGAGTGTTGGTGCGGGTGCTCAATATACTGGCAACTCTAGTTTCGGAGGCACAGCTTCTGCAGATATTTCTGACACTCATTTTGTAGGTCAGATTCTAGCGGGCTATAGTTTCGAGATTGCCCCTAAATTCAGCTTGGCTACGAATGTTTTCTTCAATTTGAGTAATGACAAAGCGGGTTCCTCATCTAGTATCACAGCAACAACAAAAAACAATATTGGTATTTCTATTGAGCCTGGATATTACTTAGATGACAAAACACTGGTTTACGTAAAAATTGGTTACGCAAGAATTGATTCTAAGCTTGATGATGGTGCGGTGAAGACCAATGACTCATTGAATGGTTATTTATTTGGTGCTGGTGCGAAATACCTTATTGATAAAGATATTTATGTAGGTGCTGAATTTACGCATTATGGTTATGGAAGTAATTCAGCACAGCTCAGTTCAGCTACCAGCTATAAAACTGAGCAAAATGTTGGTCTAGTTACGCTAGGATACCAATTCTAGTCTTGCTAACTTCCATGCCAAAATTTAGTCGTCAAGAGCTGCGGGCAATGTCCTCGTTCAAGTCCGCAGTAACTTTTGCTAAGAAAACAAATCCCGTTCGCCCAGGAATTGAAGATTTTATTAGTCAAAACTTTTATGAATCTTATGGTGCCAATGTAAGTTATTTTTCTCAAGTCTTGGTATCTTGCAACAATCAAGACGACAAGCTGATAGCCGCCTTTGGCATTACTAACCTAGCTAATCGTAGAGCCTATTTGGAGCAGTATCTATCCAATCCAATTGAAACGGAAATCTCCACTTTTATAGGAAAATCAGTTAAACGAAGTGAAATATTTGAGTTGGGCAATCTTGCTGCAACTTATCCAGGGGCTACGCGGAAACTTATCCAAAAGATGGCTGCAGATTTGTATGGCTTAGGGGCGAGATGGGTTGTCTTTACTGCGAACAACTTGGTGATTAATGCATTTCAAAGACTCAACCTTAATCCCATCTTTTTAAAAGAAGCCAATCCGGAGTTGCTCCCCAATGGCGGCGCTAACTGGGGGCGATATTACGAAGATAGGCCTCAGGTAATGTTTATAGAAGTGCCTCAACCGCATGAGCATGAATAACAATGCACACTATGGTGATTCGCTCTGAAAATGTTGCCTGGGGACTCTCTGATTTAGAAAATCAAATCAAAGAAATTTCAAATGCATTAATCGAAAGAGAGCATCCGAATTCACCGATTGGGCTGATTGCTGACAACTCCCCTTATTGGATAGCTGCCGATTTGGCGGCCCAAAGTATTGCCCCCGTTATTCCCATTCCTTTATTTTTCACGCCTGAGCAAATGGCACATACAGTCAAATCCTCTGGATTAGGTTCGTTATTAACGAGTAATAGCATCCTAGCTGAAAGCATGGGCTTTAATTACAGTGGACATCGCTTTGGTGAATTGCATTTATTTAACGCTAGTCGCTATGACAGAGGCATTGAACGCAGTTATCAAGGTGTCGATAAGGTCACCTTCACCTCTGGTACGACATCCAGTCCTAAAGGCGTATGTTTGTCGTCTATTCAGCAATGGCAAGTAGCAGAGACATTAAGAAATGCGTTAGATCCGCTAAGAATTAAAAAACATTTAAATCTTCTGCCTCTTGCTGTCTTGCTAGAAAATCTTGCTGGAGTTTACACCTCGCTGTTAAGTGATGCTGAGAATATATGTTTACCCCTTTACCAAGTTGGCTTTGAAGGGTCGAGTCAATTTAATCCGAACAAATGCTTAGCCGCCATAGAGCAATATCAGGCGGAGAGCATTATTTTGTTGCCCCAAATGTTACACGCCATCACATCAGTTCTTAATAGAAACGACAGCCGCATTCAATCACTCAAATTTGTAGCAGTAGGTGGAGCCAAAACCCCAACATCGTTAATTGAGAAGGCGGCTAGCTTAGGCTTACCTGTTTATGAGGGATATGGTCTATCTGAATGTAGTTCAGTTGTAGCACTAAATTTACCTGGCAAACAAAGGGTTGGAAGTGTAGGAAAGCCACTGGCTAATCGTCGCGTAAGAATTGCCGAAGATCAGGAAATAGAGGTGTGCGGTCAAGATCCTGTTCATTATTTTGGTCAAGCTGTTGCGCCTGATGAGTGGCTTAAAACAGGCGATATAGGGCATCTAGATGAAGATGGATATCTCTATATTGATGGTAGAAAAAAGAACATACTCATTACTAGTTTTGGAAGAAATGTATCTCCAGAGTGGCCAGAGTCCCTTCTGATAGGGTCAGGTCTTGTTAAACAAACGATAGTGGTAGGGGATGGCAAGCCATCCTTATCAGCTTTAATTCTTCCAATATCAGAGCAAATATCTAACCAAGAAATTCAAGCTCTAATTTCTAAGGTTAATTCATCTCTCCCTGATTACGCTTCCATCAAGCAGTGGCTGAGACTAAACGAAGAGTTCAGTCCTTTGAATAATCTATCTACCCCCAATGGAAGATTGAGAAGAGATGCCATTCTTGACAAGTATCAAGCAGATATTGAATCACTATATGAAGTATAAGGAGCACAGATGACGGTTAAATTTTTTGATAGATTGCAAGAGGAGACGCAGCAGGAGCGACAAGAGCTATTTTCTTTGCCAATTATTCAACGTGCGCTTCAAGGTCAAATTAATCTTGAGCAATACATTGCTTTTCTCTCACAAGCATTCCACCACGTTAAGCATACTGTTCCACTCCTGATGGCATGTGGTAGCCGTTTAGGGCATCAACACGAATGGCTAAGAAAAGCTTTAGCGGAATATATTGAAGAAGAGATTGGGCATGAGGAATGGATTTTGTCCGATATTGAAATATGTGGTGGCTCGCCAGAAATAGTGAGGTACGCATCTCCTAATCTAGCAACTGAATCAATGGTGGCATATGCCTACCATCAAATAGACCGCTTAAATCCCGTTGGATTCTTTGGAATGGTATATGTGCTTGAAGGCACAAGCACTGCGCTTGCGACAAATGCAGCAAATGTCATTAAAGATTCGCTGAGCTTACCATCTGGGGCATTTAGTTATTTAACTTCTCATGGAAGTCTTGATTTAGAACATGTGAAGTTTTTTGAAAATATCATGAATCAATTAACAGATGAGGCTGATAAAGCTGCTGTGATTTATTGTGCAAAACGCTTCTATGCCCTCTATGGAGCAATCTTCAAGAGTCTTCCTAATTTCAACTGCTAAATAAGGGCGTTCAAATGTCAGATGCAAAATTCAAAATAGTGATTACTGGAGCGACTGGGGGAATTGGCCAAGAAATTGTTAAATTGCTTGCTCCAAAGGCCTCTCACATTGTGCTAATTGGTCTTTTTGAAAATGAGTTGAATGATTTAAAAACGACCTTAAAGCTAGAGAATGCTCACGTTGTCAGCGGCAACATCAATGACGTGTCTGTAAGACAAAAAGTAAAAGCATTATGTGAGTCGTTAGGAGGCGTTAATCTGCTTATTAATAACGCTGGGATTAATGATTTTAATTTGTATGAGAGTCAGGACGAAAAAACTATCCAAGATATTGTTGAGGTTAACTTACTGGCTCCAATGTTGCTTACACACTCACTGTTGCCATTACTCAAACAGGAAAATAAAGCTCAGGTCATTAATACAGGCTCCATCTTCGGCTACATAGGCTATCCAGGATTCACCGCCTACTGTGTAAGTAAGTTTGGTCTAAGAGGTTTTACACAAGCATTAAAACGAGAGCTTGGGGATACCAAGGTCAGCATTCGATATTTCGCACCAAGAGCTACGCAAACAAAATTCAATAACGACAAAATCGTATTGATGAACAAAGAACTTGGCAATGCGATGGATGCTCCAGAGCTTGTTGCGAAGCAGTTTGTAGAATTTTTGGAGCAATCTAAGGGTGAGAAGAAATTGGGTCTGAAGGAATCATTCTTTGTATTCATGAACAAATTGTTTCCAGAAATTCCTGAAAAATCCATCATCAAACAATTGCCAATCATTAAAAAATACTTATCGAAATAACTTGAGAGGAATGAAAATGAATATTCTTAAAACTAGTTTTTCTAGCTTGATGGTCGTCAGTGTTTTTCTAGCTAACAGCGCATTTGCTGGCATGGATGAGGACGTGTTTCAACTTCAAAAGAATTGGGAAAAATTAAAGTACCAAACCCCTGTAGCGCAACAGGAAAAGGGATTTGAGGAATTACTGACTCAATCAGAAAAGGTTTCGGCTCAATACGCTGGCCATGCAGAACCATTAATTTGGCAAGGTATTATTGAGGGCACTTTTGCGGGCGTAAGAAACGGTATCAGCGGTCAAATCGCTGCCCTATCCTTAGTTAAAGGTGCAAAAAAGAGTTTTGATGAAGCCATCAAAATTAATCCCAATGCACTCCATGGTTCGGCATACACCAGTCTAGGTTCTTTATATTACCAAGTGCCTTCATGGCCAATCGCTTTTGGTGATAATGACAAAGCAAAAGAATATTTGCTGAAAGGCTTAGAACTTAATCCTGACGGAATTGATTCGAATTATTTCTACGGCGATTTTCTCTTCAAAAGAGGTGACTTAAACAAAGCTGAACAGGTGCTTAAAAAAGCACTTCAGGCGCCGCCGCGCGAGGGGCGTGAAGGTGCTGACGAGGGT
>Ga0228701_1002466_pt1 | contig 10910 bp, 3 predicted proteins | sample McNCre117_Aug_MG_2_FD_178017 | JGI IMG/M metagenome (GOLD analysis project Ga0228701, IMG submission 178017) | Freshwater microbial communities from McNutts Creek, Athens, Georgia, United States - 11-17_Aug_MG | ecosystem: Environmental > Aquatic > Freshwater > Creek | place: USA: Georgia...
CATCATGCTTGCCGTGACAGCCACCAACGCCGGCGGTAAGACCGTTCGAACGACTAAAACTACTAGCCTGGTAACCGCTGCGACGATTGCCGCCGCTCGCATAGGCTGGATTCAATGACTCAGCTTCAAATCAGTTTTGCCGGCCGCACCGAGATTTTTGAACCTACCCAAGTTGTAACCGTGGGGCGTTCCCTCGATGCGACTTTTCAAATTAACGACCCGTCGATTTCGCGCATCCACTTCAAGGTTGCTTTCGATCAGGCAGCCAATAACTGGGTTCTAACCGATTCAAATAGTGCCAATGGTTGCTGGGTAAACGGCATTCAGGTCGATTCGGCTCGAGTTACTATGGCGATGGATGTGCACCTTGGTAAAGAGGCGCTTTCGGCAGTTGTGACCATCATGCCTACCGACACCGCACCCCGAGTAACACCTACCGGCTCGACCGTGGCATCTTCAGACATGATCATCGGTAAGGCCTCAGACGCCGACTTCATTCTGAGCGATGTTTTGGTGAGTCGTAATCACGCCCGTCTAATTCGCGTAGACCAGAGTTTAATCCTGGAAGACCTTGGTTCGACTAACGGTACCTACGTCAATGGAAAGCTCATTCGAACCGCTCCGGTTCGCGAGGGCGATGTTATTACCATCGGTAACAACGACCTAACCATTCGTAACGGGCAGCTCGATTACTTGCGCAGCCAGTCGGAAAAAACCGGTGGTCTTTACGTGAACGATCTGGAGTTCGCGATTCCTAGTGGCAAGAAGTTGCTTCGAGGAATCAACGTTCACATTGCTCCCGGAACTCTTACCGCGGTTATCGGTCCATCGGGTGCCGGTAAATCTACGTTCCTGAAATCCATCGCTGGAATTAATAAGCCAACCGCTGGTTCAGTTCAGTTCGATGGCTTTAGCGTTTACGAAAATTACGAACTGCTTTCTTCACGTATTGGTTTGGTTCCACAAGACGACGTGCTGCACACCTCGCTGAAACTTAACACCGCACTAAATTACGCGGCCAAACTTCGTTTGCACGTTGACGGAGGAGCGCCGGAGCGTAAGGCTCAAGTGGAGCGTGTTATTTCTCGTTTGGAACTAGACAAAAACCGCGACACCGTGATCAGCAAACTTTCCGGAGGTCAGCGTAAGCGTGCTTCGGTGGCGCTTGAACTTTTGACCGAGCCTTCACTGCTTATCCTCGACGAACCGACCAGCGGTCTTGACCCGGCAATGGATCGCCAGGTTATGAAAACTTTGCGCGAGCTCGCCGTCGACGACCGGGGAGTTTTGGTAGTTACTCACTCTGTTGCTCAGCTAGATATTTGCGATGACGTTCTGGTGCTGGCTCCTGGTGGAATGCCTGCCTACTACGGCCCGCCTCGCGGCATCAATAACTTCTTCGGTTCGACCGACTGGGCCGATATTTTTGCCGTAATTAAAGACGACCCTGAGGCTGCCTATCAGCGCTACCTCGCACACAATCCAAAAGCGATTGAAGTCCCAGAAGCGAGACCACAAGCAGCCGGTGTTTCAAAGCGTGTGAGTGCCCCATGGTTGAGTCAATTCCTCACCCTCTGCACTCGCCAGCTCAGCTTGATCTTCGCCGACTTCGGTTATCTCTTGTTCTTGTTATTCCTTCCGGTCATAGTGGGAATGCTCGTCTTAGTGGTTCCAGGTGAGGGGGGTCTTGGCCCAGCCTCGAACAGCACCCCAGCCGAACCGAGCCAACTAATAGCCATGCTCGTGATTGGCTCAGCCTTCATGGGGGCTTCAATTTCAATTCGAGATTTGGTTGGCGAACGACCGATCTATCTTCGTGAACGCGCAGTGGGTCTTCCAGTTTCCGCTTATCTCGGTTCCAAGCTCGTTATTTTCGGATTGCTTTCGGCTTTTATGGCAGGCATGCTGACCTACGTAACTTTGCTCGCGAAGAAATCGCCGGTTCAATCGATTTACTTTGATTCGCCAGCCCTTGAACTATTTCTCTCGCTTATGCTTACGGCTCTGGCCGCGATGGTCACCGGTTTGCTGTTGTCGGCTCTGGTTAAATCGAGCGAACAAGTCATGCCGCTTTTTGTGGTGTTCCTCATGGCTCAGTTGGTTCTCAACGGAGGCTTGCTACCGATCACAGCCGGTTCGTTTATCGCTGGTGTCGCCACTTTGGTAATTGCGCGTTGGGGATTCGCCATGTCGGCCAGCTCAGCCAACCTTTCGGCTATTTCTCCGAGCCTCGATGAAGACCCCTTCTGGAGTCACGATCTTTATACCTGGGGTTATTCCGCGGCCATGCTTATCGGCACCGCAATTATCATCATCACGCTTACCCGTCTTCGTTTAGATGGGAAGTACGACCGATGAGCACCAACCGCGGAATGTCGGTTAGTGAAGCCAGAGCGCTCGCTTGCGACCCTAAAACTTCACCGGGCATTATGTCTCGACTTGCCAACGGCTATCCAGAAGTCTGGGACGACCTGCTGGCCAACCCAGCCATCTATCCGGAACTTCGCAAGTGGATCAACCAAACCAAACTTGAGCAAGCAAAAATCGCCAACAGCGTTTTAGTCGACACCATGAGTAAACCTGGTGCCGCTGGCACCATGCGTCAGAAGCAGGTTGTTGAGAAGGTCAAGACTCGTGGACGCAGGAAGCTCGGTAAGTTCGCGAGAACCTTGGGTATTTTGCTAGTCCCAGCCATTGCCATTTCGGGTCTCTGGTTTGGGGTCGACTATCTTTACCGCACACAGCCAGAACTCGGCATCGTGGCCATGGAAACCTTGAACCAGCCAACTAGTTCTGGGCCTTGGCAGTACAGCCTGCAAACTGATGGCGACTCATCATGCACCCAATACGAGTTCGCTACGCTCGACCAAAACCGAGCAGTTGTGCTTACGCAAAACGACTTGGAATCAGACGATTGCAAAGACGCTGAAAATCCGATTCCAAGCACCCTTGCAATGGTCGACCTAAACACTGGCAACCAGCTTTGGAAAATCGATCTTGCCGGCGAACTCGACTGGACCGAAAAGTGGCAGAAGCAACTGGTTGAAATTCCCGGCCTAAACGAAGTGTTGGTTAAGTACACCGACATTAACGGCACCGACGCCGGTGGCGACAAGAAATCTATCGACGACAGCCAAAACCGCAAGATGAAAACGCTGGTTCCTTATAACCGACTAAACGGACTAATCACCGACCCAGTTATTGCGAAAAGTAAGTATCAGCCGATCATGCAGGCCCCAGTTCTTGAGGTTGTGCCAATCCCTGGTGAACTCAAAAACATTTTGGTGATGACTAACGGTTCTAAGAAAGACTTCCGTTACGCAAAGTATCGCTCAAAGCGCTTGAGTAGTGCCAAATGGAGTGTGGAGTCTGACCAGAAGCCAATGGGTGGAAACCCTATTGTTGACCACCGCCTGATCCTCGGTCGTGAAAAAGGTAACCGTCCGAAGTCGATTTTCCTTGGCTCAGGCCGCTTCGGTAAATGGGCTGGCAAGCCTGCAGTTAAGCTCTATCGCATCGGCGATGCCACGGTTCAAATTTCCGGCGATGGCACCAAGGAAAAAGCCACCAACCTAATCTCACAGGGTGGCTTGCAAGGACACGACATCACCATCGATGGCGTCGACGACCAAGGTAACACTCTGTGGACTCTCGAGAGTCAGGGCTATGCAATCAGCCACGAAGACAGCGTCACTACCCCTGAGAATCGCCGTCACTACAGTCAGCTGTTTTCGCTCGATGGCAAAGACAACAGGGAAGTATCGCTAGTTGACGTTGCCAATGGAACACTTCGCTGGACCACCAAGATTTCCAAGCCACAGTTCGAAATTTCTCGTGTCAGTTCTGCCACAACCGTCTCACTTTATTTGAACAAGAAATACAAGACAGAGTCCAAGTTCGTTTCAATGCTCAACCTTGCCGATGGTTCAGAATCCGCTGTTATCAAAATCGCCGGTCGTGCAGTTCGCGTCGACGGTGAGACTGCTCCGATCTCGGTCATGGTCGATGAACCATCGCGTGAAAAAATCATCAAGAACGCTGAATCCGGCAAGCGAGTGAGCCTCGATAACAGCGAAGACAAGTCGGATGAAACCCGCATTTGTGCCAAGGGTATAAGCAACGCTACCTACGAAACAGTTTGGACTTTCGAGTGCAACGGAAATCAGCACCTAACTCGCGTCGGCGGTCGCTGGATTCTGGTTGACTTGTCGGATGGGGCAGAGAAATTCTGGCCAATAGGAGGAGAAAACTAATGGTTGATCGTTTACCAATCGTGCCACCAGACATCTCAGGTTTGAGCTACCTATCTCCGCTAGGTCGCGGTGGCTTCGCCGACGTATTCCTTTACCGTCAGTCGGTTCCTTCTCGTGAAGTTGCGGTGAAAATCTTCCTGAAGAAGTTTGAAGCGAACTCACCTTCGGCAATCAGCTTCATCGCCGAAGCCAACAACCTTGCTCGTCTAGGTGGCCACGCCAACATTGTGAACATATTCGAGGCCAACATTTCTCGCGATGGCAACCCATACATCTCAATGGAGTACTGCCCAACTTCTCTTGGTAAGAACTGGCGCACGAACCCGCTAAGCCTTGAGCGCGCTCTTGACATTGGTGTTCAGATTGCCAGCGCGCTGGAAACCGTTCACCGTAGCAACCTCATTCACCGCGACATCAAGCCGTCGAACATTCTGATCAACAGCTTCAACACCCCGGTACTTTCTGACTTCGGTATTGCCGGTGAGATCAATGTCGCCGACACCAGCGACCAGGTTGCCATGTCACTACCTTGGAGTGCGCCAGAAGTTGTTGCCATGCAAACTCTTGGCTCGGTAACTTCCGACGTCTTCTCGTTGGGGGCAACTCTTTACTCGCTACTAGCCGGAAGAACTCCGTTTGAATCGGATGACCCAAAGCAGAACGAGAACGACAAACTTCGCTCACGAATCATTAAGGCCAACTACGTTCCGATTCCTCGAGGCGGAATCCCGAACATTGTCGAATCAGTTCTCAGCAAGGCCATGCAGCGCGAACCGAGCAACCGCTTTGCCAGCATGCAGGAATTTGCTATGGCTCTGAACGACATTCAAACTGCTCTGCAGTTCCAGGTCACCCGACTAGCCATTCCAGTTGAGCGCAACAGCGGCGTCGCAGACAACGTACCCAAATACCCTTGCGGTCACCCAAAGGTTGACACCTCAGGTCTTCGCGAAGGTGTCTATGTTGAGCCAACTGGTGGAAGTCGTCGCCGTAATTCCGAGACCAAACTAAATCCGGATGAGTGCCCAATTTGTGCGCGCACGTCAACGTTCATCCCTGCCAAAAAGAAGTTCAAGTTGGGTCTGCTATTCTGGGTACTCACAGGTGCAGCGCTCGTTGGTTTTGCTGCGACCTATGTAGTGGTTAGTTTCACGGGGGTCTAATTTGAGTTTTTTGCGTGGCAGCCGCGCAACTCGTTTACCCTCTCGCAAAGTACTCGAGCTAACCGGAATCTTGGTAACGCTAGCGCTTATCGCTGGCGCCGCCATCCTTGCCACTGGTTTTGACGTAAAGAACGTCAAACTAAATCCTCAGAACATTTGGGTTCTTCAAAAAGGGTCCGGCGGAAACCTTGCCGAACGTTTTGGCCAGGTAAACACTGAGATCAATGAACTCACCTCTTTTAACAGTGTCGATCAGCCAAGCGCGCTAATCCAGAGCTCGTCAGCGAACTTACTATTCGCTGGTGCAAATTCAAAGTTCGTGAACATTAGCTCGGTTACTCCGGCCGATTTCAACGACGATACCGAAGCAGCCATCGGGCTGGATAGTTCGGCTACCGATATCGAAGTTGGGCTAAACAGCGCAGCCATGGTTTCCTCCGATGGCAAGCTTTTAGTTTCCGGTTTCTCAAACGATGGTTTTGGTAAGCCTGCCGTAATTCCGCTGCCTGCCGGTGTAAGTAAGGTCAATGCCGTTGCCATCGATTCGGCCGATCAAATTCTCGTCTTCTCTCTCGATGCCAGAAAGATTTATACCTTTAACGCCATCACCGAAAAGTGGCAGGATTCGACCGAAACAATTGCTGGCGTAAACAAAGATTCCACTGAATTCCAGTTGGCCAGCCTAGGCAACAAATGGGCACTTCTCGATCGCATTCAAGGCGCTCTCTGGATTAAGGGCTCACCAGACGCAACCACAGTTACCGAAAACTCCAGTCTGCAGCGCACTTCACTTTCGGCATTTGCTAACTCGGTTTACCTCACCACGCCAACCTCGGTATCTTCGGTGAACCTTGATTCCAAAGAACAGAAGTCGGTCGATGTTCCTGGGGGAGTTGTTGCATCGCGTCCGGTTAGTTTCCAAGGCGTGGTTTACGCTTCGTGGGTTTCGGCAAACGCTGGTTGGTTCTATTCATCGGCCGATGATTCCGTAAACGAACTAAATTTTGGCTCACAGAAATTAGATGCCACCAAACTTGCCTCGGAAGACTACCGAGACGCACTTACCATTCAGTCGAATGGCACAACCGCTGTAATTAATGACACCTACTCGGGTTGGGCTTGGAGTCTGCCAACCGGTGAACTAATTGTTGGTACCCAAGACTGGGACAAAATCAATGTTCCGCCGCCACCTTGTGGCGACAAATGTCCACCTCCAACAAACTTCAAGAAACCAAAACCGCCTGTTGCCGTTCCAGACAAATTCGGCGTTCGTGCTGGCTCATTGGTTACTCTTCCAGTGCTTCTAAACGACTACGACCCTAACCGCGGCAACGTAATCACCATTGTTCCGGAATCGGTTCAAGGTTTGAACGGCTCTTTTGGTGAGGTAAGCGTTTCGTCGGAACAGCAGACCATCACAGTTTTAGTAGACGGCAATGCTAGGGGTAGCGCGAGCTTCAGTTACAAAGTGACCGACGGAACGGGAACACCAAACTCCAACTCGGCCCGCGTTACCTTGACCGTGACCTCGAATGGCCAAAACAAGGCTCCGCTATGGTGTCAGGATTTCGATAACAAGTGTTTGCAAGCACTTCCAGAAGCTGCCGTTTCACCAGGCTCTGAAGTTTCAATTCCTTTCCTTCACGGTTGGGTAGACCCAGACGGTGATCGCTTCTTTATTAGTAAGGCAACAATCAGCCAGGGCGACGGAAACGTTGCGTTTACCCCTGCAGGGGAATTGGTATACCAAAACGACAATGCTGGTGAGAAACGTTCATCGGTAGTGACCATCAAGGTAACGGTTTCCGACATTCACGGTGCGACCACCGAAATGCCAATCGACATCACTGTTCGCGCAGAATCTGTCTTCACTTTCAGCCCGCCGGTGTTGGTACTAGCTGAAAACGAGCCGACCGTCATCGACTTCGCCAAGTTCACCAGCGGCACCGTTGGAACGCTTGGCATCATCAATCTTGAGGCAATTACCAACCGCGACAACATCAAGTTTGAGCAACTCGATCAGACTCGTGTTCGATTCACCGCCACCGCCGCAAAGCCAACCCAAATGACTATCAAGGTTCGAGATAACAGCGGCTCAGAAGTTGAGGCGCTACTTCGTATCAACGTGGTAACTCCAGAGCAGATGAAACTTGCTACATCTCCGGTGACCGTTCTCGTGAGCCCGGGTCTCGATACGTCTATTGATGTTTTCGCCGCGGCTCAAAACCCTGCCAACCGGGCTCTTGTGGTTAGTGATATCAGACCAAGCCGTTACAAGGGCTCACAACTTTCGGTCAACAAAATTAAGGGCGGAAACCTTCGAATTCGTGGGCAGAACATTAACGATGTTGCCGGATTCGTTGGTGTCATTCGCTACACGCTCAGCGATGGAAACCTCGATGGCAACTACCAAACCGAGGGTCAGGCTTTCGTTTATGAACTTCCAATCCCTGAAGATAAGGCGGCCGTAGCCCGCAAGGATGTAGTTACCGTTCGCGCCGGCCAATCTGCCGAAGTCGATGTTCTCGCCAACGACCTCGGTGCGCCTGGTATTCCGCTCCAGATCGACTCGCGTTCACTAGTTCAAGAAGAAAAAACCAGTTGTATCCCCGGTGGTTTGATTTTTGCTGCCGGTGGCAAGATTCGTATTTTGGCCCCGATGAACGCCAACCGCGACTACAGCTGTGGCTACCAAATCTTTGCCGCCAACAACCCTGGTAACCGAACCACAGCTACCATCACGATCAACGTCGTTGCCGATGACAAGTCGAACCAGGCCCCGGTTGCCAGCGACCTAGTAGCCCGCGTTCGAGCGGGTGAAACGGTAAGCATTCCGGTACCAACCGCTGGCGTCGATGCCGACGGTGACTCGGTTCTGGTGCAAGCTCTTTCGGGTGTTCGAGGAAAGAAGGGTGCCGCCTACATTAGTCCAGATGGTGCCTCAATTGAGTACACGGCACTTTCGGATGTTACCGGTCAGGATAAGTTCACCTACACCTTGGTTGATAGTCGCGGCTTTGTTTCGGAAACTGCCACTGTAAAAATTGCAATTCTGAACGCTGAACCTGAAACGGCTCCAGTTACCTTCAATGACTACGCCGAAGTGATGATTGGTGCCAACAACAAGGTTGTTATGGACCCACTCTCTAACGACTTCGATCCACAAGCAAACCCAGACAAGCCAATGTCTCTGGTGGCAGACTCCGTATTACCGGTTGCTCCTAGCGATTCTGAAAACTACAAGATTTGGAAAGCTGCGCTAAAGGTAAAGAACAACAAGGTCACCATTAATTCCAGTGCGGATTTGATGACCATGACCTTTATCTACACGGCACAGGGTTCAAGCGGAAGCCGAAGCACCGGATACATCACCGTTCGAATACGTAAAGACGCAGTAGACGACGCTCCAGACATCACCGACACCTTTGTAACCCGTGCGCAGAAGCAAGAGTTTGAAGGCAAGGGTATCGACGTTGTTAGTAAGAAGGTGGTTTGGACTTCTGGAGACGTGAGCAAGCTGACCCTGTCAATTTGGGGCGATGCCAACGGCTACAAAGCCGACCGTACTTTCGTTTCTGGTTCGAAGTTCCCTGAAGAGCAGAAAGTTGTAATCTTCAAACTCTCTGGAACTAACTTCTATGGCAAGACTGTTTCGAGCTACGGCTTCCTTCACCTTCCTGGCACGAAGCCGAAGATTACCTTCGACCCGAGTGCTTCAACTCAGGTTGTCGACGAAAGCAAGTCGAAGTCGTTTGACATGTCTCAGCTCACCAACTTGGACACCGGCCTAATCCTTGGCAAGGTTTCCGCTCACGGTGCTCGCGATAACGCTACCTGTTCCAAAAAGTCGGGAACTACGGTTACCTACTCGGCTGGCTCTGGTGCTCCGTGGACCGACTTCTGCGACGTCGAAGTTAAAATTGCCGGCGGCGAAGAAGACTTCATTACGCTACTAGTTCCGATCAAGATCAACCCGAAGGACCCACAACCAGAACTTAAGGACCAAGAACTGGTCATCGTTCAGGGAACCAGCGGAAAGATTCCTTACGACCTGGTCGATATGACTATTTGGCCGGGTAAAACCGAACTGGACAAAGCGGGTCTCCAATACGAGTTCTCAGGCGGAGAAGACCTATTCGTAATTGACCGCGTGGGCAGTGGCCGCAACAAACTTGAGATTTCCGCTCGAGGATCTTCGCCAGCTGGTTCAAAGCGTTCGGTGAAGGTATCTCTTAAGAATTACCCAAACACTAAGCCAGCGAACCTCGTCTTGGTTGTTGGTCAACTTCCAGACAAGGTGCCGCTAGCACCAACCCTTACCTTGGACTGTTCAGTTGCCGATGGTGAAAACCAGTGCCAGATTCAGTCTGCCGACATGAACTCGGCTCCTGGTGCTTACAACCCTTACCCAGAGACTCCGTTGAACTTTGCGCCGTTCGGTTACACCACCGGTGAGCCAAACTACTCAAACAGTTCACGCGCCTGTGGCAAGATTTCGATTCGTACCGAAGCTTCGCGCATTTACGCGACCTGGCCAGACAAGCCAACCGGCGTGAAGTGTACGGTTCCTTACAGCGTCATCGATCGCGAAGGTCGTCTGGGCACTGGAAGTCTTGAGTTCACCTTCTCGGGTATCCCTGGCGACGTGCGTTCGGTTTCTCAGGTTGACTACAGTAAGAGCACCGTCACGTTACAAATCGTTCCACCAACCTCTTCGTTCCCAGCGATTACCGATTTCATCATCAAGGACGAAACCGGTGAAGAGACTAATTGCGATATCGACAAGAGCGGTGGCGTTACCCGCTGCGTAATCTATAACCTGTCGCCATACGACGGCGTGGATAAGCGCAACCTGCACACGTATTCCGTTGTCGCCCAGAACTCGCAAGGTGTTTCGAAGAACCCTAAGGTCCTGACCGGTGCTTACGCCTATAAGTCGCCTAAGCGAATCACCCGAAACAACATCGACGACCGCACCGCAACGGTTTACGACCCAGACGGCACTGAAAACCGCGGTTACGCCGACGTCATCATTAATCCGGTCGCTGACTCATCGATTGAGCGCTACGAAATCTCTGGAGATACGGGATTGGCCCCCGAGTCCAAGATTCCGTCGGCTAGCTTCGATACCTTCACCGCTCACGTGGCTGCCAAGCCTGGTAAACGAAGCCGAATTACCGTTACCGCCTTTGGTCGCGTTCAACCTCCTGTACCTGAAGTTGCAGAAACAAACTCGGCAACCTGGATTGGGCAGATCGCCGCTAAACCTAAAGTCAGCAGCGTTTCCGCCAAGACGGTACGCAGCGGAGCTGCCTGGGTTGCCACGCTCACCATGACCGGCGCCGACCGTAACTGGAGTGATAAGTCGGTAGAAGCCATCTTCGCCATGTACACCGGCTCGCCAGCGCCAAGCTGTCAGTGGGATGCCGGTACCAACGCATTGAAGATTTCGGTTGCGGGAACTCAGAAACTGATCTTTGAGAAACGTGACTTC
>Ga0228701_1002467_pt1 | contig 10904 bp, 9 predicted proteins | sample McNCre117_Aug_MG_2_FD_178017 | JGI IMG/M metagenome (GOLD analysis project Ga0228701, IMG submission 178017) | Freshwater microbial communities from McNutts Creek, Athens, Georgia, United States - 11-17_Aug_MG | ecosystem: Environmental > Aquatic > Freshwater > Creek | place: USA: Georgia...
GCCGAACTGTTGCAGGGGCGTGGTCAGCACCTGCATGGCCAGCTGCAGGTCGTGTGCGCTGCGGGCCAGCGGGCCGGCCACGGCAATGTCCAGGCTGTCGATGCAGCGCACGCCGGGCAGCTGGTGACCTGCCATGGGCACCACGCCCCAGGTGGGTTTGTGGCCATAAACGCCGCAGTAATGCGCCGGGTTGCGGATGGAGGCACCGATGTCGCTGCCCAGCTCCAGCGGTGTCATGCCGGCGGCCAGCGCAGCACTGGCGCCGCCCGAGGAGCCGCCCGGTGTGCGCGTCAGGTCCCAGGGGTTGCGGGTGGTCCCGTAGACCGGGTTGAACGACTGCCAGTCGCCCAGAGCCACCGGTACATTGGTCTTGCCGAAGATGACGGCGCCCGCGTCCAGCAGGCGCTGCACCGCCACGGCGGGCTGCCGGGCGATGTTGTCCTGGTATTGCGGATAGCCCCAGCAGGTGGGAGTGCCCGGCAGGTCAAACGATTCCTTGACGGTCATGGGCAGGCCATGCAGAGCGCCCCAGTCTTCGCCGCGCTGGCGTGCGGCATCGGCGGCAACCGCGCGTTCGTGGGCAGCTTCAAACGTGCGCACCACCACGGCGTTGATGCGGTCGTCGTGGGCATGCACGCGGGCGATGTGCTGCGCCAGCAGTTCGGTGCTGCTGACCTCGCCTGAACGCAGGCGCTGCAGCTGTTCGGTGGCGGTGCTGTAGGTGAAGTCGCTCATGACGGCTGTTGGCTGGTGTCAAAGAAAAACCCGGGCATGCCACGCCACTGGTGCATGTCCCGGGCTGGGGTGAAGGCGCGGCTTACTGAGGTTCGACCTTGGCGGCCTTGAACAGGGCGCGGTAGCGGTCCACTTCGCCGTAGTAGAACTTGTCGAGTTCGGCCACGCTCATGGCCGCGGGCACCTGGCTGCCGGTGCTGGTCATGCCTTTGACAAAGGCCTCGGACTTGATGGCTTCGTTCATGGCCTGGTTGAGCTTTTGCACCACGGCATCGGGTGTGCTCTTGGCCACCTGCAGGCCGATCCAGATGTCAAACACAAAGTCGGACATGCCTTTTTGGGCGCTGATGGGCAGCGCCTCGGGCAGCTGCGGGTGGGGTGCGGTGGACGAGATGCCGATGATCTTGAAGCGGTTGTCCTTGACCATGCCGATGATGGGACCGGCGACCGGCACGAAGGCCATGTCCACGCTGTTGCCGCCCAGATCGGTGTAGATCTGCACGGCGGCCTTGTAGGGCACGTGCAGCAAATCCAGTCCGGTCAGCGTTTTGAAGCGCTCGCCCATGATGTGGTAGAGCGAGCCCTGGCCCACGCTGGCGTAGCTGACTTGCTTGCCTTTGGCCCAGGCCAGGAATTCCGGGATGTTGTTGACGGGCAGGTCCTTGCGCACGGCCAGGCCGATCGAGGTGCGGCCCATCAGGCTGGCCATGCGCACTTCTTCGGGCTTGAACTTGACCGCCGACAGGGCCAGGGGCGCCATCACCAGTTCCATGGGGGTGCTCAGCAGCTGGTAGTAGCCGTCGGCAGGGGCCGCCAGGACTTTTTGCACGCCCAAAGCACCGCTGACGCCGCCCAGGTTCTCGACCATCATCTTCTGGCCCAGGTTCTTCTCGTATTCGACCTGGACCAGGCGGGCCACCGCATCCGAGGGGCCACCTGCCGGGTACGGCACCATCACGGTGACCATCTTGTTGGGAAAGCCCTGCGCGCTGGCGCTGAGCACAGCCAGGCTGCACAGCAGGCCCGCCAGCAGTCGGGAAATCGTTCGGCGTGAAATCATGGTTGTCATCCTTGTGGGTTGTTGTGATGGGCGTGCCTGTGCACACCAGGAATCAGGACCACAGTCTGGACAATGCCGCGCCAGGCAGGTATCGAAAAATTGCAAACACCGGGCGGGGTTTTCCCGGGAAAGGGTCGGTTTCGCGTTTCAGGCCGATTCGGCCAAGCCCTGCAGGGCCTGCCGGGCGGCTTGCAGGCCCTGTTGCCAGACCTGCGCCTGCCAGTCGCCAGAGGGCGGGTTGAAGGCCTGCAGCATGTCGCTTCGGATGCGCTCTTGCAGTGCGCCCGCAGCCTCGGGGTGCAGGGCCAGCCAATGGTCGGCGCGCATGGCCAAAATCATCTGCGCCAGGGGCAAGGTGCCGAATTCCAGGCAGATGCCCGTGTACTGTGCCTGTGGACATTCCTCGTAGATGGCCATCTGGATCGGCCCGGACAGGGGCACGCTTTGGGACGTTCCGGTGTCCACCGAGGTGATGTCTGGCCCCCACCACCGGCGGGCGCGCTGCAGGGTGGCCCCGGTGTCGGTGCAGGCAAAGATGCGTTCACCGTACCCGTGCGGGCCCAGGCCGGTGTGCAGGTCAATCCAGGCGATCTGACGGGCCTGGCCCAGATGGTCTTGCAGCACCTGGCGGAAAGTGCGGTGGCTCCAGGTCGGGGCGAGACCGCCAAACCAGACCCCGTCGGGAAACTGGTATTGCCCGCTGGTGATGGCCCGCTGCATGCGCCGTTCGCCCCAGGTCTGCGCCTGTGCCTGCAAGGCGGCGGTTTCCTCTGGCGTGGGCGGCCACTGCTTGGGCAGCAGCAGCTTGTGGATATCGGCGTAATCGGCGTTGACTGGCAGGGCCTGGCCGAAGTCGATGAAGTTGCGGTTGAGGTCCACGTTGTCTTCGTTGACCCGCCGCGCATGCGAAAAGCCGTGCGGGTTCACCGCGTGCACATGCACCACGGCCACACCGGGCGGCAGCGCCAGGTGTTGCAGCAGTCCGCTCTGGATGGCCGAGCCGCAAAACCCCTCGATGCCGTGCACCGCGCTGGTGGTCATCAGCACCTTGGCCGCATCGGCCGGGCCGTGCACGGCGATGTCCATGGCCAGGGTCTCGCCCTGTATGCCCGTCAAGGGCAGGGTGTGGCTGTGCACCTGGGCGCCGCAGTTGCTGGTTGCCTCTAAAAACAGGGCTCTGGCCTTGCGGTAGCTGGGGCTGAAACGAACAGGGGTCATGCGGATGCCTTTTGAGCGTTCAGCCAGCCAGAGAGCAGGCCAAAGCCCGCGATCATGACCATGCCGCCAACGGCCAGCGCATCGGGCCAGTGGTCAAACACCCACCAGCCGCCCAGTGCCGAGAAGCCGATGGCCGAGTACAGGTAGGGCGAGAGGGTCGACGCCGGGGCTTTGGAGAAGGCCAGCACCATGAAATACTGGCCATACGATCCCGCCACGGCCACCAGACCCAGCAGGGCCAGCGTGGGCCAGGGCAGCTCGGCGGGCCAGAAAAAGGGCGCCAGCACAGACAGGCTGACAAAGCCGAATGCGCTGGTGCACCACTGTATGGTCAGCGGCGAATCCTGGCGTGCCAGGTAGCCCGTCAGGGTCTGGAATCCGGTGTAGCAGACCACCCCCATCAGGGCCAGTGTCGCGCCCGTCGGGTCTACATGACCACCTGGGCGCACCACCAGCAGCGCGCCGCTCAGGCCGCCTGCCACGCACAGCCAGCCCACAGGGGACACATGTTCTTTCATCACAAAACGGGCGACAAACGTCACGGCCAGCGGCACCAGGCAATAAATGGCGGTGAACTCGGCCACGGGCATGCGCTGCAGCGCGCCATAGCCGAACACACTGCCCCCCACCACCAGGCTGCCCCGCAGCAGCTGCAGCCGCCACTGGCGGGTGCGCAGCAACTGTGGCGAGCGCCTGCGCCAGATGCCTGCAAGCACCAGGGCGGTCTGCAGGCCGTAGCGCGTCCAGATGATGATGACCGGTGCCAGACCGAGCATCAGCTTTTTGCTGAAAGTGTCCTGCGTGGACAGACAGGCCATGGCCGCCACCATGGTCAGGATGGCGGTGAACCGGGTGGCCTGGGCGCTGCTCATCGCTGGCGCAGGGTGTCCGAGGGCAGTTCGCCAAACAGGTGCTTGTAATCCTGTGCGAACTGGCTCAGGTGCCAGAAGCCCCAGTGCGAGGCGATGTCCTGGATGGTGACGCCGGGGGCCGCCTGCCGGATGGCCCGGCGCACGCTGTTCAGGCGCAGCGAGCGCAGGTACTTGATGGGCGTGGTGCCCAGCACGTCCTGAAAGCAGTAGTTGAGTTTGCGGCGGCTGGTGCCGACGCGGCTGCAGACTTCCAGAATCGACAGCGGCTCATCGGCATGGCCCATCATCAGCTCGCAGGCCCGGTCCACCAGTTTCTTGCGCCGCTCCAGGTTGGGCAGTTCGGAGGTGTCCACCTGCGACGGCAGGGCTTCGAGCCACTCCATCAGGATCTCGTCACGCAGCTGGCGCAGGGCTTGCGGGTCGTGCTGGCGGTGCGCCAGGGCGCTGGCCTGGTCGAGCACGGTGAGCTGCAGGTCGCGCAGGTTTTGCGCCTTGATGTCGGTGGTGGGCAGCACCAGCTGTTTTTCAAGCCAGTGCGCCAGGGGTTTCTGGTACATGCGCTCCCACAGCGGATTGAGCAGGCTGCGCTGGGCCACCACGGCGATCAGGGTGAAGTGGGGCGGGGTGGTCAGGTCCACCTCGTCGCCTTTGCCGCACATGATGGCGTGGGCAGGCACCCGCTGGCCATTGAAGAACAGGTCCGGCGAGTCCTGCAAAGCCATGGCAAAACCGTACACGCTGTCGTCGAGCCGACCGCGCTGGCGCAGGGCGATGCTGGTGTCCTCGCGCAGCAGGGTGACCTCGGGCAGCTGCACCTGCTGGATGCGCCCTTTGAACTGGCCAGGTGAAAGCTGCTCGTACTGCAGCGCCCAGCCCTGCTGGGCCTGGGCGTGCTGGTCCATGTCCTGGGTGTCCAGCACCTGGACCCAGGGGGACTTGGGGGCGGAGGCGGTCATGGGGAGGGTAAAACGGGGCAGCGGTCCATGCCCCTGAGTGTGCCTGTTGCAGCGCGAGCCCATTTTTCGTGAAAACCCGGGGTGTGCGGTGCCCAAACTTGATAGTGGGTTCGGGGCGGCTTGCCTAGCATTGGACGGCCTTTTGAAAGACCCCGGATGAGCCTGCGCATTGCTGTTTTGCTGACCAACGACGACACCTCGGCGTTCGCATCGCATTTCCCCAACGATGGGGAAAAGGTGGTCCGGCTGCTGCAGCCGCTGCGACCGGGCTGGACTTTCGAGGTGGTGCCGGTCAAGGATGGCGTGCTGCCCGCAGGCCCGCAGGCTTTTGACGGCTACGTCGTCACCGGCAGCCCGGCTTCGGTCAACGACAACCGCCTGCCTTGGGTCGGGCAACTGCTGGCCTTCATCCGCGCCGTTCACGCGGTCCAGCAACCCCTGATCGGCCTGTGCTTCGGCCACCAGGCAGTGGCCCGGGCGCTGGGCGGGCAGGTGGCGCGCCACGCGGCGGGCTGGGGTCTGGGCACGGCGGTCACGCACTGGCCGCAGGCCCGCCCCTGGATGCAGCCCTTTCAGGGCAGCACCACCCTGATGGCCGCGCACAACGAACAGGTCACCCGCATGCCCGAGGGGGCCGAGTGCCTGGGCGGCAGCGATTTCTGCCCCACCGGCTCGATGCAGATCGGCCAGCACATCTGGACCACGCAATACCACCCCGAAATGCCACTGGTCTTCATGCAGGCCCTGCTGGGCTACCTGGCCGACAAGCTGGATGCCGCCACCCTGGACCGCGCCCACGCCAGCCTGCAGCGGGCCACCGATGCGGCACTGTTTGGCCAGTGGATGGTGCAGTTTTTTGAACACGCGAGGAACACCCGCTCATGACCGTCTGGAACCCCACCGACGATGGCCACGCCGATCTGGCGGACCACGACAGCTATGTGAACGGCACGCCGCACAACACCTTCCAGCGCCTGCGCGACGAGGACCCCATGGCCTGGTGCGACTGGTCCGGCGGCAAGGGTTTCTGGTCGGTCACGCGGCATGCCGACATCCTGGAGCTCAACCGCAACCACCAGCGCCTGTCTTCGGCCCAGGGCATCCGCATGGAAGACCAGACGCATGAGGAGTACCTGGCGCGGCGCACCTTCCAGGAGACCGATCCGCCCGAGCACACCCGAACCCGCATGCTGGTGGCCAAGGCCTTTTCCAAGCCCATGATGGCGCTCTACGAAGCGCAGATCCGTGAACTGTGTGTGGGTATCCTGGACCAGGCGCTGGGCTTCAAGGAGTTCGACGCCACCCAGCAGATCGCCCGCCAGCTGCCCATGCGCATGCTCGGGCGCATCGCGGGTCTGCCCGAGGAAGACCTGGACTGGCTGGTGGACAAGGGCGATGCCCTGATGGCCAACACCGACAGCGACTTCACCAGCCATGTGGTGGACAAGATGGACACCGAGGCCTACCGCTTCATGCCGTTTCGCTCGCCCGCCGGGGCCGACCTGTACGACTACGCGGCCAAGCTGATGGCGCGCAAGCGCGATGCGGGCGACACCAGCGGTGTGCTGCACCTGATCACCCAGCCCGACGCGCAGGGCAATGTGATCAGCGACACCGAGTTCCGCAACTTCTTTTGCCTGCTGGTGGCCGCGGGCAACGACACCACCCGCTACTCGATTGCCGCTGCCTTGCATGCCCTGGCCAACCAGCCCGGCCTGATGCAGCAGCTCAAGGCGGTGCAGGGCGAAGCCGCCTGGGAGGGCGTGGCCGATGAATTCATCCGCTGGGCATCGCCGGCCACGCACTTTCGCCGCACCGCGACCGAAGACTTCGAGTACCACGGCAAACAGGTCAAGGCGGGCGACAAGGTGCTTTTGTGGTTCATCTCGGGCAACCGCGACGAGCGGGCCTTCGAGCAGCCTTTCACCGTCAAGCTGGACCGGGGCGTGAACCGCCACCTGTCGTTTGGCCAGGGTGGCGCCCACGCCTGCCTGGGCATGTGGCTGGCGCGGCTGGAGCTGCGCGTGCTGCTGCAGGAGCTGATCCGGCGGGTCGACCGCATCGAGCAAACCGGCGAACACGCCTTTTTGCGATCCAACTTTGTCTGTGGCATCAAACGCCTGCCGGTGCGCATGCACCTCATCTGAAGGGAAACACCATGACTTCTGCTGCACACGAGCGCCTGCGGGTGCTGTTTTGCGACCACCTGGCCATTGCGCGGGGCAAGTACGTCACGCTCCAGCCGGGGCAGGGCGGCGGTGCCCGCTTTTGCCGTGGCACCTTCGGCGTGACCTACGAAAAAGAGCTGATCCCCGTGCCCGGCGCCATGGTCATGGAAGGCCTGCCCGACATGGAGGCGGCCTACACCGCCGAAGACATCCGCCCCGGCTGGCAACCGTTCACGAAAGTGGCCATTGGCGACCTCAAGGCCAACGATGGCACGCCCCTGCCCATGTGCGGGCGCAGTGCTTTGAAGCGCGCTGTGGCCGACTGGCAGGCCATGGGCTACGAGCCGATGGTGGGCATCGAGCTCGAAGCCTTTGCCTTCCAGATCGAACCCGACGGCTCGCTCAAACCCTACGACACGCCGGCCGCCCATGTCTATGCCACCGGCCCCTTTGCAGACCCCAGGGGCTTCATCGATGCCCTGTGGGAAAAAGCCACGGCGGCGGGCTTTCGCATCGACAGCATGAACACCGAATACGACGCGCCGCAGTTCGAATTCACGCTGACCTACGACCGCGCTGTCAAGGCGGTGGACGACATCTTTCTGTTCCGCCTGCTGGCCCGCGAGGTGGCTTTTCAGCACGGCATCGTGCTGACCTTCATGCCCAAACCCATCCTCACGGTGGGCGGCAGCGGGGTGCACATCAACTTCAGCCTGCGTGACGCACAGGGCCACAACGCGATCTCGGGCGGGCACGACGCCAGCCAGTTCAACGCGCTCACCCTGGGTTGCACGGCAGGACTGATGCAGCACCACCAGGCGCTGGCGGGCCTGCTGGCGCCCAGCGCCAATTCCTACCAGCGCCTGCAACCGGCCAGCCTGTCGGGCTTCTGGCAGAACTGGGCGGTGGACCACCGGGGCGTCACGGTGCGCCTGTCGGCCGAAGCCGGTCCGGGTGCGCGCATCGAGCACCGCATGGGCGACGCCACGGCCAACCCCTACACCCACACCGCCGCCGTGCTGCAGGCCGCCCGCCTGGGCGTGGCCAAGGCCTACAAGCTGCAGCCCATGGAAACCGGCGATTGCCTGGAAAACAAGGACGCCACCCACAGCGTGGCCGACACCCTGGCGGGCGCGCTCGACGCGCTGGAAGCCGACACGGCGCTCACCCAGGCCCTGGGCGAAGGCCTGGTGGCCAACCATGTGGGCATCAAGCGCCACGAGATCGAGCGCACTGCCGGGCTGGAAGGCGATGCGCTGCGCGACCACTACATCCGTTTCATCTGAAATTCTGAAATCCGAAAGACCGAACCATGCCCCAAGTGCACTGGATCATGAGCAATGGCGATCGTGTGAGCGACGACGTCAACGAGGGCACCAACCTGATGGACGCCGCCCAGATCAACGGCATCCCCGGTGTGGCCGGTGAATGCGGCGGCTGCCTGTCGTGCGCCACCTGCCACGTCTATGTGGACGAGGCCTGGCTGGCCGCCTGCCCGCCGATGGACGAGGTGGAAAACGCCATGCTTGACATCGTCACCTCGCCCCGCCAGGCGGGCAGCCGCCTGAGCTGCCAGCTGGTCGCTTCCAGCGCGCTGGACGGCATCGTGCTGCATGTGCCGGACTGAGGAGCGCGCATGAAACAGGAACAGATTGACGCGCTGCGCCACCAGCCCATCCCCAATCAGGGGCTGCTCATCGAAGGGCAGTGGGGGCCGGCGGTCTCGGGGCAGACGTTGACGGTGCTCTCGCCCATTGACGGCCGGCAGCTGTGCACCCTTGCCGCCGCCGGGCAGGCCGATGTGGATGCCGCCGTGCAGTCGGCCCGCCGCAGCTTCGACTCCGGTGTTTGGTCCCGCATGGCCCCCGCCGAGCGCAAGAAAATTTTGCACCGCATCGCCGACCGCATCGAGGCGCACCATGCCGAACTGGCGGTGCTGGGGGTGCGCGACAACGGCACCGAGATCGCCATGGCCTGGAAGGCCGAGCCGGGCAGCGCGGCGGGCACTTTCCGTTACTACGCCGAGTGCGTGGACAAGATCAATGGCGAAATCGCGCCCACGCCCGAGGGCACGCTGGGCCTGATCCACAAGGAGCCGGTGGGCGTGGTGGCGGCCATCGTGCCCTGGAACTTTCCGCTGATGATCGGCGCCTGGAAGATCGCGCCGGCCCTGGCCGCAGGCAATTCGGTGGTGCTCAAGCCGTCCGAAGACGCCTCGCTGTCCTTGCTGCGCCTGGCGCAGCTGTGCCTGGATGCGGGCCTGCCGCCGGGGGTGCTCAATGTGGTCACAGGCACGGGCGCCGAGGCGGGCGAGGCGCTCGCGCGGCACATGGACGTGGACATCCTGACCTTCACCGGCTCCGGCCCGGTGGGGCGCCTGCTGCTCAAGGCCAGCGCCGAATCCAACCTGAAACGGGTGTACCTGGAGCTGGGCGGCAAGTCGCCCAACATCGTGTTTGGCGATGCCCCCGATCTGGCGCAGGCGGCGAAGGTCTCGGCCATGGGCATCTTCCGCAACAGCGGCCAGGTGTGTGTGGCGGGTTCGCGCTTGCTGGTGCAGCGCACGGTGCACGACGAATTCGTGGAGCGTCTGCAAAAGGTGGCCGACGGCCTGCGCGTGGGTGACCCGCTGGATGTGACGACCGACATTGGGGCCGTCAGCAGCGCCCGCCAGCTGTCGCGCAACCAGGGCATGCTGGCCCATGCGCTGGCCCAGGGCGCCCGCCTGCGCACGGGCGGGCAGGTGATCGAGCCTGTGCCCGGGGGGCAGTACATGCAGCCCGCCGTGCTGGATGCGGTGCAGCCCGACATGGACATTGCCCGCCAGGAGGTTTTTGGGCCTGTGCTGGCCGTCATGCCTTTTGACGACGAGGTGCAGGCGGTGCGTCTGGCCAACGGTACCGAATATGGCCTGGCCGCAGGTGTCTGGACCGGCAGCCTCTCGCGTGCCCACCGCATGGTGCGTGCCATCAAGGCTGGCCTGGTGCACGTCAACACCTATGGCGGCCCCGACATCACCGTGCCGCTGGGCGGGGTGCGCCAGTCGGGCAACGGGCACGACAAGTCGATGCACGCCCTGGACAAATACCTGGACCTGAAGACCGCCTGGATTCAGCTCTGATTCTTGAAAGCACGCGACATGAACCACGACCAACTCAAAGCCGACAACGCGCAATACCTCTGGCACCCCATGGCCCACCCGGGGGCGATGAAAAAATCCCGGCCCGACATCATCGCCAAAGGCGAGGGCTGCTGGATCTGGGACGTGGACGGCCACAAGATGCTCGACGGCGTGGGCGGCCTGTGGGCCTGCAACCTGGGCCACAGCAACAAACCTGTGCGTGACGCCATCGTGGCGCAGATGGACGAGCTGCCGTTCTACAACGTGTTCCGCGGCACCACCCATGTGCGGGCGATCGAGCTGTCCAAACGCCTGGTGCAGACGATGCAGCCCGAGGACGTGGCCACGGTCATGTTTTCCAACGGCGGCTCGGATGCGGTGGAGGGGGCGCTCAAGGTGGCGCGCCAGTACCACAAGCTCAGGGGCCAGGCCGACCGCTTCAAGTTCATCAGCCTGCGCCAGGGTTACCACGGCGTGCACTTTGGCGGCATGAGCGTCAACGGCAACAGCAACTTCCGACGCGCCTACGAGCCGCTGCTGCCCGGGTGCTTCCACATCGACACGCCCTGGACCTACCACAACCCCTACACCGACGATCCGATCCGCCTGGGCGAAATCTGCGCCGAACTGCTGGAACGCGAAATCGTCTTTCAGGGGCCGGACACGGTGGCGGCCTTCATTGCCGAGCCGGTGCAGGGCGCGGGTGGCGTGATCGTTCCGCCGCCCAACTACTGGCCGCTGGTGCGCCAGATCTGCGACAAGTACGGTGTGCTC
>Ga0228701_1002471_pt1 | contig 10878 bp, 11 predicted proteins | sample McNCre117_Aug_MG_2_FD_178017 | JGI IMG/M metagenome (GOLD analysis project Ga0228701, IMG submission 178017) | Freshwater microbial communities from McNutts Creek, Athens, Georgia, United States - 11-17_Aug_MG | ecosystem: Environmental > Aquatic > Freshwater > Creek | place: USA: Georgia...
TGATGGATGGCCTCATGCAAGGCGCGGATCGTGACCTCGTCAAGATCTGGCAAAAGATGAATGCCAAGCGCTTTGACAACATCATGCTCAAGACCAAGACCGTGTCCGCACGCGCCTTGCCTGAAGGCATCGAAGTCACGTTTGCACCGGCAGAAGAGGGCGGCACAGCCCCCGCGCCGCAGGTGTACGACCTCGTGTTGCAAGCCGTGGGCCGCACGCCCAATGGTAAAAAACTCGCCGCCGAGAAGGCTGGCGTAGCGGTGACCGATCGCGGCTTCATCAACGTCGACATCCAGATGCGCACCAATGTGCCGCACATCTTTGCCATTGGCGACATCGTGGGCCAGCCCATGTTGGCGCACAAGGCGGTGCATGAAGCACACGTGGCGGCAGAAGTGATTGCGGGTGAACTGCAAGGCAACAAAGAGTTGGCAGCCGCTGCGTTCAACGCACGCGTCATCCCGAGCGTCGCCTACACCGACCCCGAAGTGGCATGGGTGGGCTTGACCGAAGACCAAGCCAAAGCGCAAGGCATCAAGGTGAAAAAGGGCTTGTTCCCTTGGACGGCGTCTGGCCGCGCCATTGCCAACGGCCGCGACGAAGGCGTGACCAAACTCCTGTTTGACGACTCCCCCGAGGCCCACGGCCACGGCAAGATCCTCGGCGGCGGCATGGTGGGTACGCACGCGGGCGACATGATTGGCGAGATCGCTTTGGCCATCGAGATGGGCGCAGACGCCGTGGACATCGGCAAGACCATCCACCCACACCCCACGCTGGGCGAAAGCATCGGCATGGCGGCAGAAGTGGCGCATGGCAGTTGCACGGACGTGCCGCCGAGCAAGAAGTAAAACGCTTCGCGCCAAATGAAGAAGCCCGGACGGGGAACCGTCCGGGCTTCTTTGTATTCTGAGAGAGTATGGCAATCGCTGCATTTCATGCAGTGATTAAGCATCGTATTCACCGCATCTCAATGCGCCCCGAGGTAACACCCCTCAGCTCGCTCCCCCTCTACCTCATCACCTTCCTCGCTGCACAGCGCGGCAATCAAGGCTTGGTCTACCACTTGTCCGGGTAGCAGCAGTTCTTCATTCGTCCAGCGCTTGACCAAGTGACCATTGGCCACGCCGCCGGTGTGTGGGGCTTGGTAGGCGCGGCGGTGTTGCATGGTCACGCCGCTGTTGGCATTGGCGATGAAGCGGCTTTCGCCCAAGGCCCAAGGTTCAAAGTAGGCGTTGGCGGCACCATCCACTTGGCGGAAGTAGCTGCGTGCGCCTTCGGCGTTGAGCTTTTTGCGCACGGTGCGTGTGATGAGGCCTTGCAAGTGGTCGAGTGCGGCGTCATTCATTTGGTCGAGGGCTGCGGGGCTCATGTCTTGCCCAGCCAGGGCCACGTTGGCGGCCAACTCGGCGGGCAGCACTTGCACCATGGCTTTGACCACATCGCGGTGCGGTGCCACGGCGGTGGCCACGCCGCGTGTTTGCGGCTGAATCGGGCAGCGGATTTCGACAAAGCGCGGCTTGACGGGGCCTGTGCAGCCGTCGTGGTGGTAGTACTCGCCCTGGCTCAGCCGCCCTTTGCTGGAGCGCCCACGCACATCGCGGTAGGTGGTGTGCTGGGTGTGCGAATTCAAGCAGACCACCAAGCCGGTGGCATCGACCAATTGGTAGAAGGCCTCGCGCCATTCGGGCAAGAGGAGTTGGTCGTGCAGGTAGTCGCTGGGTGAAGCTGCTTCGGTGCCGACTTCGCCTTCAATGACCAGCACAAAGGGCTTGGGCCTGCGCACCCGCCACAAGGCGTTGGCAAATTCCAGCACCGAGCTGGAGGAGGCGGAGTGTGGGGTGGCGCTGTGGCCCGTGGGGGTGGACATGGTGAAGCTTCAGGTGTTGTCGGGCTCGAACAGCGAGCTTGGAGCAGCGCCAATTTTAGGGCTTCGCGGTGGGGGCTTGCGGCGCGAGTTGATGCATTCCAGGGGGGCGCTGGACGTGCGTTGTTGGCGTTTTGCTTGCTGCAGATGGTGAGGGCGGGTGTCTTCTTCAAGACTGGTCCCGTTCTGGGCGCGTGAAAAAATGGATTCACCCCAAAACAGTGGAGACAAAAAATGCTTTTTGCGTTCATCTTGCTTGATAAGCCCGATTCGTCCGCGTTGCGCCAGCGCGTGCGCCCGGAGCACAAGGCTTATTTGGCGGCTGCGGCCGATCGCATGGCGTTTGCAGGACCGTTCACTCACGACGATGGCACGACCATGCTGGGCAGTTTGCTGGTGATCGATTTCCCGGACCGTGGTGCGGCGCACGCCTGGTTGGCCGAAGAGCCCTTCACCAAAGCGGGCTTGTATGGCAGCACCTCGGTGCAGGCCTTTGTGAACCTCTGGCCCCAAAAAGTCGGCTTTCCGCCTGCACCCTGAAAGGACGCGAGCCATGATCAAACACATCGTGATGTGGAACGTGCGCGGCGATTCGGCCGAGGAAAAGGCGGCGGCCATTTCGCAGCTCCAACGCAGCTTTGAGAGCCTGCGCGGCCGCATTCCCGGTCTTTTGCACCTGGAGCTGGGCGTGGACAGCAGCCGCATTGACTACGCCTGCGATGTGGTGCTCTACACCGAGTTCGATACACAGGCTTCGCTGGATGCCTACGCAAGTCACCCAGAGCACACGCGTGTGAAGCAGGAGGTGGCAGATTTGCGCATCGCACGCCACCAAGTGGATTACACCCCCAACTGATTCTTCAGGAGACAAGACATGAGCAATGCATTGAACGACGAGTTGTTGATTCGGCAAATGGTCGAGCGTTGGGCCGTCTGGCGCGATGCCGGCGACTGGGACCGCTTTGCTACGGTATGGCACCCCGAGGGGGTGATGATGGCCACCTGGTTTCAGGGGCCGTTCAGCGAATTCATCCGCGTGACCCAAGAGGGTTGGGCCAAGGGCGTGAGCATCCTGCACTTTCTGGGGGGCTCCGCCGTCGAGGTGGTGGGCGACCGCGCCATTGCCCAGACCAAGATGACCATCTCGCAGCGCGGCATGGTGGAGGGTGAAAACGGCCCCGTGCTCTGCGATGTGGTTTGCACGGGGCGCTTCTACGACTTCGTGACCCGCCATAACGGCGAGTGGAAGTTGCTGCACCGTCAACCCATCTACGAAAAAGACCGCATCGATCCTGTGGATTCCACCGCGGTGCTCAAGCTTGACACGGCGGCGCTGGCCACTTTCCCCGAGGGCTATCGCCATCTGGCCTACATCCAGACGCGCATTGGCTACACGGTCAAGATGGACATGCCCATGCTCAAAGGCCCGGTGGTCGACGAGCTGTACCAACGCGGTGCACGCTGGCTGGCCGGTGGCGCATTGGAGCGCTGAGTTCAGACACCCGCATTCCGCTTCTGGAGGTGAGTCTTATGAATCGATGTCGTGTTTCTTTGCCTGACCCGCAGCGGCGAGCCATTTTGCGGGCACTGCCCGCAGCCGGTCTGATGGGGTTGGCGCCTGGCGTATGGGGGCAGGGCGCCTACCCCAACCGTGCGCTGCGGGTGATCGTGCCGCAGCCGCCGGGCGGAGGTTTCGACTTCGTGGCGCGCGCACTGGCCGAGCGGCTGAGCAAATCGCTGGGGCAAAGTGTGGTGGTGGAGAATAAATCCGGTTCAGGCACCCTGGTGGGCACGGACGCTGCTGCTAAAGCCGACCCCGATGGTTATTCACTGCTGCTGGGCTCGGTCTCCAACATCGCGCTGAACATGGGTCTGTACGACAAGCTTTCGTACGACAGCTTGCGTGATTTCGAACCGGTAGGGTTGGCCGTCAGTTACAGCTACACGCTGATGGCACGCAAGGACTTGCCATTGAACTCGCTCAAGGAAGTGGTGGCCTACGCCAAGGCCAACCCCGGCAAGCTGACCTATGCCTCTGCGGGCAATGGCTCGGGCCAGCATGTGCTGGCCGCGGCCCTGTGGCACTTGGCAGGGGTCAACCTCGTGCATGTGCCTTACCGTGGTGCCCAGGCGGCGTATCAGGATTTGTTGGGCGGTCGGGTGGACTTGTTTTTCGATTTGTCGTCCACCGCCCGTGTGCAGGTCAATGCGGGCTCCGTCAATGCCTTAGCGGTTTCGGGCGCTGAGCGCAACCCTATGCATCCGGATGTGCCCACCATTTTGGAAAGCGGTGTGGCGCAACTGGACCTCGAGTCATGGTTCGGCTATTTCGTCCCCAAAAAGACCCCGCTCGATGTGCAAGAGCGTTTGCGCACCGAGCTGGCCAAGTTGATCGCGCAAGCCGACTTGCAGGACAATTTTCGCAAGGCAGGTGGCAAACCCCTGAGCCTGAGTGCTGAGCAGACCCGTGCCCTGGTGCGCCGCGATGTGGAGCGCTGGACCAAGCTGGTGCGAGACATCGGCATCAAAGCAGAATAAATTTCTTCCTTTTTTACCCTGGACATCCTCATGAAAATCGACAACGCCGCCATTCAACAACTGTTCCTGGATGCTCGCACTGCCAACGGCTTTCTTGACAAGCCCGTGCCGGAGGCATTGCTGCGGGAGATCTACGACATCGCCAAGATGGGCGCCACGTCGATGAACACTCAGCCCACCCGTTATGTGTTCCTCACCAACGAAGCCGCCAAGCAACGCCTCATGCCGGCATTGAGTCCGGGCAATGTGGCCAAGACCGAATCGGCACCGGTGTGCGTGATCGTGGCTACCGACAACCAGTTCTACGAGCACATGCCCGTGGTCTTTCCGAACAACCCCGGCGCCAAAGCGCTGTTTGAGGGCAATGCCGCTTTGGCCCAGGGCACCGCCATGCGCAATGGCACTTTGGGCGGGGCTTACTTCATGATCGCGGCCCGCGCCCTGGGCCTCGATTGCGGTCCCATGAGCGGTGTGGACCTGGCCAAAGTCAACGCAGAGTTTTTCCCCGACGGGCGCTGCTCGGCCAACTTCCTCATCAATCTGGGCTATGGCGATGACAGCAAGCTGTTCCCGCGCAACCCGCGTTTGAGTTTTGAACAAGCGTGTACGGTGAATTGATCGCGTTTGGCCCCGGTAATGTGGCGCACCGCAGTGAATCACTTTGGTGACTGGTCGTCATGACTCTTGCGAATTTAATCTTGAAGCACACACAGGAGACAACCTTGAAATTTAATTTTGCACACCAAGCTTCTCAAAAAGCAGTTTTGACGCTGGCCATGGCCCTTTCCGGCCTGGCGATGGCGCAGGCACCTGCAGCGCCTGCGGCATCGGCCATCCCACCGACATGGGCGCAGGGCCGCACGGCCGAGCAGGCGGCCTTGAATCTGGTGCCACACCCACCCGGCATGACGGCCTTGCCGGCCGGCGACATCCCGACCGACAAACTCAAAGTGCCAGCGGGTTTCAAGGCTGAGCTCTGGGCCTCGGGCATGCCCAACGCACGCTCCATGGTGCAGTCGCCAGCAGGCACCTTGTTTGTGGGCACACGTTTCCCGGGCAATGTCTACGCCGTGGTTGAAAAGGACGGCAAGCGCGAAGTCAAGACCATCGCCAAAGGTTTGCACCGCCCCAACGGCGTGGCGTTCAAGGATGGTTCTTTGTACGTGGCCGAGTTGTCGCGCATCATTCGCTACGACAACATCGAAGCGAACCTGGACAACCCGCCTGCACCTGTGGTCGTGTTTGATGCTTTGCCCAAAGACGAAGCCCATGGCTGGAAGTTCATGAAGCTCAGCCCCGATGGCAACTACCTGTATTTCCAGATCGGTACACCGGCCAACATCACCGTGCAGCCTGTGACACACGCTGTGATTGTTCGCCTGAACCTGAAAACCAACATCCTCGAAAACGTGGCGACCGGCGTGCGCAACAGCGTAGGCATGGACTTTCACCCTGTAACCAAAGAGCTTTGGTTCACCAACAACGGCCGTGACTGGGTCAATGACGATTTGCCCAACGACACCCTGCACCGCGTGACGCGCAAGGGCATGAACTTTGGCTACCCCTTCTGCCACCAGGGTGATCTGCTGGACCTCGAGTTTGGCAAGGGCCGCTCTTGCGAAGAGTTCGACAAACCTGTCTTGAAGATTGGCCCCCACGTGGCCGCGCTGGGCATGCGCTTTTACACAGGCAAGCAGTTCCCCGCCGAGTACAAGCACAACATTTTCATTGCAGAACATGGCTCCTGGAACCGCACCAAGAAAACCGGTTTTGACGTCGTTCGCGTCGCGCTCGATGCCAAAGGCAATGTGACCAAGAAAGAAGTGTTTGTGTCTGGCTGGATTCAAGGTGACGACTTCTGGGGGCGACCTGCAGACGTACACATGATGAAAGATGGCTCCATGCTCGTGTCTGACGACGTGGCCGGTGCCATCTTCCGCATCTCGCACAGCAAGTGATGTCTGTGCGCATCTCAAAGGCCATTCAGGGAATGGCCTTTTTTATCGCTTCGCTGCACGCAGATCAGGTGATGGCCGCACCGGATGCGGTGGCGGGAAAGGCCAAAGCCCAAGTCTGTGCCGCTTGCCATGGCGAAACCGGTGTGTCCGCCTTGCCAGGGTTTCCGCATCTGGCCGCACAACCGCAGCTGTCGATCTTTTATCAACTGCTGCAGTTTCGGGACCAACGCCGCAAAGGCGGTGGCATGGAGGCCATCGCGGCCACACTGAGCGAACAGGACATGCGCGATATCGCTGCGCACTATGCCTCGATGCCCGCACCCGCGCCAGTTGCTGGCGGCCAGCCTGAAAAAATCGCACGCGGCCAGCAAATCGCACAGCAGCAATACTGCTCTTCATGCCACGGTGCTCAGTTGCAAGGGCAAAAGCACGTGCCGCGTTTGTCGGGTCAGTCCAGTGAGTATTTCGTGGCCCAACTGCGCAACCTGCGCAGCGGTGCTCGTGCAGACATGGACGGCACGATGGCCAGCGCGGCTCGCAGTTTGACGGACGAAGAGATCGAGGCCATGGCCGCTTACGCGCGCAGCCTGCCTTGAAGCTTGAATCGCTTCAGGCGCTGTGCAGCGTGAGGTTCAGTCGCTCCCAGACCCGAATCGCCGCATAGGCGTCATTGGCGGCATACACCAGCTGTGATTCGCTCAAGCGGGCGTTGGCCCAGTTGCTGGTGGCGGCTTTTTTGGATTTGATGAACCGTTCATTGAACAGCACGGCCACCGCACCTTTGACGCCCATGTCCTTGCGGTAACCGCGTTGGTGAAACACCGTGTTGAGCTCCAGAATGCCCTGGGGCTCGATGCCCAGTTTGTACACGATGCGCTTGCGGTCATCGCCCAGGCCAAAGCCCGCTTTGACAATGCCGCCGCATGCCAGCAAATCGGCTGCTACAGCGCGGCACTCGGGTTCATGCAGCTGAAACACCCAAGCCCGCTCAGCGGTGGACAGTTGCAGGATGTGCGGCCCGTCCGACTGCTCGCCCACCTTGAAGGTGGGTTTGGATTCGGTGTCAAAGCCCCAAGCGCTGGCCTGCGTGAGCTGCGCATGGGCTTGATGCGCTTGCGCTGCCGTGCACACCAGCGTGATGCGGTCCAGCCCCAGCCGTTCAAATGGCGGGAGCAGGGCAATGGCGTCTTTGTCGGGCGTGGCGTGGCGGGTGTTCATGCAGTGGGGGGGGTGTCCGTGGTCGAGCCATGGACTGTATCCCCATATCCCAGCACTTGCGCCAGGATGGCTTGGGCCTGGCTGGCCTGATGACCTCGCCAGGCCAGGATCTGGTCAGGACGAATCAGGGCCAAAGGCGCTTCGTAAAGCGCCAAGAGCGCCGGGTCTGCATGGCGCACCACTTTCAAATCCAGCCCCATGGATTGCGCGATTTGTTCGAACGCTTGGGTATCGGGCGCATCGGGGCCCAACGCCAAGAGTGTCCATTCAAAGTTGAAACTGTCGTAAAGCGAACGGCCATCGGCCAGCCACGCATGGGGCGGCCTGCCGCCGGGGGTGGCGCAAGGCACATAGGTGTTGGCCGCATCGGGCGGGGCCGATGTGCCGTCCTCTACGATGGTGGGGCTGCTGTCGTAGCGCCCGCCAAAGGTCACGCCCGGGATGTTGAACTCGCGGCGCACATGGCCGTTCAGGTATTCAGAGGCCAGCGCCCGTGCCTGTTCGCCTTGCGGGCTGTCGTCTTCCAGCTCGGGGGCGGCCTCGAACAGACCGATCGAGTCGGCAAACTGCCGTGCATAGCCGGTGTTGCGCACGGCCAGAGGGTGCCGCTCCAGCGGGTAACTGTCCAGCAAAGCCGGTGGGGCCTGGCCTTTGAGCACGCTGGCGAGTTTCCAGCTGAGGTTGACCGCGTCCTCGACCGCTGTGTTGTAGCCCAGTCCGCCCGTGGGGGTGAACAGGTGCGCGGCATCGCCGCCCAGAAAGATGCGACCCTGTTGAAACGATTCAGCCACCAGGGCGTGGCCCGCCATCCAGGTGGCCATCGACAAAATTTCAATGTCGATGTCCTGCCCATAAGCCTGGGCAAACAAGCGCCGTGCATCGGCTTCGGTCAGTGCCTCGGTGGCCGCGTCGTCGGCCATCTGGATGTGGAAGGCGAACTCGCTCACACCGTCGACCGACATGATGAAAGCGCGCAAGTCGGGGTTGACCACCACGTACATCCAGGACCGGTCGTTGGGGTTGCGGGCATAAAAGTCGGGGGCCTTCAAGTAGACCGCCAGCATCTTTCCGCCCATGAATTTGCGCTTGAAGCCGGTGGCCCCGCCCCAGGCGATTCCCAGCTCGTGGCGTACAAAACTGCGGGCACCGTCAGCGCCCACCAGATAAGCGGCTTTGACGTTCAGGCGTTCATCGCCTTGCACGGATTGCACCGTCGCTTGGATGCCGTCGCCAGTGTCCTGAAAGGCTGTGAGCTGCCAGCCGTAGCGCATCTCGACGCTGGCTTGCTGCTGGGCGTGCTGGTGCAGGCAGACCTCAACGTATTTTTGCGACACACGGTGCGGCAGCTCTGCAGCGCTCCAGGATCCCGACATGTTTTTGACGGCTTGTGGCGCAGCGGCGGCGGTAGGCAAGCGCAGGCGGGCCAGCTCGGTGCCCGCAAAGCGGGTCAGGTAGGCGATGTCGGTCGGGTGATCAGGCGGCAAGCCCATGCTGCGGATTTCATGGGCAAATCCCAGGCGGCGGAAATGCTCCATGGTGCGCGCTTGCGTCGCGTTGGCTTGCGGGTTGAATGCCGTGCCGGGTTTGGCGTCAACCAGCAGGCAGCGGATGTTGCGCCGGCCCAGCTCGATGGCCAGCATCAGGCCGCAGGGCCCGCCACCCGCAATCAGAACGTCGACCTGGAGGGTTTGTGTCATGAAAGGCTGTGTCCGGTTCAGACGGCTAACAAGCCGACGTGGTTACGCAAAACGCCGATGCCCTCGATGTCGATCTCGATCGTGTCGCCCGGCTGCATCCACACCGGGGGCTTGCGCGCATAGCCCACACCCGCAGGCGTGCCCATCACGATCACGTCCCCGGGCTCCAGTGTCATGCAGGCGGACATCATGGCGATCGTTGGGGCCACATGGAACACCATGTCGGTGGTGGTTGCGCTTTGCATGACCTGGCCGTTCAGGCGCGATTCGATGTGCAAGCCGATGCAGCCCGGGGGCAATTCGTCGGCCGTGACCAGGCAGGGGCCAAAACCGCCGGTCTGGTCAAAGTTCTTGCCCACGGTCCATTGGGTGGTTTTGCGTTGGTAGTCGCGGAAGGTCGCGTCGTTGAAGCAGGCGTAAGCAAACACCGACGCGAGTGCGTCGGCCTCGCTCACGTTGCGGGTGGTTTTGCCAATCACCAGGGCCAGCTCGGCCTCGTAGTCCAGCGAGGTGGAAATCGGCGGGATCGGGATGGTGCCGCCGTGCGCAGCCAGCGAGGACGGGCCGCGGAAAAAGATGGTGGGGTAGTCGGCCACCTTGTTGCCGCCTTCGGCCGCGTGGTCGTGGTAGTTCACGCCCAGGCAGATGATCTTGCTGGGGCGGGGCACGCAAGGCAGCAGGCTGATCTGGTCCAGCGGCGTGGCCGAGCTGCTGGCCGCACGCTGGGCAATGCTGGCCATCAGCGCCGCGTTGCCACTGGCTTGTGCAAAAAAGTCGTTGATGCTGGCGGGGGCGTTGTTCATGCATTGGCGCATATCGACCACGCCTTGGCCTTGCAATACGCCGTAGCGGGTGGCGTGGTCTTGCGTGTAGCTGATGAGTCTCATGGGTTCTTTCTGTGATTCAGTGGGGTGTTGGTGACGGTGGATCAGTCCACCTTGGCGCCGGTTTGTTGCACGACCTGTCCCCATTTTTGGGCTTCGACGCCCAGGTAAGCGTCGAGTGTGGGGCGGTCCATGCGCACGGTCTCCAGCGACTGCGCGGCAAAGCCCTCGTTCAAGGCTTTGTTTTGCAGGATCTTGTTGATTTCGGTGTTCAGGCGGTCGAGCACTTCGCGCGGGGTGCCTGCGGGGGCCAGCATGGCAAACCAGGTGTTGGCTTCAAAGCCGGGGTAGCCCAGCTCGGCCACGGTGGGCACATCGGGCAGGGCGCCGCTGCGCTTGCTGCTGGTCACTGCAAGAGGCCGCACTTTGCCCGCTTTGGCCAGTTGCACCACAGGCGGGATGGAGGTGGAGCCCACCGGGACCTGGCCGCTGACCACCGCGTTGGCCGCTGCCGCCGGGCTGAAGGGCACATGCAGGATGTCCACCTTGGCCAGGTTGCGGAACAACAGTTCAGCCCCCAGATGGGTGGTGGTGCCGTTGCCCGACGAGGCGTAGCTGAGTTTCTCGGTGGGGGCCAAAGCCAGCAGCTCTTTGAGGCTGTTGGCCTTGACCGAGGGGTGCACATAAAGGATGTTGGGCGAGACAGCGGCCATGGCCACACCGGTCAGCTCTTTGCCGACTTCGTAACCCGCTTTGCTGTAGAGCGAGGGGTTGAC
>Ga0228701_1002472_pt1 | contig 10870 bp, 11 predicted proteins | sample McNCre117_Aug_MG_2_FD_178017 | JGI IMG/M metagenome (GOLD analysis project Ga0228701, IMG submission 178017) | Freshwater microbial communities from McNutts Creek, Athens, Georgia, United States - 11-17_Aug_MG | ecosystem: Environmental > Aquatic > Freshwater > Creek | place: USA: Georgia...
TGTCGTCGCATCAGTTGCGTCCCATCACGGTGGACAGCTGCAGCACGGGGCTGCCCTGCTCCAGCACGCGGGCGTCCACGCGGCGGAAATTGGGGTTGGGTGTGGGCCGCACCGACACGTCGACCTGCAAGCTTCGGCCCAGTTGTGGACATTCGATTTGCTGGTTGCCGATGTCGGGCAGTTGTCTGCGCAGGCGCAGGCGGATCAGTTCGTTTTCGGCGCAGATCTGGCCAAGCAGGCTCACCGTCTGGCGGTCGGCATTGCGGCCGATTGCTCCCGTGGACTTGAGTCCGGCCATCAGCGACACGGCCACAATGCCCAGCGCCACAAGCACTTCGATCAGGGTGAAGCCGAGTTGGGAAGAATGCCGGGAACAACGCTTGGGACAATCTCGCCTTGTCATGGGGGTGCAATTCAAAGTGTTGTTTGATTTGTGGGAGCCCCGCCCCCGGGGCGATGGCTTGTGGACTGCGAGCGCCTGATCGCGGCGGGGGCGCCGCTCCCACAAGGAACGCGGTCTGCGCCATGACACATCCCTTTGAATCGCACCCGTGTCATGGTTTGGCCCCTCGGGTCGGGCTGCTTTGCACTTTGAACGGACGCAGGCCGTCGGTGACCACCCACAAGGTGCGGCCGGGGTTGGCGGTCTGCGTCAGGGCGATGGCCTGGGGGGCGATCAGCGGTTCGGGTCCCAGCAGCACGGGGGCTGCGGGCAGGGCACGGGTGGTTTCACTCAACCACTGCTGCGGCAAGCCCGGAGGGGGCAGGCCGTCAAAGCGAAAGGCCTGGCCGGGCAGGCGATCCGCATTGGGTGCGAGTTCTTGCGTGCGCCAGACCACCACCAGCCCGCTGGCGCGGGCCTGGGCGCGGGCGGTTTCGAGCAGGGTGGCCAGGCGGTCGGCATCGCGTTCCAGGGCGCTGTCGGCACTGCCGCGCAGCGACAGGCTCACACCGGCCGTGGCGATGCCGATCAGGGCAATCACCACCAACAGCTCCAGCAGTGTGAAGCCGCCAGCGCGGTGTTTATTGCCAGCTGCCGATGTCGGCATTGTGGCCCTCGCCGCCTGACTGACCGTCAGCGCCAAAGGACAACACGTCCACTTCGCCTTTGATGCCCGGGTTCATGTATTGGTAAGCGCGGCCCCAGGGGTCATTGGGCAATTTGTCCAGATAGGGTTTCCAGTTGCCAGGCACGGGCTCGGTGGTGGGTTTGAGGATCAGCGCGTTCAGACCTTGTTCGGCGCTGGGGTAGCGCTGGTTGTCGAGTTTGTAGAGCTTGAGCGCCTGCATCAGGTTGCCCACGTCGGTGCGGGCGGCGGTCACGCGGGCGTCGTCGGCCCGGCCCAGCACATTGGGCACGATCAGCGCGGCCAGCACGCCGATGATGGCCAGCACCACCATCAGTTCGATCAAGGTGAAACCGCGTTGGCGGCGGTGCAGGGAATGGGGTGTCGTTGTCATGGCTTCGATCATAATCTGCGCATGTTGCATGTTCGCCTGCCTTCCATGACTTCTCGCCCGCTGGTTCACCTGACGACCACCTTGCTGTGGTGTGCGGCGGCGGCCAGTGTGGCGTATGCGGTGTTGCATTTTCCGCAAGGCACTTCGCTGGCGCCGGTGCCTGTGGCTTCGTCTTCTGCGGGGGGCGGTTCGGCACCTGCCGGTGTGGCTCGGGCACTGGGCGCAGCGGCTGCGGCCCCCGCCAGTGCAACCCCCCAGGCCAGTCGTTACCAGTTGATGGGGGTGATCGCCTCCGGCACGGGTGAGGGAAGCGCACTGATTGGCATCGATGGCCAACCGCCCAAGGCATTTCGGGTGGGGCAGACGGTGGCCCCGGGGCTGCTGTTGCAGGGTTTGAGCGCCCGCCAGGCCCGGTTGGGTGCCCAAATGGGGGGGGCGACCTTGTCGACCCTCGCTTTGCCGGCACCTGACAGAGCACCCTGATACATATCCCTTGCAGGTGCGGCCTCCCGCTGCGATAGCGCCTTTGCAAATTCCACCTGACTCCCGGGCGGGTGCCCCGGGATTTCAGCTGCGCAAAAACATCCGGTAAGCCGGGTTGCCGGTTTCTTCCACATGGGGATAGCCCAGCGTGTCCAGAAATTTGGCAAAGGCTTTGTCGTCCTTGGGGGGCACTTGCAGACCCACCAGAATGCGGCCGTAGTCGGCCCCCTGGTTGCGGTAGTGGAACAGGCTGATGTTCCAACCCGGACGCATCAGGCTCAAGAACTTCAGCAACGCGCCGGGTCGCTCGGGAAACTCAAAGCGCAGCAGGCGTTCGTCTTGCGACAGCGGCGAGTGCCCGCCCACCATGTGGCGGATGTGCTCTTTGGCCAGCTCGTCGTGTGTCAGGTCCACGGACTGGAACTTGTTTTTGTTGAAGTTGGCCGTGATCTTGGTGCTTTCGCCTTTGCCCTGGGTGCTCAGACCCAGGAACACATGGGCTTTTTCCGAGTCACTCATGCGGTAGTTGAACTCGGTCACGTTGCGTGGCCCGCCGGGCAGGCTGCCGATCAGCTCCAGAAAGCGTTTGAAGCTGCCGCGCTCTTCGGGGATGGTGACGGCAAACAGGGCTTCTTTTTCTTCGCCCACGTCCGCGCGTTCGGCCACGAAGCGCAGGCGGTCAAAGTTCATGTTGGCGCCGCACAAAATGGCCGCATAAGTCTGGCCCTTGGTCTTGTGTTTGGCCGCGTATTGCTTGATGGCGGCCACCGCCAGCGCGCCGGCAGGTTCCACGATCGAGCGGGTGTCCACAAAAATGTCCTTGATCGCGGCGCAGACCGAGTCGGTGTCCACGGTCATGAATTCGTCCACCAGGCCCCGTGCCACGCGGAACGTCTCTTCGCCCACCAGCTTGACGGCGGTGCCGTCCGAGAACAAGCCCACATCGGGCAGAGTCACACGTTTTTTGGCGCTGACCGATTGCATCATGGCGTTGGAGTCGTTCATCTGCACGCCGATGACCTTGATGCCGGGGCGCACGGCCTTGATGTAGTTGGCCACGCCCGAGATCAGGCCGCCGCCGCCAATGGCCACAAAGACGGCATCGAGCGGTCCCTGGTGCTGGCGCAGCATTTCCATGGCGATGGTGCCTTGACCGGCGATCACGTCCGGGTCGTCAAATGGGTGGACAAAGGTCAGGCTCTGCTTTTTTTCCAGCAGCACCGAGTGGTTGTAGGCGTCGGAATAGCTGTCACCAAACAGCACCACTTCGCCTCCAAGGGCTTTGACCGCCTCGATCTTGACTTGTGGGGTGGTGGTGGGCATGACGATCACGGCGCGGGTGCCCAGACGGCTGGCGCTCAGTGCCACGCCTTGGGCATGGTTGCCGGCCGAGGCGCAAATCACCCCTTTTTTCAGCTGAGCAGGTGTGAGGTGCGCCATCTTGTTGTAAGCCCCGCGCAGCTTGAAACTGAACACGGGCTGCTGGTCTTCACGTTTGAGCAGCACCTGGTTGTTGAGGCGGCGTGACAGGTTTTTGGCGGGCTCCAGCGCCGACTCGGTGGCCACGTCATAAACGCGGGCGTTGAGGATTTTGATCAGGTAGTCGGCGGGTTTGAGGTGTTGGGTCATGGGGCGCGGGCGGCTCGGTGGCTGCCTCAGAGGGATCGGTATGCACCGATGATAACGGCCCAAAAAAAATGCCCCGAGCCTTGCGGTTCGGGGCAAATCCACCTTTTCGGAGGGTGGAGGAGACAATCGGTGCATGCAAAAAAGCACGCATGTGCGAAATTGTAGCGGTGTTTTTGTTGCATTGCAGCAAGTTGAGGGCCTCAAATCGAAAAATCTTGTAAAGATGAGGCCCGAAATCCGTTTACGATCCCCCTCCAAATTTCCGATTTGATGCGGCCAGCAGCGCCCGCTACCTGAAAGAAAACACCATGGAATGCACAGTCACCTGGACCGGCGCGGCCGGCACCCGCTCCGGCATGGGCTTTTTGGCCGAAACCGGCTCTGGCCACGTCGTCGCGATGGACGGCGCGCCTGACGCGGCCAAACCTGAAAACGGCGGTCAGAACCTGGCCCCTCGCCCCATGGAGATGCTTTTGGCAGGCACTGGCGGTTGCACCGCTTATGACGTGGTGCTGATCCTCAAGCGTGGCCGCCACGATGTGCGTGGTTGCAGCGTCAAAATCAGCAGCGAGCGCGCGGAGGTGGACCCCAAGGTGTTCACCAAAATCAACATGCATTTCACCGTGACGGGGAAGGGCGTGCCCGCCCTGGCGGTGGAGCGGGCCATTGCCATGAGCCACGACAAATACTGCTCGGCCAGCATCATGCTGGGCAAAACCGCCGAAATCACGACCAGTTTTGATCTGGTGGACGTGGCGGCCTGAAGCCCTTGAACAGGCCCTTTCGGGCGCAAGTGCCTTTAAATCCGGTGTGCCACCGTGGTCATCACGGTGGCTGCGGCCTTCATCAGGGCCTTGACCGGCGTGGGCAGTTCCACCGCGCCCGCTTGCTGCGCCATCCGGGCATGGGTGATTTCATCGGTTTGCATTTGCGACACGATGGCCCGTGATGCCTGGTCACCTGCGGGCAAGCGGTCCAGGTGGCTTTGTAAATGTGCCTCGACCTGGCGCTCGGTCTCGACCACAAATCCCAGGCTCACGGGATCACCCCCCAATTTGCCAGCGGTGTAGCCAATGGCAAACGCTCCCGCATACCAAAGAGGGTTCAACAACGAGGGGCGGTCTTTCAGGTCACGCAGACGCTCCAGCGTCCAGGCCAGGTGGTCGGTTTCCTCGCGGCAGGCTTCGGCCAGCTCGGCACGCAGCAACGGGTTGCGGCACGCCAGGGCCTGCCCGGTGTAAAGGGCCTGGGCACAGACCTCGCCCACATGGTTGACCCGCATCAGCGCAGCGGCTTCGCGCCGTTCGCCATCGCTCATGGTCAGCTCGGTTTGACCCACAGCGGGGTTGGCCCGGCTGGCACGGGGTTCGGCCCACAAGGTGCGCAAGGCACTGTCGGCGGCAAGAAGCAAGGCATTGAGGCTCATGCGCCAAGTTTACTGATCTTGTGACAAACCCTGACGCCCGACGTGTGAGGCTCAGAAAAAGACAGGCGACGGCATCAAATTGGCAAATTTGCGCCTCATCCTTTGCTTGCAACTTTTGATGGAAGTCATTGTTTTTATTAAAAAACTTGTCATGAAAATGCCATAAACAAAGGGTTCTCCCTTGGATTTGTTGCATCCGTGCAACGGAAAGTCCTTTTATTTCCGTTTTCGGTTGGCGAAGGCTTTGGCCTCTGGTGCAATACACCCAACCTTCTTGATTGGAGGTTGGCTCAAGGGTTCGAAAGGTGTTTGGCCTTTCAATTCCGGGCCCTTGTTCTTAAACCTTGGAGAAACTTGCAATGAAAAAATCCCTGATTGCCCTGGCTGCCGTGGCTGCTACTGGCGCCGCTTTTGCTCAATCGTCCGTGACTCTGTTCGGTACGTTTGATCCTTCCGTTCAAAACATCTCCACCACCACAGCCGCTGGCGTGAAGACCACACAAAACACCATCGCCAACAACGGCCGTGGTACCAGCCAAGTTTCTGTCAAGGGCGTCGAAGACCTGGGCAGCGGCCTGAGCGCTTCCTTCTTGTACGAAGGTGACTTCAACGTCGGTCAAAACAGCGGCCCAACCACTTCCGGCAACGGTGTGGCTAACCAACACGCCATCGGTGCTGGCGGCGGTGAAATCTACGCTGGCCTGACCGGCGGTTTCGGTGACATCAAACTGGGCTCGCCCAACACGCCTTCCCTGATCTCTCAAGCCAGCCGCCAGCCTATCGGCACCAAGATCGGTTCGGGCTTTGGCTCTGCCATGGGTACTGCCCACGTGCGTGAAGCTTCGTCGGCTGTGTACTCCACTCCTAACTTTGCTGGTTTCGTGGCTCAAGTCGGCTATGCATTCAAAGCATCGAACGGTCAATCCGTTGCCGGTACTGCTTTGGCTGCTGACCAAGGTGCCAAGTCTGACCTGGGCCTGAGCTACGCCAACGGTCCTCTGCGTGCTGGCGTGACTGCATTCAACAAAGCTGCTGTTGGTGCCGAAGTGTCTGCCAACAAGCAAACCAACCTGTACGCTCAGTACGACTTCGCTGGCGCTACCCTGTTCCTGGGTGCTCACAACGAAACGCTGTCGACTGGTGTTAAGCAGTCTGGCACCAACGTTGCTGCCAAGTACGCTTTGACACCTGCCGTGTCTCTGTTGGGCAACTACGCCAAACTGAACGACAAGTCTGTTGCCAATGCTGACCGCACTGTGACTGCCTTGGGCGCTGAGTACGCTCTGAGCAAGCGTTCGACTCTGTACGTTCGCAACGTGAACGACAAAACCAACGCTGGCAACAAAGTTGTCACCAACCTGTTGGGTCTGCAACACAACTTCTGATCTGATGCTGGCGCAAGCCAGTTGATGATTTAAAAGTTAAAAACCCACCGTGTTCGCACGGTGGGTTTTTTCATGGGCTCAACACATCCAAAGGCCTGACTTTATTGCGGCGAGATCCCTGCCTTGGTGATCACTTCGCTCCAACGTTTGATGTCACTGTCGAGCATTTGGGCCAGTTGGCCAGGGGTGCTGGCAGAGGCATGGACATTGAAGCTGGCCAGGCGTTGTGCCATGTCGGGTTGGGCCAGCACTTTGGTGATTTCGGTGTTGAGCCGGTCAATCACGGTTTTGGGCGTTTTGGCTGGTGCCGCCAAGGCATTCCATGAAGACACATTGAAATTGCTCAGGCCCGGCAATTCGCGCACGGTGGGTGTTTGTGGCAAGTCTTTGGGGCGACGCTCCCCCATCACGCCGAGCAATCGCACGGCTTTGGCCTGGATTTGGGGTTTCATGGGACCCAGAATTTCTACCGCCACATCGATTTGCCCCCCGCGCAGCGCGTTGATGACGGCCGGTGTTCCGTTGTAGGGGATCACCTGGGCGATCAGGTTGGCTTGTGTGCGCAGCAACTCGGCTGCCAGGTGTTGCGTGCTGCCGATGTTGATGGTGCCGATGTTCAATTTGCCAGGGTTGGCGCGACCAAAACTGATCAATTCCGACAATGTTTTGTAGGGGGACGTGTCTGGCACGACCACGGCCATGTCAAACAAGCCCAGCAAAGACACGGGGGCGAAATCCGTTCGGGGGTTGAAAGGCAGAGATTTGAAAAGTCCGGCACTGACGGCGGTGCCGTTCGACATCAGCAGCAGGGTATGACCATCGGGCTCGGACTTGGCGACCAACTCGCCGGCCACGATGCCACCTGCGCCAGGGCGGTTGTCGACCACGACCGCTTGTCCCAGGTTTTCAGACAGTTTCTGTGCCACGGCCCGAGCCGTCAGATCGGCCACGCCTCCCGCGGCAAAAGGTACAACGATCCTGAGAGCTTTATGAGGGAAGGTGTTTTGGGCTTGCGCGGGTGCATTGTGCAATGCCAACAGGGCTGCGGTTTGAATCAGATGGCGGCGTTGGATCATGGGGAAACCGATCAGAAGGTGAAAGGGCCACTGGCATGACAATGGCAGTGATTGTGCGTGATCGATTTATACACGCATCCGACTGGATGACATGGCAGGTGACTCATGGGTTGTTTCCGGGTTTCTCGTTCGTTTCTATTCACAAGCGTGATGGTCGCCTTGTTGACTGCGTGTGCGATCAACGAATCACCTGAAACGGGCTCGAAGGGGCCGCTTGCATCGGTCTTGAGTAAGTCTGCGCAGCAGCGCTTGCTTTTCAGCCCCCAGGACAAAGCGCAATGGGAGTCGGTGACCTTGCCTGGCAAATTGCGCACGGCCTTTACCTTGGGAAAGCGCCATGAACGCCAGGCCTTGCTGGCCGATGCCCGTTCTTCGGCCAGCATGTTGCGCCAGCGTCTGAATATCCCGCCGGCGCATTTGGGTCGATTGCAGTTTCAGTGGCAAGTGGAAAATCTGATTGAAGGCGCAGACATGTCGGTGCGAGAGACGGAAGACTCGCCGGTGCGGTTGATCCTGGCGTTTGAAGGCGACCGCAGCCGGTTTTCTGCCAAAAATGCGATGCTCAGCGAACTGACCCGAACGCTGACGGGTGAAGAGCTGCCTTATGCCACCTTGATGTATGTGTGGAGCAACCACCACCCTGTGGATTCGGTGATCATCAACCCACGTACCGATCGCGTCCGCAAATGGGTGCTGGAATCCGGCCCTGCAGGGTTGAATCAATGGCGATCCTACAACCGGGACATCCGCGCTGATTTTGAAAAGGCGTTTGGTGAGTCGCCTGGGGCATTGGTGGGCTTGGCCATCATGACGGATACGGACAACACCCGCTCGCATGTCCGGGCTTGGTATGGCGACATCGCACTCGATTAGTAAAGTCTGAACCCCCGATTCACCCGTCCGGTGCGCGACAGCCGCTTTGGGGGAATTCCCTGTCCCGTTCATGGGCCTGAATGCTGCATAGTCAATGCTGCTGTTTCAATGTAACGAGAAAGGGAATTCAGATGACTCGCGCATCCAAACCATCGGAGCGTTCAAACGCATGGGCCATTTTCGGGGTTTGGGTCGGGCTGAGTCTTTCGGCCGGGGTGACCGCCAAACCCTTCAAATGGTCCAGCGCCAGTGACATTCCCACGCTCGATATCCACTCGCAAAACAATGCTTTGGGCAACGGCGTGCATGCTGCCATCTTTGATTCGCTGGTGTATTACAACAGCAAGACTTTCAAGGTGGAGCCGCGCCTGGCCACGGGCTGGAAAGAGATGTCGCCCACGCAATACCGTTTCAGTTTGCGCAAAGGCGTCAAGTTCAGCGATGGCAGCGACCTGACAGCCGACGATGTGGTGTTTTCTCTGGAGAGGGCTCGCGCCAAGACCTCCAATTTCAATGTTTACACCCAAGGATTCAGCAAGGTCGTCAAGGTCGACGCGAACACCGTGGACATCGTGCTGGCGGGCCCCAACCCTGTGTTGCTGAACCAGTTGACCGAGCTGCGCATCATGAGCCGGGCCTGGGCCGAAAAAAACAAATCGGTCGAACCCAAAGACTCCAAGACCAAGGATGAAAACTTTGCGCACCGCAATGCCATGGGCAGTGGCCCTTACATGGTCAAGGAGTGGCAGCCCGATCAAAAATTGGTGCTGATCAAAAACCCGGCCTGGTGGGGTTGGGCTTCGGCTCAGACCAATGTGACCGAGATCATTTACACACCCATCAAGAACGAAGCCACGCGGGCGGCTGCCCTGCTGTCGGGTGAGATCGACTTTGTGCTGGACCCCAGCCCGCAAGATCTGGGACGCATGCGCAACAACGCCAGCTTGAAAGTGGTGGATGGTGTCGAAAACCGCACCATTTTCTTGGGCATGGACCAGCACCGAGACGAGCTGCCGGGCTCCAGCGTCAAAGGCAAGAACCCGCTCAAGGACGTGAAGGTGCGCAAGGCGCTGTACCAAGCGATTGACATCGACACCATCCACCGCGTCACCATGCGCGGTCTGTCGCAAAACACGGGTGCACTGGTGTCGCCCCAGGTCAATGGCTGGACAGAAGCCGTGCACAAGCGCTTTCCTTATTCGCAAGATGATGCCAAAAAGCTGCTCACTGAAGCGGGCTACCCCAACGGTTTTGAGGTGGACTTTGCCTGCCCCAACAACCGCTACATCAACGATGAGGAAATTTGCCAAGCCATCACCGCCATGTGGGCCAAAGTGGGTGTGAAAGCCAAGTTGCGCACACTGCCACTGGTGACGTATTTCCCGATGATCCAGCGCTATGAAGCCAGCATCTACATGCTGGGCTGGGGCGTGCCCACCTTTGATGCCCTTTACAGCTTGCAGTCGCTCACGCGCAGCGAAGGCGCTGGCGGCGACGGCAATTACAACGTGGGTCGCTACAGCAACCAGCGCATGGACTATGTGGTGGACCGCTCCAAAACCGAAACCGATTTGCTGGTGCGCAATCGCCTGTTGACCGAAGGCCTGCAACTGCAAAACGACACGGTGGCCCACATCCCTTTGCACAACCAGGTCATCCCTTGGGCCATGAAGAAAACCGTAGAGGTGGTCCACCGCGCTGACAACCGCCTCGACTGGACTCTGATCAAGGTCAACTGATGTTCACCTTCATTTTGCAACGCCTGATTCAGGCCGTGGTCGTGATGGTTTCGGTCGCCTTCATTGCCTTTTTGCTCTTTCAATATGTGGGCGATCCAGTGGTGTTCCTGCTGGGGCAAGATGCCACCAAAGAACAGATTGACCAGTTGCGTGCCGACTTGGGGCTCAATCAGTCCTTTTTTGTGCAGTTCTGGCATTTTTTGGTGAACGCGGTGCAAGGCGAATTTGGTCTGAGCTTGCGTCAGGGCGCCAAGGTCTCGCGCTTGATCGCTGAACGCTTTCCGGCCACGCTGGAGTTGGCGCTGGTGGCGGCCACATTGGCCTTGTCCTTGGGCATTCCTATGGGGGTGTATGCGGCCCTGCGTCGGGGCAGTTTCATGAGTCAGACGTTCATGACCTTGTCGCTGCTGGGGGTATCGCTTCCTACCTTTCTGATCGGTATTTTGCTGATTCTGGTGTTTGCCGTGGGGCTGGGCTGGTTTCCCAGTTTTGGCCGGGGTGATGTGGTCCAGATCGGCTGGTGGAGCAGCGGTTTGTTGACAGCCAAAGGCTGGCACCACATCGTGCTGCCGGCGGTCACGCTGGCCATTTTTCAGCTCACGCTCATCATGCGGCTGGTTCGGGCTGAAATGCTGGAGGTGCTGCGCACCGACTACATCAAATTTGCCCGCCCGCGCGGGCTGTCCAGTCGTGCCATTCACTTTGGCCATGCCCTCAAAAACACGCTGGTGCCTGTGATGACCATCACCGGCTTGCAGCTGGGCGGCCTGATTGCCTTTGCCATCATCACCGAAACCG